>Ga0310786_10000012_pt1 | contig 336688 bp, 319 predicted proteins | sample AusTroGonzalo_MG_FD_203881 | JGI IMG/M metagenome (GOLD analysis project Ga0310786, IMG submission 203881) | Bovine rumen microbial communities from tropical cattle in Woodstock, Queensland, Australia - Gonzalo_03 (v2) (version 2) | ecosystem: Host-associated > Mammals > Digestive system >... | reverse complement strand
CGAATCAAATAATCTTTCACAATATTCAATTTTATCATTATTGAATTTCTTACTATCTTGAGAATAATCGTTTAGGAAAGTTAACATTTTCGGACTGTATGCATTCCATTTTTCAAGCAAGGCAAATGCACGTAATATAAGTTCAACATCTCTACTGTGTATCTCTAAATTCTCGCTTCCAATAATCTTACGCCATTTATCATTACAATTTATACGAAGCATCATATCGTAAAACGGACAATAATATAGACTCGCTCTTATTTCTTGTGGAGTAAGTTTAACTCCGCCGGTATTAAGTCTATTGAAGATCTCATACATAGAATCTTTGTTATCATCAGGTTTATTTTGTCTTATCATGATTGCTCTTACATATCTTCTAAGACGGAATTTTAATTTCATTTCTTCCAGATCATCAAATTTTTTCTTGTAGTATCTACTCGTTTCATCTAAATCAAGATTGAAATCTTTAAAAAGCTGATTATCATCAAGTAAAGACTCAAAAGATTTTCCTTCCTGAATTTTTTGTTTTATAAGATTTCTTGTCCTATTATTCTTAGGAAATCTTCCTTTAACAAAAAAGTATATTGATAGTATTCTTTGTTGTCCATCAATAATCTTATATGTTGATTCTTCATCATCATCTATATAAACAAATAATTCAGGGACGGGTAGCCCAAGAATAAGTGATTCAATAAATCTTGAAGCACGTTTTATATCCCATACATATTTACGCTGAAATAAAGGCATTTCTATAATATTACTATCTATCAATTCAACGATATTTGAGGGATTCCAGTCACGAGGTGCTGAAGTAATATCATATTCCAATATATCTTCCTCACATTCTTCGTTCGATGTATCTTCAACATCAAGTTCAAATTCTTCATATAATTTTTCATTCATAGTATATTACACTCTCCTTTAATTATTCAAAAATAAAATGTAATTTTATAATATCACATTAAGTAGAAAAAAGCAAGATAACCGCGTATCCTTCAAAAATATTAACTTTATTATTGTTTATGATATGAAATCATCATTGATTCTTTAATAGTAAAGGGCTATTTATAGTATTGATAAGTAAACTCTCCTTTTGCTGACGACATGTAGTTTTCTATATCTGCTTTGTGGTATTTTTTTATGATCGACTCTATAAAAAAGCTGCTTCAGTATTCCGCGTTCAATAGAATCAGTATCATCATTTTGGCTTTCGTCAACCGATTCATTGAATTCTGCCAAAGATAATGTTAGCGATTCCTTTTTGTACATATCATAATTTTTCAAAAACTAATTGATAATACTACTTTTGCCAGAGCCATAAGGGCCAGCCAATGCAATATTCATTATTTTATCTTGTTTTAATGCACCCTCAAGCGCACTAAAGTATTCGGAATCAGTGGGAATATCATCCACAGGTGCCAGGTCGGTGTATTTTTGGGACCACTCATCTGGTAAGTTAATCGTTTCATTTTTGGATTTATTAAAAAGTGAAAGCAATCGCATATCCTTTTCCTTCTTTCGTATTTATCGGAGTTTTTATTCAAACTCAACATTTTCCTCTGATTTGATATAAACATCGTTCATGCTTTCCACATCAAGACGATTAACTATCCATCCATTAAGTTGGCACATCTGAATGAAATCGTTGTATCTATTCTTGCCATTCATCTCTTTAAGGGTTATTACTACTCCGAATGGCATAGCGTTATCATGGGATGATTTTAACCTTTCCTTAGTTTTTATACTAAGTCCCCACATACCGGCTTCGTATTTTTTCTTAGGTATGGCCCGGCTTTTTATCTTATCGCTGATGTGTTTAACATTATCCCATTTTCGATAGAATGTCCGAGCTGCTCCTTCATATAATCCTGAGCCGCTTGAATCACCTTGAGAATTATTGTCTAATGATTTGATCTCTGTCTTGCCTTTGCTGTTCATATGTATTCTGCCAAAGTGAATATCCATTTCTGTATCAGTATAATCTACTCCTTGATTTCGTGAACATGACGGGAAATAGCATAAAGTAGCACGCGCATAGAACGGATGGGTATCATTTTCAAAGGGTACAGGCAAACGGTACGTATAGGTTTCGTATGATTCAGTTGAACCTGTCATTATAAAACGAATCTCATCATCCGGCGTGTTTATAATATCTTCGATTCTTTTCGGAACAACGCCAAAACCTATTGAATGAGTGGTATCGTCTCTTCGATGCCAACCCGCCGCTGAATCAACTATCATCGCTTTGGCAATTTCTCTGCTGAATCCCATTTTATATATCAAAAAAGCAAGCTTTCTTGTAACCCAGGGTGCTGCAAATGACGTTCCTGTCATTCTTCCTTCTCCGTTTGGCAGACATACCGTAATATATTCGCCTTTATCTCCGCCGTAATAGCTGACATCAGGCTTGTTAAAGAACGAAAGGACAGGACCCACACGGTGATATGATGCTGGTTCATTATTGGAATCCACCGAATTAACAACTAAAGAGTTTAGTGAATCGGCAGGAGCACCGATCTTCATTTTCTCTCTTACAAAATTTGGCTTATTGGTTCCTGCTACAACAAAAACGATATCATATTCATTCTGCAATTCGTCAAGTATAGCAGCCTCCGGAGACATATAGTTTGAGTGGATCTCTAAGGAGGAACCAAGTGACAGATTCCAGACCTTAATATCAGTATTTGTTCTGATTATTTCACGAATACTTTTCATGATTGAAAATGAGCTGAACCGTCCTTGCGTTGCAACTCCAAAATGTCTTACTCTGAATCTTCCGCAGCCGTCATCCATTTTTTTATTGAAAGACGGACCGTCAACGATTATAGATGAAATAGCGGTTCCATGCACATAATCTTCTCCGGTGACTTCGATTTCATCTGGTATCATTTTTCGGAAAGTGACCCACTTATTGAAATAGACACTTTCATCAAAAAGTGTATCTATCACGCCCACAATCGGTTCAAATGTAGGGTTTGGAATAGACAACGGTTCAAAGTCCTGATAGTCAAAAATATCTTCTTTTGTAATACTTCTTAAATCAGTTACCTGCATAGAAACAAGATACGGAACATTGTTTTTGAGCTTGGCAAAATCTTCAGGTGAAACTCTTAGAGTCTGATCGTCTATCATCTTGGTCTCAGCCATAGAAATCCCGACTTTGCTCAACAGATCTTTAGTCGAAATATTTGTCTTGTACAGCGTAATAATAACAGTTTCTTTGACATCTTCTACATAATCGTCTACCGCAAATCGATTAACATAATATGCATCAACGAGTGCGTTAACAAAAGCACTCCGAGATAATTCTTCACACTCATATATTTTTTCATTTTTATTGATCTCAGCAATCATCTCATGTGTGATGCAGCCGTTATATTTTCTGTTGATATAGCTATTAACCGCAGACAGTTTTTGAGTGGCCTCATATAAAATCTCTTCGCTAATAAAGTGAATAAAGACGTGCTTCTGAGGATTCCCTTCAAAGCGTGAACCTCTTATAGTTGAATTTGCTGTTATCTTACCTTTTTTAAATAACGAAGAAATCCTGTTGCTCTTTGCTATTACATCAATGTAATATACGCTAAGCAGAACTCCGCCAATGGTTTTTTCTTTTTGCCAGTAAACTCCTATTGAACGCAATTGGTCAATGAGTGCTAACAAGTGCCTCGATTCAACCTTTTTTCCTTTTGGTATATTTTTGGGACCAGGTTTGTTTTCATTGTTCTTGTGATTGAATTTTCCTTTTAATTGCAGCGTCGGATTCATATTCTCACTCCTTTAGGCTTCTTGCCACCTGACTTTTCGAGATTCCTGTCAGTATCTCTATTTCTCTGACTGAAAAACCTTGATTGGTTAAAACATTTATATCTAATTCTGTGTTATTTGTTATAGCTTGATACAATCTTTTCAAATAGTTGAATTCTTCACCGGGATTGCTGAAAGCGAGGGACGTCTTTATCAGATTTTTTAATTCTCCAGGCATAAGAACAGGATTCATCAGAGAAATTATTTTCTTGAAAAGCCTTGCATTTTTTCCTGCGGTCTTGAATTTGCTCAGATATTCATTTAACAGAATTGCAGAAATATCTATTAAGTCTTCCTTTGTATACCTGTCGAAATTGATTACCGAATCAAATCGGCGTATTAATGCTCTGTCAAAGTGTTCAAATAAGTTAGTTGTAGCGATAAGCACTACTCTTTCATCAAGAGTATCAAGCCCCTTGAGTATAGCAGAAGTGGCTCGTCCCATTTCTCTTAGGTCATTTGAATTTGTCCTGTCAAGAGCAAGAGCGTCAATTTCATCGAGCAGAATAATAACCATCTCTGGATTGTTGAAGCTGTTAATTTCATTAAACAGCTCTACGATATTTTTTTGAGTCTGTCCTAACTTGCTGTCTATGACTAAAGAAAAATCAATGGTGTATAATTCTCTTTCAAGGATTCTGGCAATATGCTTTGCGGTTTCGGTCTTTCCGGTTCCGGGCATACCCTCAAACAAAAATTTGTTTATACCAGCATTATGACCTATCGCGTTAATGATTCCAATTATATCCTGTTGAATGGCTTCCGGTAAAGGCAAAGAATCCGTGGTAATGGTTACCTTTTCCAACAACCGCATTTCATTTGAATTAATTTGAGGAACAAAAGTGTTAGTGCTCGAGAGCATCGCCATAATATATTCTGCAAGCTGAGGATCACCGTTTTCATCAAAGTCTTTTGCTATTTCATATGCTTCATTTCTAAATCCTGTATCGTTTTTTTCTGAATAATACTTTATAAGGTTTAATATGTTCTTTTTCTTCATAATGATCAGCCCCTTAATGATAAATATTTAAGCTAGTCCCGTCCTCATAATTTATGTAAATCGCATTATAATATTTTGAGAGGTTATTTCAGTTTAGTCTGCGTGTTCTTTCATAAACAGATTGCAAGAACAGAAAAAACTTTCTATAATATATTATACAACGCCTTGGGACAAATGTCAATGATAATGGGACAAAAATAACTTATTATTCATAAAACGAGATTTTGTGGGATATTGCGATTAACAACATTGAGATTTTGTGAAATTTTCGATTGACACAAATGAGATTTTGTGATATACTTCATATATAAGAAGTGAGATTTTGTGAAAGGGACGATTTATATGGAAGATACCAAAGATATTGTGCTAAATAGAAAAATATATGCAAAGATGCTTGAATGGAAAGAAAAGTATGCGCCTGAGTACGCGCTTTTTATCAAGGGCGCAAGACGTGTCGGCAAGACTACCATTGCCGAAGAGCTCGGAAAACGTGAATATAAGTCCTTTATCAGAGTTAACTTCCAGTCCGCTAATGATACTATAAAAGACTTGTTCGTAAACAGTCTGCTCGATCTGGATTACTTCTTCAATGTACTGCAAATGCAGTACAAAAAAAAGCTGTATCCCAGGGAATCGTTGATCATCCTTGATGAAATACAGCTATATCCTCTTGCAAGACAGGCACTTAAGACGCTTCTTGAGGACGGAAGGTATGATTATATAGAAACCGGTTCGCTTGCAGGAATAAAGAAAAAAACAGAGAAGGCTGAGATCCTGATACCTTCAGAAGAATATCCTCTCGAAATGTTTCCTCTTGATTTTGAGGAGTTCTTATGGGCTACGGGCGATGAATTTACTGCTGATATTATGAGAAAGCACCTTAGTGAATTTAAGCCGTTTGTTGATTTGCACCGCGAGATATTCAAGAAGTTCAGAGAATATATGTGCGTTGGCGGAATGCCGCAGGCTGTTGTTGCGTATATCAAGACTAAGGATTTTGAGCGTGTCGATTTTGCAAAGCAAGAAATCCTCAATCTCTACAGAAATGACATAAAGGAGCAGGAAGAAGAAAACAGTATTTATGTCGGGAATATTCTTGAAAACATCCCGTCGGAACTGTCTAAGCATGATTCTGCTTCATCAATCAATACTTTCAAGCTGTCCCACATTGACAAGAACGCCCGGATGCGAGAGTATCAAGGTGCATTAAAATGGCTTACTGAGGCAATGATAATAAACGTGGCCAGAAACACTACTGATCCAAGCCCTGCTCTTACGCTGACATTGGATGATGACAGATTCAAATGTTACCTTATGGACACGGGGTTGCTGATCAATCTCAGCTTTGGCGACGGCAGCTATATGGACAATGATTTTTACAGAGCCATATTGACCGATAAGCTGCATATAAACGAGGGGATGTTCGTCGAAAACATTGTGGCACAGTGCCTTCGTACAAACGGGCATAAAATCATTTTCTATGTTGAATATGATAATCTCGGCCGAATGATAATGGAAGTGGATTTTCTCATTCGCTCTGAAAGAAAGATCATTCCGATCGAAGCGAAATCTGGAAAATCATATACAACCAAGTCTTTGCAAAAATTTAAATCAAAATACGGGAAAAAGGTAGGTAAACAATATGTGCTTCATGAAGGTGATATGAGGCGTGAGGGTGATGTTTATTATATGCCGTATTATATGGCGTGGTTGATATAAGATTTTAAAAATCTCCGCCTTAAAAGTCCTAAAACAAAATGGTGGAGAATATTTTTGTGCTGGGTATTTCAGTTCAAATGTGAGAGACTAAGATTCATAATTATTTATACTCTTTTCTAAATAAAGTAAATGATATCTCATCAACAATTATCAAATCGCAGGTTTTTGTTTTATCAGCACATAATTCTGTTAAAGAATCAAGATAAAAGATTTCAACATTAACGAAAGAAGTTGTAATTGTTTCTTCTATTGTAATTTTGATTACTTGCTGGTCAATTTTCTGAATAGCAATAAAAAACATTTCCTCACCTCGTGATTTCTATATATGTTTCATCCTTCTAAATTATATAACTGATTTTAAGTGATAAATTTGACCGTGCTTTTCAAAAATCTGAGATATAGACAAAAAAGGCTACTGTTATTATTGAATTTTCGACAAATTTTGATGTCGAAATCATGTAGAAAATTATAGTATAAAACCTAAGGATTCACTATATTTGTTAGTTCTTCGTATATGACCTTTTTTAATCAGATATATCGTAAAGGCTCTATAAAAAGTCCAAAATAAATAACGATAATATACTTTTGAAAACGGGAGTTTAATTTGAGGAACACCAATCAGAAAGGTTGACATCTAAGTTTCATTTTGTTATAATAAAAGCAGATAATGACTAATAACAATCAGATCATGTTGTCTATTGATGTTATGCTAATTGTTATGCTTTTCTTCTGAATTAATCTTTCTGCTTTAAGGTATAAAAAAATCCCAGGGCACCATCAGGGCACCATGGAGTTCAAAAGTGGCAACAAATAGCGATAAATGGCGTGTGCTAGACTCGCACCAAACGTCGTAAAATGGGATGTTTCGTTAACTCTTAATTGTTGAGAACAAGCGTTCACAAGCTTTGGGGTGGTAGAGGCCGTGGGTTCAAGTCCCGTCACTCCGACCAGCAAGAAAGTCCGCAAATGGCGTAAATTCGCTGTTTGCGGACTTTTCTTTTTGGCTTGGTCTTTGCCCGGTACTTGCCAAAATCAGGCTCAGGACACTATGAGGACACTATTGGACACTGCGCTTGGAAACGAGCTCGGGCGGGAGACACTTGCACCGTTTATAAGCGGACGGTTGATTATTATGTCATAGAGCAGCAAGTTCAGAGGCAACTTTCATTCACGGATGCATAATAATAGTAGAAGTTGCCTCTTGGCTATTTTTCTCGTCCTTTTTTTCAATTGCTCTATTGACTCTTTGGCTGACCATTTTTGTTTGCTTTATGTAGGAGGCTGAAAACAAAGCGATAAAGAGAATTGCCAAAGCAATGGTATAATAGTGCGAAATAAAATTGGTTCTAGGTGAAAACCTCATGACTATATCTGTCATGAGTGATACAAATCCCAGTGAAATCATCGTTCGAAACGTATTGTTTACTTCTGATAGCAACTCAATTTTTGTGTCTTCTTGTGAGGCATCAATATAGTCTTTATAGGAACTGACGCTGTTTTTGCATATCTTTTTGAAGAGCGGCTCAAGCAGCAATGATCCAATTCGACTGATAACAAGACCAATAAAATAATACAAGATAACTTCTTGGACAATATTGTCTGTAGACCAGTTTATGTTGTATAGTTTTTTGCAAAAAAACAAATAAACTGCTCCAGGAATAATGAAATTGAAGATATGGTAAGATGAGAACTTCTCAACGAGTTTGTCCACGTGGAATCCTCCTTTTTTCTACAAGATGGCACTGACAAATAAAAAACAGAATTGAGTTTTTCTTTGGCATTTGTGAGCTTGCTGTTGTACAGATTGAGTTCAGCATCAGTAATATCGAAATCAAACCCGAAGTCTGCTCCATACATTATATTGGTTGTAGATTCTGACTTGGAGTCATAGTATATACACTTCCCGGGAATTGAAATCAAATTTGAATCTGCGTCCATGCATGAAATAATGTAAATGTACTTTTCAGGTACCGACCCATTCATTAAATATGGCAGAATATGATAATTGTGTCCATATATCAGCATAACATCAGGTTCCCATGATGAGAAAGGAAAACTCTGAAAGACGAAAAAGTTTTCTTCAGTTCCGACGGCTACAAACCAGATTTTAAATACGTCGAACAGAAACTGCAAGCGTAGTTTCTGTTCGGCTGCATTCTCCTTTTGAAGCAAATATCTCATTTGTGCCTACCCAGTGTTCTACCTGTTAATGGTGAGAGCAAAAGTCCTGCTTTTTTTATCGGACTATGAATATTATCTTCGTCTATATCATCGCCAGTTTTCGTGTTTCTCACATTTTTTCCCCTTGAATTCAGATCATCCGAACCTCCATTGCTGTTTCCGGTATTGTCGGAAACAATGTAGATGATACGATTATTCTGCCCGACTCTGTCGAAGATTTCTTCTGCTGATGAAGACTTCCCGTGATGAGGTAGCTGTATGTAATCCATGGAACTTAATTCGACTTCGTCAGGGATCGCGTCAGGAGCACAATCGCCGGTAAGTAACAGTTTCTTATTCCCAAAAGTCAGTTGAATCTGAATACTGGTTGCGTTGGTGATAGTTTCCTTGTCGATTGTATCTCCTTGCCGATTGTCTAGCCCTTTGGCAACTGCTTCGATCATGTAGCCAAAGTCTGGCCCGATAAAATGGACGGCGTCAGGCAATTCAGTTGTGTCCTTGTAAACGTCCCGCAATTCCACTGTTTTAGATAGAGAGGCGATATTATCGTAAGCAGCTTTGATTTGCTCTCCGATTGACTCCCTGGTATGACGCTTATCATCTATTGCATCAAGGATTTGATCCTTATATTTTAGCAACAGTATTGTGAAAAGTTTGCTAACTCGCCCGGCATCAATCAGATAATGAATACCGCCGAAATGGTCATCGTCATTATGGGACAGAATCAATACTGCTTGCTCTATACCGTATTGATCGAGCAGTTGAATCACACGTTCTGCATGCTCAACAGAACCGCAGTCATAAATGATAGCTGTGTCGCTGTCGATGTAGACGATACAGTCACCATAGTTTCTAGTTTTGTCCTTGTAGGGCCTGGTGCCCAAGACTTTTAGCATAGAATTCCTCCTGTCAAGTATAAATGTATTCGATCTGGCACTCTTGCGCCTCGAGTGCTAGTCTAGCACCATTATAGCACGGTTTCCTCGCCTTGTCAAGTCTAAATGTGAAAATATCACATAATCCGAAAAATATTTCTTCATTTTCTGCATATTCGCGATTGACAAGAACGAAAAAATCGTGTATAATACATAGGAAAGGAGAGCGAGCTATGTTAGTAAATTTTAAAGTCTCAAATTTCTGCTCATTTGATGATGAACAGGTATTTTCAATGGAAGCGGGTAAAGCGCGTGCTCACTCTGACCGTGTCTATTCTGTCAAAAAAACAAAACTTCTTAAGTTTATGGCAGTGTATGGTGCCAATGCTTCAGGTAAGACGAATCTGATCAAAGCATTGGATTATTCCAAGCACATGATTATTCACGGTTTATCCTCTGATTATTCTGATTGCTATTGTAAACTCAATCCTGAAAATGTTGAGCGCCCTTCAATATTTGAGTATACTATCGAACTGAATGGAAAACAGTTTAGGTATGGCTTTGCTGTAATATTAAAAACGCGCTCCATTGTGAAAGAATGGCTTTATGAGTTGACATACGGAAACAATTATAAGATCATTTTTGAACGAAATATTATTGAAAAGAAGTATATAGTAAACTATTATTTTAAGAACGAGTCAATTAATGAGCGGCTAGCTATATATGCAGATGATATTAAAGAAGACGATTCTATTCCATTTCTTTTGTTAATGAATCAGAATAAAGTGTCATTTTACGACTCATTCCCTGAAGCAAAGGTTTATCAAGATGTTTGGAAATGGTTTCAGCATACCCTTAGTGTCAATGCGCCAGATCGCCCGATAACAAATTATACATATATATTAAACTCTGAAAACATTGAACGAATTAGTCAGTTGATGTCCATGTTTTCAACTGGTATATCAGCTTTCAAGCTTGTCACTATTTCTTTTGAAAAGATTGCTGCAAATATTCCCAAGGAATTGCTTAAAGACATTACAGATCGGTTGACGGCACATCAAAAGGAGCTTGCTGCCCAAGAAACATATAGCGATTATGCCGTCCTTCTTCGTGATTTTAGTGATAACTCAATGTTCATATTACGATTGAATGAGGATGGAGAAGCAATAGCTCAGACATTTCAGGTTAATCATCATAAAACAAGCGCGTTTTTCTCTTTGCAAGAAGAATCAGACGGAACAGTGCGATTGTTAGACCTGATCGAAATATTGTTAACTGCTGACGATGAAAAGGTTTATGTTATTGATGAAATCAATCGTCGATTCCACCCACTGTTGTCCTATAGATTCGTTGAAGAATATCTGAAAATTGCAGCAGATCAACATGTTCAACTAATAGTTTCCACTCATGAATCGCGTTTGATGGACTTGAATTTGCTGAGAAAAGACGAAATCAGCTTTGTTAATAAGAATGATTCCGGTTGCTCGCAAATCTATTCACTTGACAAATTTGGAGAACGCTTTGATAAGAAAATAAGTTCAGCATATTTACATGGCGAATATGATGCTATACCCGTTTTTGACTCTTAGGTTGATTAATAATTTATGAAAGAACTATATGATAAACGATAGGAAAAGACCGAGCAGGTTTTTGAGTATGCGGAAGAAAAACACTTGATGAAATTTACATATTTCAGAAGTTTGTCTCAAGCCGGCAAATGAGTCAGCTAGAATTTACTTCTATCAAATTGGAAGAGCATGAATTATTTCGCTGGAACTGGGGTGTATATACTTGGTTTTGCATCTTTTTAGGATGCTTTTCTGTTGTATAATATGAATTAACCCCATATCTGCGAACGGAAATGGGGTTTTGAGACAGGCTGTCGGGCAGGAGGCTTTCTCCCGCCCGGTTTTTTGTTGCCTTCGTTTCGCTCACGCCGTGATGTCGATGACCTTGTCCTTCTTCGGCTCAAGCATATTAGTGAGTACGTTTACCGCCTCGACATCGGCCTCGCTTAGGTAGTGCAGATATTTCTGCGTGGTCTCCAGCTCCGAGTGTCCGAGGCGCTGCTGTACCTGCCGGATGTTGATGCCGCCGTATAGCAGGAGCGTGGCTGACGTGTGGCGCAGGCTGTGGAGCTTGCGGTGCTTCAAGCCGTGCTTTTTGAGAAACTTATCGAACTGCTTGGTCGGTGTCTGCGGGTTCATTATCTCGCCGTTCCATTGAGTGAAGAGCCACTCGTCCCCCTCCCATTTCGAACCGAGTCGCTGTCGCTCCCGCTCGTGTTCCGCTTGGAGCATCTTCACAAGCTCGATGCAATGTTCGTTGACGGTCACAGTGCGCACCTCGTAGTCCTTCGGTGGCTTGATCTGTATCGGCTGTCCCGACACTTTAATTGCGGCTCTCGATATAGTCAGCCGACAGCCTGCGTAATCGAAGTCGCTGAACTTGAGCGCCGCCATTTCTCCGCGCCTTGCACCTGTGATGATCGCAAGCTGCACATAGGTCTGGAACTGTAAGTCCTCGGAGGTCAGACAGTTGAGCATCTCGGCGGCTTCGGCTTTCGTGAAGATCTCGATCTTCGGATTTACCACCCTCGGGATCGTCAGCTTCTCCGCTTTCGCCGGGTTGGTCGATATGATTTCAAGTTTATGCGCCGTCTTGAAAATGCTTTGCAGGATGGTCAGGTACCGCCTGACTGTGCTTGGCGAGAGCTTGTCGGTATCGTTGGTAGGTGAGCCGTGTTCGGGTGTAAGCTCAGTCAGGTACTTTATGAAATTTTGGATGTGATGCGGCTTGATGTCCTGCATTTTCTTGTTTCCAAAGAACGGGATAATGTGCGTGTTGATCACCCGCTTGTAAAAGTGCAGCGTGGTCGGTGATGCTCTGACCTCTACCGTTTCGAGGTACTGCGGGATGAAGTCTTTGAGCTTCATTTTATTGTTCACCGTCTGCTCCCCCGAGTTGCATCGTTCCTCGAACAGAAGAGCTTGTCGTTGCACTTCCTTTTCAATCTGTTTTTTGCTCATCCCCTTGTCGGGTACCCAGGTCATAACGAACGGTTTAAGTCTGTTTCCCTTTTCGTCATATCCTCTGTTGACGCGGATACGGTAGGATATTATCTCGCCTTTCTTGTTAGTCCTCGGGTCGATATATGCCATTCGACCACCTCCTCTCAGTGACACAGGATACCATAGAAGTGACCGGAAATCCAGCGTCTGCGAAAGAGTTTCCACTCACAACACAGAAAGTTATCATTCCGGCTCACCCCCTAAATATCTGATCAGTACATTTTTGTTGATCAGATACTTTTTACCCGCCTTAAAACAGGGCAGTTCGCCCGATCTGCACAGCTGACGGACGCGGTATTCGGTCAAGCCGTCCACAAGCGCGGCGGCTTCTTTTATTGTCAGCATCTTAATTTCAGCTTCTGTTTTCTTCTCAAACATTCTGTGATCACCTTTCCTTTAATCGTTATAATAATTGTTTTACTTATGGTTTGGATTGAATCTGAATTGCTCATTATAAACATTCCTTTCGTAAAAATAGATAAAGGGTACGGTGGTTTGCCGTACCCTTTGGTTGTATTTGAAAAGGGTATCGGCTTTCACGATACCCTATGGCTGAGTCGGCGTTTTACAGACCCGTTTGTGAGTCCGATCGGATCGGATTCATAGGTGCTGAACGGTTTGGTCGGTACCGTTGGTGGGTCGGGTTTCACGACCTACCCAAAAGATGACGCCCTGAATTGGGGCGCCATCTCCAAGTAACGGTGAACGTTTTGTTCACCGTTAAGGGGGGGCCGTTTTGGACACCCCTTGGGGTGGTGTTTTACACCTCATTCTGACTGAACGATTCGTTCTGTCAGGGGTGAACGAATCGTTCATACCTTTCAGAACGAACAAGAGGCCGCAGCCTCTCGCTCTATTTAATTGTAGTGCTTTACTCCACGATCTCGATCTTCCAATCCCGATACTCGCCGTCCTCGTCATAAGGATAGAAGGCATCCTCATCAAAGGGTGGGAGATCCCGGTCGTTGCCGTCGAACATCCGCTTGCAGACATAAGGCCAGTTGTCGAGGAAGATCCCAGCCTGCGTGTCGAGCGCATACCATTCGCCGTTCACCTTGACCACGTTGAAGGTGTGCCCGTACCAGCCGTTGTCGGTGCAGAAGGCGTAGGCACATTCCAATCCGATGCTCTGGCATACATAGTAGGTTTCCAAGGCATGATAAACACAGGAGCCCCATCCGTTCTTGATCATCCAATCATAGACTGCTACCGCCTTGCCGTAGTCGGTGCCGTCGTGCTTGAGTGAACGCCCGATCTGGATATAATAGTAAGGCGTAGTGTCGGTTTCTTCGAGGTTCTCGATCATCGTTGCGAGGCAGGTGATGTCCGGCACCTCGACATAGGTGACTCCGTTTATGATCGCGGTGGTGGTTGCTTTCGATACGATCGGCGGCTTGGATACTGTGATCTTTGTTGTGGTAGTCACCGCGGGCTTTGCGGTAGTTGTTGTCCTCGGCATCGCTGTGGTTGTTGCTTTGGTTGTGGTAGTAGCTCTCGTTGTCGGGCACTCGGTCTGCGTTGTCGCTATCGTTGTAGTGGTCGCCACGACAGGCTCCTGTCGCGCCGACACAGGCTCGGTAGTTGTTGCCCGGGTGGTTGTCCGGCTCGCGGTCTCCGTCGCGGACACAGCGGCTGTGGTGGTCGTGACGGGCGCTGTTGTTGTGGTTGTCCGAGCCGTGGTTGTGGTAGACGCTGTCGGCAAAGTCACTCTCGACGTGGTGCTAACTGATCGGTTTGTTGCCTTGCTTGTGACCGCCGGAATCGTTTCTCTCTCCGATATTATTGCGGAGGCCGAATTGGTTGGCGCGGTCATAACAGCAGGCTCGTCGGTCTGCGAACAGCCCGACAGCATAGCGGCGAGGATGAGTATTGCGATTGCTTTTTTCATATTGGTCACCTCCTTATCAACCAACAATACCACACCCGCCGCGGAATAGCTATCACCAATGTTGACAGATTGTTTTGCCGGGATTTGTGCAGAACCGAAACTGCTGTTTTGCCAGTTTTAAATATGCATTCCTGTTCCGGGACGAGTACATCTGTCTTGTTGCTGATCGCTCTTGTGGAAAGATACAGCCGCACGCTCTGTTCAATCAAGTCCGATCTGCTGATGTCATTGTCTACACAGTATTTGTCGCACTCGCAGAGCAGAGCGTCGTCCATACTGATTCCTGTTCGCACTTTCATTTTATCACCTCCGATCACGAATTCTGATACCTGTGGGCATCTTCAAACTGAATTATGCCGTTGATCTTCCGCACCTCGTTGACGCAGTACGACTGAAGACTGTCAAGCATTTCGTCATCGATCTCGTTTGCATAAGCAAGCACGTTGCAGAGTTTTGCAATTTCAACCGCGACCTTGAACAGCAGACGGGAGATGCGCTGCTCGCTGCCTTTGAGACAACTGTCGATGATCGTGTGGACCGCGGAGCTGAGGAACGTTGTAGCTTCAACCGTGTTGCAGTCGAGGTGTCCGCAATAGTATCTGATCGCGTCCTCGATGAACTCACTCATTGAACTTGCATTGTCCTGTTTCATGTGATCCTTTACCAGCTCTTTGGTTTCGGGGTAGAGCCAAACCGCCATCTTTTCTTTATTCGCCATAAATTCTTTTTCCTTTCCCGGTAATAAATACCGACGTCGTTCTTTTTCTCGTATTTTCGCCCTTTCGGGCTTATTCTGATACCGTGGCCGTAACATCACGCATATATCACGACCCCTGTGCAGATTAGACACCCGCCTGCAAATACCCCCGTAGAAACGGTCGGCTTTGCCGTCCGAAGTGAGCTCGCCGCCGCACCGACGGCGGCGATTTAACCTGCAACAGATTTTTCCTACGCCAATAGGCGCGACCCAGGGGCTGCATTGTGCAGAACGCTGACAGCCGCTTAACTGCACATTTTCATCACCTCCGCTCTGCCTCACAGACGCACAGAAATGCGCACAGCGGCGTTGTACTTTATCGCTCGGCTGTTTCCCCGATAAAAACTATCGGTGGCACACAGGGCGTTTCTGTGCGAGTTGTCAGCAGGGACGACAGTGACGATATTTGTTGAGCCCCTCCTTTCTGCCTGTCGTCACCTCTGAAACAACGTATCTGCGAACTCTGATGACAGGGTCGATACTATTGCTCCTGGGCGGGTGAAATAATATCGTCACCATCGGCACCATCGTCACCTTTGGAATTGTTCTCGACATAAATTATCGAGAGCTTTCGTTTGCCGTTGCTGTGTCGCCGTTCAAAAAGCACACCGAGTTTTTCGAGCCGGGTCTTGTTCTGAGTCATTATTCTCGACACAACTTTCGGAGCATAATCTTTCTTGGTGATCTTGTTTACCCGCTCGGTAAGCACAGTAGCTGACTCGTTGAAAGTGTTCAGCTCTTTCATAACCGACACGATCGCAGTGACAACTTCATCGTCAAATTTCTCAGGCTCTTTCAGATCGTCAGCAATAAGTTTCCACCTCTGCGTCGCAATGTCAAACTGTATTTCCATTTTACGTCTCGGAACATCACGGCCCTCTGCATAGAGCATTGCGAGCTGCTGATCTTCATTTGTCCATACGAGAACAATATTTCCGTCAGCGACACCGCGCAGACCTGTTGTTCCCGCGATCGTTTTAAACGGACTTGTATCTCTCTGCTTGCGTGTGTGGTGGATAACTATTATTGTTATCCCAAGCTTGTCCGCGACATCTTTTACTGAAGACAGCTCTTTGTAATCTGTACCGTAGCTTGATTCTTCATTCTCTCTTACCTTCTGAAGTGTATCGATTACGACAAGCCGCAGATCCTTATGTTCCTGATAGAACTGCTCGATACTTTCCTCAAGACCGTTGCCGATATATCCGGCGGAAAGAGAAAAGTACACATTGTCAACTGGATCTGCGATCTGTTCAAACAGACGGTTCTGCACACGGTACAGCGGATCTTCGAGATCATAGTACAGCACACAGCCCTTTGCAGTCTGCAGACCGAGAACAGTTCCGCCGGCTGCAACATTGAGACACAGGTCAAGTGCCAGCTTCGATTTTCCGATCTTAGGCTCTCCCGCGATAATATACAGCCCCGGCCCGATCAGGGTATCGACACAGTATTTCACCTCGGGTATCTCTGTTGTCATTACAGTTTCACAACTCAAGAATTCGATCTTATCCATTCGTTCACCTCCCTCCGTTTGGATTTTGATTTTGGGTTTGCATCACCTCCTGCGCTTGTGAAGCACAACAATATATATCATCTTCCGACCGCAGCGGTCGAAAGTGTGACACCAGTATTCATATTCCGGCAGAACCCTTTTCCGAACACTTTTTTATATCAATTCCGAACTGCTGGAGCATCTGTTCCAAACATAACAGCACCGGGCAAAGACTTTTCAAATCATTTTGCCGTTCGGAAGCCTTGTGACGGAACTGATTTATTACTTTCTGAAATTAAAAAAGCCGGATCGAAGCTGTTTCGACCCGGCAGGTGTGACACCAGTATATTTATTCCCGCAGAAGCTTTTTTCTGCGGGAAGCATTGATTTATATGTATGATTATATGAACAGAGCGAGACCGCTGTCGGGAATCACGACGCTGGTCTCGCTGATCTTTCTGATTATATTATGGGAACTTTCCCCCGGATTGAATAGAAACGGCGGACAGAGAAAAAGTGTTTGCGTGGACAGCTCTCTGAAAAATGCGGGAGCAGTATTCATATACCGGGAGAGGGCGCTTTGAACACTTTTTCATTCCGATTTCAAATCTACCGTTGCGGTAGTTTTGAAAAATCAGCTCTCCGAGACACTTTTCATAACGATCTTATATGTTTTTGAAACAGAAACTCAGCGCTTGCAGCTGCCTTCGGAATCGCAAATGAGGGAGCAGTATATTTAGTCCGACAGACGGCGTTTCAGACACAGTTTCCAAGAAGTGCGGCATAGAAATATTTGAACATAAAAAAGCAGCCCTGTTCTCACGGGAGAGCAAGGCTGCTGCGGTTGGTATTCGATTAAAAAGTGGGAGTAGTATTCTTTTAGCGAACCCATGTGTCATTTGCGCTTTTTTCAGCCGTTTGTAGGCGCACAATTTTTCTTGGACGGAGGGGAGTTGATAAGGTGAGATGAGCTATAGGGCTGAGTTTATATGTTATACAATATAAATATACGCAAATGTCAGCAATTATATTATGCTTGGATATATGTTCCATATCACTCATAACATCCATAATTACATCAGATTTGTTTTCCCTAACTTGAACTCTAAAAACGACAGGATAGCGGTAATCATACGTCCATTTTCGAGTGGATTCTCGAAATGGGAGTACGCACTCGAGCAGCATTTCAGCCTCGCAAACCGCGTAGAATCAGGCACTCAGGCGCACGATTTTTAACCTGCATACCAAAACACCCTCGGTTTGCGCTTCACAGCAGGTGCAGCTCCGCGTTCTTTTTTCCTTTCGTCATAGCGGGAGTCCGGGGGCAGATGCCCCGAGCCAGCTACATCCGGTGGAATGCCGGATGTAGCTGGCTTGTATGAGATTTTTCACTTCCAAAGAAAAAATCGACTGCCGTGTATATATCATTTATATTATTACAAAATATCTCAGACGATAAGAAGAACCGACTCTGCCTTGAATTGCAAAGTCAGTTCATAACGAGCGTTATTGATCCTTTGTTTCTTTCTGCACGCAAGACGCGATATGGTTCAAAGGTAAAAGAGACGATCTCATATTAGTAACTATTATCGCATTCAAAGTGATGAGAGACCGCTGACAGATCGGCATTGGAAAGATCAAAACAATCGCTTCCGAATGTAAATGTCCATTTTACATAGCTGTTAGCATTTATTACAAGACTGTTTCCGCTATTGGTGACCATTGTTCCAAAGGAGCCTTTTGCAAACAGATTTTTATTTTTATCCGAAAGCTCTATGTATGTATTTCGGATATTATATACAGCATGGTTATATCCGTTTGAAACATAAGCCTCGAGAACCAGCTCTCCGTTTTCTTCATAAATATTTACAGGCTGTATGCTGATACAATTCATAAGGGTTGACGGACCTCCGCTGTAATGGAATTCTTTTGCTCCTGCGGAAGTATTCTGAGTCACCTTAGGTGTAGCTTTTGCAGTAGGCTGAGTAGTTGCTTTTGTGGTGGCTTTTGTTGTTGCTGCGGTCGTTGCTTTGGTCGTCGCCTGAGTGGTCGCTTTAGTAGTAGCCTTGGTCGTTTCCTCTGTTGTGACCTTTGCGGGTGCCTGCGTGGTCACAGGGGAGGTTTCCTTCTCGGTTTTGCTGCCATCGGTTTCAGACGGAACGGCCGATACCTCTGCCTCCGATGACTCATCTGCGGATGACAGATCTTCCTGAGAACTGTCCTTCTCGGATGATGTGTCCGGAACAGAGCTGCTCACCGCCGATACGGTCTCAACGGGTTTGAAATCCGACATTTCATCATCGGCGTCACCGCAGGAAGTCAGGCTTGCTGCTGCAAGCGCAAACGAAAGGATCAGTGCAAATACATTCTTTTTCATAGTTTCTTCCTCCTAAAAATATTACTGTTCTCTGTTCACGGCTGTTTTTGCCGTGTATACTCCATATACAGCTTGAACTCCGTGCGATTTGGTTTTTTCGGAATAATATTTTCTGTAAAATAAAACAGACTAAAAACCCAAAATATTCAGTCCGTGATCTGTATATAGGGTATAAGCAAAAAACCGAGTTAATAAAAAGGAGAATGTATCATGAAAGCTATCAAAATATTTACAGCATTCGTATTCGGTCTTGTTATGATGATGAGTGCCGGTGTTACAGCATCGGCTGAGACCGGCTATATCTATGAGGTCAAGATCCACGGTACGGATCACTATGACACAGCGCAGGAGATACTCAGGCTTCTCAACATCGAGAGAAAGAAGCGCGGAGTCTGCGAACTTGTACTCGACAAGGAACTCACGGAAGCAGCAATGCTGAGAGCGGCTGAGACAACACATTGCTTTTCCCATACCCGTCCCGACGGTACTAAGTGTTTTACTGCGTGCGGCAAAATGAGCGGTGAGAATTTAGTATATCTATATAACAACAATAACTACCAGAAGGATGCTGCCGAAGCTATGAAGCTGTGGATGAGTTCAGACGGTCACAGGGAGAATATGCTCAACGGACGATATAAGTCTATAGGTATCGGTGCTATCAAGGCAGATAATGCAGATAACAGGTTCTATGCCGTACAGTGTCTGTCTTCAAGAGAAGCCGATGAAGTCGAAACTCGCAGAGATACTGTCACAGGTGACAAGTATTTCAATGCAGTTATTGCTGACAGCAAGATAATCATGTCCCTCGATGGCACCAGGATCGGCGCATTTGACAATTATGACAAGGAAAAAAACACCTATCTGCTTTCTGTTGGCAAGTCATATCAGCTCGGAACGCGGATAGAGTATTTTTCCCCTATTACATTTCCTCAGAATGCGTTTACTTGGTCGAGCAGTAACAGCTCTGTTATCAAGGTAACGAGCGACGGCAAGCTGACTGCCGTAGGTGCAGGCACCGCTGCGGTAAAGGGAACTCCAGTAAACGGCGGGCACGAGATTTCCGTGACCTTCAACAGCGTAAACGGCAAGGATCTGACCAAGGCAAATATTTCCCTCGAATACGATAAGGTCGTTTTTAACGGATACGCTCATGATCCCCAGGTAACTGTAATATATGAAGGGAACACGCTCAGGAAGTGGTACGACTACAGTGTCAAATACGAGAACAACAATAAGCTCGGAACAGCCAAGGTAACGGTAACCGGGGAGGGCTATTATGCGGGGACAGTGGTAAAGACCTTTGAGATCGTATCACAGCAGTCAACTCAGACCTCAAAGGTGACGACCAAGGCAACCACCAAGGCAACGACTAAGGTGACCACCAAGGCTACTACTCAGGCGACCACCAAAGCCACCACTCAGGCAACTACAAAGGCGACAACTCAGCAGGTGACGACGTCGTCGGTGACCACCACAGCTCCGCAGACCACCACGGCTCCCGAGACCACCGTCGAGGAGACCTCATTGACCACTGCCGAGCCCGAGGAGACCACGACCACCGCCATCGCAGAGGAGCTTTCGTCGGCAGAGGAGACAAGCGCAGAAACAGAGGCGCCCGCAGAGACCTCACCTGCGTCCTCGCTCCCCGATGAGGAGAGCAGTGCCCCCGCAGTGGAAGCACAGGCCAATATAGAAGAGACGGACAGCACATCCTCCGAGCCGTATCTTCTGATAGCCCTGGTCTGCGGCGGTGTGGGTCTCGCGGCAGTGATCTGCGCAGTTGCAGTTAGAAAGAGAAAGTGAAAAAAGCACCGAATGATATTTTTGAAAAATCCCAAATCACCTTTTTCGCAGAACGTATATATGGATGTAAACGGTACAAAAACCGAAAACATATTTTGGAGGTATTATTATGAGAAAGGAAATCCGCAATTTCTTGATGATCATCGTAATCCTTTGCGCTGTATGCTATGCTCTGTGTTATTTATCATGTTATGTGTTTGGCGGGATCGTCAATGTCGTTATGGGCAGAAAGTATTGCAAAACACCTTTCAGCAAAAGCATCAAAACAAAGCATCGTTTGAGTATTCCATTCGGTCACGATTACTGTTGCGACGACGATTTTTTGCAGCAGCAGATGCAGCATGAGCTGGCTATGCAGGAAGCAATGAACTCGGGAGCATCGTTTGAGTTCGTCGGAAATGATACAAGAATAAACGATCAGTTCCAGCAGGATCTTCTTTTTCAGCAGCAGGTACAGACAGATCAGTTCATGCAGCAGATGCAGATGGATAACCAATGGGCTATGGATGAGTGCATGAAAGCCTCAACGCCGTTTGAACATGGCGGATATGATATGACCTGGGGAAATTCATTCAATGAGCCGTCTTTCTTTGACAGCACAAGCTCCTTCGATTCATTCAGCAGCTTCGGCGGATCTGATATGGGTATGTTCTGAATCACTGCGCCAGACCGTCAAAATATGTAAGTCTTATAACAGAAGGGTTTTAAAAATGAAAAAAATAATTATCTTTGCTTTGATCATAGGTATGCTTTCCTCCTTTGCCGGATGCTCCGAAGATACCGACAGCTCTGAAACAGACAATGCTTTATGGGAAGCGGCTGAATTGAATACGGATGGAGAGACCGATATCGAATTTGATGAGTGGTTCTGGCAGCAATTGCAGGATCAGCAGATGTTACAGCAGCAGAATGAGATCCAAAGACAAATACAGGAACAGAATGAATTTCAGCGTCAGAAAGATGAGTTTGTAAGGCAGCAGCAGGAAGAGATCCTCCGCCAGCAGCAACAGCAGGATCTTCTGATGCGGCAGCAGATGGGTATGTTCTGACATGATTTGTTTCTTGATGTCATCTGTTTGCTTGACTTTCAATGCTATGTGTATTATACTAAATCCAACAGATAATTTAAAGAAAGGTTTGATCTTATGAAAAAGTATATGACCGTTATCCCGATGCAGAACCCCAACAACCTGAAAAAAGCTGTTTACGACAGCGATAACGAACTGCTGCATACCGATCTTGAGACCCGCTTTCCTGTGCTTGTCCCGATGTATAATGACACTGCTGCAGGCGAAACGGTGACTGTCGTTAAGGTCATCATCGACGGGCATGATTTTGTCAGGAAGAACAAAGCAGCTTTCGAGGAAGAGCTGTCCGAACTGAAAACAAAAAAGAACATTGATGTCATCGAAAAAGAGATTCACATTAAATTCAGTGAAGATATAGATAATCAGCTTGACCTGCTTATGGGGCTTGTGGATTCAGTTGATGAAAACGACTTGATTACCGCCGATATAACCTATGGCTCAAAAGCTATGCCGATAATAATCAGATCGGCACTCGCATATATCAGTGGGAACGTCCACGGCGCTAATATTGATAAGATAGTTTACGGTTCGCTGAATTTCACAAACGGCAAAATGTTCATTTACGATGTTTCGGCACTGTTCTATCTCGATAAGGCTGTTGAGTCTATGAGCCGTGCAAAAGTTAAGGAACCGAAGACCGTACTGAAAAGCATCATTGATATGGGACGGTGATGATATGTCAAGCGGATTTAGTTTCACTGCTGAGCAAAAGGACAAGCTCAACGATACAGCTTTAAGGTATCATATCGCCCGTCAGAGCGAAAACAAAGCCGAGCTCAAAAGGTCAGGCACCGAGATGGTCTGTATCATATATGACTACATCAACAGACATAAATACTCAGGCGGTATGTTTGCAGACGAAGAATTCTGCCAGAATATCATTGAGTCGGTCTGGGACGGGTTTCTTGATAAGTGGAGCGATAACGGAGGAGACGGCGATTTTGCAAATTATATGAGTAAGACGGTCAAGCTCAGGTATCTTGACAGGTGCAAGGCGAATAAAGAGTCCAATGAAAAAGTGCTGTGGCTTGATGCGGATTTTGATAATGACAACGGCTCTGACAAGGCAGGAAATCTTCACGAGATCATTGCAAGCAAAACGGAGACTTCGAGTGTTGCACTGGAATTTGCCGAGAAAGTCAATATGATAGCATACGGCGTTAACGCAAACAAAAAGAAGATGCAGAGCTCCCCGAAATACGATTACATCCCCCTCTATTATACCGAGTTTATGTCCCTGCTGAGATATTACGGCTTATCAGCGGACGACTTTAAGGACGTTTCGGAGGAAGTTTGGGAAACCCTTGAACAGGCATTTCTCGACAGCTACTGTGTTACAAACTGCACCTGCTGGAAAGAGCTGTTTGAAACCGAATACAAAAAGCTTTCCGAGGTCACGGGCGACCCCAAAGACAGCGGAGTCTTGTGTGTTACCGTCAGCAAAAACGATCTCTCAGCTTCAAAAAGCAAGGGCGCCAACTATACCAAGCGCGTCGCAAATGTGAATGCTAAGGTTTTTTTGAACTACATAAGCAAGACCGCTAAAAGCGGGACCTATGTAAAGACCGAGGCAGATATTTCAAACACCAGAACGAAAAAATTTCTTCCATTCATAGATGCTGTGCTCAAAAGCGAATAATATCATACTGTATATTCGCCCGTCAACCGTGTGAGGTCTTACGAACGGACGTTAAACTGCTTGTTTTACCGATATCGGACGGGCTTCGATTTGCTTGACAATTGTTGCTTGATGTGGTATAATTATACCAATTAACAACGAAAAGAGTCGAAGCTATGTCTGTTTCTATTAAAACGTCCTTGCATAAAAGCAAAGAAAAATACAGAGACATCCATACGGTCAGAGAGAAATGGTTCAAAGAATACGGCAGGATAAGCAGTCAGAATACTTTTGAAGATAAACGCAGCATTTTTCAAGAGGTATTCAATCTTGTCGATGTCGTTGCCGATAACAAACTTGAAGATATAATACGCGGATCTTCAGAGATTGACAAGCGAGACAGCAGACTTTCCAAATTCGACGATAAAATACTGAACGATCCGTGTTCGGATTTTTATGAAAGGAACGACAGGATATTCTGTGTGCGCAAAAACCCGTATGGCGGTCTGTCGTTTTACAATAAGATAAAAGCTCTCCGTCAAGCAGGTATCATTTCCCGCCAAACAGGCGATAATATCAATAACCCCGGCTTCGGTATCCGTGAGATCAGAAACGGAAATGCCCATATCAATGCAACGATAATGGAAAAGGTCAATGATATCGATACTTCCAAACTGCGCAGATGGCTGACCGTTCTTGCACAGGCTCTTGTTGAAATGGGGATGCTCGACAAAGAAGATATTGCTCCGAATCATGAAAAACTGCGGATAAAGATCGGAGATCTTGTGTGTAAAAGGACATATAAGGTCGATGCTCTTATTGGCGAAGGCGGTTCGGGTCGTGTTTATCTTGGCACAAAGCTGAATACCAACGCCAAAGTCGCTATCAAAGAACTGAAACCTTCATGGTGCAGTGAACAGGTATTTGCAAAAGAGCGTAAGATACTTGTCAGTCTTCAGCATAATATGATCCCCGTGATCTACGAGGCTTTTGATGAAAACGGTACCTACTACATCATAATGCAGTATATTGACGGCACTCCGCTTGATGAGGTATATAAAACAGTGACCGATCCCGCCTTGGCGTTAAAAGTAGCTATCGAGATCTGCGAACTCGTCCGCTATATGCAAACAGCGGGCAAAGGATTGATCCACGGAGATATCAAGCCTGAAAACCTGATAGTTGACAAAGCAGGAAATATTCACCTTATAGATTTCGGTACGGCAGACTCCAAGCAGAAGACAGATTATGCTTCGGGCAGCAGGGATTATACAGCTCCCGAGCTTATCGGAAACGGCAGAAGATATCTTTCCTCAGATGTTTATTCTGTGGGGATGCTTATGTCAAAGGTGCTTTTTAATAATTGCGTTATGAGCAGCAGTTACAGCGAAGAACTGAACAGCATCATCGCAAAAGCAACATCGTCCGAGCCGCAGCTCAGATATCAAAGCGCATCCGAGATGCTTGATGCTCTGAGGCAGTTCAAAATGCAGTACGAAACAAATGACTCTCCCTTGCAGACTTCGTCAGCAGGATCGTACCGACCTGTATATGCTCAGCCAAGCAGTATCCCTCAGTACGGAGATGTGCGTCCCGCCAAAAGCAGCAGCAAGGATCTGAAAGTGTTTTTCGCAATAGCTACTGCTGTGGTATTGATAATAACGGCAGGCATTTTCCTGCTGACAAGAAATACCGATAAGGAAGATATCTACAGCAATCAGACTATCTCTGTCATAAAAGATTCCAAAGGTCTTACTCACACTGTAGGTAAAGCCAAAAAGCACGGTGCAAGTATTTACGCAAGGATATACATCACCAACACAACAGATGAAACTGTCCGGTTCAATCCGGTATATCATCTTTCGTGTATGGACAGCAATGGCTCGGATATCTGTCAGAGCGATTGCTATCTTAAGGAGACCTACACTATCGAACCCGAAGGTAAGATCCATCTCGACTGTGTATTCAAGATCGAAGATGATGAACAGCTCGAGTCGTTCAGTAAAAATATGATCAGCGAAATGATTTTTAAAGTAAAAGCTGAATATCCGAAAGAATAAACAGGCGATCGTATAACTTGGAGGGAAAAATGAAAGCCAAACATCTATTCATATTTACAATTGCAGCCTGCTTTGTCCTTTCGGGATGCGGAGATAATGAGGGTGACGACCTTTCCGATTTCAAACCCGAACAAACAATTTCACCGACAGTAAAGAATGATGCCGTATCTGTCGATGCATCGGGCAACAGTATAAGATCTCAAGGAAACGCTTTGCAGCTCGAAACTGATACTTCTGCCTCCGCTCAGACAACATCTGCATCAAAGCTCTTCTCCGAAAAGCTCACTGCCGAAGAAAAAACTTTTGCCAGTGACACTGTAACTCTTTCGGGAACCGCTTATCCCAAAGCAGGTCTGGTGATCGTAACGTTAACAAACAAATTTAAAAGCGAAGCAAAATTGTTCGGCAACCCGACTATCGTTACTGTCGATGGTAAAAGCGTTGATATGGATCCTTATGATAATATGCACGCAACTGCTGCTAATGTCCAGCCCGGGACCACTGCCAATATAACATTTATAATTCCCACACAGTATATCAAGCCCGGTTTTAAACTTAGCGGAGAATTATGGGCAATGGGTCTGTTTTCGGATAGACAATACTCCATAGAATTCAGATAAGTATATCCTGAAAAAAAACGCTGCCCCGAACGCATTATCCGCCGCAGAACGCCTGTAACTACGCGGCTTGAAGAGTTTTACAAGCAACAGAACAATAAAAACCCGAAGGAAAAGAAAAATGAAAAACAAACTTTTAGCCATACTTGCAATCGCATCCTGCTTTGCTTTTTCGGGCTGCGGAGATACTGATAATGACGATTTTTCTGATTTCAAACCGGCAAAAACAGCTTCATCAACAGTAAAAGAAGCCGTAGTATCTGCCGAGGCATCGGTCAACAGAAACGAATCACAGGAAACCGGATCACAGCCCGGATCCGATACTGAGACGACGGCCACTACTACTGCACAGGAAACGACAACAACTACCGAACCGACTACAACTACCGAGCAAAGCACAACGACCACCACCACCGAAAAAACAACGACTACACTGAAGCTGGTCGCCGAAAAGCTCATTGCCGCGGAAAAAACTTATGCTAACGGAACAATAACCCTTTCGGGAACAGCTGACCCTGAAACAGGTGTGGTGATTGTAACGTTGAAAAACGACTTTAAAACTGAAGCTAAATTGTTTGGCAATCCTACTATCATTACTGTTGATAATAAAAGCGTTGATATGGATCCGTATGATAATATGCATGCATCTGTTGCTAAAGTCCAGCCTGGGACCAGTGCCGATTTTACATTCACAATTTCAACGCAGTATATCAAGCCAGGTTTTAAACTTAGCGGAGAGTTGTGGGGGATGGGTCTATATTCGGATAAACAATACTCCATAGAATTTCGATAAATCAATTATACGCCAAAACAGGCTCCCTCATCGCTGAGAGAGCCTGTTGTCATAAGACCTGCGGTGTTGCGCTTCGCTGAAGTTTGCAGGGATCGTCCAAAAAATGGACAAGGGTGTGATTGAGAACATACAACGAGCCAATACTTTTGCATCGGCTCGTTGATATTATTTATTTGCTCTATCCTCGTTCAGCTCCGCTTCCAGTTCTTCAATAGTCGGCAGTGATCCCTTGAAGCTGTCGGGTATCAGCTTCGACAGCTCGTAGCTTGAAACCCCGAGGGGCTGGGAGGTCGATTCAAGTGCATACTGCGCTTCGATCTTATCCATAGACTTGCACACGAGCAGTCCCACGGCGGGGTTCTGCCAATCTTCTTTCAGCTGATGATTTACTGCAACAACATAAGTCCCGAGCTGTCCTGCGAAGGACGGCTCAAATTCTGTGACCTTTACTTCAAGCACAACGTAGCATCGCAGATTTATATTGAAAAACAGCATATCTACGAAGTTTTCCTTTTCGCCTATCATAAGGCGGTACTCTCTGCCCACGAATGAAAATCCGCTGCCGAGTTCCAGAAGAAAACTTGTGATGTTATCCATCAGAGCGTCTTTCAATTCCTTCTCGTTGTATTTTTCCGTGAGGGTAAGGAAATCAAAATTGTAAGGGTCTTTGGTGATTGCCTGTGCGAGATCGCTCTGTACAGCGGGAAGCGTGTATTCAAAGTTGGTCACCGCTTTTCCCTGACGGTCGTAAAGATCGGTATCAAGGAAATTAAGCAGCACAGCTCTCGACCAATTGTTTTCAATGACCTTATTTACATAGAACAAGGCTTTTTGCTGATCGCTGCGGCATTTATCTATTATCAGCTTATGATGTCCCCACGGTATCATAAAAATCAAATTGGATTCTTTGAATTCTGCGACAGGTTGGGGCAGTTTTTCATCATCGAAATTTGCCCCAAGCTGGGGCAGATTTTCAGCCTGCGGATAAAGCTCGTAAAAACGCCACATATACCGTAGATTTGTTTCGGAAAAAGAGCTTGAATCAGGGAAAATATCTTTCAGATCAGAACTCAGCCTTTTGTAAAATCCCGAGCCATATTTTGCCGAAAGCTCCATCTGAGAAATATCTCTGCCAAGTGACCAGTAAAAACGCAGCATCTCGTTATTGACACGAATAGCGGCTTTTATCTGCGAGCTCCTGAATCTGTCGGATAGCTCCTTGAGCCAGTTTTTGTAATTATCATCAATTTGAACGATGGTTTTCATATTATCCCCCGAACCTCGTAAAAAAATCATAAATCGGTTTCTATGATTATATCATAAAAACTGGGGTTTGTAAATAGGAGGAGCAGCATTCGCCGCATTTTCAGGACACTATCAGGACACTACGGGCACCAAAAACGGCATTAAACTACTATAAATCACTTGAAAGCCAATCGCACGAAACCGCGCAAAACGGCGTATTTCGGTAGATAGCAATACATCAGAATATCTGTTCTTAGCCTTTGGGGTGGTAGAGGCCGTGGGTTCAAGTCCCGTCACTCCGACCAGCAGGAAAGCTCGTAAACACGCAGTTTACGAGCTTTTTCCTTTTCTCGGACTTTGCCTCAAAACTCGCCTTGGGCACCATCGTGGGCAACATGTGCAAAATGACGGGAAATCGAGCCGGTTTTTGGGACTCGCAAATCACATATCTGCGAGGTTTCAAAGGCTCGCTGACGTGTGCATAAATATTTTTTCGGCTCATTCAGGGTCGTGCCATTTGAGTTTAATATATTCGCACTACCACTTTACCTCTATGTTTTCTCCACCTTGCGATGAGTATAGGATAAGATAAGCAAATCCATATTTTATGATGATCAAAGGCTGCCGTTATGTTCCGGCAGCCTTTTGCATTCCGTGTAATCGACCGATTAAATTTATTATCATCAGACACGGCCGTGCAACCCCCAAATGGTAGAGGCCGCAGCACATATATCTCTCCTGTCCATTAAGCACGAACGGCGAAAATACGCTGTTTGCGGCTATGTATCAAATTGGTTGTCAAGCCGAAACAACGTCTTTGGGCGACAGTTTGGGCACCATTGGTCTTTTTTGCCATTTTGTAGTGCAAAATGACGAATGGAAAAGAGCAAGGCTTCTGACCTTGCTCCTTCTGCTGGTGATACTGTTGCGCTCTGCTCGGTTTCTGCTGGGCTGTCCTCTGCTTCGGGTTCAGCAGCTGTGCCTTCGGGGGGCAGCCATTATTCTTTGTGAATCTGAATATCTATTGCGTTATCTTCAATCCTGATTTCATATTTCTGTTCAGGAAGCCCATATACATTAGCCGTAGAAGCAAATATCTGTCCAGTCGATACGCAAGAATGTGCCGTGGCTTACGGGAGGCTCGTAGGTGGTATCGTTGTCATCCACGGTGTCCTCGAACCAGGAGTCATAGGATCTGAGCCATGCTGCGGTCTGGATGAAGCTGTGGTTGCGGATAAGCTCGCCTGCGTTTACAGCGAAAGTGACCATAGCGTCGATTCCGTCGAAGGAAGGAAGAACAGCTGAGGCAAGGTTATAGATATCGTTGATCGCCTGATCGGCACCGTTCTGATAGTTCTTCAGAACTGCCTTAAGAGAGCTGTCTTCATTCAGGATCTTCTTGGCGGCATCAAGGAAATTGCTGACGGTCGGAAGAGGAGTTGAAGCAATAAAGCTGCCAAGGAGAGAGGGTGCCAGAATAGGAAATGCGATCATCAGTCCGAGAGTTACTGCGGGGACAGTGTAAAGATCCTTAACGACCGTAACTGCAAGTTCCTTGACATCCAGCACCTTCATGATAGCTTTAAAGCCCGAACCCGTGTTGTTATAGATCATCAGACGTCTGAGAGCGTTCTCGTAGTCCTTGCTGACAAATTTTTCTCTGCTGACATTTTTGCAGATATCGGCAAAAGTATTCTTGATAAGCTCGGAGGTCACCGGCGTGCCGCCTGCATTCTTAATTTCAGCCGTTCTGTTCCATGCATCGATATCAAGCTCTTTGTTCGCTGCGGCATAGGGAGCATTTTCATCCACGTTGCCGGCTCCTGCGAACTCGGCGATATGCTTCTTTACGAGCTCGAGGGTCTGCTTGGAGACAGCCTTTTCGTAGCTGTTGTCGCAGAGGTTGTTCTTGAAAAGGGTGCTGGTCTTGAGGTTATAGTTGTCGGCAGCAGTGCCGTTAAGATAGTGATCCACGCCGTATCTCTTGAAGCCCATATCGGTGGGAGCTACGTAGGGAACAAGGTCATCGGGATTGATAACATTGTGGATAGAGGTGTAATCGTGACCCTTGATCTCTGCGGATGCAACACCGCCCTGGGGAGCCTCGATGCAGTAAGCATAGACCTTGTTGCCGAAATTCTGTGCGTTGTCAACGGTCCTCTTGGCGGTGAGGTTAGCGATAGCGCCGCCCCTTGAGAAGCCCTGGAACCAGAAGGCTACCTTGCCGTCCTCGATATCGGCTGCGATCTCGGGGTGATCCAAGGTGTAATCCACAAGATGATTGAACACCTTGTCAGCAGAATCCGCAAAGCCCTTGGCTTCACCGGTTTTGCCCAGTGTGACGTTGGAGGTCCACTCTGCCTCGTATTTTGCACTTCTGATCGTCACCGAGATGACCCTCTTTACACCGTTTTCAAGATTGACCTCCTTGGTGGCAATAGCACAGCCTACGGAATCCACGGTGGGCTTTTTCTTGTAGTCCTCGTTTACGAAAATATCCTTGAAGCCTATCTGCGTAAGGATGGATTCGATATCCTCCGCACCCTTGGAATAGTCGCCATTTACGACGTTGGTGCAGGAGGCGTGAGCCATAGCGCAGGACATTGTTGCCATGTGAGTGTTGTACTCCTTAGGGTCTGTGCTGAACAAGCCGTCGGAATACTTAAAGCTGTAACTGCCGCTGCCATCGACCTTATAGCTGCCTTCGATGATCTCTTTTCCGTGATAGAGATATCTGCCGGAGCTGTTCATGGCGGCAGAGGTGCTCATTCCGGTGACGGCGTTTACGGTATTATCTGCCGAGGCCACCGCGGTGGATACCGTCGTCATCATCATTACTGCTGCGACCATTCCTGTTACTGTTCTTCTGATCCTGTTTTTCTTTGTGTTGTTCATTGTGATTACTCCTTTTCATATTTTTGATTTTGTTTTTGGTTTCGGGGGTCTTCCCCTCTGCTGTGATTATATTGTATCATACCGACCTTTGCAAGTTCTTTGCAAGGATCACAATTCTGTTATTTACAGTGATATATCGGGTCTTTTTGCTGTATTTATCATGCACAGAAAACAGCGTAATGTAATCCCGCAAAAGAAATTGCGAGTACTGCTATAACGCATCCGGTAGCGAACATACCTTCGGCCTCCTTTCCTGAGATGGTATCCTTATCCCTTGTAGTTGAAACCGCTTTCGCCGGGGTGCTTACCGTTCTCGTTTACGTAACCGTAACCGCACTCACCGGGGTGTTTGCCGATAGCATTGACTTCCTCGGTCTCCTCGCCGAAGTCGAAATTATAGCCTGCCTCGCCGGGATGCTTACCGTACTTGTTGACCTCTTCGGTCTCCTCGCCGAAGTCGAAATTGTAGCCTGCCTCGCCGGGGTGCTTGCCGTACTTGTTGACCTCTTCGGTCTCCTCGCCGAAGTCAAAATTGTAGCCTGCCTCGCCGGGGTGTTTGCCGTACTTGTTGACCTCCTCGGTCTCCTCGCCGAAGTCGAAATTATAACCTGCCTCGCCGGGGTGCTTGCCATTCTCGTTTACCTGAGTCCGAGTCTGTGTCTGTGCGGCCGGAGCAGTGATCTCTGCCGAATCAGCCGAAGCGAATACTACCGTTGCGGTTGTGATCGCCGTTACTGCTGCGAATGCAGCTACGATTACCTTGATGCTCTTCTTTGTGTTTTTCATTGTGATTACTCCTTTTCATTTTTGATTTTGTTTTTGGTTTCGGGGGGCTTCCCCTCTGCTGTGATCTCATAATAACACACCGACCTTTGCAAGTTCTTTGCAAAGGCCGGCATTTTTTCTGAATCCCAATTCGGTTGTGTATTGCTACAAACCATAACTTATCTTACCTTTTGTATGGTCTATTGGGGGAAACCTTTCTTCAGAAAGGTTTCCCTCAGTAAATCATGCAGAGGGTAGGGTAAATTATGGTTTGTAGCAATACACATCAAAATTGGGAGTTTTCTGAAATATGTCAAAGCGATCTGCTGTGAGCACATAATAACACGCAGATATACCTTTTTAAATCAGAAAAATCGTCCTGCTATGCTGCTTATGCGGCAAGCTCACCAAAGACGGCACAGGTACACAAAACTGTGGGATAACTGAGTCTGCAAAGATCTTGCAAAGGTCGGTATGATATACTAAAGACACAGTAAAGGAAACAACACGGAATTCAGACGAAAGGAGCTGAATAAAATGCTGATATGCGGAACAATGGTTGTCCTGCTCGGTTTCGGAGCAGTCACCGCTTACATCTGCAAGTAAACGATCTCAGAATAACATCAAAATGAAAAGGAGGGAAATACGATGACAGTACTTGCTATCGGCACACTTGTAGCTTTCGCAGCTCTGCCCACAATTATGATAATACTGCACTGATAAATGACACTTTTCAAATCCAAAATAAAAGGAGGGAAATATAATGACAATAGCACTTCTTGGATTCGGTGCGGTCGCTGTACTCGCAGCACTGAATACAACACTGATACTCGTAACTTTGTAAATGTACTATTTCAAAAAACTCAAATGAAAGGAGGAAAAACAATGTTTACAGCATATCTTATCTGGTGTGCAGTCGGTCTCACGATCGAAGCCGGTATCGTGATATATCTGGAAGCATAAATATATCCGAAAAAATAACGATCAAAAATGAAAGGAGAACAGAAAATGTTAACTGTGACAGTTGGATCAGGGATCTTTATGACGGGAGTTTTAGCAGTAACGATAATCTTTGGATAAGACGGATCAAAATAATATAAAGGAGGAACGGAAATGGGAGCTATGTTGGTTTTGGCAGGCTTCGTCGCCGCAGGGCTTATCGCCGCAGCTATTATTGGCTGACAGGCCGAATAATATGACCGATTATATGAAGGGAGGGCAAACAATGTTTATTTCGTTCGTTATCGCAGGCAGCCTCACAGCAGCAGGAATACTGGTATATTTCCTCGCCTGATACACAGAAGTCACAAACCGATCATACGAAAGGAGAGATAATAATGTTTTCTACGTTTGTTATCGCCGCAGCGGTCGCAGCAGCAGGATTTGTACTTTACTGTGCCTGAGACTAAGAAAAAAACTACACAGAGGTATTTCAATGAACAACAAATGAAAAACGTCCGTACCATGAAGCACGGACGTTTTTCGTTTTCTCCCAATTTTGATGTGTATTGCTGTAAATAATAATTTATCTTACTTTCTATACGGTCTATTGGGGGAGACCCTTTTGAAAAAGGGTCTTCCCCCAAACCCCCTCCCTAAAACTTTTAATTCTTTTTGGCGAGGGGTACCCGTTCTTCCGAAGAACGCCAAAAGTCGGACATTTTGCACGTTTCCCTTACCTCGGGTACCCCTCACCAAAAAGCGTCAGAAGTCTTTGGAAAGGAGTCTGAGGGATAACCTTTCTTCAGAAAGGTTTCCCTCAGTAAATCATACAGAGGGTAGGGTAAATTATCGTTTACAGCAATACACGGAAAGTGAGTTCAGAAAAATCTCAGCTGTCCGTCATCGGGTTCGGGGAATTCATTCAGGTATGCAAAGATCTCGTTGGGATCGTACATCACCCCGTGAGCACGGCACTCGGATGTAAAAATCTTCATCAGCCTTGCATTGTTCGGACTGTTGCAGATATAGCTCTCACCGAAAGCCTGCTCGTAACGCTGACGCATACCGGGGAATGACCGGTCAAGGCAGTTATAGAAATGATCCCTGCTTCCTGCGCGGAGAGTAGTCCCGAATGCCATGCAGATGATACCCTTTACCCCTGCGTCAAAGCAGTAGTCAAGGATGCCCCGCAGGTTGTCCTCGGTATCGTTTATGAAGGGCAGGACGGGACACAGCCACACCACCGTAGGGATACCGCGCTTCTGAAACTCTTTGAGTGCAAGATAACGCTGTTTTGTGGTGCAGACGTTTGGCTCCAGCACGCGGCAGAGGTCTTCGTCAAAGGTCGTGAGCGTCATCTGGATGACCGCCTTCGCCTTGCGGTTTATGCTGTCGAACAGGTCAATATCACGGAGTATGCGGTCGGACTTGGTCTGTATCGCTACCCCGAACTCATAGCGGTCGATAAGTTCAAGACAGCGTCTCGTCAGGCACTCGCTTTCCTCAACGGGCATATAGGGGTCGCACATGGCGCCTGTACCTATCATACACCGTTTGCGCTTGCTTTTAAGGGCACGTTCCAGCAGTTCGGTGGCATTGCGCTTTACCTCGATGTCGGTGAATTCGTGGGTGAACTGATAGCACTCCGAGCGGCTGTCACAGTAGATACAACCATGGGTGCATCCGCGGTAGAGGTTCATCCCGTTCTTAGGCGATAGTATCCCCTTTACCTCCGTATAGTGCATCGCTTATCACCCCGTCTTTTATCAGATAATACTCGCCCCTCAGCTCCTCGGAGCCGTTCTTTATAAGCAGATAGCTGCCGTCCTGGATTGCGATGAACTCTCTGCCGACGCTGTCGGGGTAGGCGATATCCTCAAACACACGGAGACCGTCCAGCACATCATCCTTGCAATCCTGATAGTGGGGCAGGAGCATTGTCTTTGTGAGACCGAGACCCGGAAAGAACCTCTCATATCCGGGATCGACAGCTTCGCCCTCACACTCGGGCTGAGCATAGACGGTTTCGGCGCTGTTCATACTTCCGGCACTGATACCCATAAGCACGCCGTCAAAACCGGAGAGCAGTTCTTTAAGTCCGATCTCGGTGAAAAAGCGGTTCTGTGTAGGCACATGACCGCCTGCAAGTACGATAAGGTCAGCATTTGCCACAAGCTCCGCGGCTCTGTCCTGAGTGCGGCGGTCGAGGATGCTGAACTCCGTTACCTTGAAGCCCGAACGCTCAAAGGCTGTCCGCGATGCCGAAGAGTAAAAGTCGGTGCGCTCGTAGTTATCGGGGTCGGAGCAGACAAAGAGCATACGGAAACTCTCTTCAAGAACCGCTCTCATCTCGGTGAGAAACCCGTTTACATCCGCAAACGCTCCCGACTCCTCGTCAATTATAGGCATACTTGTAAGAAAACAAGTCATCAAAGATCACTCCTCGCTATCCGCTATAGTTAATCGCATCTCAACGTGGGGTATTCCGTCTTCAAGGAATTCCTCCGAACATACTGTGAAACCCTCTTTGGCATAGTAACCAATGGCGTAGGTCTGCGCGTGTATGCGTATTTCTTTTGCATCGGGAAAGTATTTCTTCACGGTGAGCACTCCCTTGTGCAGAAGCTTTCCGCCCAGCCCCTGACCGTGTATTTTTGTCACTACCCTGCCTATGACAGCCTCGCCCTTCTTTGGTGAGAACACTCGGAGACAGGAAGTCACTTCTTCACTTTCCATACTGAAAACGTGGTAGGCTCCGATGTCTTTGCCGTCCATATCCTGACAGACACAGTTCTGCTCAACTACAAAGATCTCCGAGCGCAGACGCATTATCCCGTAAAGCTCACGGTTGGAGAGATCGTCAAAATGCTTGCAGACAAAATCCATATCCTTACTCCAATATCTTTTTGATCGACACCGCCATGATCGGCAGGTACATAAATATCAGGTTGAGCCTCTGCCACAGTCCTTCAGAAGCTATGACCGTTCCTGCGAATTCTTCCTTGTCCGACATAACGAAAAGCGTGAAGAAAACAAGCGCCAGCACAAAGCTGATGATGCTTATTATGCCGGCGGTACTCTCGCTGTTTTTGAAGCTGAGTATCGCCGTGAGCAGCGGTGCGAAGAGGAACAGCATAAATCCTATGACCGAACCCGCACCGTGTATCTTTGACGCAGTGGTGACGATATCCTTTGTCTCGTTGACGCTGAAAAAGCAGGTGAAGATGCAGGCTCCCACAGCGAACACCGCGGTAAAGATCATAAGCGTGACGGTGAGCTTTCCGGACACTGCATGGTAGCATTTATATATCGCAGGCAGCGCACAGAGAAACAGCACGCCCTCGGTGAACATCCAGAGATTGAAAGGGAGACGCACCGTGCTCTTCGGATTTCCGAGGGCGCTTACGGACATTTTCATGCTGCTGTAATCCTTGCAGAACAGGGGCATGACCCACGAAACGAGTATATCCCCTGCCATAGCGATAAGCAGCGCCCACAGTCCGAATTTATAATATCTGTCCATCGCACCTGCCCTCAGAAATTGTACTGCATGAAGTTGCCGTTCCTTTTGAAACCGAAGTCGGTGTAGAGCAGCACTCCCATATCCGAGGCCGTGATCTGCACACAGCCGCAGCCCCGCTCCTTTGCCTCGTTCACCACACGGGAGAGCAGCTCCCTTGCGATGCCGCGGCGGCGGTAGTCCTTATCGGTGAACATTGACGACAGCAGACCTATCCTGCCGCTGGGGCAGCTGAAATACGGCGGCTTCTCGACTATGGACATCCCGCTGGTGCCGATCAGTCTGTCACCGTCAAAGGCGAGCCATGATACGAAAGTATCATCCGCAAGGTGACGCTCATAGTAGTTTCTGAGTGCAGGCCGAAGGTCGATATCCTCAGTGGCACCTTCCTCACGCAGCTGACCGATGCGTATTTCGATAAATCTGTCGATGTCGTCTCTCGTAAAAATCCGGTAGGTAATGTTCATTTTGCATTTCTCCTTTTTGTTAAAATCACAGCGCCGTTATCCAGAAGCAGACTGCTGCCGTCAGCGAAAGAGGTGTCATGATGTAACGCTCCTTCTTGCTCTTTGAAGCAAGGTTCATCAGTGTGTTCAGCGAGAGGTAAACGGCCATGACTATGCAGATCACCCTCGTAGTCTTCTCCGAGAACCACAGTCCGAGATGTCCTCCTGTTTGCAGTACGATGATAACAAAAAATATCTGCAAAAAGAGCTGGCTCACCAGCACCAGTCTCAGCTTGCCCGGGAAGACTTTATGTTGTCCACCCATTGTAAGCTCCCCGAGGGGCAGTCCGCAGATGATTAGTACCGACAGCACGATAACTACAGAAAACGCTGCCGCGCCTATGTATGATGCCATGGGGATCACTCCTTATTCTTTTCCGAGTGCGTCAAAGGCCTGGCGGAGACTTTTCACTCCTATGACCTTTATGCCGAAGCGTTTGAGGTCTATGCCTTTAAGCGACTGAGCAGGAACGATGCACCGCTCGAAGCCCATACGCTCGGCCTCGCTGATGCGCTGCTCGGTGTAGCTTATGTTGCGGAGCTCTCCGCCCAGACCTATCTCACCGAAAGCTATGGTCTTGTCATCCACGACCTTATCCCTCAGTGACGAATACAGCGCCAGCGCGATGGAAAGATCTGCGGCAGGCTCATCCAGCTTCATTCCGCCCACCACGTTGATATACACATCCAGCCCCCCGAAGAAGAACCCCAGGCGCTTTTCGAGAACTGCGATTATCAGATACATACGGTTGAGATCGAAGCCGTCTGCGGTACGCCTCGGCACCGAGAACCCGCTCTTCGAGACGAGAGCCTGCACCTCTGCAAGTATAGGTCGGCTGCCCTCCATAACACAGGCAACACAGCATCCCGAAACATCTGTGGGTCTTCCCGAAAGCAGCAGTGCTGAGGGATTGGGCACCTCGGCAAGACCCTTGTCGCGCATCTCGAACACGCCGATCTCGTTGGTGGAGCCGAAACGGTTCTTGACAGCTCTCAGTATTCGGTAGGAGAGATTCCTCTGCCCCTCGAAGTAGAGCACGGCGTCCACGATATGCTCCATTACCTTCGGACCCGCGATAGCACCGTCCTTGTTGACGTGCCCCACGATAAAGAAAGGGATCTCCTCGCTTTTGGCAGTGCGCATGAACAGGTTTGTGCACTCCCTGACCTGTGTCACCGAACCGCAAGCCGAGCTCAGTCCTTGAATGCTCATTGTCTGTATCGAGTCTATGATAACAACTTCGGGTTTCTCCTTGACAACTGCATCGCAGATAGCCTCGCAGTCATTCTCGGCAAGGAGATAAAGGTTGTCACTGTCAACACCAAGACGCGAAGCCCGGAGCTTTATCTGTCTTGCGCTTTCCTCTCCCGAGACATAGAGTATGGTATGATCCTCGCCCAAAAACTGACAGATCTGGAGCAGTATCGTTGATTTACCTATACCCGGCTCACCGCCCAGCAGCACCAAACTGCCTTTTACAAGTCCTCCGCCGAGGACACGGTCAAGTTCATTGAGACCTGTTTTGTAGCGCACTTCATCGCGTGAGGCATCAACACTGCTTATTCCTACGATCATATCCGAGAGATCGCGGTTGGATCTCTGCCTTGCTTTGCCCGAGGGTGCCGCCATCACAGCGGGAACAGTCTCCTCAAAAGTGTTCCACTCGCCGCAGTCGGGGCAGCGTCCGTTCCATTTTGATGATTCGTACCCGCACTGCGAGCAGACAAATATACTTTTAGCTTTAGCCATGATTACACCACCATTATATATTAGGTGTATTATACCACACTTTTCTCTATCTTGCAATAGGAAATACACGTTTAATTAACATATATTGTCCGAATTTTTGGACAGCATTGTCCTTTTGCACTATAGAGCGATCCCGAATTTAGTCAAAATATACACATAAAAGCCCATAAATATGTAAAAACTTTTGTACAATATTTTGAAAGTTAATTTTTAAAGTCTTGATTTTTGGACAGTTATATGGTATTATGATAAAAGGATAATACTATCCAAAACAAAAAAGGGAGATGATTTTTATGCAGAAGGTATTTTACGTATCGAGAAACTCGGAGAATAATGACAATCACGGTAACACCGCGCCCGACTTTGACCGTTTCAGCCGTATCGAAAAGCTGAACCTGCTGCTGTCAACGGGGTGGAGCATCAAGTCATTCTCATCAGATGAGAACGAGGAATACTTCGTGCTCGAAAAAGAACAGTAAATACGGAGGGAACGACTATGGATATGAAAGCGATGAATAACATCTCATACGGACTTTATGTTCTCACCGCTTCAAACGGCAGCTTTTCAAACGGCTGTATAATCAATACCCTCACTCAGGTGACAAGTTCCCCAAACCGCGTTTCGGTCACGGTGAACAAGGCTAACTTCACCTGCTATATGATAAAAGCAAGCGGTAAGTTCAACGTGTCCATGATAGATGTGACTGCCGATTTTTCGTTGTTTACACATTTCGGTTTCTGCACAGGCAGATGGGAGAACAAGTTCTTTGAATTCCCCTTCAAGCGTGCCGAAAACGGCGTGCCCTATATCCCCGACCATACCTGCGCCTATCTTTCGGGCGAGGTAGTTCAGGAGATAGATCTCGGCACCCATATCATGTTCATTGCTGATGTAACCGCCGCGGAGGTGCTGTCCTCCAACGCACCCATGACCTATGCTTACTATCACGCAAACGTCAAGCCGAAACCTGCTGCGGCTGCCAAGGCTGCCGAGGATTCAGAGGGCGAGCGTTGGATCTGCAACATCTGTGGATATATCTACGAGGGTCACCTGCCCGATGATTTCATCTGTCCGCTGTGCAAGCACGGTACAGCAGATTTTTCAAGGCTGGACGGTGACGTTCCCGAAAAGGAAGAACCGAAGCCTGTTTCAGACGGAGAGGAAAAGTGGATCTGCTCGGTGTGCGGATACGTGTACGAGGGGGCGCTCCCCGAGGACTTTGTCTGTCCCATCTGCGGAGTGGGTGCCGATGAATTCAAGAGATCGTGATCATTCTCAGGAAGCTGTTGCGCTGCAACAGCTTCCTTTTTTTGTTCATTATACCATTTGACAACTCTTTGTATATATGGTATAATAATCAGGTATGCTTATACCGCATACGATACTTTGATTTTGAAAAGAGGAGCTTTTAATGCTAAAGATCTCGCAGATGTACGATCTCAGCCACACCCTTGCGTGTGAGTATCTCACAGGGTTCGATTATCCCTGGGAAGCACTGGGAGGCATCAAGCAGCTCATAATCTCCCTCGGAGAGAGACTCGATAAGAACGAATACACCGAGGTAAGCCCTCAGGTGTGGGTACATAAGACAGCAAAGGTCTTCCCCTCTGCATATCTCGGCGCACCCTGCATCATCGGAGCAGAGACCGAAGTAAGACACTGCGCTTTCATCAGAGGTTCGGCTCTCGTAGGCAACAACTGCGTAGTAGGCAACTCTGTAGAGCTCAAAAACGTTATCCTCTTCGATAACGTGCAGACCCCCCACTACAACTATGTGGGCGACAGCATCCTCGGATATAAGTCCCATATGGGTGCAGGATCCATAACCTCAAATGTCAAGAGCGACAAGACCCTCGTTGCCGTAAAGGGCGAGGAAGAAGTCATTGATACGGGGCTCAAAAAGTTCGGCGCAATGCTGGGCGACTACGTTGAAGTAGGATGTAACAGCGTGCTTAACCCCGGCACTGTCATCGGCAGGAATACAAACGTGTATCCCCTGTCGAGAGTAAGAGGTGTCATCCCCGAGAACAGCATCTACAAGGCTCCCGATGATATAGTAGAAAAATACAAAAATGTATGATCCCTTCGGGAATAAAAAAACTTCATCAGGTATAGGAGAGTATTATCATGGGTAAATATTTCGGTACAGACGGTTTCCGCGGCGAGGCTAACGTAAACCTCACAGCAGACCACGCATATAAAGTAGGCAGATTTCTCGGCTGGTATTACACCGAGCTCAAACACCGCAACGGCGACAATACCCCTGCAAGGATCGTTATAGGAAAGGATACCAGACGTTCAAGCTATATGTTTGAGTATTCCCTTGTGGGCGGCCTGACCGCTTCGGGCGCTGATGCTTATATGCTCCACGTTACAACCACTCCCTCGGTGGCTTACATTGCAAGAGTTGACAGCTTCGACTGCGGCATCATGATCTCCGCAAGCCATAACCCCTACTACGACAACGGTATCAAGCTGATAAACAAGAACGGTGAAAAAATGAGCGAGGAGACCATCGCACTCGTTGAGGCTTATCTTGATGGCGAGCTGGAGATCTTCGGTCAGAAGTGGGAGGACATCCCCTTCGCTCACAAGGAGCAGATCGGCTGCACTGTGGACTATGTCTCCGGACGCAACCGCTATATCGGCTACCTCATCTCCCTCGGTATGTATTCCTTCAGAGGCGTGAAGGTCGCCCTCGACTGCGCTAACGGCAGCTCCTGGAATATCGCTAAGGCAGTGTTCGATGCCCTCGGCGCCTCCACATATCTCATCAATGCCGAGCCCAACGGACTCAACATCAACAACAACGCAGGCTCCACCCATATCGAGGGTCTGTGCAAGTATGTTGTGGACAATAAAATGGATGTAGGCTTCGCATTTGACGGCGATGCCGACCGCTGCCTCTGCGTGGACGAAAAGGGCAACGTCATTACAGGCGACCACATCCTCTACATCTACGGCAGGTACATGAAGGAGCGCGGAAAGCTCCTTGGAAATACAGTTGTCACCACCGTAATGTCCAACTTCGGTCTCTACAAAGCCTTTGACGAGTTCGGCATCGACTATGCAAAGACCGCCGTGGGCGACAAGTACGTTTACGAGTATATGCAGAAGAACGGCTGCCGCATCGGCGGTGAACAGTCCGGACATATCATCTTCTCCAAGTACGCCTCCACCGGTGACGGCATCCTCACCAGCCTCAAGATGATGGAGGTCATGATGGCAAGAAAGAAGACCCTCTCGGAACTCGCCGAGCCTCTGACCATCTACCCCCAGGTGCTGGTGAATGTTAAGGTCAAGGACAAGAGAGCAGCTCAGGACGACCCCGATGTAGTAAAGGCAGTCGAGGCAGTTGCCGAAGAGCTGGGCAGATCGGGCAGGATCCTCGTCCGTGAGAGCGGCACCGAGCCCCTCGTCCGCGTAATGGTCGAGGCTCAGAGCGAAGACACCTGCCAGCGCCTCGTTGACAAGGTAGTAAATGTCATCAAGGCAAAGGGGCATGAACTCTGAAACCCCAATAACTCCTTATCAGGCTGTGTATTGCCCGGGGATGAAACATCCGAAAGGCTCATACCGCCTTAGTGAATATCCGACAAAGGCAATACATCCGACAACCAACAACAGAAAATAAATAAGGAGAGATAAATCATGGTATTTTTAGAAAACCTCAGATCGAAGCTCGAGAGCTATAAGCCCAAGATCGCTGAGCTCGCCGAAGTGTTCGATATAGAAAATTCCAAGGAGCGCGTAGAAGAGCTCCATAACAAGGCCGCCGAGCCCGGCTTCTGGGATGACCTTGAAAACTCCCAGAAAGTTTTGCAGGAGACCCGCACCCTTGAATCACGCCTTGAAAAACATAATAAGCTGACTCAGTCCGCCGAGGATATCGAGGTAATGCTCGATATGGCAGCCGAGGAAGATGACGAGAGTATGATCTCCGAGATCGAAGCGGAGCTCCAGTCCCTCGCCGATCAGGTGGATGCCCTCACCCTCGCTTCCCTGCTGACAGGTGAGTACGACCGCAACAACGCCATCCTGAACTTCCACTCCGGTGCAGGCGGAACCGAGGCTCAGGACTGGAACGAAATGCTCTACCGTATGTATACCCGCTGGGGCGAGGCCCACGGCTTCAAGGTAAATGTCCTTGATGTCCTCGAAGGCAGCGAGGCAGGCCTCCAGTCTGCGTCTATCGCTATCGAAGGCGAGAACGCCTACGGCTACCTCAAAGGTGAGGCTGGCATCCACCGACTTGTCCGTGTGTCGCCTTTTGACTCACAGGGCAGAAGACATACCTCCTTCGCCGCAGTTGACGTTATGCCCGACCTCCCCGAGGATGTGGAGATAGACATCCGCCCCGAGGATATCGAGATGCAGGTGTACCGCTCATCCGGCGCAGGCGGTCAGCACATCAACAAGACCTCATCCGCAGTACGACTGATACACAAGCCCACGGGCATCGTGGCTGCCTGCCAGACCCAGCGTTCGCAGTTCCAGAACCGCGACTACGCTATGCGTATGCTGAAAGCTAAGCTCCTCGAAATCAAGCTCCAGCAGAACCTGGAGAAGATCGAGGATATCAAGGGCGTGCAGAAAGAGATCGCATGGGGCTCGCAGATACGCTCCTACGTTTTCATGCCCTATCAGATGGTAAAGGATCACCGCACCGACTACGAGACCGCCAACATCCAGGCAGTTATGGACGGCGACCTTGACGGATTTATAAACGCCTACCTCAAGTCACTCTCGCTCGGCACTCTGAGCGAAGAGGACGCAAGAGACTGAACAGGAGGTCTTTCGCTATGAAGATAAAAGCTTTAGTGACTGCCGCACTCTGCGCTCTTATGCTCGCTTCATGCAGTGACGGCGAAGACAGCAGCTCCAAGTCGAAGAAGGATAAGTCCGAAGCAGATACTTCATCAGTCAGCAGCGTTACATCCGATGACTCGGATGACAGCAAGGGAGACGATACCTCTTCCGAGGACGAAAGCTCCGAGGATGAGAGTTCTGAGGACGAAAGTTCCAAAGACGAGAGTTCAAAGGACGAAAGCTCCGCTTCCTCCAAACCCGATGATGACTCTTCGGCAGTATCTGTCAATGACGGAAAGGTATATGATCCGGGACTTGTAAAGCTTGCCAAAGAGATGTATTCAGCCAAGGAGTTCACAGGAAACGGCGATGAGATCGAAGATAAGTGCATAGAAGCTTACGATAAAGCAGGTGTGCTCTCGATCTGCGCAAATTTAAAGTCAGAAGAACTGTTCGACCCCTTCGACGATCTGATAGAGAATGAATCCCTTATCGCAGCAAAATGCCCCGATGCCCAGGTGTTCATCCTCGCAGAAGTCTTTGAGTTTGAAGAAGACGGAGAAACGGATATCGACAATGACGGATTCGTTTTCTCGGTTGCCTACGGTTGTAAAGACACCGCCGCAGCAAAGGAGCTTCTCAAACTCGTTGTCAGCGAAGAATCAATAAAAGAACTTGAGGAAAACCCCAAGGACGGGATAAAATTCGAGTCAAAGGATAACGGTGACACCGCGTGGTTCATCGGCAACAACAATGACGAGATGCTGGCAGGTTACTACAGGATCGGAAGCAATGTTTTTGCAATTGGATATTATAATATGCAATGGGACCCCGAGGATTATCCCGAAGGTGTTAAACCCAAGTACGATTACAAGGCTGAGTTGGATAAGATCTGTAAAAAGCTGGGTGTAAAGTCCCCCACCGAACTTAAATGATCCGATAAAAAACGCTGTACCTTTGGTGCGTCCGCACTTCAGGTACAGCGTTTTTCTGTCTCTTCTCTTTTGTTCTGCATCAAGTTTTTTACAATCCTGCTTCCTCAAACTCCCCTGTCGCCATGTTCTTGTAATAATCGGAAAGCCTGCTTGCAATGGAATTGAGCAGCAGCAAAGCTTCTGATCTGACCGACGAGTTGGCGAACATACCCTTTTCAGAAAGCTGCGCCGCCTTTTTGGCATAGTCGGCAGCCGTCTGCAGTGAAGTGAGATCACCGTCTTTTGCCTGTCTGGCAAGTTCAAGATATGCCTTTGACCTGATTGCGGAAAGCTCGTCCGTAAAGCCTGCGATCTCGGGAGTCTCTGCAACCTTCTGAAATCTCTCGGCGACAAAGTCTTCCCTCACCTGCATATAGTCGGCAGCACCGTCAGCATTGGCTTCCTCCTCGGGCATAAGCTGTGCCATAGGTACTTCGAGCACCTTGCTGAGATATTGCAGCGTCTTCACCGACGGCAGAGCCGTACCGCTCTCTATCTGGCTGAGCATATTTCTCGTTATGAAATCCCCGACAACTTCCGCCTGCGTTAGCTTCTTTGCAAGCCGAGCTTCACGGATACGTCTTCCCAGCTCGGTACCGTTCATACTATCTCTCCTTTCTGTTTTACGTTCTGTGTAAATTTAATTTACCTATATAATAGCATCATATTTTTGATATGTCAATAGCAAATTCGTGATTTAGTCCGAGTTTTGCGAGATTTATGCATTTTTCACAAATCTTGCATTAAAAAATATTATAAAAAGCTATTGACAAAGAACCGAAAACGTTATATAATTAAGTAAATGAAATTTACATCTATTGATTTCGCTGCCCTCCACGAAGCGGAGGAGTTACCTCATACCTGACGAAACCCCGAAAGTGAATATCCCGGGCTTTTTACAGGTAAGTATAAAGTGAAAAGCACGAACGAGCTTGCTGCTCGTCGCAGAAATGAAAAAATCATTCTAAAGACAGGCGAACGTAAGTAAGCCGTCCCGAAAATAAAAAAGGAGGCAATAAATATGAGTGAATGGTGGGAAGGACTCAGTTCCGTATTGAAAGTGCTCTATTGCGTTGCAGTACCCTCGACCATACTGCTGCTGATACAGACCATGCTGTCCGTGTTCGGTATGCATGACGGCGGATCGGGTATCGACTTTTCAGACACTTCGGGTATAGACTTCGACGGCGGCGGTATGCACGGCGGCTTCGATGTCCACACAGATGTGCCCGACACTTCCGCTTTCCACGATGCAGGGATGCATCACTCCATCGACGGCGGCGATCCAGGCGATTTCGCATCAATGCGTCTTTTTACTTTGCAGACCATCGTTGCCTTTATGACAGTTTTCAGCTGGACGGCCATCGTGTGCATACAGTCAGAAGTGCCCGTATGGCTTTCAATGAGCATCGGCGTTGCACTTGGTCTGATAGTAATGTTCTCTGTTGCAAAACTGATACAGCTCTCTGCAAAGCTCGCCGAAAGCGGCACCCTCGATATGAGAAACTGCCTTGGTGAACACGCTACCGTTTATGTCCCCGTCCCTGCGCAGGGCAACGGCACAGGCAAGGTTAATCTTACCGTTCAAGGTCAGTTCCGCGAACTAACCGCTGTAACAGACCTCGATCAGCCGCTGCCTACCGGCGTCAGTGTGCGTATAACCGACCTCAGAGGAGATTCGGTGGTAGTTGAAAAAGAATGAGCCCTGTGAGGTGCGTTATCCCCTATGAATAAAAAAATCATTGTAATACTTATTCTTATTCTTCTCGTGCAGACGGTGTTCTTCGCAGTCGTGACATCAAGTAAGGATGACTTCAAATCCATTGAGAAAGAATCAAATGAGTTCTACGAAGAATACAAGGCATCACCCGAGAAATTTACCGTTGTCGATGCAGCTGTCAAGGGACGCTTCACATCGGTTAAGTTTATGAACTCCGCCGATGATGTACCCTATATAACTGTAGAGTTTGCTCTTCCCGACGGAAGCCTTATGCAGACTCAGGTCCTCGAAGACTACAAGAAGAACAATGAAGGCGATACGATACAAATCGCTTACAGGTTCGGAAACGATGATGCTAAAACAAGCACTATCCGTGCAACACAGCTTTATTACGTTGAGAATAACAGAGCATATGACCGCATCCTGATGCTGCAGATCGGAGATGTCTGCCTCGCGGTGATAATCACTATGCTGATGCTGAAAAAAGCGAAGGAATAGCAGGTCTTTAAAAAATTTATGCATATGTATTGAAAAATCTCCTGTAATAAGTTATAATATATTACAGTTGATATTACAAGGAGACTCATAAATGAAAAGACACCGCTCGCTTCTGAGATTCATATTTGTCATAACTCTGTTCATTGCTGCATTCAGTATAATCATGCGCTGGTGGATACCCGCAGGCATTTCGGTATTCGCGGCGTTCATCGCCTTGTGGAATCTTATGGACTGAACAAAAAAAGAGCCCGAACAGATCGGGCTCAATGATAACATATCATTCCGAAAAACCTTTTTCAAGTCTTGAAAGAGCATCCTTGAAGTCTAAGACTTCGCCAAGCTTCATTCCGCAGAAGTCTTCTCTTCCTCTTATAAGTGCTGCTTTCATTCCTTCAGAGGATGAGATCAGCAGCAGCCTTGTATCAAGGAACTGAGGGATCGACACAACCACTGTGTCATAACCGTTGTCCGATGAATACTTTTCAAACAGTGCATTTGTATCCTTCGGATCCATTAGGGTCACAACATACTGATCGCCTTCCTGCGGAGGAAGCGAAGAACCGGCAACCAGGAACTTCCCGTCTTTTTTTTCTGTCACTGTAATTTCTACCGATCTGTCAACGTCAACATACCACTGCGAGCCTACATCGGGTATTCCGTCAAGGCTTTTCAGTGAGAAAAGCGTATCTCGGCTTACGACCTTTGCGTTGTAGACTGCCGCAGTTTCAAGCTTGTCGGGCAGATCATCATAGAAGCTCTGATATTTAATAAGGCTGCTGTCCAGTACCGCTTTCTTTACTGCTTCTTCCTTCCCGTCTTTATTCGTAAAGGCAAGAAATGCAGAGCAAGCAGCTATCACGGCTGCGATCGAAGCGATCACTATTATTTTTCTTTTCATTGCTATCATCTCCTTTGTATAATCTTCCGACGGGAACTTATTCCTATTCTCAGTATATCACACTTCCCCCAAAAAATCAAACATTATTATCAACAATTATCAGTGGGAGTTCTTGTATATTACATACAATTTCTTCATACATCACAAGTTATTCTTGCCATTCCGAAATGAATAAGGTATAATATTCGGTGGGCATCAATATATTTTTACTTCACAAGGAGGCAACCATTATGGGGTATGAAACAATCATCATCGTAAGCATCGTGGCTGTTGTGCTGTTCGCAGCGATCGCAGCGATACTGTCAAGGTACCGCAAATGTCCGTCGGACAAGGTACTGGTAATCTACGGTAAGGTCGGCACTGACAAAAACGGTCAGACCAAGAGCGCCAAGTGTATCCACGGCGGTGCTGCATTCATCGTGCCCGTGCTCCAGAGCTATCAGTACATGGATCTGACGCCTATCTCCATCAACGTTGACCTGAGGAACGCTCTGTCCAAGCAGAACATCCGTATCAACGTACCTTCGAGATTTACTGTCGGTATCTCTACCGAGCCAGGCATCATGCAGAACGCTGCCGAGCGTCTGCTCGGTCTGAAAATGATTGAGGTGCAGGAGCTGGCTAAGGATATCATCTTCGGTCAGCTGCGTCTTATCATCGCTACAATGGATATCGAGGAGATCAACTCTGACCGTGACAAGTTCCTCATCGCTGTATCAAACAACGTTGAGATCGAGCTGAAAAAGATCGGTCTGAGACTTATCAACGTAAACGTAACGGATATCACCGATGAGTCGGGATACCTGGAATCTCTCGGTAAAGAAGCCGCTGCAAAGGCTATCAACGATGCTAAGAAGTCCGTTGCCGAGAAACACCGTGACGGTGAGATCGGTCAGGCAAACGCTCAGAAGGATCAGCGTATCCAGGTAGCATCCGCAAACGCATCCGCTATCGACGGTGAAAACTCCGCCAAGATAGAAGTTGCACAGTCCGAGGCTAAGCGCCGTGAGGCTGAGGCTGAGGCTCTGAGAATGGCTACCGCTGCCGAGGCAGTTCAGGCTGCAAAGGCTAAGCAGGAAGCTTATGTTGCTCAGCAGGAAGCAGAGCGCACCCGTGCCGAACTCGAAAGAGCTACACAGCAGGCTGATATCATCGTTAAAGCTCAGGTTGCAAAACAGGAAGCAGAGATCGCTGCCGAAGCAGAAGCAGAAGTTGCAAGACGCAAGGCACGAGGCGAAGCAGATGCTATCTTCGCTAAGATGGAAGCTGAGGCTAAAGGTAATCAGGAGATACTCGTCAAGCAGGCAGAAGGTCTCCGCCAGATCGTCGAAGCCGCAGGCGGCGACGCAGATGCAGCAGTCAAGCTCATCGTTGCCGATAAGCTCGAGCAGCTCATCTCCATTCAGGTTGAGGCTATCAAGAATATCAAGATCGACAAGATCACTGTATGGGATTCCGGCTCTAACGGAAACGGCACAGGTTCTACCGCTAATTTCCTCAGCGGTCTGATGAAGAGCGTTCCTCCTCTCGGCGACCTCTTCAAGCAGGCAGGTATGGAACTCCCCGACTTTCTCGGAAAAGATATAAACGATGCTCTTGAAAAGTCCCGTGAGGAAGCTATCAAGCGCGTTGCCGAGGAACAGGGTGTCGAGGACGCAAACGGCATCGTTGAGGTCGTTGACCCCAAGAATAACGATAAGATCTAAAACAATTAAGCGCGGTAAAAACTACCGCGCTTTTTTTATTCAGAAATACTTCGGCTAATCCGATACCCTAACCATTCACTGATACTGCAACGCCCCCGCAGGAGGTCTCCGCGAGGGCGTCACAAATAATATGATGGGTTAATGAGATGAGATCTTTGTTATAGGATCATTCGGCAGTGAACCTTGCCCACTGATATTCAGCCGTGAGAGGAGTGGTGCCGTCATATTTGCCGAGCCAGCTGTCCACGCCCTTGCCGTTCCAGGTATTCATCATGAGCTTGCCCTCGGTAACAGGTATATCCTTTGTAGCCGAGTGGACTTCCTTGCCGTCAACATACCAAGTGATCTTGTCCTTTTCCCAGCGGAAACCGTAGGTGTGGAACTCCTCGGAAGCATCGAAGCCGAGGTCAATGATCTTCTCGTGATTGCCCTTTCCGTTGGTGAAGTAGTTGAACTGAACCTTGGTGGTATCCTTGCCCAGGAACTCGATATCTATCTCGTCCCAGGGGTTGTTCTCCGAAGGACCTGTGTAGGTAAAAAACGAACTTACCACGCCCACATTCTTGATGGGCTTCATTGAGACCTCATACAGCCCGTAGCCGTAATGCTCTTTCGTACGGTACTCGCCGCCCGAATACTTGCCGTCTGATCCGTCTGTATCAATGGAGAGTTTGAGTGTGCCGTCCGAGATGACTGCATTCTTTGATCTCCATGTGCAGTTGAACATATTGCCGTTGCTCCAGCCGTTTGAAGCCTCCCAGAGTTTCTTGTCGGCAGGCTGAGAGAAATCACCGTAGAGAGTATAAGCCGAGGTATCCACCTGCTGCACAGATGCATTTTCACTGCCCGAACTGCCGTCACTTCCGCAGGATACGAGGGAGAAGACCATCACAGAAGCGCAGAGGACAGATAAAGCCTTTTTCATTTTCAGACCCATTTCACCAATACTCCTTTCAAAAATTACGCTTTTCTTTGATTTCATTATAAACACGCAGAACCGCAAATTATATCAGATATGTAAGATAAATATCACAAATTTATTGTTATAAGATATACCGAATAAAACTATCCCCCGAGTTCAGAGTTGTTCCTCGGGGGATGATTTACAGTATTAAAGTCTGCACTTGGTAGGATCAGCGGCTTTTGCAAGTATGCAAAAGCAAGGCTCAAATATTCCCGAATAGTGTTCGGGATAGCTCCTGCACAGTTCGGGATCGAGTTTTCCGTTCTCACGCGGAAGTATCAGCCTTACGGTCAGGCCGCCTGTCTTGCTTTGGAGAAACTCCGTCCTGCCGTTCATCTTCTCGGTCATCAGCCTTGTGAACATCAGTCCGAGGTGCTCTTTCTGATCGGCTGCCGAAGCAGCGGAACCCTGACGTGAGATCTTCTCTATCGCTGAAAGATCGGCATTTGTACCGTTATCCGAAACGGTCAGCACGTAGTCTTTCTTATCAGCTGAAAGTTCAAGCGAGATAAAGACCTTTTTCTTCTCGCACACAGCATACTTATGGGCGTTTATCACCAGGTTAAGGAAAGCGCCCTCAAAGAGTTCAAAATCACACAGACCTGTGACTCTCGGTTCGATCCTGCACTCCACTTCGGTACCCTCATCTGTAAGGATCTGCTTTATATATCCCAGCATGGGTTCTAACCTCGTGTCGATACCCGTCATCGAAGCATTGATTCCGTTTGACATCATTCGGCATAGGTACCTGTAGTTGACATTTGCCGAAAGCACCCTCAGCACACTGAGCGACACATTGCGGCGTATCCTCTCACGGATCTGATCCGCAGTCTCATCGGGTTCAGCCGGCACCGAAGCCGCACTGAGCGTCCCCGAAAGAAGACGTCTTACGTTCTCGTACTGTCTTTCGAGGTCATCGAGTTTGGATGACGAACAGATCAGCTTCTGAACGCCGAAGTTCGAGATTATCTCCGCAACATAGAAGACTCTCCCCTGCTCTTCAAAAGGCAGGAACCTTGCAGCGGAGCCATCGGCACACCTGACAAGGGTCTCGGCTTCGGGATCGGGTCTTGACTTTTCGTCCCTTGCGAACCATCTGTCTGTCAGAACATCAGGCAGATCCGGACGGTTCTTCCAGAGAACATTAAGTTCATTATCGCAGACCGCCGCCGCAAATGACGCATTTCCGTAAAGCCTGCGTGCATACTCGATAATATCCATAGGTGTGCCCCCTTTTCTCAGAGATCAGATATGCCAATAATATTATACAATAACTAAAAGCAAACGTCAAGAAGTTTTTTTCAGATCACGGTCTGAAACCGCGATGACAGGCAAGTAGCAGTATGTATGAAAAACTATGAAAATTTTGAGCAATATTCTATTAAAAGGACTTGCAAAATTTCGGCAAATGTAGTATAATAGATGTATAAAAATATTAGGAGGTATAATCCCATGGCTAATGTAAAAGTTGCAATCAACGGTTTCGGTCGTATCGGCCGTCTGGCTTTCAGACAGATGTTCGGTGCTGCAGGCTACGATGTAGTAGCTATCAACGATCTGACCAAGCCCTCTATGCTTGCTGACCTGCTCAAGTATGATACCGCTCAGGGCGGTTACTGCGGCAAGATCGGTGAGAATCTTCACACCGTATCCGCTAACGACGAGGATAACACTATCACCGTTGACGGCAAGACCCTTAAGATCTATGCTAAGCCCAACGCTGCTGAGCTCCCCTGGGGCGAGATCGGCGTTGACGTAGTTCTCGAGTGCACAGGTTTCTACTGCTCGAAGGACAAGGCACAGGCTCATATCGATGCCGGTGCTAAGAAGGTCGTTATCTCTGCTCCTGCAGGCAACGATCTGCCCACTATCGTTTTCTCCGTAAACGAGAAGACCCTTACCAAGGATGACAAGATCATTTCCGCTGCATCCTGCACAACCAACTGCCTCGCTCCTATGGCTAAGGCTCTTAACGACTACGCTCCTATCCAGAGCGGTATCATGAGCACTATCCATGCTTACACCGGCGACCAGATGATCCTCGACGGTCCTCACAGAAAGGGCGACATGAGAAGAGCTCGTGCAGGCGCTGCTAACATCGTTCCCAACAGCACAGGTGCTGCTAAGGCAATCGGTCTCGTAATCCCCGAGCTCAACGGCAAGCTCATCGGCTCTGCTCAGAGAGTTCCTGTTCCCACCGGTTCCACCACTATCCTCACCGCTGTTGTTAAGAGCGACAAGGAAGTTACCAAGGACGGCATCAACGCTGCTATGAAGGCTGCTGCTTCCGAGAGCTACGGCTACAACGAGGATCCTATCGTTTCCTCTGACGTAATCGGCATGAAGTTCGGTTCGCTGTTCGATGCTACTCAGACCATGGTTTCCAAGATCTCTGATAACTGCTATCAGGTACAGGTTGTTTCCTGGTATGACAACGAGAACAGCTACACCAGCCAGATGGTAAGAACTATCAAGTACTTCGCTGAGCTTGGTTGATCACTGTTGATCGCAACATAACCGACTACGAACGCCGTCCCGCAAGGGGCGGCGTTTTTGTCGGAATACATTCAGTATTGCTGTGATAGTTTATATAGTTTTGAATAATAACTATAATAAACCTTTTGATGTCAAATATTCTTTAATTGCTTTATTAAGTTTTGAAGTGTCAATTCTTTTTCCACTACTTATAGGATAATCTTTATTCTCGTTTTCATCGGCTAAATAGTATCCTAATCCATTCGCATGAAGGCGAAGTTGTAAATAACATACCCTACGTCTGAGATTTTCTTCTTTATTTCTCAATTTTTCTTTTTCATTACTTGTATCATGTGCAGATAAGGTTTTATCATCGAAAGAAGCCATAACTTCATTATATTGATACATAGACCCCTTATCTATACCCTCTACGCATAAACAAAACACGGTTGAACTCTTTCCGCCACTTCTATTTTCCGCATTTATCTGAATCATTACGCATTTTTCTTTTCCGTAATTATCATTAGGAATCCATCCATCTTCATTGTCTGTATCGAAACTAAAATTTGGCTCTCCTAACAAATTACAATAGAAGTATTCATTATTTGTAGATACAAAATATTTGTCTTCATTTGGAAAAAGATCACTACAATTAACAATTTGAATTGAGGAGGGATTATTGAACGTATCAATATTACTTGTTAAAGCATCGTATATTAGTTTTTCATCATCATTTAAACTATCGACTGCACTACCACAACCGCCCATTACCAACGTGCTAAATATAACCAAAATTATCAATAGAGGTTTTCTCACAATTTTCTCCCTCACTTTCTCTTTATCTTTTCAATGTCCAGTCCTGTTTCGCAAAGCTCTCTCACAGCGTCGATAAAACTTTTATGTTTTTTGTCTTTCTGATACTTTTCGATTCGCTTCACTAATTCTATGTCTTTTTCAGTAAATGTCGCTGTCTTTTTCAAGAAAATCACGCTCCTGTCAATAATTAATATATTTTATAAACAATCATTTTAAATTTTAGCGAATTTTCCGCTATCCTTATTTACATTATAGCGAATATTTCGCTATTTGTCAATAGAAAGAAACAAAATAATATATAATGATTATGACAAAAATAATAGCAGCAGTTTGTTGCATTTGCCATAAGGAGATCATTATGTATAAAAGGATTCGTGATTTGCGTGAGGACGCTGATATGACACAGGTGCAGATCGCTAAGATACTGAATTGCAGCCAGCGCGTTTACAGCAACTACGAAAGAGGCGACATTGACATACCGACTGAGATACTAATCAAACTCGCCGATTTCCACAATGTCTCCGTCGATTACCTCCTCGGCAGGACGAATAAAAAAGAGACCAACAAATAAGAGCGCTCCGTAACTAAAACGGAACGCTCTTTATCTTTTATACGTCTTCTGTTTCGGGGATGGGGATGCCGTCATTGATCTCGGCTTCCTCGATCTCAAGCTGCTGCTCGTTGACTTCCCTGCCGAGTTCGGCAAGTGCTTCCAGCTCTTTTCGGTATTCATCGGCGGCGTGCTGCTCTGCAAGATCGGCACGGCGGTTATAGATATAAGCGAACACGATCAGCAGCGGAATGATCACCACCACGAACACAAATATCACAACATTCAGCGAAATACCGAGCCAGCTCAGTTTCTGATCCGCTAACAGCATCAACCTACTCATCTTCAAGTTCCTCCAGAAACTCGTCCATTGCGGCATTGATATCCGAATACGAATACCCCTGCCGCACGAGCGCATTTTTAACTTTCTTGACGCCGTCCTCATCTTCAAGGCGGCGGATATACTTTTTGGCGATCAGCTCTTTGATTCGCTCCTTTGTGCTGTCAGAATCGTCATAGGGTTCGAGAGCCTCGTCTATAAGCGACTGCGGCAGACCTTTGAGACGCATTTCCTGAACTGCCCTGAAACGTCCGAACTTTTTGATCTCCATATAATGTCTTGCACAGAGCGATGCAAAGCGGCGGTCATTTATCAGTCCGAGCTCTGCAAGCCTGTCACAGACATCGTAGCAGATCTGCTCGGGATAATTTTCCTCAAGCCGTTTGAACAGCATCACATAGGAATGATCCTTGACATCCAGCAGGTAGAGCGCACGTTCTTTGGCGCGGCGGAAGTCATTTTTATAGATGACCTTCTCCCACACATCATCGGTAAGTTCCAGTCCCTTACGAAGACCGCACTCTGCGGCGACATCGCGGTTGATGAACTCAGGCTCGCCCTCTTCAAAGTCGATGCGCAGGGTACTTCCCTTATAGGCACCGATCTCTGTGATCCTGCGCATTATCAGTCGCCCAGATCACTTACGTCCACGGGAGCGAACTCCTCGAAATCCTCCGAGGGATCCACAACGATCTTGGACATATCATCATTTACTGCCTTTACGGGAGCTGCACTCTCAGGTGCTGCGGCGGCAGCGGCTGCCTTTTCTTCCAACTGGGATGCTTTCTTATTTCTTCTTGAACTTCCGACTACCTCATCGCTTCTCTGCTTGATCTGAGCCTCGATCTCATCCATGATATCGGTATGCTCCAGCAGGAAGATCTTTGAATTATCTCTGCCCTGACCGAGTTTGAGATCGTTATAGCTGAACCATGCGCCGCCCTTCTTGACGATGCCGAGATCTGTTGCAATATCCAGCACCTCGCCGACACGGGAGATACCCGTACCGTACATGATGTCAAACTCGCACTCCTTGAACGGAGGAGCGACCTTATTCTTTACGACCTTGCAGCGTGTGCGGTTTCCGATGACCTCGGAGCCGTCCTTGATCTGCTCGCCGCGTCTTACCTCGATACGGACAGAAGCATAGAACTTGAGGGCGCGTCCGCCGGGGGTAGTCTCGGGGTTGCCGTAGATAACGCCGATCTTCTCACGCACCTGGTTGATGAACACAGCAGCGCAGTTGGACTTACTGATAACAGGCGACAGCTTTCTCATAGCCTGAGACATCAGTCTTGCCAGCTGACCTACATGGGTATCGCCCATTTCGCCGTCGATCTCGGCTTTGGTGACCATAGCGGCAACAGAGTCGATAACGAGGCAGTCGATAGCTCCCGAACGTGCGAGAGCCTCAGCGATCTCAAGAGCCTGCTCGCCGCTGTCGGGCTGAGACACCAGCAGCTCGTCTATATTAACGCCGAGAGCCTTTGCATACACAGGATCGAGAGCGTGCTCAACGTCTATGAACGCAACATCGCCGCCCTGCTTCTGAGCCTCTGCGATACAGTGGAGTGCAACGGTAGTTTTACCCGAAGACTCAGGTCCGTAGATCTCAGTAATCCTTCCTCTCGGGATACCTCCAACGCCGAGCGCCATATCAAGGGTCATAGATCCTGTGGGTATGGACTCAACATCCAGAGCCTTTGTATCGCCCAGCTTCATAACGGCACCTGCGCCGAACTGCTTCTCAATGACTGCAATAGCGGTATCGAGGGCTTTCTTTCTGTCTTCCTTATCGGTGAGCTTTACAACTTTCTTGTCAGCATCTTTTTTCTTCTTGTCGATCGCCATAGTTCTATCCTCCGTATTCATTTTAGCGGTACTCTCCGCTCTGCAAGCATATTATAACATATATCTGCCGGTTTGTCAGTAACATTTTTTGGACAGTTACCTACAATCGGCTTTTAGCTGTACAATTATACGTACACTTGTCATTCTCTTTTGAAACCATAGACTGCTCTGTCGTTCCCTGCGTGATCCTTCCTTACGCGGACATCCCTGAAACCGTGCTGTATCATTATCTGCATAACATCCTCAGCCTGAGTATTTCCGATCTCAAAAAGCATCATACCGCCGCCGCGGAGCACGTCTTTCCACAGTCTTACGACTGAACGGTACATATCGAGCCCATCCTCTCCGCCATAGAGAGCCTCCACAGGTTCAAAGCGGACTTCCCTTTGCAGATCCTTCATATCCGAAGCTGTAAGGTAAGGCGGGTTGCAGACTATCAGATCAGCCTGAGGTGTGATCTTTGCAAGCTGTTCATCTCTGACATCGCCCTTGACTATCCTCGCATTCGAGGAATGTCTCAGCTTGTTCCTGAATAAATAATCTATCGCATCAGCGTAATACTCCACGAGAGTAACGTTTGCATTCTTGAGCCTTTTTTCGAGTGTGAAGCCGATACATCCGCTTCCGGCGCAGAGATCGACAATATCTATTCTGTCCAAATTTTTGTACTGTTTCTCGGCTATCTCCACAAGTATCTCGGTATCCTGTCTCGGTATCAGCACACCCTTGCCGACCTCAAAAGTCAATCCGAAGAAATCCCATTCTCCTATGATATACTGCAAAGGTTCGCCGTTGAGTCTTCTCTCGCAGTAGGCGCAGAAACGCTCCTCAGCACCGTCCTCGGTATCCTCCCACAGCTTTTCGTTAAACTCACTGCTGCGGCAGTCGAGTCCAAGTGCCTTTCCGAGCAATTCCCTGGCTTCGAGAGCAGCGTCCGAATACTCAAACACAGAAAACTGTCTGACCGCATCAGTCATAAGCTGACCGTATGTACTCATACAGGCACCTCCTCAGTCTTTTCTTTCAAGAATAAGTTTGATATGTGTATGATCTTTGAGTGTAATGCCGAAGTCTTTTCTGAGCTGCCACGCAGTGAACGGCAGGGCAAAAGTCTCGCAGAACGTGATCTCATACCCATCGGGTACCTGTGAGAGCAGCTTCTCCGATGAGATCGGGAAATAGTTCTCTCTGACTTCACGTTCCCAGTTCTGGGTATATTTATATTTCAGCAAGAAATGGACCAGCTGTTTCTGTGTTGTGATACTTCCCCACACATTCTCGAAATCGGAAAGCTGTCGGGTATAGGCACCGTTTCTTACAGCCGCAAGCATATCCTCATCAGCAGGACGTTCAAGTTTTTCGCTGTACATCATATCGCGGACAGTCACATATCTGAATCCGCTGCCGTAGATCCTGTTCCAGAACTCGGTGACATCAGCATCTGTGCCATAGGAATACACCTCATGAATGGTACTTGATATATTGATGAGACTGTTTTTCGGATCGGACTTCAGGTCATCCCACTTATCGCAGAAGCTGACCTCAGGCACATTCTCCCTTGCAGCGGCTATCATTGCGCTGTCGATATCATAGCCTTCATATCTGTATTCGGGGCACATACGCATAAGCGCCTTGATAAGCTCGCCGTTTGCACAGCCGAAATCGACTACAGTCTCAAAGGGTTCAAAGACCTTATCGATAAAAAACATCTTATCGAGGATAGAACGCTGCATACGGGTAAGATAAATGTCCCTGTCGATTATTTTGTTATCGCCTACGCTCACGGTATCACCTCTCATTAATGTTCTTATCCGTAACTTTATTCTTCTCCGTTCTCGGGTATAACAGCTTTCAGAGCAGTAATAGCGCACTCGATCTCGTCGTCCTTGGGTTCTTTGGTAGTGATGCGCTGTATCCAGAGGCCCGGGGCGGAGACAGCTTTCATAACGGGGTTATCGTACTTGCCTGCAAGACGGATTATCTCATAAGCTATTCCCATTACCACAGGCAGCAGAGCCAGCTTGCAAAGCACTCTGAGGATCACGCTCTCCCATGAGAGCTTAAATATCGTATTCACGAAGATGCTTATAAAAAGCACGAGGAAAATAAAGCTTGTTCCGCAGCGCGGATGAAAACGTGAATGCTTCTTCACGTTCTCAACGGTAAGCTCCTCGCCGTGCTCATAGCAGGCTATGGACTTATGCTCCGCACCGTGATACTCATACAGGCGGCGCATATCGCTCATAAGTCCGGTAAGGGCGGTATATCCCACAAATATTGCTATCTTGATAGCACCCTCGATGATATTCTTCACCACTGCGGGCATGGAAAAGAATTTAGACAGCAGTTTAAGTATCAGTGACGGCAGCCACATAAAAAGGAGTATTGCCAGACCCAGTCCCAAAACGATGGATATGCCTGAGATGACAGGCATAAGCTTATCTCCCAGTTTTTCGGTCAGCCACTTTTCAAATTTGCTTTCGGGCTGCTTATCCTCCTCAGTCATCTGCTTATCGGCAGAACGCATAAGGCACTTATAGCCATCCACCATTGAAATAACGAAGCTGAACACGCCTCTGAGAAAAGGTACTTTTCTGTACCACGGAAGGTTTTTTCCTCCCTTTATATCCCACGTTTCAAGGTCTATTTCTCCGTTTGGCAGTCGGTTAGCCATTGAAGCCTTGTCTATACCGCGCATCATAACGCCCTCGATGACCGCCTGACCGCCTATCTTTGACTTGAACTTCTCTTTGCCGATGCCGTTATCCTTTGCCATCAAATAATCTTCCTCTCATTCGTCGTGCTGTATATTCTCGGTAGAGATCAGCTCGACGTTGACTGTCTCCTTCTCCTCAGATTTCTTTTTCTGCTCTATGCACGGCAGGGTTATCATTACGGTTGTACCTACTCCCTGCTCGCTGTTTATCGTAAGTGTACCGTCATGACGGGCGATGATCTCATCCGCTACAGCGAGACCTATTCCCGAACCGCGGCGTGTATGGTTAGCCTTGAAGAACTTGGTCTTGATCTTTGGCAGATCCTCTTTCGAGATACCGATACCCGTATCCGACACGGTTATAACTACCTCGTTATCCTGCTCGTAAGCCTCCACCGAGACGGTATCGCCTTTATCGGAATACTTGATCGCATTATCAACGATATTTATGAACACCTGTCTCAGTCTGTTCTTATCGCCGAAGACGAAAGGCAGCATCTCGGGTTCATAGTAGTCCAGCTTTATGCCGAGTGCTCTTGCTCTTTCCTGGTAGATCAGGACGGTCTCTCCGAGTTCGGCAAGTATGTCAATAGTTGCCATCTGCAATTGCAGCCTGTTATCCTGGATACGTGAGAAGTCCAGCAGCTCTTCCACCATCTGTGAAAGTCTCTCGGTCTCAGAGGTGATAACCCGCATACCCTTTTTGAAGGTCTCCTCATCTCCGCCGCCCACGGTAGTAAGCGTTTCGCTCCAGCCCTTGATAGCGGTCAGAGGTGTTCTCAGCTCATGAGACACCGAAGAAATGAACTCATTCTTCATCTGCTCTGTATTGGAGAGCTCGTCCGCCATATAGTTTATGGAATCACAGAGCTCGCCGATCTCATCGTCAGAGGTCTTCTCTATACGCTCAGAGAAGTCGCCCTTTGCGAACTGTCTTGTAATGCCGCCTATCTTGATAACGGGATAAACGATGGATCGGATAAAGAACATACCCGAGAAAAATATCAGCAGAATGACAGCTGCCACAACGATAGTTATTATCAATGCGATAAAGACTATCTGCTGATCGACGCCTTTCATCGAAGACACCATTCTCAGCGCCTCGAACTCGCATCCTCTCGGAGAGATCATGGATGTTACGGCTATGACCTTTTCACCGGAGGGCAGCTTGAAGACATCTGTGGCAGTTCCGCTGGAAGAATTCTTTGCTGCGAGATAGTCGCTCATACTGACGTCCTTTTCAGGCGAAAATCCCGATGAGGTGATATCTATGCTTCCGTCGGTCTTTACCGCCATAAGCTCGATCCTGTCCTTATCTGCATATGACTCCACCACTGAACGGATCTCGGCGTTATAGTTGACCGTAGCGTCATCGGCATTATGCATCACGGCATTGGTAACGATATTCATTTTTGAAGTCATATACTGTCTTGCTGCGCTGTAGTAATAGCTTCTCACAGCCAGCACGAGCAGTATCTCAATTATCAGCAGCACGATAAGCACCGCCACCATTGTATTTTTCAGCCAATGGCCTGTGACCGAATGCTTGCCGCGGTGAACCTTTTTAGCCAAATCGGTATGCTCCCGTCATGTCAGTTAGCACTCCACTTATAGCCGAAGCCCCAGATCGTGAGGATATACTTCGGGCTGGAGGGCTCGTCCTCTATTTTCATTCTGATACGTCTGATATTAACATCTACGATCTTATCATCGCCGTAATAGCTCTCGCCCCAGATATGGTTGAGTATGCTTGTACGGTCGAGTGCAGTATTCTGATTCTTGAAGAAATACTCCATGATCTGGTACTCCACCTGTGTAAGGTCGATGATCTCGCCGTTCTTCGAGACTGTTCTGCTCTTCAGGTTGAGCAGGAAGGGTCCCGAGCTGATAGTGGATGCTGCCTCGGGCTTTGCGTGTGACATACTTACACGTCTGCACACTGCGTCCACTCTTGCAATAAGCTCGGAGATCGAAAACGGCTTGGTAATATAGTCATCGGCGCCGTTCATCAGCGAACCGATCTTATCCATCTCCTGTGATTTTGCAGAGAGCATGATGATACCCATGGTATCGGATCTCTCACGGAACTTCTTGCACACCTGCTGACCGTCGATGCCGGGCATCATGATATCCAGCAGAGCAACGTCAAATTCGCCGTCTGCTTCCTCAAACGCTGCGATAGCGTCCTCACCGCAGTTTACGTCAACCACATCGTATCCGCTTCTCGTCAGGTTGAGAACCACGAACTCGCGGATGGAATCCTCATCTTCGCAGACCAGAACTTTTCTCATTTTCATTACCTCCGTATCCTTAATGGTTTATTCTATAACGTAAAAATTATTTTTGATCTCATCTATAGTGAGTATGAGCTGTTCGCGTTTATTTGTGGAGAGCTTAACGAGATAATCAAGCTGTCCCACACTCTTGACCACCTGATAGCCGTCATAGAGGAATGCCTGCGACTGCTGTTTTGCAGCCACGGCTATACGCATAAGTTCGGTCATATCGGCATTTATGTCTCCGCCGAATTTATAAAAGATGACCTCGTTTGTGGTGGTATCCTTCTTGACCGTTACCTTATCCGCCCATCTTGAGGGGAACATCATGGCGTAGCCGTCGGCGACCGAGTAGTAGCCCGAATACTTCTCCTTCAGCTGATAGAAATCTTCATATTCCATCCAGCTGGTGAGCATCTGCTGTTCCTCGGGAACAGCGTTCTCATAGCCGAGCATTGTACGTGTGGATGGTATCTCTGTGATACCGTCATTATCTATATCCGCGCAGTAATAGCCTGCGGGTCTGGTACACAGCGGCAGGAGCTTTTCGCTTCTCAGCTGCATGGGATTCTGCAAAGCCGAATACCTATAGTAGACCAGTTCCGTCTGCAAATTGCCATCGGCATTGACTACATCGGTATAAAGTGCGAGCCTTCCGTCAGCGAGCCTGCCCGTTACCGCTCTGGCATAGGAGCTGACGTTATCACACATCTCTATGCTCTGGCTGAGTGCGACTTCTTCCGAAACGGAACCGTTGTCGGCGGTGACCTTTTTAAGTTCGAGCAAAGCTGCTTTTGCACTTACCTGACCTGTTTCGGGGTTCACAGAACGTCTGATCGTGACAAGTTCATTTGATCCGTCGGAATTGATATCAAAAGTTTCAAGCACCGAATAGCTCGATGTACCGATACGCTTGAACTCTCGGTTCTGATAGGTGTATACCTCAAGTGCTTTTTCATCACCCGAAAGCGTCTGATATCCCACAAGGATATTCACACTGCTGCTGGAACCCATCCGTGTAAGTATGACCTTATCCACTTCGGTACCTGCACCTGCGATCTCCTTCACCGAGATCCATTCATCGTTCTCATCCTTATCAAGGAGATTGAGCCTCAGACCGTTATCCGCAGGATCACCCGTATATTCATAGAATACAAGTGCTTCATCCTGTGCATCGTCATCGAGATTAGCTATTACGTAAGCGGAACGGTTGCTGCCGTTTTTCGGATATTTCAGTGTTACGTTGCTGCCTACGGCATCTATCAGTGCCTCATGTATCTGAGACTGCTCTGCCGTGAGCTTGGGTGCGGCGAGCAGGTTGTCAACACCGAAATTTATAGGCGTACAGCCTGTAAAAAGCATTGACAGAGCACACACCAAAGCTGCCTTTTTCATATCCGTCCGCCTCCTTTCAATGACCATAAACATACATTGTAATTATACCACACAACGGCTCTTTTTTCAAGTACCTTAAATAAAAAAAGGCTCCCGCACAGTAAATTTAGCTATTGACTAATGAGCCAAAAAGGCTTATAATGTATTATGCGGATGATATCCGTATACAGGAAAGGCAGTGTATTTTTTTATGAGAAAGACCAAGATAGTATGTACGATAGGCCCGTCCACCGATGACGAGAATGTACTCAGACAGCTTATGCTCTCGGGTATGGACGTTGCCCGTTTCAATTTTTCCCACTCCGAACACTCTGTTCATCAGCAGCGTTTTGAGACCGTAAGGCGCATAAGCTCAGAACTGGGGCTCAACGTGGCTACCCTGCTCGACACAAAAGGTCCCGAAATAAGACTGCGTGACTTCAAAGATCATCAGCCTGTCGAGATCAAGGACGGCGATGAGTTCACTCTTACCACACGCGATGTGGAAGGCACAAGCGAGATCGCATCCATAACCTTTGCCCATCTTCCGAAGGACGTTTCGCTGGGCTCACGCATACTGATAAATGACGGTGTGATCGAGCTTTCGGTCAAGTCAATAAGCGGCACGGATATCCTCTGTGAAGTCATCCACGGCGGCAAGCTCTCAGATCACAAGGGCATAAATGTCCCCGGAGCAAAACTCTCCATGCCTTATATCTCCGATGCGGATATGGACGATCTGGCATTCGGAGCAAAAATGGGCTTTGATTTTATTGCGGCTTCCTTTGTCCGCACCGCAGCAGATGTTATCTACCTGCGTAAGTTCACACAGTCTCTCGGCTGGAGCAATCCCCGCATAATCGCTAAGATAGAGAACGCCGAGGGCGTTGAGAACATTGACGAGATCCTTGAAGCCGCCGACGGCATAATGGTCGCAAGAGGCGATATGGGTGTTGAGATTCCCTTCGAGCAGATCCCTGCCATACAGAAAGAACTGATCCATAAGGCATACAACGCAGGCAAACAGGTAGTTACAGCTACACAGATGCTTGAATCCATGATGACTAACCCCCGCCCCACAAGAGCGGAGATCACCGATGTTGCCAACGCGATCTATGACGGAACCTCCGCTATAATGCTTTCGGGCGAGACCGCAGCAGGCTCCTTCCCGATAGAAGCAGTCAAGACCATGGCTCTCATCGCCGAGACCACCGAGCAGGACATCGACTACAAGGGACGTTTCCGCAAACGTGATGACGCAAAGAGCCAGTCCGTGACCGAGGCTATCTCTCACGCCACCGTCACCACCGCCCATGACCTCGGAGCAGCTGCGGTAATGACAGTTACCAAGAGCGGAGCTACAGCAAGACAGCTTTCAAAGTTCCGTCCCGACTGCCCGATCATCGGACTCACCACCGATGAGACCGTCTGCCGCCATATGAATATGAGCTGGGGCGTGCTCCCGGGTATGATCGAGGAAAAGAACAGCACCGACGAACTGATCGAGCACGCGATCGATGTGTCGAAGAAGCTGGGCTATCTTAAAGAGGGCGACCTCGTGGTAGTTACCGCTGGCGTCCCCCTGGGACAGAGCGGCACCACCAACCTTATCAAAGTTGAGACTGTGAAGTAATTCAGATAACACACAAAAAAGAGGCTGTTGCAACAGCCTCTTTTATTTTTCATATCACTGAGGATCGTCTGTCTTATCTGCTTCAGGTGCCTGTTCGGGTTCGTCTGCCGGCTGAGGTGCAGGCTGCGGAGGAGGTGTCTGCTGCTGAGCCTGCTGTGCTGTCTGCTTGTTGAGTTTGAGTATCTCGAATACGAACACTTCTATCGAGATGAGCACCACAACGGCTGCCACAACTATCAGGACTATGATCCAGGTCTTGCTTCCCGACTTCTCGCTCTCCTTGCTGTCGGACTTCTCAGCGTCGCGCTTATCGTCTTTGTATGAAAGAGGATTATCCTTTTCCTTGTCGGCTATCTTCTCGGCTTCGGATTCATCGTAAGTCTGTCTGGAATTGCTTTCTCCGCTGCCGCCGTCATTTTTTACTCCGACAATAGAACCTGTGCTTCCTTCCTTGATGCCCACGGTCTTTGCAGTTGTGAACGAGCTGAGCCATGCAAGCGAAGCGTTCCAGTTGATGGTACACTCATTGCATGACCACGCCTCAATATGATCGAGATAGCATTTCATCGGGGTGATGGCGCCCTTCTTCCAGCCCATGCCCTTTACCCAGGGATCCTGCATACCCGAGTTGGGGCCGCCCGAGAGAACACCGCAGGGAGCCTTCGGGAACGTGTCATCTATCTGGTTTGACCAGTAACGGTGGTGAGGATTTTCCGTAGTATGCGTACCGTAACCTGTCACATAGGAATTATCCAGCGCATTGCGTCCGAGAAGGTAATCAAGTCCGCCTATCGCACCGTCAAGATAGGATGTATCATCAGTAGCCATATAAGCATAGGCAAGCACGATGGAGTTATCTGCAACAAAAGAGTTGGAACCCCAGCAATAGCCCTTGTCCTTATCGTTGTAGCTCAGCTGGCTCTGACCGTAAGGCAGACCGTAACCCTGCTTCTTTTCAAGGGTGAGATAATAATCGCCTGCTTTTTTGATATTGTCCTTCAGATCGGAGACATCCGACTTATCGAACTTGTCATCATTGAGGTATGCGCTCATGGATCCGAGAGGAGCAGTGTTGCCCCAGTCAAAGGTACCCACTGTATCAACGCTTTCTCCGCCGTTCATCGAAGTCGGCATCTTCATATAGTGATCCGAGTTCTGAGCGTCCTTGAGGTAGCTCTTGTCACCGGTAGTTATGTAGAGCTCCATAGCTGCCCAGTAGAATTCATCCTTGACGTTATCGTCGCCGTAAGCACCGCCGCCGACGGATTCATCGAGGGGGGCATACATATCGGGATGCTTCTTTGCAGCTTCGTAAGTCAGCTTTGCCTTTTCAAGACACTCATCCGAAAAGCTCTTGTCTATATCCTTCCACAGACGTGCTGACTGAGCAGCACAGGCAGCAAGGTTAAGGGTCGCTGCCGTTGTAGGCGGCTTGATTATACGCTTCTTGGTATCGTCAGCAGGTGCCACGCCGAGGCCTGTCCATGTCTCATCGTGAGCCTTATGATAGACCATGCCCTTGTAATCGCCCGAATCGACGATCATCTTGAACATCCACTCCATCTCATAGCGGGCTTCATCAAGAAGATCGGGAGCGCCGTTATTGCACTCGGGAAGGTACATGGTGCCATCGGCAAATGCCTTCTCGAAGCCTTGCTTTACTGCGGTCTCATACTGATTTTGCAGCATCCACAGCGAAAGGCCGCCGTTTACGACATACTTGCCGTGGTCACCCGCATCATACCAGCCGCCTGTGACATCCACGCTGCCCGATGAACCCGAATAACCCCAGGTCTGCTGGATCTCGGCATTATCGGAGGGATGACCTGCCGCTCGGGCAAGCGCGTTCTTATCGCCCGATGTGATGAACTTGCTCTCTATGGCGATACCCGAACGGTTCTGATAGAAATAATTGAGGGAGTCGTACACCAGACCGGACCAGATCTCCTGATCGCCTATGGTGAACTCACGGCTCTCGGCACCGTTCTTGGCTTTGATCGTGAATTTGCCCTTATCCTTCACTTCCGAGAAATCAAGGGTATGTACAGTATCCCCCGAGTCGGCATCAAATCCGAAATACACGCTTTTACCTGTATATACGGACTTGCCCGATGAATCGAGCACCTCAAACTCCATAGGATCCTTATCTGTGCAGAGGAGAGTTGCTTTCTTGGCCCTGTCGGTGAAATATCCCACCTGATTAGTAAGGATCTCGGCGCGTTTGAACTGCTCGGGAGCCTTATAGTCATTCTCATCGGAAGTAAGGTCGATGAGAGACATATCGTCAAATGTCAGTACAGTACCCTCGGGGAAGCAGTCGCCCTGAGTATACTGACCGTCACCGCCGAAATGGAACGCCCACTCGGCAACGTCAAGGCTCCTGCCTGCCGTGAATGTAAGATCAACGGTCTTGGTCTCGCCTGCGCTGATCGGTATAAGATCCCAATGGCTGTCAAGGTCATATCCGTTTGACATATTGTGCCAGATCTCGATATCACCTTCAAGGTTACCGATCTTTGTATAGTAACGTCCGCTGTTGGATGCGGTGATCTTGTAATGCACCTTGTACTGATGCCCCTGAACGATCTTCAGTCCTCTGTGACGGAACTGACAGTCCCATCTGTCCTCACCGCCTCTTGAACGTCCGCCTGGGCTGATGATCTTTATCTTATATACGCCGTCAGCTATCTCGAACTCCAGCTTGCCTGCAATAGACTCAACTATATGCCACGGCAGACCTACTCCGTCATCAAAGTTTGTCTGACCAAGCTGCTCGCCGGCATAAGCGACTGTAGGCGCAACGAGCCCTGACGGTATCGAAGCCGCAGCCATTGCAAAAGCAGCCAGAGCCGCCGCTATCCTTCTTACGGCACGTTTATCAGATCGCATTCCTGCAACACCTTTCCTTCCCGAAAATATAAAAAAATGAAATCACCTGCACCTGCTATTATAACACATATCCTTATCCATTGCAAGAGCATTTTTGCACATTTGCAAGCAATCAATTATTGATTGACAAAACGTTGTTTTTGATATATAATAAAACTAAGCTATATCACGATTTTAAAGGAGGGAACGTTATGTTCTGGATCACTTTGCTGTTTGTATGCCTTGCCGTTGCAGGCGCAGGGACGCTTTACATAATGTTCCACGCAAGGCGTATAAGCTTTGTAAAACGGATATACGAAAAAAACAAACTACTCGGTATGCTTGTATCAGCATTCCCGATAGCTCTGTGTCTGCCCTTCTGGCTTGTAGGCGGCGTCGCCGTGATCGTGGCGATACTCCACCTCATAGCCATATGGATGCTGTGCGATCTTGCAGGATTCATCATCCGCAAGCTGAGGCACAGGGAGCGCAGAGAACGCTATATCACGGGATATATAGCCATAGTTCTTACCGCTGCCGTTCTCGGATACGGCTGGTTCATGGCTCACCATGTATTCGAGACCGACTATCAGATAAAAACAGCAAAAGCACTGGGGCAGGACAGACTGCGTATCGTTATGTTAGCTGATCTGCACCTGGGCATAACCCTTGACGGTGAAGAATTTGCCGAACAGGTCAGCCGTATACAGGAGACATCTCCCGATATGGTGGTCATCTGCGGAGATTTCGTTGACGATGAGAGCACCCTTGCAGACCTCAAAACAGCCTGCGAAGCCCTCGGCACATTAAAAACAAAGTACGGTGTCTACTACTGCTACGGCAACCATGACCGCGGCTACTATGACAACCGTGACTTCAAAGCAGCCGAGCTTGTGAGCTGTCTCAAAGACAACAATGTAAAAATATTGCAGGACAGTTATGAAGATCTCGGCAGTATAGTTATCATCGGACGCGAGGACAAAGGACACAAGGACAGAAAATCCGCCTCGGAGCTGACCAAGGATATCGATAAGTCAAAATACCTAATAATGCTTGACCACCAGCCCAACGACTACGACGCCGAAGCAGCTTCCGGTGTTGACCTTGTCCTCTCGGGACATACCCACGGCGGACACGTTTTCCCCGCAGGCCCGATAGGTATGCTTATGGGCGCAAATGACCGCGTCTACGGCAAAGAGGTCAGAGGTGATACCACTTTCATCGTCACATCTGGTATCTCAGGCTGGGCAATACCCTTCATGACGGCTACTCTCTCCGAGTTCGTAGTTATAGATATAGCCGCGTAAGGAGATGATCAGATGAGTAAAACCGCAAAGATCATACACCGCATATTGCAGGTACTCCTGCTGGGCGGTCTTGTATGTGAGTTTGTTTTCTTTCTCATGCACTGGGGTTCTCTTCCCGAGCAGCCGGGCATACACTTCGACCATGACGGCAACTTCGATGTCTATGCTTCAAAGATATACGGCTTCTATCCACATCTGATCTCACTTATCGTAATCGCAGCCGATATCGTTCTTACCTGGATCGTAGCCAAAGAGAAGCTTAAACTCGGTCTCAAGGTCAACGAGAAAGGCAAGAGGCTTATCATAAGCTCCATAGTCATAACACTTGATATTGCAGCTATCGCGGTGGTGCTTTGCTTCTGCTTCTGGGTATATGCAGTCTCGAAACAGAGCCCGAAAATAATGGATAACGGCCCGATGATCATATTTGAATGCACTGTTCACATAGTTCTGGCGGCAGTGATCTTCCAGTGCATAGTGAACAGGATGTGCAGAGAAAAAACAGAGTCCGTTACCGACCTCACCCCCGGCGAAAAGCGAAAGCGCAACCTGCGCTTCCTGCTGACAGGCAGCGCCGAAAAGCCCGAGCCCGGAAAGCACCACGGTCTTATCCGCGTAGCAAGCTGGCTGATCGTGGGTATGATGCTTGCGATAATGTCATTCGTCATTGAACGCCTGCCGCATGACGACATCGCCGACAACTACCACGGTCTCGCCTATTTTGCGAACTTCGGCGACTACTACGCCAAGTGGCTCGTCTTTCTGCCCTTTATCGTTATGGTGCCCTTTATGGCGCTGTTCGAGTTCATCGGCATACGCTCAATGAAAAAAGGCAGACTGCACCTCACCGTGCTTGCCGACAGGCTGAAAATGATCTTCGCCGTCTTCGGCGGCTGGTGGGAAATTATACTCGGCAGTGAACAGCCGATAAGTATAGTCTCGGTCTGCATCTTCGCGTTGCTGTGCATTATGACTTACATATCATATTTCATCAAAAACAGGAATTAGGAGGAATTGTATTTGTTATCTGAAACCGAAGTTACCACAAAGGTCACGGATGCCGTAACAAAAACAAAAAATGAAAATCTCTCGAAAAGAGACCCTGCAATGGATATTATACGATGCGTTGCCTGCTTCGGTGTATTGTCGGTGCATTTTTTTCTTCGTAACGGCTACTACGGCACGCCTATCACAAACATCAGGATGTGTATAATGACCGTTATGCGTTCTTTTTTTATGTACTGCGTGCCGTTGTTTATCCTTCTGACAGGATATCTCCAATGTCACAAGAAGCCCGAGCTTTCATTTTACAAAAAAATAGACAAAACGCTTTACACTTACGCTGTCTCGGTTCTGTTCGGTATCTACGCATTTCCGAAGCTCTATGAAGTTGTAAGAAGCCTTTTCGGCGTTCCCGCAATGGCCTTTGAAAAGTCTTCGCTTTTAGATACTATTGCAAAAATAATCGGCTTTGAAGGCTTCTACTCTTGGTACATAGAGATGTATGTTGGGCTGTTTTTGATGATCCCATTCCTGAACATTCTCTATAACAACATCAAGACCCAAAAAGGAAAACAGCTTCTTATACTCACTGCCCTGCTTCTTACAGCATTCCCTGCCGTTGTCAACGCTTATTGCCTGAACGATCTGAAATGGTTCGCAGACCCTGCCGCCACTGTTGATCCGAGCACCGGAAGCAGCTATAAGATCTACAAGATCCTGCCCGAATTCTGGTTCAAATCATATCCTATGACATATTATTTCATAGGTTGTTATCTCAGAGAATACGGACTGAAGATAAAAACGTCGCTCAATGCGATTCTTATCGTGCTGACAGGCTTGCTCGTCGGGATTTACAACATCTGGAGAAGCTACGGTCATACATTCCAAGTTGGAAAATGGACAGACTGGTACTCATTTTTCAATACCCTGACATCTGTGCTGATATTCACGTTCTTTATGAACCTGAAATACGACAGGATGCCCGTATTCCTCAAACGCATATTTATGAAGATCTCTGAGCTTACGCTCGGCATCTACTTATTCTCGTGGTCAGTGGACTGGCTCCTCTATCCGATACTGGTAATGAAAGTGCCGGATGTGCACAAGAGGCTAATTTATTACTTTATTATCGTCCCGGCGGTGTTCGTCTGCTCGGCATTCATATCATTCCTCGCAAACGAGCTCTGGAAACTGATACAATTTATAAAAAAGAAAATTAATAACCGTTTCGATAAGAACAAAATACAAAACAGCGGAAAGGAAGTATCGCTATGAAAACTCTTCAGCAGATCATTGACTCATCTGACAAAATCGTGTTCTTCGGAGGCGCAGGCGTATCCACAGAAAGCGGCATACCCGATTTCCGCTCCCAGGATGGTCTCTACAATCAGAAGTATGACTATCCCCCCGAGCAGATAATCTCCCACACTTTCTTTATGAAGCACACCGATGAGTTCTACCGTTTCTACTGCGACAAGATGCTCGCCCTTGATGCCAAGCCGAACGCTGCTCATTACAAGCTTGCCGAAATGGAAGAAAAAGGCAAACTTGACTGCGTCATCACCCAGAACATAGACGGTCTTCATCAGGCAGCAGGCAGCAAAAAAGTCTACGAGCTTCACGGCTCTGTACACCGCAACTACTGCATGAAGTGCGGCAAAAGCTATGATGCGGAATTTGTCAAGAACTGCGGCGGCATACCAAAATGCGAGTGCGGCGGCCTTATCAAACCTGATGTTGTGCTCTACGAGGAATCACTCGACTCTGACTGCATAGACAAATCCATCGCCGCCATAGCTTCATGCGATACACTGATAATCGCAGGCACATCCCTCACTGTTTATCCTGCAGCAGGCTTTATCAGATATTTCCGCGGCAACGATCTTGTGCTCATCAACCGTGACCCCACCCCAATGGACAGCGAATGTGACCTTGTCATTCACGACAGCGTGGGCAAAGTCCTCAGCGCAATAGTCATCTGAACACAACACCCCTGAAGTACAAAGGGGGCTTACAGAAGATCGTAGTCTCTATTGAGGGGAACCCTTTTGAAAAGAGGGTTCCCCTCAAACTCCCCTCCTAAAACTTTTAACGTTTTTGGGCGAGTGGTATCTGATTTTTACAGAGAAGCAGTAAGCCGGAGTTTCGGTGTGTTTCTCAAGGAGCAGATGCCACTCGCCCAAAAAATTTTAAAAGTCTTTGGAAAGGGGTTCGGGGAGAAGCCTTTCTTCAGAAAGGTTCTCCCCGATAAAAATTACGGTCTTTTATAAGCCCCCCTGCATTTCGGGGGTGTCGGTGTTAAGACGGCTTACTTTGTGAGCTTCCAGATATCCCTTGCATAATCCTCTACGGATCTGTCTGCCGAGAAGATACCTGCATTTGCGATGTTTGCAAGAGACATCTTCTGCCACTTCATCTGATCCCTGTAGCACTCTGAAGCGTAAGCCTGAGCCTTCTGATAGGAATCAAAATCTGCAAGAGCCATATACGGATCTGAATTCTTCAGCGAGTTTGCGATCTCGCCAAACTGCTCGCCGTTGATACCTCTTCCGAGGAGATCTACAGCCTCTCTTACGATATGGTTGCTGTTGTAAACTTCGATAGGTCTGTAGTTCGGCTTCTTGGCGTTGACCTCGTCAACATTCATACCGAAGATGATGATATTGTCGTCACCTACCTGCTCGTGGATCTCGACGTTTGCGCCGTCCATAGTACCGAGGGTAACAGCGCCGTTGATCATCAGCTTCATGTTACCGGTACCCGAAGCCTCTGTACCTGCAAGGGAGATCTGCTCACTGATCTCAGCGGCAGGCATGAGTATCTCGGAAAGGGATACACAGTAATCCTCAAGGAAGATAACGCTGAGCTTTTCGTTGAGCTTCGGATCCTTCCTGAGCTCCTGAGAAATATTCCAGATCAGCTTGATGATCTGCTTTGCCATATAGTAACCGGGAGCAGCCTTAGCCGCAAAGATATAGGTCTTGGGGGTGAAATCTGCATCGGGGTTGTTCTTGAGGTATATATACTGAGAGATGATATTGAGGGCATTGAGCTGCTGACGTTTGTACTCATGCAGACGCTTAACCTGAACATCGAAGATGGAATCGGTGTTGAGGATCACGCCGTACTGGTTCTTGACATACTTGGCAAATGCCTCTTTGTTCGTATGCTTGATCTGAGCCAGTCTTTCAAGGACATCCTTGTCATCCTTGAACTTGTTGAATGCAGAGAGTTTTGATGCATCTCTGAGGAAACCGTCACCGATCTTATCCTTCAGCAGATTGGTCAGACCCTCATTCGACTGATAGAGCCAGCGTCTGTATGCTATACCGTTGGTAACGTTTGTGAACTTCTCGGGAGTATAGTCATACTCATCGTGGAATGTCTCGCGCTTGATGATCTCGGAATGGATCTTTGCAACGCCGTTTACGTGGTGGCAGGTATGAACACAGAGTGTAGCCATCTTGACCTTGTTGTTCTCGATGATGGACATTCTTGTTACCTTTTCCTGATCGCCGTAACGCTCCCAGAGCTTGCGGCAGTAACGCTCGTTGATCTCAACGATGATGGAGAATATTCTCGGTGTAACGCTCTTCAGGAGGTTGCAGTCCCACTTTTCGAGAGCTTCGGGCATAACGGTGTGGTTTGTATAAGCAAATGTCTTCTGGCAGATATCCCAGGCCTTATCCCAGGAATAGCCGCAGTCATCCAGCATAACTCTCATCAGTTCGGGGATAGCGAGTGTGGGGTGAGTATCGTTGATATGGATAGCCACTTTCTCATGGAGGTTATCGAGGGTGCCGTAAACGCTCATATGCTGGTTTACGATATCGCCGATAGAAGCTGCACAGAGGAAATACTGCTGTCTGAGACGGAGGCTCTTGCCCTCTGCATGGTTATCGTTGGGGTAAAGCACCTTGGTGATAGCCTGAGACATAATGTTCAGACCCAGAGCCTTAGAATAATCACCCTTATTGAACATAGACATATCGAATGACGGAACTTCTGCTTTCCACAGTCTCAGCTTGGAGACTGCCTCGCTGCTGTAACCTGATACATACATATCATAGGGAACAGCCATAACTGAGGTATAATCCTCGTGAGTTACGCAGTGATACTGATTATCCCAGTATTCCTTGAGCTCGCCGTCAAATCTTACCTCGATAGCCTTGCTGGGCACGGGCACCAGCCATGCGGAACCGCCGGGGAGCCAGTTATCGGGGAGCTCAGTCTGCCAGCCCTCATCCAGCTTTTGCTTGAAGATACCGTACTCATAGCATATAGAGAAGCCTGTACCGTGATAACCATCAGCTGCGAGACCGTCGAGATAGCAGGCAGCCAGTCTTCCGAGACCGCCGTTTCCGAGACCTGCATCGGGCTCACACTCATAGATGCCGTTGATCGAGATACCGAACTCATCGAGAACAGCCTTTGTCTGCTCGATCATCTCAAGGTTATAGAGACTGGTCTTGAGAGAACGTCCCATAAGGAACTCCATAGAGAGGTAATAGACCTTCTTGTGACCCATAGAATGAGTCTTCACAGTGAAGTGTCTTCTCTTATCCTTCATTATCTTTACAACTATCTTGGTCAGTGCCTCATAGACCTGCTGGTCGGATGCTTCATCGGGCGTTGTCTGAAAATCACCGTGGAGGATATCAAGGAACTGAGCCTTGAGTTCTTCTTTGGTGATAGTCTTCTCTGCTGCCTTTTTTGACCTTGCCATATAATTTCCCTCCTAATTTATCAGCACACGCTGCTGCGAGGCTTATGTTCCCATCCCTCGGGAACGGATATCCGAATTGATTATTCCGTGTACCGTTCAGACTTTCAAAAGCATCATCCGAACCGGTATATAATTCCGGGCAGGAACGATAACGTTTTCGTTCCTGTACAAACTTATTATATGTTGATTTTGAACAGATGTCAAGGCTGAAAACCGTGTACATCGCCATATTTATTGATTTTAACACTTATTTGCAGGCACACAGCCATAAATTTAGAGACTTTTACACTCAAAAAGGTAATGTGCCCTATTTGTTTAAAAGCAAAACTATTTAACGGATCAAAATGCATATACAGACAGTACATCAAAAAGTTTCCCGTATAAAAATACATATTTTGGCAATATCAAGAGCTTTCATATTCATTATTTCATACTTTGGCGGATACGTTTCCACTCGGGGCAGAAACGGGATACCAGCTCCCAGAATTCCCTGCTGTGATCCATATGCCTCAGATGGCAGAGTTCGTGTATGATAACATAGTCAATGCACTCTTTCGGATAAAACACAACATTTGCGTTTATCGAAATGCTCCCGTTTGACGAGCATCTGCCCCAGCTTGCCGACATTTTCTTGACAGTGACCTTTTTGGGGTATAGTCCTGTCAGCGCTGTAAGCCGTCCGAAGGCTTCCTCCACGATCTCGGAAGTGCGTTTTTCTATTGCACGGCGTGCCTGGGCATCGGTATAGGAATCCTGATCTATGCCGTGGTCTTCAAAGTCCCTGAACACTGCAACGGTGAGCCTGCCGTTCTCAAAAAGAGGATAGAAATACTTCGGTGCGATCTCACAGCAGACGGTATATTCCTCTCCTGCAAGGGTAAAGGTCTCGCCCTCGGAGAAATACGAAGGTATCTTTGCTATCGAAGGGCGCGGCTTCAAGGTCTTGAAGATCCAGTCGGCTTTTTCACGCAGAAATGCTTCTCCGCGCTCCTCGCCGCCGATCAGCGGCAATTTCAGCACGACTTTGCCGTCCTTGATAGAGATATAGATATTTCTGCGTCTGCTCCTGTCAATGAAGTATTCAAGCTCCATGCTGTCGGAGAGCAGGAGTTTTCTCGGTTTAGGATCCATTATGATCTCCTAAAAGGACGGACGGCAATCTGATGCCGTCCTTTGTTGTATTTCGGATGGAATGTTATCTCTGAACCTGTGTTGCACTGAGGAAAGTATTCATAACATAGCCTGTGCAGGTACTTCCGTCGCCGTTCTTGAAAGTAACTTTATAATATCCGTCTGCGCGGCGTTCAAGCACTTTGACCTTGACATTCGGTGACATACAGACGATATTTCCGCTGCCCTCTTTTGGTTCTTTCAGCAGCTGGACATACTTTGAAACATACATCTCATCGCTGCTGACAGCGGCTGTGGTAGTCGTCAGCACCGGAGAAGTTGAGTCTCCTCCTCCGCCGATGCCTATCGAAGTCTGCACATCCGATGTAGTGGTCGCAGGGGCAGTGGTGGCAGCGGTAGTGGTTGTATTTGTATTGGGCATTGTCGCAGTGTTGAGTCCCGCAGGCACATCGCTGCTGTTGCTTGCAAACAATGTTTTGGCAAGCAGAACGACGATACAGACGCTGAATACTGTAACGACCGCGATAGCCATGACATTTACAAAGTTAGGAGATGCAAACGCACTCTTCCTGTGAGGATCTCCGCTCACTGTACCGCCTCCCTTCCGCAGTCTCTCATACGTATATATTATACCACATATTGTTTCTTTTGTCAATCACAAACACAAGACAAAGCGCCGCACATCTCTGCACGGCGCTCCGCCAAATATTTGTAGGTGACTTGTTTACATTTTTTCCAGAAGCTTTTCAGCGCTGGCGAGCTTGACAGCACAGACAAAGATCTTCATAGCCTGTTCCAGTTCGGAGACAGGGGGAAGAGTAGGTGCGATACGGATATTTGAGTCCTTGGGATCCTTCTTGTAGGGATATGTTGCGCCTGCGCCTGTCATAACAACGCCGGCATCCTTACAGAGGGATACTACCTTCTTTGCGCATCCGTCGATTGTATTGAAGCTGATGAAATATCCGCCGTTGGGCCTGGTATACTCACCGATGCCGAGGGGCTTGATCTCGCTGTCGAGCTTATCAAGAACAGCGTTGAACTTAGGTGCGATTATATCCTTATGCTTTTTCATCTGCTCGAGGAGACCCTCATAAGAGCCGAAGAACTTCACATGGCGGAGCATATTGAGTTTATCGTAACCGATAGTCTGTATAGTCATGATCGAATCAACATACTTTACATTCTTCTCGGAAGCTGCCATTACAGCAACGCCGCTGCCTGCAAAGGATATCTTTGAGGTAGATGCAAACTCGAAAACCATATCCTCGGAACCTAACTTCTTGCACTCGTCAAAGATATTGAGGAGCTTGTCGGGAGTATCGGTGAGGTGGTGGATGCAGTAAGCGTTATCCCAGAACACACGGAAGTCCTTAGCTGCGGGCTTGAGAACCGCAAAACGCCTTACTGTCTCATCCGAGTAAGTGATGCCTGTGGGGTTAGCGTACATAGGCACGCACCAGATACCCTTGATAGAAGCATCTTCGGAAACGAGTTTCTCGATCATATCCATATCGGGGCCGCTCTCGCTTGTGGGGATGTTTATCATCTCAAAGCCGAACTGCTCGGTGATAGCGAAGTGTCTGTCATATCCCGGTACGGGGCAGAGCCACTTGATCTTTCCCTGATCCTTCCAGGGTTTCTGCTCGCCGTCCACGCCGAAGACATAGCAGCGCATTATCATATCATACATAAGGTTAAGGCTGGAGTTACCGCCGATGATGAGCTCATCGTTTGATACTCCGAGCATGGGAGCAAAGAGCTTCTTTGCTTCAACGATGCCGTCGAGGACGCCGTAGTTACGGCAGTCGGTACCGTCTTCGGAACGGAACTCGTTCAGAACGGTCATCATACCCATTGTGAGGTCAAGCTGCTGAGCCGAGGGCTTACCTCTTGCCATATTGAGTTTGAGTCCGAGAGCCTTATAGCCTTCGTATTCAGCCTTGGCTTCGTCTCTGAATTTTTCAAGCTGTTCCTTATTCATTTTGCAAAGCTGCATGATATTTCCTCCGAACTGAGATATTTATTCGCCCGAGCCCTGAATATTTCGGTATTTCTTCATATTAACACAACAGACCCGGAGCGTGAGCACCTTTATCATTATATACCCTCGGCAAGAATTTTGCAAGTTGTTTTTGTCAATCTTGCAAAAAATCATTACTTTCAACAGATTGAGCCACCTGAGACCCCAAAAAACAGACAAAATCACAAACAAAAAGACGCCTTGCCGCATATTGGCAAAAGCGTCTTTCAAAAGTCGGATATTTACAGGTCAGCCTTATCGGTGGGGACACCTTTCACATCCACCCTGCAGGTGAACAGGCATCCGTCATGTGCTCCGTCCTGACCGTCACCCGAAGTAGTGATGAGCAGGACATCCATATCGTCTCCAAAGAAACAGCAGGAAGTAACATTCTTTGCATCGACTCTGATCTCACCCAGCTTTTCTCCGTTCAGAGAACTCCTGTGCTCGACCCTGCCTCCGCCCCAAACAGCTACCCACAGATCATCTTCAGCATCTATGCACATACCGTCACTGAAGCCGTTTTCAAGGGAGAAAAGCAGCTTTTTGTTGGTTATGCATCCTGTCTTCTTATCGTAATCGTAAGCAAAAACTCCTCCGCCCATGGTATCCGAGAAGAAGAACCTGTCTCCTGCAGCGTTCCAAGCCATACCGTTTGCGAGTTTGGTATCCGCCTGCATGACTTTCAGTTCGCCTTTATCGAGGCAGAAAAGACTGCCGCAATGTGCGAAGCCGTCCTTGTTGACCATCGAGCCGAACCACAGTCTTCCGCAGGGATCAGCCTTTGCATCGTTTGAACGCTGATAGCTCTCATAGATGTTTTCAAGACTCTTGAGCATTGTGATCCCGCCGTTTTTCAGGACAAAGATGGCGTTCTCCCCTGCCACGGCATAGCTGCCGTCCTTTACGGGAACTGCCGCTCCGATCTGACAGCCGAAAGAGGATCTCTCCTCTCTTCCGTCGGGATAGCGGAGATACAGAGCACCGTCAATGATATCCACCCATGATATGATACCTGTTCCGGTATCATATGCAGGGGATTCTCCCAGGAGATACTTTGTTTCCGAAAAGGGTTCAGCTGTATAGATTTTCATTTTTTCTCCTTGCCCGAAGGCTCACGGGGATCAGTACGCCTTGCCCCACATTACCATGTACTTGGCAGGTTTGCCGCAGCACACGCACTTATCGGAATGCTGATGCTGCTCAAAAGGTATACATCTTGAACCCACGCCTGTGAGTTCCTTTACCTTGTCTTCGCAGGCCTCATCGCCGCACCACATAGCCTCAACAAATCCGTCGCCCTTTTCTTCGAGCACCTTGCTGATCTCATCGGTGGTCTTGCAGACGTATGTACGGTTGGTACGGTTTTCCAGTGCCTTTCTGAACATACCCTGAGGGATCTCGTTATCGAGCAGATCCTTGACCTTATTGCCGAGGGTCTCGAGCATATTGTCGAGAGATACGGTAAGCTTCTCTCCGCTGTATCTCATAGCCACAATGCAGTGGCCGTTCTCTATATCCTTGGGGCCGATCTCGATACGTACAGGCACGCCGCGCATCTCATACTCTGCGAACTTCCATCCGGGAGAGTTGTCGCTGTCATCCAGTTTTACTCTGATGCCGAGAGCCTTGAGCTTCTCATAGATCTCGTTAGCCTTTTCAAGCACGCCTTCCTTGAACTGAGCGATAGGAACGATCACAGCCTGAATAGGTGCAACAGCAGGCGGCAGTACAAGACCGTTATCATCGCCGTGAGTCATGATGACTGCACCGATAAGTCTTGTGGTAACGCCCCAGGAAGTCTGGTGAGGATAAGCGAGCTTATTGTCCTTACCTGCGAACTGGATACCGAAAGCCTTGGCAAAGCCGTCACCGAAATAGTGTGAAGTGCCTGCCTGAAGAGCCTTTCCGTCATGCATAAGAGCCTCGATGGCATATGTCGAAACTGCGCCTGCGAACTTATCGCTCTCGGTCTTTTTGCCCTTGACTACAGGCATAGCAAGACTCTTCTCACAGAACTCGGCATAGCAGTTGAGCATACGCTCTGTTTCCTCTACTGCCTCCTCGGCTGTAGCGTGGATAGTGTGGCCCTCCTGCCAGAGGAACTCACGGGATCTGAGGAAAGGACGTGTGGTCTTCTCCCAGCGCACTACTGACACCCACTGATTGTAGAGCTTCGGCAGGTCACGGTAGCTGTGAACGATATTGGCATAATGCTCACAGAAAAGGGTCTCGGAAGTGGGGCGTACGCAAAGACGCTCTTCGAGCTTCTCGTTGCCGCCGTGAGTTACCCAAGCCACCTCGGGAGCGAAACCTTCAACGTGATCCTTCTCCTTGTTGAGCAGGCTTTCGGGGATGAACATAGGCATACATACATTCTCGTGACCGAGTGCCTTGAACATACCGTCAAGGATCTTCTGCATATTCTCCCAGATAGCATAGCCGTAAGGTCTTATTACCATACAGCCCTTAACGCTGGTATACTCAACGAGTTCTGCCTTCTTGCAGATATCGGTATACCACTTAGCGAAATCTTCATCCATAGAGGTGATAGCCTCTACCTTCTTGTCATTATTTTTTGCCATGTTTGAAATCAACTCCATATATATCTTTATTATAGATCTTGTAATTCAGGTCATAGTCCTCTTTCTGGGCATCATAAGCACCCCTGACCTCGGGGGCTTCTCCAGACTCATTTTCACCGTCCACCCTTTCGGGACTGTTCCACTCGGGATGCCGCTTCGAGATGACCTGTGCGAGTTTGGGAGTGATCAGGCAAGCTCCCGCAACGAGCGCCATTATCACAGCACTTCCCAGCAGAAGTTTCAAAAGCAGTTCGACCAGTTCACTGTTCACAGGCACACCTCCCTTTCGGTAATAACGGATCTTACACGGACACATAGCCGTACTATTTTAATCTATCACAAATCGGATGTTTTGTCAAGTAGTCCTGGCGCGGACGGCGTAAGTCCCTCGCCGAGCACTACGGTGAGATTTATCGGCTCAGTCCGGCTCGGGGCGGACTTTCCGCTATTGTTTTTTGGCTGCCGGCGCGGACGGCGCAAGTCCCTCGCCGAGCACTACGGTGAGATTTATCGGTTCAGTCCGGCTCGGGGCGGACTTTCCGCTATTGTTTTTCGGCTGCCGGCGCGGACGGCGCAAGTCCCTCGCCGAGTGCTATGTACAGCGCAGCTCCCACACACCAAAAAAGGTATCAGCCGTGCAAGACTGATACCTCTGTTATATTATTGTTTCACGCTGTTGACTGTTCCTATGAAAACAGGCAAATTGGTATTTGCATCGACTATTGCAAACATAAACGGACGGTCGAGCTTCACTGTAACAGTATCCTTGGGTCTTTCAATAGAAGTGGTCTTCATTCTGATCACTGTTGCAGCAGCAGCCCTTGTACCCTTGCGGTCAAGCTCGATATGAGTCTTGTGAAGAATGTCTCCGATATAGAGAGGAGTTTCGGACATTTTTGTAAAATCGGCGCTGTTGGTAAATGCACTTTTCAGGCCCATATCCCGTATTTTACTTGCAATACTGATAACGCCGTAATCGAACTTGAACTCGGGGATCTCTGCATTTACATTAAAGTTCCTGTTTGCGCTGCCGAGCAGTTCTGACAGCTTTTCACCTGTCATGGACTCTGCAACCTTATCTAACGTAGTGCTTTCATTCGGGAGCAAAGCAACGAACTTGTACTGATTTCCCTTATAATACTTTGCAAAGCCCTGAACGTCCCGGTCTGAGAAGTATTCATTCTCGACGGATGACAGCATGGTGCAGTCCTCCTGCTCGCCCGATGCATTTGTGAACTTTCCGTTCTCGTTGATGCTGCTCTCGGAATACTCGCTGTTCCACTCGCCTTCAAAAGCAATGCAGTTTACCAGCACGCACAGATCCTCATAAGATAAACTATCAAGCACTTTTGGGATCATGCCGTTGGTGTTCTTCTCTATCCACGCATTGATCTTGTCTACGCCCGTCTGATCGAAGGGGGTAACATAGCTTTCGGCATTAAGGTTCATACGGCAGTGCTGACGGTAGTCATCGCGGATAAAAAAGCCCTCTGTTTCACGTGCCCAGATCGAATTTGCCGCGTTGAACTTTACATCCTCGGAATTCAATATGGAGGTTATCTGCGACCGCAGATTCTTATTGATCTCATCCATAGTGAGCTTGCCGCCGAGAAGCTTCTCAAATTCGGCAAGGGTCTCACCGTTTGCGCCGTTTGCAGCAAGAGCGAGCGCCTGCATCACCGATGCGGGAGATACCATAACATTCTTGCCCTCATCGGTTGAATATACTTTTTTGAAAAGCTCGGCTGCAAAATCATAGGAAGCCTGCTTGTATTCCTCATCCAGAGGAGCATCGCTGGAGCAGAATGATGCCTCTTCTACACATCTGTCATCTGATGCACCCTGTTCGGAGTTTTCATCTTCGGATGAAAGAGTCTCGTTTTCTTTCCCGGATCCGCCGTTTGCTGCTCCACCCTGATCGGAGATGACAGTGCTCTCATTGACTGATCCGGAAGTTACGATATCATTCGCCGAGCTGTCAGTGCTTCCGCATGATGCAAGAGACGCCGCCATTAAAAGTGCCATTACGGCTGCTGAAAGTCTTCTGGTTTTCATATTATGCACCTCCTGTATCTCTGTCATTCCAGAGTATTCACCGCGCCGATGAACACGGGAATATTTGTTTCCATATCTACTATAGCGATAACGAAAGGACGGTCAAGGGTGATGATCTTGGTTTCCTTTGCCTCCATTGCATTGTCTACCATTACGATCGCTGTTGCTGCGGAAGCTCTGGTACCTTTACGGTCAAGTTCAAAATGTGTCTTGTGTATAACATCCGACACAAAGAGCAGGCCGGAAGATGTCTCTGCAAGATTAGAAAGATCGGCATCGGGATTAAAGACCTTATTAAGTCCCATCTTCTCGAGTGCATCCTGCATATGGGTATCCCAGTCAAAGCTGAACTCGGGAGTCCTTGTCAAAACATCGTAGGAATGCGTGCTTCTTTCAACGATCATCTTTCTGAAGCTTTCACCGCTGAGAGTATCGATATAATCTGCGGTGGACATACCCTCTTTGGGCAGGAGTGCGGCAAAAGCGTATCTTCCGTCCTTATAGTATTTCAGGAATCCTTCTGCGTTACCGTCCGAGAGATAGTTCTCCTCGGTGGAGCAGAGCATGGTACAGGTCTGATCGCCGTCATTTGCGCTGTGGAAAGTCTCGCCTTCCTTGATCTGATTATCCTTGTATTCATCGCTCCATGCCGCATCAAAGCATATGGTGTTGACTAGTACGGCTACCTCAGAATCAGAGAAACTTTCCTTGATCTTGTTTATCATGCCGTCAGTCTTGTCATTCACCCAGTTGTTGAGCATCTTGACAGCCTCTTCATCAAAAGGAGTAACAAAAGTGTCAGCATCGTATCTTCTCTTATTGATCTCCGCGAACTCCTTCTTGAGGTTGATCCTGCTTTCATCATCGCGTACCCAGATTGAATTTGCGATATTGAACTTAACATACTCATCGCTCATTGCCGAAGTCATAAGCTGATTGAGAGCCTTGTTGATATCCTCTGTCTTCAAGTCGCCGCCCAGCAGCTTTTCAAACTCCGCAAGGGTGTCACCCCCTGCACCGTTCTCGGTCAGAGCCAGCGCATACATTACAGATTCGGGAGAGATCACAGCGTTCTTACCGCTGCGGATATCATCAATGGCGGCATTTTTGAGCAACTCGATCGCAAAGTCGGAAGCGTGATCCGTGAAAGCCTTATCGGGATCACCTTCGGTCTTCTCGAATGTCACGCCCGAAGCAGCCACAGGATCGATCTTCACATTTCCCGAAGCACTGACACTGCTATTGCCGGACTTGATGTCAGGGGCTTCCGAGCTTTCGCTGTTACCGCACGAAACTGCCGATGCAGCCATTGTCAGAGCCACAAGGAATGCGATCAGTTTTTTATTCATTCTTGTGTTTTTCATTATTATGCACCTCTGTTTTTTATCAGCAGGTTGATGCCTGCTTTCGTTTTGTCTTACGCAATATATACGCATGGGACACAGCATATTTATGGCTGAAAGGTGCACAAAGATGACGATGATTTATCGAGCGTTATTCGTCATCATCCACAAAAGTAATATCTCCGAGGTCTTCATCCGATACCGATGTCTCAGCGGGAGCCAGTTCAGCTGTCGCCGTTATCCCGGCACAGATCTCTATTGGAGTGCCGCTGCCGTCAACGATATCATCGGCAGCCGCGAGGTATGCGCCTCTGCGTGCATCATAACGTGCACGAAGTTCATCCTCGGTAGCTGTTGCCGCAAGAGGACGTTTCTTGTCACCTTTTATACGCTCATAGCAGACCTCGAAAGGCGTATCTATAAACACGACTCTGCCGCCCTGCTTGGCAGCCTCGGCGTTCACGGGATCCACCATAGCGCCGCCGCCCGTAGCCACCACATATCCGCTGCTGCTCAGGCGAACTACCGCCTCTCTTTCCAGGCCGCGGAAGTAAGCCTCGCCGTCCGAGGCAAACATCTCGGCAATAGTACGGTGTTCGTAGTCCTCGATGTATTCATCCATATCTACAAAGATGCGCCCAGTGAACTGAGCGAGCATCTTGCCTACCGTGGTCTTTCCGCAGCCCATAAAACCGCAGAGAAAAACTGTCTGCATAATTATTTCTCCTTATAAATATTTATTGTATATCTTTGTCTTGCAGTTCCTGCAGGACTGATAAATTCCTGTTCGAGTACACCGCCGCTCCTGACTATTGCTCTTGCCGAGCCGGCATTATCCTTGTCGCAGGTGATGACTACCCTGTCTATCCCAAGCTTTCCGCATTCTGCATAAGCAAGCTTCAGCATCTCCGAGGCATAGCCTTTACGGCGCTCGCTCGGTCTGATGCCCATACCGATATGTCCGCTGTATTTTGCAAGAAACTCATTCAGATAATGCCGTATATGCACAGCACCGAGCAGTCTGTCCTTTTCCTCATCAAACAGGAAAAAGACCGAATCGGGCACTTTGTCCACGGTCGCGGTCTTGTATTCCAGTCCGTCTATGTAGCAGTCGATATCTTCGGGATCATTCCCGAACAGCGGTGCAGGAATGGGTTTTGCTCCTGTACGCTCCAGATCGTCCTTCCACTCGCTTATCATCTCACAGAGCTGACGCTTATATTCTGTTGTAAGTTTTATCAGTTTAAGACCCATTTTCAAACGCCTTCATTCCTGTCGGCAGATGCAGTACACCGTCTTTTCTCAGATAAGCCCCGATACTTCTCCGATGATCTTTCTTACTTCATCCTCGGTATACTCATCGCCGTCCCAGATCTTATGAGCCGATACAGCCTGCCATACCAGCATAGCCATTCCGTTTTCGGCAGATTTCCCGAGGGCTTTTGCCTTCTTGATGAGCTGAGTCTCCAGCGGATTGTAAATAACATCGAACACAGCGTCACTGTGCTCGATAAGCTCGTCCGACACAGGGCAGGCATCCACATTCGGGAACATTCCCACAGGTGTTGCATTCACCAGGAGATCATAGTGATCCTGATGCTTACCCTCGGCAGTGATAAGTTTTACCCTTGCAGCAGGATCGTTGTTCTTGATCTCGCTCACAACCGACTCTGCCACAGGCATATCAGACTCAAGCACCTGAATAGTAAGGTCTGCCTCTCTTATAGATGAAGCTATAGCGATCATCCTGCCGACGCCGCCGCAGCCTATCAGCAGCACTCGTCCCGAAAGCTTTGCTCCCATGGCATCCGCAGAGAGCAGGAAACCATCGCAGTCGGTGTTGTAGCCTATGAGCCTGCCGTCCTTATTGGCAACGCAGTTAACGGCACCGTAGAGCTTTGCAGTACGGTCAAGCTCTTCCATAAAATTCATCACACGCAGTTTGTGCGGTATAGTTACATTGAAGCCGTTAAGCTCCCTGAGTTTGCCGATGTTCAGCGTCAGCTCGTCCTCGGTCAGCTCTGTAAGGTCATAACTTGCCTCTCTGCCTCTGAGAGCAAACAGCTTCTCATGGATCTGCGGCGAAAGGGAGTGTCCCAGCTTTCCGCCGATAAGTGTAAACTTTTTCATTATCATCTCTCCTGTTTCGGATAAACGTTTCCGTTTTATTCCAGTTCTCAGAGACAATTATAAACCAAAACGCCCTCTCTGTCAATAGAAAAAAACTGCTGCTTTTTCGACAGTAGCCGTAAAAGCAGCAGCGATTATGCAAGTTATTGTCAGAACTGAGCGGAATAGTTGGGTGCTTCCTTTGTGATATATATATCGTGAGGATGAGACTCCTTGAGTCCTGCACCTGTGATGCGGACAAATCTTGCCTTCTCACCGAGTTCCTCGATGGTATGGCAGCCGCAGTAACCCATACCTGCACGGATACCGCCGACCAGCTGATAGATGGTATCGGAAACGGGACCCTTGAATGCAACTCTTCCCTCAACGCCCTCGGGAACGAGCTTCTTGGTATTGGTCTGGAAGTATCTGTCCTTGGAGCCCTTAGCCATAGCAGCCATGGAGCCCATGCCGCGGTAAACCTTGAACTGTCTGCCCTGATAGATCTCCATCTCTCCGGGAGCTTCCTCGCAGCCTGCGAGCAGTGAACCGAGCATTACAACACTGGCACCTGCTGCCAGAGCCTTTACGATATCGCCCGAATACTTGATACCGCCATCAGCGATAACGGGGATGCCGTATTTTGCACAAGCGCAGGCTGCATCATATACAGCGGTGATCTGAGGAACACCGATACCTGCAACGACTCTTGTTGTACAGATGGATCCGGGGCCGATGCCGACCTTGATAGCATCTGCGCCTGCCTCGCAGAGAGCGATGGCAGCCTCGGCAGTAGCAACGTTACCTGCAATAACGGGAATATCGGGGAACGCAGCCTTTACCTTTTTAAGAGTATCAATAACATTCTTGGAGTGACCGTGAGCGGAATCGAGTGCCAGAATATCTACCTGTGCATCGATCAGAGCACCAGCTCTTTCAAGCACATCGGCTGTCATTCCTATGGTTGCACCGCAGAGCAGTCTTCCCTTTTTGTCTCTTGCGGAGTTGGGGTACTGCACAGCCTTTTCAATATCTTTTATAGTGATGAGTCCCTTGAGCACGCCGTCAGCGTCAACAAGAGGGAGCTTTTCGATCTTGTGCTTCATAAGGATCTTCTTTGCGCCTGCAAGATCGGTATCTACGGGAGCTGTAACGAGATTGTCCTTGGTCATTACATCGGCGATCCTGATGCCGAAATCTGTAATAAATCTGAGGTCACGGTTTGTAAGGATTCCTTCGAGCCTGCCCTTATCGTCCACGATAGGCACACCCGAGATCTTGTACTTGCCCATGAGCTTGTCTGCTTCAGCAACTGTTCTGTCGGCAGTCAGCGAGAACGGGTTAACGATAACACCGTTTTCAGATCTCTTTACCTTATCGACTTCCTCTGCCTGCTGAGCAATGGTCATGTTCTTGTGGATGATACCGATGCCGCCCTCTCTTGCGATTGCGATAGCCATCTTGGATTCCGTTACGGTATCCATAGCCGAGGTCATTATCGGCGTGTTGAGGACGATATCCTTTGTAAGATGCGTATGGATGTCCACCATATCAGGTGTACAGTCGCTCTCACCGGGTATCAGGAGAACGTCATCAAAGGTAAGACCTTCCTTTCCGAACTTGTTGTTGATGTTTGTGTCCAGCATACAAATTACCTCCCGTTTCTTTTTCTCATCACTTATTCAATTGTCCGTATTATTCTAAATATTTTACACTATTTTTTCAGCTATGTCAACACCGAATATTAAATAATAAATGAACAATTTTGACATACATTTTTTGGCAGAATTATTTATTTACGTAATGCTGAATAATCCTGTCAGAGCCGTCCATAATAGTTGCGTAAGACGTAAAAAACGAGACGCAAAAACGGGACGCTTCGGCGTCCGCGGAAAGGAGCGAGAAAAATGCTTGACAGGATAGCACTTTTTCTGCTTGTTGTCGGCGGCCTCAACTGGGGACTTGTAGGGCTCTTCGAGTTTGACCTTGTCGCTTTCCTCTTCGGAGGTCAGACCGCCGTGCTCAGCAGAATAGTTTACGTGCTCGTTGCCGTATCGGCAATATGGTGCATCTCTCTGTTCTTTAAGGAGAACGAGCTTACCGAAGCACGCGACTGATCTGCTCGCAGCAGGATGAAAGAGAGCTGACAGACAGAGGTTTCCGAAAACGAGCGGGTTTGCACGGAGACATCTGCGTCGGCAGCTGCTTTGAGCAGCGGAGCATATATTAGGATAAGCCCACGGAGCAACTTGCCTGTCCTTGTCCCGATCATTCCGCTGCTGACAGCGGCAGCCGACTTTCTGTCGGCTTTCTTTTATTCCTGTTTACTTAATATTTTCTGTTTAATATATTTATATGGTATAAACCTAATTAGTTATATTCTTTAACCCTTTAAAGTCCGATAGTTCACCGCCATTTGAATAACAGTTTTTACATATTCGTGATTTTTATTGCATTTTACCACAATAGTGTATATGACAAGCCTCTGTGATTTGTGCATATCGCTGAAAAATGATAATTGTGTGAAAAAAAGCGGTAACTTTCCTTGACATTTCGACTTTTTGCTATTATAATTATAACTGATGTTAAGCTACAGACATTAAGTTGTTTGATTAACATCCGTTTTGTTGTCTCCTTTCTTTTGTTCTACACATAGTTTTTTTCATTTTACTTCCGCAGGACACCGTTGTCCTGCTATTTTTTTACCCATTTTACGTAGTTTTGCCCATGTTTTCCTAAAGATGTTAAATTTTCAAAAATCTCAAAAAAGCTCTTGATATTTGCAGATACATATGGTATAATCGTTATATAAAACGTTTGCGTAAATCAAAGAGTTGTTCATTATGCTCTTCAAAGGAGATATGATCCGTGAATATATCCGTAGATACGTCATTTGAGTGCAAGGGCATCAACTGTGTCAAGCTTACGGCAGGAAGATATCTTGCTGTGGTGTCTCCGCTCACAGGAAGCAGTGTGCTCCGCTTTTACGATACCGAAAACGATATAGAAATCTTCCGCTACAAGGATGACTGTTCCCTTGAACAGTACAATAACGCAAGAGAGATCTGGGGCCTTCCCACGCTCTATCTGCCCAACCGTTTTGACGGCGGACTGCTCAGAACTTCCGACGGCGAGTATCACCTCCCCGTTAACGAGACACTGTTCAACAACCATATACACGGCTGGGTACACAAAAGAGCCCATAAGATCGAGGACAGCTTCGTGAGAGACGGAATAGCCACCGTGATCACATCCTACACCTTCGGTAAGGACGATGAAATGTACTCCTGCTTTCCTCTCGATTTCAAGCTTACCTATACATATGAGCTTTCGGAGGAAAAAGGCCTTGTTCAGACCCTGAAACTCGAAAACCTTTCGGACAAGCACCTGCCCGTATCGCTCTGCACCCACACCTGCATCAATGCGCCGATCAAAGTCGGTGGCAGTCAGGAGGAACTGTTCCTTACAGTACCCGTTGGCGAAAAGTGCGAACTCGATGACAGATGCCTTCCCACCGAGAGGCTCCTGCCTCTGAACGATTACGACAAAACATATAAGAACGGCACCATGAAGGCCGTGCTCCACGATATCTCCAACGATATGTATACCGCTGTCACCGGTGAGCTTAACGGCAAGCCTTTCCACGGTGTCACCGTCACCGATAAGGTCTCGGGATTCCGCGTTTGCAACGAGGTGTCAGAGGAATACAAATTCTGGAATATGTGGAATGACCGCGGCGGCAACGGGTATTTCTGCCCCGAACCGATGACTGCTATGATAAACGCCGCTAACCTCAGCCTCGCCCCCGAAGTGAGCGGACACTGCGAACTCGGAAAAGGCGAAAGCTACGAGTGCAGACAGCGTTTCTTCACCCTCGGAAAATGAACATAATTAAAGATCTTGCAGGACATATAAGCTCGGAAGTCGCTTTTGATCTGACTTCTACCCGGGAACAGCGCAACGAGCGTGCTAAATGGGGTGCAGTGTTTGCCATCTTCGCCCTGCTCGCTATGCTTGCGTTCTTCATCCAGAACAACGCAATGAAAGGCGCCGATCTCCTCGGAGGACGGGCAACCATCGAAAAGTTCATGAAGTCCAACGTTATAGCCATGATAATACTTCTTGTCTCGATCGTCGGCTTTGTGATCCTCTGCTTCAAGACCTGGAAAGGTCGCCGCTCTTCTATATATCAGCTGATATATATGCTCGGAACGGCTTTCATTATCTTTTTCTCGGCGTTCTCCATATTCAGATCCATCCATAATATCCAGAAGGATCTTGACGCTCCCATAACCGTAACTGCCGATAGCTATGTGCTGTGTAAACGCGGAAATGACTTCCTGCTCGTATTCGATGAACAGACTTCCATCGACAGTATACTCCTCGTGATACCCGAAGAAAAATACAGAGAACTGAAAAACGGCACCGCCGATACCAAGCATTACCTCTCCCGTTCGTGGAGACTGATCGAGAACTCGGAGTACGTCAAATATGACGATCCCCAGCTCTTTAAATCAAAAATAGAGATCAGATACTATGAGTATTCTGTGATTTATGAGGACTGCTCCTTCAAGGAGACCGCACAGTCCCCGGAACAATAATGACTCATGACCGCTCACGCGGTGAATGATACAGCGATCAATCATCATATTATTTGAAAGGTGGATGTTATATGAAATTCGGATTTTTCGATGACGTCAATAAGGAATACGTCATCACCAACCCGAGAACCCCGTATCCGTGGATAAACTATCTCGGCTCACAGGCGTTCTTCTCTCTCATATCCAACACAGCAGGCGGCTACAGCTTCTATAAGGATGCGAGGCTCAGAAGAATAACACGTTACCGCTACAACAACGTGCCTATCGATATGGGCGGCAGATATTTCTATATCAACGACAACGGCACTGTATGGAACCCCGGCTGGTCTCCTGTGAAGACCGAGCTCGATGCGTATACCTGCCGTCACGGTATGGGCTATACAGTCATCAAGGGCGAAAAGAACAGCATCGAGGCTGAGGTGACTTTCTTCGTTCCGAACAACTATAACGGCGAAGTTCAGCAGGTAGTCCTCAAAAACAAGGGCAGTGAGAAGAAGACCTTCAAGCTCTTCTCTTTCGCTGAGTGGTGTCTGTGGGATGCTCAGGATGACTGCACAAACTTCCAGAGAAACTTCTCAACAGGCAGAGTTGAAGTTGACGGCTCTGTTATTTACCACAAGACAGAATACAGGGACAGACGCGACCACTATGCTTTCTACTCCGTAAACGACAGCATTGACGGCTACGATACCGACCGTGACGCATTCATCGGTCTGTACAACGGCTTCAACGATCCTCAGGCTGTTATCGCAGGCAAGGCAACAGATTCATTCGCTGACGGCTGGTCTCCCATTGCTTCTCACTACAAGGAGATCACCCTTGGAGCAGGCGAGAGCAAGACTCTTGTCTTCGTTCTTGGCTATGTTGAGATGCCTGTCGATCAGAAGTTCGAGGCTGACGGCAAGACTATCAACAAGGTAAAGGCAAAGGCTATGATCGAGCAGTTCAATACTCCCGAGAAGGTAGCCGCAGGTCTTGCAGAGCTCAGAGAGTCTTGGGACAAGCTTCTGGGCATACTCAATGTTTCCACTCCTAATGACAAGGTTGACCGTATGGTGAACATCTGGAACCAGTATCAGTGTATGGTAACATTCAACCTGTCTCGTTCCGCTTCCTACTTCGAGAGCGGTATCGGCAGAGGTATGGGCTTCCGTGATTCCAACCAGGATATACTTGGTTTCGTTCACCAGATACCCGACAGAGCAAGAGAGAGAATCATCGATATCGCTTCTACACAGCTCCCCGACGGCGGATGCTATCACCAGTATCAGCCTCTTACCAAGAAGGGCAACTCCGATATCGGCGGTGACTTCTCTGACGATCCGCTGTGGATGATACTCTCTGTTTCCGCATACATCAAGGAAACAGGCGACTGGGCTATACTCGATGAAATGGTGCCGTATGACAATGACGAGTCCAAGGCACAGCCTATGCTCGACCACCTGAAGGTATCCTTCTACCACATCGTAAACAACCTCGGTCCTCACGGACTGCCTCTTGCTATGCGTGCTGACTGGAACGACTGCATCAACCTGTCATGCTATTCGGATACTCCCGGCGAGAGCTTCCAGACATATACCAACCCCAAGTTCGCTGCTGAGGGCGGCTACTCCAAGGTAGCTGAGTCCGTAATGGTAGCTACACTGTTCACATATGCAGGTCCTAACTACGTTTCGATACTCAAGCATCTCGGCAAGGACGATGAAGCTGCTGCTGCACAGGCTGAGATCGACAAGATGAAGAAGAACGTTATGGAGTCCGCATGGGACGGCAGCTGGTTCCTCAGAGCTTATGACGCTAACGGCGAGAAGATGGGCTCCAAGGAGTGCGAAGAGGGTCAGATATTCATTGAGCCTCAGGGCTTCGCTATCATGTCCGAGATAGGCAAGGAGCAGGGCGCAGATATGAAGACCCTTGCCGCTATCGACGAGAGACTTAACACCAAGTTCGGTCTCGTACTCAACAACCCTGCATTCACCAAGTACTATATCCAGTACGGTGAGATCTCTACATATCCGGGCGGATATAAGGAGAACGCAGGTATCTTCACACACAACAATGCTTGGATAATCTGCGCTGCTGCTTATGCAGGCGAAGGCGACCAGGCATTCAAGTACTATTCCGAGATCGCTCCTGCATTCACTGAGGAGACTTCCGATATCCACAAGACCGAGCCTTATGTATACGGTCAGATGGTAGGCGGCAAGGACGCAGGTTCTGATATCGGCAGAACAGGCAAGAACTTCGGTCAGGGCAAGAACTCCTGGCTGACAGGTACAGCTGCCTGGAACATGGTAGCCATCTCCCAGTACATACTCGGTGTACAGCCTGATTTTGACGGCCTTAAGATAGACCCCTCTATCCCTTCTGAGTGGGATGGTTTCAACATCACCAGAAAGTACAGAGGCAATATCTACAACATCACAGTCAAGAACCCCGAGCATATCAGCAAGGGCGTCAAGAATGTGGTAGTTGACGGCGTAAAGATCAACGGCAACGTTCTTCCCGTCTTTGAGGCAGGCTCTGCTCACGAAGTAGAGGTTATTCTTGGCAGATAATTACAGTTTTAAAGGGCGCATCCACACGGATGTGCCCTTTTTCGTGGTATTGCTAAAAATTTATATAAATGCATTTATAAATTCGTCAGAATAGCCGTTGTTTTTTCTCGGCGTATCGTTTATAATATAAGAGTATGCTGTACAATCAGGCATTTTATAAGACCACGAAAAAGAGAGGCTAACTATGTCAGACAACAACAGAAACAAGCTTAGCGAAGACGAGCTCGATTCGATCCTGAACGATGCCATAAAACCAAATAAAGATAAAGCATCCGATGATGGAATGTCGGGTGAACCGAGACGCCGCAGACGTCCCGAGGGCGAAACCGCCAACGGCGAACCGCGCAGACGTAAACGTCCCGATGGTGAGACTGCTGACGGAGAACCGCGCAGACGTAAGCGTCCCGAGGGTGAGACAGCTGACGGAGAACCGCACAAACGTAAAAGACCTTCCGAGGGTCAAGGAGACGCGAACCGTCCCCGTAAGAAGAGACCCCGCCCCGAAGGATCCGATACGAGCAGATCTCACTCAGGACATAAAAAATCTTCCGCTGCAGCTTCATCGGAAGGCGCAGCACGCAAGACCAAGAACTCCGCTTCTTCAAAGAACGGCAAAACACGCAGAAGACAAAAGTGGACAGGCACGCAGAAAATCGAGCTGGTAGCAGGTATAATATTCCTCATACTGTGTCTGGCAGGTCTTACGATATATCTTATCCTGCACCACTATCACTCAAAGATGAATCATGACTGGAGCGGCAGCGTCACTTCGGAAAGACCCGTGCTGAGTTCCATGGATAGACCCGATCTTGCTTCAAGTAATACATTTGACGTCGAAGATGCTGATGAAAAGCTCAGAAAACAGCTTCAGGAGAATGCAGTCGAGCTGATGAATGATCAGGACGTATTCAACGTTCTCGTTATCGGTCAGGACCTCAGAACATCTGCAAGCGTGACCAATGAACAGGGCAACACCGACTCAATGATCCTTGTTTCTCTCAACAGAAAGACCAAGACCATAACAATGGCTTCCTTTATGAGAGACATCTATCTCTATCTCCCCGACTCGGGTTACTCCAACAGACTTAATGCTGCATATTATCACGGCGGACCGCAGTATCTCGTGAATACACTCGAAGCCTACTTCGGTATCAAGATTGACAGATATGTCAACGTTACATTCGCTTCGTTCATCAGGGTTGTCGATATCCTCGGCGGTCTCGACATCTACGTAACTCCCGATGAGCTTATGGGCAAGGAGTATGACAACTACTATGACGGACAGAGATCCTACGGTATGCACTCCTGCATCGAAGCTCAGAACAAAGTTATGGGCAATCCTCCAGGAACCGATATCATAAGGATCAATCGTGACGAAAAGGGCCGTGTGCTTCACCTCAACGGAAATCAGGCTCTCGCTTACGCAAGACTCCGCTCTGTCGGAAACAACGACTTTGAACGTACCGACCGTCAGAGAACAGTTATCTCCAAGATCATTGAAAAGGTAAGGAGTGCAAGCCTCAGCGAGATAAATGAGCTCGCAAACGAAGTTCTCCCCCAGGTCACCACAACGATCACCGAAGGAGAGACCTTCTCTCTGATACTTGATGCTCTCGATTACGCAAACTACGATATCCAGGAAATGCGTATTCCCGAAGAAGGCACCTATTCAGGCCACTTCATCAAGGGTAATTCCGTTCTCCTCTGCAACACTGTAAAGAATGCTCAGGATCTCCAGATGCTTATCTACGGCAAAACCAATGTTGATGAGGCTCAGCTCAGGGAATATGAGCAGCAGAACAAGTATATTGATGATAACGGCAGCCTGATCGACTATTACAAGAAAAACGATCAGCAGTAAGATCAAAAAACAACGTCAGCCATGTAGTACAGTGTGGCTGACGTTTTTATATACGTTTTTGCCCATAAAAAACGGTACCGATGAACGGTACCGTTTGTGTTATGATATAAGTTTATGCAAGAGGCTGGCCTTTGGAATAGCGGTAATCTGATGTAACACCGAGATATTCTTCAAGGCAGATACCCTTCTCTGTTATCTCTTTGGCAATATCCTCACCTACGTATCTGATATGCCAGGGCTCATAAGCATAACCTGTGACGCCCTCCTTACCCTTGGGGTAGCGTATGATGAATCCGTACTCCGCACAGTGCTCTGCAAGCCATTTTGCCTCAGCGGTGTACTCAAATTCAAAATCTGTTGAGTTGATATCCATGGCGAGACCGGACTGATGCTCAGAGTATCCTGCTCTTGCAGAAACCCGATCAGCCTCCTCTACGCCTCTCTGCATTGCATAACCGTCATAAAGATCTCTCTGCTCGCTGTAGCTTCTGAAACCCGAGCATATGAACAAACCCAAGCCGTCACCCCATGCATCGTTTGCCATCCTGTCGAAGGCTTCCTGTGCTTCGGGAAGGATACCGGGTGCATAATCAGAGGGCAGGCTGTATGTCTTATTTACTATCAGTATGCCGTCTACATAAGTACGTCCTTCAATGACCTCGATCTTATGATCGTCCTCGTCTGGCTTCTGAGGCTCACTGCTGTTATCTTCGGGAGTGCTCTCTTCACTGTCGGGATCGTCAATAACTTCCCAGTCAGAATCATCATCTGATCCTTCATCAGCATCTCCTGCATCGATACTGTCCGACTGCGAAGTGTTGTTCTGGACTGTCTCCGCTGTCTTAACATCTTTTTTCAGGAACATGATGTAAACCGTGATCGCCATTATCGCGATCAGCACACCGAAGATAACCGCATACGCCTGCATTGTATCCCGCCTGCGCTGCTCTTCCCGTGTGCGTTTGTTGGCATCTCCTCCTGATCCTTTCTCCATCATTTTGTTCTCTTCCTTTATCTTTATTTTTTGGCAGCGGCATAAATACCATACATATGCCCAACCAATATAAATTATACCATATATCCGAAATCAAAGCAAGTCGAAAATATGTCCAAGAGATGTAAAAAAAACAGCATTACTCACAAAAAATGAGCAATGCCGTCTTGACAATTTAACAAAAAGTTCTTTTACTTTATTATTTCAGCTTGAAGTTGTCCAGCAGTTTGTAGAGTGTATCCTTGTATTTGCTCTCATCACTCTTGGCACAGAAAACATCAACTTCATAAATACTGTCATCCGTTACGAAGTATGCCTCGATCTCAAACAGATCATCGGTCTTATCAATATAATTCTTCTTAACGGTTTCGGTCTCAAAATAGATATAATCGCCTTTCATTTTGGGCGTGAGTTCAGTCTTAACACCGTTTACTGTTACCCAACGTTTCGTGAACAAATTATAGATCTGTTCCTTAGTGGCTTCTTTGCCGAGCTGTTTTATCATTTCCTTCTGAGAAGAAGTCCAGTCCTTCTTGTTGATAAGGATAGCCGCTTCCTTGCCGCTGAAGAAATCGAGAAGATCTGCGCCGATAGATACCATACGCTTTTTCTCATCCTTCAATGCAGAAGGCACCTTGACTGTATACTCAGGTCTTTCAACGGTCTTCCAGCTGCTCTCCTTGGTGATGTCTCCGTTCTTGAACATAAAGAACAAAATCACGCCGACACAGGCAAGCAGTACGATAGCGACCAGCCATATGGGAGGCGTAGATCTTGCAGGCTTGTGCAAAGATTCAAGGCTGACACCCTCAGGCAGATACGGACTTGACGTGCCGCCGCTGCTCACAGCAGGCTGAGGTGAAGACCCTGCTGCTGCACCCGACAGATTTACAGGTCTGCCGCACTCGCAAAACACCTCTCCGTCTTTGACTTCACGTCCGCAATATGGACAATTCATAGTTGTTTCCTCCATGATAAATATATTTATGATTGAATTATAACACAAAGCTTTAATCTTGTCAATCACTCAATATAATTTTTCAACAAATACTTGACAACCAGACTGTGTATGGTGATATAATATAAGAAGAGAGCAAACAGAAATTGCTGAAAGGAGTCATAAAAAATGTTTGACAGAAACGTACTTGACAGTATTACGGTCATCACTCACAGCGCGGTAAGGATCGGCGGAGATAAAGTGATCTACATAGATCCAATCGGCATAGAGGGCGAACCTCACGATGCAGACCTCATACTCATAACCCACCCCCATGCCGACCATTTCTCGCCCGCAAACATCAGAAAGGTACTCAAGGACAGCACCGTGGTCGCCTGTCCCGAGAGCATGGCAGGCAAGCTCGGACGTGCATCAGGGCGTGAGCCCGTATCGCTGATGCCAGGCATGAGCACTTCCCTTGCAGGCGTACCTGTGGAGGCAGTGGCAGCGTACAACCAAAAGAAGTTCTACCACCCTAAGAAAAAGGGCTGGCTTGGGTACGTACTCACCGTCGGGGAGACAAGGATCTACATTGCAGGGGACACGGAATCCAACCCCGAGAATAAGGCTGTCACCTGCGACATAGCACTCCTGCCCGTGGACACTTCGCGCACGATGGCGCCCGGCCAGGCGGCGGAACTTGCGAAGCTCATCTCGGCGCAGGCGGTGATCCCCATACACTACGGTGCTCTGCTGGGCGGCAAAAAGGCGCCCGTGAAGTTTAAGCAGGCACTCGATCCGAGCATAGAGTGCGATATCCGTGACACGGTATACAGCAGCATCCTCGTGAAGATGATGGTGCTACCCTCGGTGTTAGGGTTCATCGTAGGTTTCACTCTTATGATGCTGGTATTATGATCTTAAAATACTGTCCAATATGTTGGACAGTATTTTTCTTTCACCATCCGGCAAAAGTTTTTCTCTGAAAAGTGTAACCTCACTTCCCTGTTTTGCGTGTATATAAGTGAACCGGGTTCAAGTAAGGCAATACCGCACAACTTCTGTGCGGTGTTGCCTTGAAGAAAGGAGGACACAGCCTATGACCGACAGCGAGCTGATAAGGCTGTTTGGTGCGCGTGACGAGCGTGCGATAAGTGAAACCAAGCTCAGATACGGCGCTTACTGCTTCACAGTGGCTATGAACATCCTGCGGAACAGTGAGGATGCCGAAGAGTGCATAAACGATGCTCTGTTGGCGGCCTGGGAGCGCATCCCGCCCGATGCCCCGGAGAATATGCAGACCTACCTGGGCAAGCTGACCCGCAACGCGGCGCTGAGTATCTGGCGCAGGCAGCACGCCGGCAAGCGGGGTGCGGGACATATCGGGCTCATGCTGGAGGAGCTCTCGGATGCGGCGGCAAGCGAGGACGCTCTTGACCGTATCGAGGATGTGATGACCTTCAAGGAGACCTTCAACCGCTTTCTCGGGTCGCTGAAAAAGGAGCAGAGGATCATATTCCTGCGGAGGTACTTTTATATGCAGGATGTGGAGGAGATAGCCTCGGCACTCGGACTAAGCGAGAGCAAGGTGAAGGTAGTGCTCCACCGCACGCGGAAGAAACTGAGAAAAATTCTGGAAAGTGAGGGATCATTATGAATGATAAGATGCTTGATATCATAGGTCTTGCGGATGAGAAATATCTGCAAGAGGCGGAGATAAAGAACACTAAAACCATAAAGCACCGCAGGAGAAGGTTCTCGGCGGGAATGGCGGCGGCTGTGATAGCAATGTCAACGGTGACTGTCGGTGCAGCCGTGGCTTACAACACTTTTGTCCATAAGGAAAGCGTAAAGAATCTTGGCATCACGGAAGAAAGCAACCCCGAACTTATAATCGGCACAAAATCCACCGAGAACAAGCACCTCCGACTGACAGCCGATACCGTTCTGAGCGATGGCTATATGGTGCATATAGTTTTCTCGCTTGAAGCTCTTGACGATGAAGGCAGAGCATATATGGAGCGCGAGAATGAAGTCCCGATGCCTACAATGTTTTACAGTGAAAGTAAAGACCTGATATACAACATCAAAACGCTTCGGGACGATATGAACACCAAACAGCTCCAGATGGCGAATTACAAGCGTGCTATTTCTTCGCAAACGAGGAAAGCGCAGTTCAATGAAGACGGCTCGTTCTCCTTTACATTCTCGCATTTCTTTGGAAATGACAACCCCGAAAAAATATATGTCGTGCCGGAAGACTACAGAGCGAGCAGAACCAACGAAGCCTCTGTCTTTGACGGGATGTCGCTTATGCTCGATGTAAGCAAAGGCTTAGATGTAAAGGAATTCTCAAACGGAGCTAACAAGCTTTATCTTTCAAAGATAGGTATCACAGTCATCCGCGGAAAAGGCGGCGAACCGTTACCATTAGGAAACAACGGATACAATCTCATTCTTAAAGACGGCAGCAAAGAAAACCTTCTTGACAATTACGGATTTGCACAGGGCGGAGGAGATCACAGCTTCCTGATATCGCGCAAGATCATAGACATCGACAACGTTGAAAGCGTGTTTTACAACGGAATTGAATACAAAGCTGAATGAGCACAAAAAAGACTGTCCAATTTCTTGGACAGTCTTTAGTTTTATTGAGAGGAATTACTTGTTGAGTCTTGCCTCGATCTCATCGAGCTCCTTGTAAAGAGCATCGGGGATGCGGCCGCCCTTAGCCTTGATGTCCTCATCATAGTAACGGCGCATTTCCTTGATCTCAGCCTTCCAGAGATCCTTGTCGATGTAGAGGAGCTTATCCATGATCTCGGGAGTAACCTCGTCCTCGATACCGGTAACGTTGATATCCTCGGGCTTGGGCAGATAGCCGATAGGAGTCTCAACAGCGTCAACGGTGCCCTCGCATCTCTTGATGATCCAGTCGAGAACTCTCATGTTGTCGCCGAAGCCGGGCCAGATGAAGTTGCCGTTCTCGTCCTTCTTGAACCAGTTAACGTTGAAGATCTTGGGAGCCTTGTCGCCGAGCTTCTCGCCCATCTCGAGCCAATGAGCCCAGTAGTCACCTACGTTGTAGCCGATGAAAGGCTTCATAGCCATAGGATCGTGACGGAGCACGCCTACAGCACCAGTAGCAGCAGCTGTAGTCTCGGAAGAAACAGCGGAACCTACATAAGTACCGTGTACCCAGTCAAAGGACTGATATACCAGCGGAGTGGTCTTTTCACGTCTGCCGCCGAAGATCATAGCCATTACAGGAACGCCCTCGGGGTTATTGAACTCCTTGGAAACGCAGGGGCAGTTCTCAGCAGGAGCGGTAAATCTGGAGTTGGGGTGAGCGAGCTTCTCGCCGCCTGCAACATACTCAGGACCGTTCACATGAGCGCCCTTCCACTCCTCAGCATTAACGGGAGGATTCTTGTCGAGGCCTTCCCACCAGGGAGTCATATTGTCAAGGTTGATAGCAACGTTTGTGAAGATAGCGTTCTTCTTGGTGGAAGCAAGAGCGTTATAGTTGCTCTTAGCATTTGTTCCGGGAGCAACGCCGAAGAAGCCGTTCTCGGGGTTGATAGCATAGAGTCTGCCATCCTTGCCGGGCTTCATCCAAGCGATATCATCGCCGACTGTCCATACCTTGTAGCCCTGCTCGGTGTAGAACTTGGGAGGAATGAGCATTGCAAGGTTGGTCTTGCCGCAGGCAGAGGGGAATGCAGCGGTGATGTACTTGATCTCACCGTTGGGCTTCTCAACGCCGAGGATGAGCATATGCTCAGCCATCCAGCCTTCGTTCTTGCCCTGGAAGGAAGCGATTCTGAGAGCGAAGCACTTCTTGCCGAGGAGAACGTTTCCGCCGTAAGCAGAGTTGATGGAGCAGATAGTGTTCTTCTCAGGGAACTGAACGATGTATCTCTTCTCGGGATCAACGTCAGCCTTGGAGTGGAGACCTCTTACGAAGTCATCGGAAGTATCGCCGAGGTTCTCAAAAGCCTTGGCACCCATACGGGTCATGATATCCATATTGAGTACAACATAGATAGAGTCTGTTACCTCTACGCCGACCTTAGCAAGGGGCGAACCGATGGGACCCATGGAATAGGGGATAACATACATTGTTCTGCCCTTCATAACGCCGTTGTACATAGGCTCGAGCATATTCCACATATCATCGGGATCCATCCAGTTATTTGTCGGACCTGCATCTTCCTTTGTCTTGGTGCAGATGAAAGTTCTGTCCTCAACACGAGCAACGTCATTGGGCTGGGTTCTGTGGTACAGGCATCCGGGATACTCATCCTGGTTCATCAGTACCATCTCACCGGTCTTCAGAGCCTCGTCGCGCAGCGACTGGAGCTGCTCGTCCGAGCCGTCGATCCATACAACGTTATCGGGCTTGGTAAGAGCGATCATTTCATCGACCCATTTATTCACGTTAGGGTTCTTGGTCAAGCTTGCCATAGTTTAAAAACTCCTCTCAAAAATGTGTTCTGCGGAAAACTACAAATTTCCCTATTCTCGATTATACCGCAAATCGGGCATTTTGTCAACCACATTTTTGCAGGGACGCCGTTGCCGATATTCATTTATTGCCGTATTTTCTGCGGTTTTGTGAGGTTAGCGGCAACTTACGATTAAAATCTGCGAAATGCACAAATTTAAGCATCTGTATACCTTTGTTTTGTCATTTCGACGAACTACCTCTCAAGCAGTACAGAATGCGCTTATTTCTGTTGTGCAATCTCTCTGCTTTTTTTACCTGACAGACCTGTATCCATAGGTAAAAATGCACGGAAGAGTGCTCTTACCTACCGTCAGGGTGTGATTTGCATCCCGCGGAAATATGCGGTATAATACAGTCACAGCAGAAAACTGCACAGCAAAAATGAAAGAAGGAAAAGAAATGAATTCAAATCACAATACTCAGATAAGGACACGCCGTCTTGCCTTTACTGGACTGCTTATAGCAGTGATATTCGTAGCCACCGCATACATCCACGTACCCACGGGACTTGGTTACACTCACCTCGGTGACGGATTTATCTTCCTTGCGGCAGCGATACTTCCCAAGCCTTATGCGATTGCAGCAGGTGCGCTGGGTGCTTCCCTCGCAGATGTTGCCTGCGGCATGGCTATTTGGGCTCCTGCAACTATCGTTCTCAAGAGCCTAACCGTCCTCTCATTCACGAGCAAACACGGAAAGGTACTGGTAAAGCGCAACTTAATAGCACTCCTTCCTGCGCTTGTCATCAACATCTTCGGTTACAGCATCTACGAGGCACTTGTCATGACCGACGGCAAACTCGGAGCAGCTCTTGCCTCAGCATTCGTGCAGACACCGTTCTACGCCATTCAGACTGCTCTCGGTGCTGCAATACTGCTGATCCTCGGCAGAGCTTTTGACCGTCTGCACCTGGGACGTACCCTTGCAAGAAGCTGAACCGGGACGTTACCCCTGCTGCCACAAGTACCTGTTGATACTGTCTGTCAGCGTGAAGGCTATCTCGCGCTGGTATTTTTCCGAACACAGTTTCCGTGCCTCGTCGGGATTGGAGAGGAATCCGCACTCTGCCATGACCGCGGGGCACTTTGCATTATGTATGAGGAAAAGCTCATCACCGACAGGTTTGGTCTCACGCTCATTATCAGGCTGAAGAATGGCTCTGAACCTGTCACGGAGAGTATCGGCAAGACGGCTGCTCTCAGGATCGTCAGCCTTGTAGAACATCTGTGCTCCGGAGTATTTCGGATCCGAGAACCTGTTCTGATGTATCGACACCGCAAGCCTTGCGTTGCAGCCGTTGATGACGGCAAGGCGGTTATCCATATCTGATCTTTTCTGGGCTCCCGTACCCGTGATACCGCTGTCATGTATCGAGACATCCTTCTCCCGCGTGCAGACGACCTCATACCCAAGGACTTTCAGCATATCTCTCGTGCTCAGCATGATATTGAGATTGATGCCTTTCTCCGGTGTACCGTCTGCCGACACACACCCTCCGTCAACACCTCCGTGACCTGCGTCCAGCACTATGACAGGACGCTCTATCACCGCAGGAACGGCAGTCTCGACTGCTATCCTGCCCTTCTCCGCTTTTTCCGACAGTTTCTCCCCGACTATGCCTCCTGCCACCATAAGTGCACCGCAAAGGTATACCAACAGCTTCTTTCTGATTCTTCCCATATGACCCATGTCCTTTCATAGCTTTTTGTATAAAAATATGCGTACCTGTCCGATTTATGACAAGTACGCATATTTTTTCCTAAGACAAATCAGAATTTGTCAATCTAATTCTTTTTGGTAGTAAGCAAACACATTATCTCGTTTCACTTCACAATAACCCAGCTTTGTATAAAAAGCATTCGTTCTTACATTCCAAAGAGGTGTATCAAGTTTAATTTTCTTGATACTCGGATAGAAGGTTTCTACCATTTTCATCAAGGAAAGACCATAGCCCTTCCGATAGTAAACCGGATCAAGAAATATTCGACCAATGTACAATGTTTCACCGTCTTTGTCCACAAATAGAACTGCACCACCAGCGATTTCTCCATCTATGACTACCTGCAGCAAATGTCCTTCATTTTTCATCTGAATATGCCATGGAATGGAATCATAATCAGGAGGTCCACCTGTTTCGGAAGCACCAACATAAATATCGCTATCAAATGCAGCCTTTGATATAGCCACAATTCTTTCGATATGTTTCAATTCTGCATTTTCTAATTTCATTAAAATCATATCCTTGTCAAATTCCGATTTGTCTTATTAACAACACAATAATTTGCCTATTTCCAGAACTCATGGTTGAAATAATCCGAGCGCCGCTGCAGCTGATCCATGAACTCCTCCGTACCGAGCTGTTCGCAGAGAGTAGGTGTATCGGAGAACAGATCCGTACCGAGCCCGAGGCGGTCTCCCTTTATTTCGGCACCCATAGCAGACAGGGTCGTCGGGAACATATCGAGCGGAGAAAACAGACGGTTCTTGGCTTTTTTCGGCTGCTTGACCGCACCTATAAAGCAGTTGAACGGTGTCCTTGTATAGCCTTCCTCTTCAAAATCAATGCCGTTTATCATGTGCTCGGCTATATGGTCTCCCGTAAGCACCACCACGGTATCCTCATAGTAAGGACGTGTCTTCAGCCAGTTGATAAACTCTCCCACCTGCTTTGAGGAACATCTTACAGCTGCGGCAAAATTACTGCCGATGCTGCTGTCGCACAGGGGGCAGCGATATCCTTCCTCATAGCTGTGGGTATCCATCGTGTACATCGTGACTGCGAAAGGCTTGCCCTTTTCAGCCAGTTCGTCTATCTTCTTCTTCGAGAATTCAAACAGCTTCATATCCTCAAATCCCCACATTTCCATGTAGTCTTCGGGGATATAGCCCTGCTTCTTCGCAGCTTCATAGTCGAAGATATTGCTGTTATCGTATCTTCCGACATAACTGCTGTATGCTGCAAAACTCGCATCCGACCCCTGTATGAAAAGCTGCTCATAGCCGTTGTCATGGAGAACATCTTCAAGCCTTCGTAAAGACGGCAGAAAACTGTTGAGCTCGTCCATCTTGTTCCTCATCTTGCCGAGAGGCGTCATGAGCATAACACCCGAAGTCTGAGCAACTGTGGCTCCCATGGTATATGCCACGCTGGGTGCTCTGCCGACAGAACCGCCGAGGAGTTCGTTATGGGAGAAATTCACATTTTCCTTTGCCAGCTGTGTGAGTTCGGGCATGAAATCCCAGTGCTGGAGACCGCCGTTCTCGGGAGTGGTATAGCTGTTCTCAAAAGATTCGAGGAATATGTATATCAGATTTTTCTTTTTGTCGGGGAAAGTGACCGTCTGATCATCAGGCACGACATAGTATTGATCGTAGATCTGTGTCTTGCGTATCTGATGCCATATATATGCGTAGGTATGAGTCTCGGCAAAAAGCGCCGTTAGTGACATAACAGGGATCAGCACCCATGCAGTACGTCTTACGCTGCGTGCATTGCGACTGAACGATGACGATCTGTCGGGGCACGTGAAGGTCACTGTCTCGGCGCGGTACATCCTGATCAGCCTCAGGCTCAGGAGCACGGCAAATAGTATTATCAGAACGATATACACCATGAGCAGTCTTGCGAGCTGCGGACTGTAACCGTCATTAGCATACTGCACCGTGAAGATTATCGCCTCTGCATCCATGCTGGGGAAATGGAATCTCAGATAGACTGTGGCAAACATCATAAGCGATGACAATGCCATAACAAAGCATCCGACAACGAGGAATATCTTCTCTCCCCGACTGAGTTTTTTCACCTCTGTTGTTTTACAGGTGAAGAACGGCTGCATCGTCATAAGACCCATCCTGTAGAGCCTGCCGGGCTTTTTATTTTTCCTGTCAAGCAGCGTCAGACCCTTGTGAAGCAGCAGGAGCACCAGGCATCCCACAAGAGGAATGATCCAGATCAGCGCCCACAGCCACAGCCTGTGAGTTCCGACTCTCGGCTCTGTACGAATAAACTCCACTGACAGCTTATACCCTGTCAGCACAAATGCGCCTATACCCAGAACCCTGTAAAGCCAGAGCGGAGACTTCACAGGAGATGCCGCAGCCGCCCAGAAAAGGCTCATACTCAGGAAAGGGCAAAGAAAAAACGCTATTACACCCAATACCGACAGATTCACGAACTGCAACAGCATCCACATCACCCTGAGGGTAACTGTCAGCGACAGCGCGATCGTAACTGCCGTGTGCCCACGGGGATTTCTCTTAACCGCGCCGATGTACTTTCTTACAAGATCCAAAACTGTGCCTCCGATATCAAACGGCCTCTACTTCTTTTTACTGTCACCGAAACGGTACCAGCTGCCGTCGATCTTATTCTCATCAAGGTATTTCTGCGGATAATAATACACATCGGGTGCGGACGCCCTCAGTGTTTCGTCAATATAGCATATACCCATATTGACGTCAAGATAAAACCTTACTTCCGCGCCCTGAACGGTTATCCTGAGAATACCCGCCTTGTCAAGGGCTTTTATGCTTTCAGCTATACTGTCATCGGCAAAACGCTGTTCCAGCGCATCCACCGACGTATTGTCCCTGACCTTCTGTCCGTTCTCATATTCCGAGGACTCGGAAGGGATGAATCCGCCGTCATCAAGGCTTGGTCTGAACCGCTCGGCGCAGGCCTCGAAAGCTGCACGCTCATCCTTGAGAAGATCATTCATGCGGTCATCCGAGTGCTTCCATATCTCGTAACCGAGGCCGACTGCAAACACCAGGATGAATACAATGATAACTATATTCTTCGGACGGAGCTTTCCGACGATCCCCCGACCCTTTTCGCTGCTCATTTCTTATAAGCCTCCAGTCTGTAGATCGGGAAGCCCTGCTCGGAAAAACGCTTTTCGTACTCGGTGACGATATTGCCCTCGAAATCGGAATTATGCAGATCAAGAGAGATATTCTTCATCGTCCAGCCGCAGTCGGAAAACTCCTCCAGCGAGAACTCAAAGAAATTACGGTTGTCGGTCTTCTGATGTATCTCAGCGTGAGGCTTCAGGAGTTTCTCATATATTTTCAGAAATCTCCTGTGAGTGAGCCTGTGGGATGCATAGGATTTTTTCGGGAAGGGGCAGGAAAAATTCAGATACAGTCTCTCGATCTTCTGCTCGGGTATATAGCAGTCAAGGTACTCTGCTCCGCCCCGCATAAAGCGGACGTTCTTTATACCGAGGGCTATAGCTTTCTCTGCTGCATCGACTATAACGTTGCTTGCTTTTTCCACAGCCAGGAAGTTGACATCGGGGCGGCGCTGAGCAAGCTCACAGATAAACTGACCCTTTCCGCAGCCTATCTCCAGTTCAACGGGCGCATCATTTCCGAAAAGAGCCTTGCAGTCTATGATGTTCTCGGTATCCTTGACTTCATAGTTGCGGTCTTCCCTGTCCATATATATGATCATATCGCCGCACTCGGCAAGACGTTCCTCAAGGTGCTTTTTTCTTCTCATTCGCATAGCGGATCTCTCCTAAAACAGTTTTCTTTTCTTCACGGGTTTGAATGCATCTGGATTATGCTCGAACCAATCCTTATCCGAAGTGCAGTTTCTCCACTCCACTGCAAGACCCGTCAGCGGTTCCTCGATGGGATAGACGGTTATCATCACTTCGCCCTCATCGGGCTCTTTGTATTCGGGTGTAAGTTTGAAATTATAGGTTGATGCCACATCCGACAGGAACATCTCGCTGTCGCTGTTTCCTCCCGAACCTTCATCTTCGAGCACGGCACTCGGGAATTTGACCTGATAGATATGTTTGCCGTCTTTCTTTTCTATACGCTGGAGCTTTTTGGTCTCCGAATGTGCCCTGCCAAAGCGGGTATATTTCATCTCTATTGTAGAGAGTTTCAAAGTGTCATTCTCAACGGGTTCACCCGAAAAGGACACAACTATACCCTTATTTGATGCCTTTCCCGCACTCGCTGCCGAGAAACCGAAAGGCAGTCCGTCTATCATGACCTTGCCGCAGACAGCTATCCTCACCTTTACAGACTGAGCTTTGCTCATAGCGGCCATTTGTTTTCTGAGCATACCGAGTTTCATCGTCACACCTCTTTCTATCTGTACTAAAAACAGTACACTTAGATCCTGACCTCCGTACCGCCGTAAGGTCTCACAGACAGCACATGGCAGCTTCCCTCACCGAAGCAGGCTTCTTCACTTTCGATGAACTTTTCAAGCAGATCATCGGGCACGAATGCCTGTATGGTTCCAGCGAAGCCTCCTCCGTGTACTCTGTATGCGCCTCTGTCTCCCAGGACGTTCTGCGCGATATACAGTCCGACAGAAAGGCCCTGCTGTGAAGGTTCACCTGCCGCATATACATTTTGCAGATACATATACGATGATCTTCCCGACTCCTTCACAGCCTTGAAGAAGCCGTCAAGGTCTCCCTTATCAAGTGCCGCTGCCTGAGCAGCCACACGCTCGTTCTCATCCAGAAAATGCAGTGCTCTGAGAGCAGATCTGTCGCCGAAACGCTCCCTGACAGCAGGCAGCTCGGACAGCAGTTTCTCCTTATCAAGACCCCTCAGCACATCCTGTCCGAAATAGGAAGCAACAGCCTTCATCTCGGCAGGGATAGCAGCATACTCCGGGGTAAGATCTGCGTGGCTTCCCTTGGTATCAACTATACACAGGCGATAACCGCACGAAGCAAGATCGAATGGTATGCTTCCGATCACAGGCTTTGCAGGATCTGCAAAATCAATAGTGATAAATCCGCCCACAGATGAAGCCATCTGATCCATAAGCCCCGATGGTTTACCGAAGAACACGTTCTCGGCATACTGCGATATCTGGGCAATCTCCACCGCAGAAACAGAGTGATCGTTGTAGAGTCCGTTCAGAATGTTGGCTATCAGCACTTCATAGGCTGCCGATGAAGACAGTCCCGAGCCGCGAAGCACATTTGATACCGAGCAGGCTTTGAATCCGCCTACCCTGTGACCGTTTTTTGCAAGACCTGCTGCCACTCCTCTTATCAGGGCCGCAGAGGTTCCCTCCTCCGTCTTGTGTACGGAAAGATCGGTAACATCTACCCTGTCAACCGGAAATCCCTCGGAACTGATCTCTATGATATTGTCATCTGTAGGTATAACTGCGGCAATAACATCGAGTGAAACTCCTGCCGCAAGGACGCATCCGTGATTGTGGTCGGTATGGTTTCCGCCTACCTCCGAGCGTCCGGGCGCCGAGAAGAATCTCTGCGGTTCAACGCCGTACAGCTCCGTGAACTTCTCCGCAAGCTTCGCATAACGTTCCCTCTGCATTGCCAGTGCATCGGATGTGTATATCTCTTCAAGTGTATGTATAGCCATATGATATCCTCCGTAATCTCAGTGGGTGATAAAAGCCCGTACTCTTTTATTATACACCAATATCATTCTCTATGCAAGAATAAATTTTTTACTGTTGCTAATATTTTCCACAGGGATGTATCCTCCTGAAGACAAAAAAATCCCGAGGTCCGGAAAAACCTCGGGTCGGGATATTTTTGTACTTGCTGAAGAGTAGTACACAAGTCACATTTGTTGTCTCTGTCTGTATTTATAGTGAACAGCTCTCACTGTTACTATCACTGTGCAGTTTTCTTATCGATATCGAGGGAAATGAGAGCATTAGCATCGGAAGCAACCTTCGGCAGCTGACCGTCCCACTTCTCTATGGTCTGATACTTGAGCAGTGTATCGTTGAGCGACTCGCTCAGCACTTTGTTAGCCTCAGCCTGAGCATCTGCTTTTGCCTTGATGGCAGCAGCCTCGGCATTGGCAGCCTTGATCTTCTTCTGAGCATCAGCATCAGCGATGACGAGCTGCTCTTCCTGCTCGGTCCTGGTCTTGATGAGGTTCTGCTCAGCGACCTGCTTCTGCTCTATAGCGCTGTTGAACTCAGCGGAGAAGTCAAAGTTCACGATGTTGAACTTTTCGATCTGGATACCGTAATCGGAGACCTTTGCCTCCAGCTGATCCTTGATCTCTGCGCCGACCTGATTACGCTCGGTGATGAGCTGCTCTGCTGTATACTTTGCACTGATAGCCTTCATTGACTCCTGTACCGCAGGCATCAGGATGACCTGCTGATAATCGCCGCCGATGTTCTTATAGATGGAAGCCGAAGCCTCTGAACGAACACGGAAGTTTACGGCGATCTTGGAGTTAACGCTCTGAAGGTCCTTTGAAACCGCACTTGCGTCGGTCTCATACACCTGGATCTTGTTTGAAATGATCTCTACCTCCTGAGCGAAGGGTATCTTCAGGTGGAAGCCCTCCGAATAGGTAGTCTCGGAGACCTTACCGAATGTAGTGACAACGCCTGTCGAACCCGCAGGAACGATAGCCACTGCTGATGCCAGCACGATGATAGCCAGCACTACTATTATAATTACTGCGGCAACAATACCGCCCTTGCTTTCATTTTTCTTCTTGATATCAATGATTCCGTTCTTATCCATGATTTACTTTCCTTTCCGTCCCCCAAAGCTTTTTATAGCCACAAGGAACACCGATGCGATCATTGCAAACGCAAGACCCACCGCTATTATGCCAAGGTAATTCTGCTCGCCTGCAAGCGCGATTATCAGCACTGTAAAGACCGCCGAAGCTATAAGTCCCGAAGCACCGAGAAGCGTCAGCTGCAGCCATTCGGGCAGCTTTTTCCAAAGATTTTTCAAATGATCCTCAAGCGGCTTCATAAGAACCTCCTCAATTTCCGTACTCGCTTGGCGAAGTTATCACAGGCTTGCCGTCCTTGTCGAGCAATACGGACATACCGCCGCTGTTACACCATGCATGAAACATATATGTAACACCTGTTTCTGTATCAACGATCAGCTTTATGGGAGCCATCGTTCCCTGCTTGTAAATAACCTTAAATCTCTCTTTCATTCTGGATCATCTCCGTTTCTTTTCACCGGATCTCAGCACTCAAATTCAAGTTCCGAAAATTCGGCTTCTGCCATTCTTCTGTAGTACGAGGCTCTGTAGCCGAGGATCATTATGAGCAAAACTCTTTTCAGTCTGCGGCGGTTCTCACCCTCAAAGGATGCATCGAGGCGGTTTTCTATCTCTTCCTCGATCTCGTCGCGGCTGTGAAGATTTTTTAGCGACATTTCGGTGAGCAGCTGGCACATCAGATTATAAAGCTCAGTATCGTGCAGTATGTCATCGCTGAGATCTGCGACCTCTCCGTTAATATACTGCATAAGTCTTGCGATATCTTCGAGTTTGATCGTGCCTCTGAGGATATTTATAAGCAGTATCCTCACGACCTGTCTTTCACCGTACTTCTTGCCTGTTGTGGGAACTACCCAGCCCCTTTTGATCCAGTTCTGGATCGTAGAGCCTTCAAGTCCTGTAAGTGTGGCAAGCTGAGAGAGGGTAAGACCGCCTGTTGCGTCAAGTATCGGCTGGATGACCGAAAACGCATTGCTGGCACCTCTCTCATCGAAGTCCAAAGCAGTACCGGGAAGCTTATCAAGCATCATAACAATTACCTCCTGTATGACAGCAGAACTGTCAATGGATTTTCCGCAGCAGCTACAGATATTCGTATTTGTTCGGCCTCATGGGAAGGCCCGCAGACGTGCTTGGTGTGATTTATGGATCGTGTCACGTCTGCGCCTTTCTTTGTACCCGCACTCTTTGTCTTTTTTCGATGCGGTCTGTTTCCCCTGCGGTCTGAGGTACAGTTCACTGTTTTTCTCCCCTGCTCAGACCTTATTTCCACAGGAGCTTTATATTTCTTACCTCCTGTGATATTATGATTATATCATAAGTTCAGATGAACCTCTAATTATATCTTGCGAACTTATAACAAGAACTAACCATTTATTGCGCATTTTGTCACCGTTTTTGCCCGAATATTGCATAATACCTTTGGATGCTCAAGCAAATAATCTGTACCTTTCGGGTAATACTATCATATACGATTAAAGGAGGTCCGAAAAAAATGAGCAAACGAAAAAAACGCGTATCCACGCCATCGGATGTATGGCTCGGCAGATCATCCGGTACAGGGTTCGATCCCGATGTCCGCACGGGGATGGATTCGGGGACTGCATCAGCAGGTGAATGTACGGGGCTGATCCCTTCAGGCGGTGATCTCACCGAAGATGAATTTGAATCCCGTAAAGATCTGTTTCCATTTGCCGATCCTGACATTCTGCCAAAGTAAACATCATTTACCTTGCAGAGCAAAAAATGGGCACGGCTTATAAGCCGTGCCCTTGTGCGTATAAATATTTTATCTTGCGTCCTCAGAGAAGCCGCTGTCAACGAGCTCTACCAGACCCTCAACTGCTGCCTGCTCATCGGAACCGTCAGCAATGATTCTGATAGTTGTGCCGCCTACGATACCGAGTGAAAGGATACCGAGAAGGCTCTTAGCGTTTACTCTTCTCTCCTCCTTCTCGATCCAGATAGAAGACTTGAACTCATTAGCCTTCTGGATGAAGAAAGTCGCAGGACGAGCGTGAAGACCTACCTGATTCTGAACAACAACGTCTTTTACGAACATAATTAAATCTCTCCATTCATTAGATTTCCACACAGCTGAACGCTTTGCGGATAACGAACAACCCTTTTATAACTTCTATGATTATATTATACAAGACATCCTTTACATCGTCAACGCAAATTATCACCAAACACACTTTTTTGTTGAATATTTCAGCACTTTAACAATTACAACGATTAAGATATGTTTACAGGTGGACACAATGCACAAAATATATGAAGATAATGAGACACTTTAGACAAAATCAGGTCACACATTTCAACAATTACGTAAAGATTATAATCACCTATCATTTTTTGTTGTCGAATTTGCCTATCTCATTAGTGATAATAGCTAAATCTTCGTCAGTCAAAGGATAGTTCTCAAGCATCTCGGGACGTTTTTTCGCAGTGTTTCGCAAAGCCTGTTCATGCCGCCATTTAAGGATATTAGCGCGGTGACCCGAAAGCAGTATTTCGGGGACTTTCTCGTCTCTCCAGATCTCGGGCCTCGTATACTGAGGGTATTCCAGCAGACCCGAATAATGGCTCTCGTCCTCATATCCGTCCGGCTGCGAAAGCACTCCGTCAAGCATCCTGACCACGCTGTCGACCACTATCAGTGCAGGAAGCTCTCCGCCCGTAAGTACATAATCCCCTACAGAGATCTCCTCATCGACTATCATATCAAGTATACGCTGATCTACTCCCTCATAGTGGCCGCACAGTAACATTATATGCGGCATTTTCGAGAGTTCGATACACCTTTTCTGAGTAAGGGTCTTTCCCTGGGGAGACATATATATTACGTGAGGCTGGCTCCTTGTCATATTGCATATGCCCTGCCAGCAGCGGTAGATCGGTTCGCACTGCATAAGCATACCCTGACGCTCACTGTATGGAGTATCATCTACTCTCCTGTGCTTGTCGGTGGTATAGTCCCTGATGTTATGGCACTCGCACTCAAACAGACCTCTGGCCCTTGCTCTGCCGATAACACTCTGTGACAGATAGTTCTCCAGCATCTCGGGAAAGAGGGTAGCAATATCAAATCTCACGGCAGCTCCTTTCAGTCAAACAGACCGGGCAGAGGCGTTATCTTCATCACGCCGCCCTCGATATCGGTCTCACGTACCACATCGGGGATAGCGGGCGCATAACAAAAGGTACCGTCTGCTCTCTTTATATGGTATACGTCATTGGCACCCGTTTCACTGACCTCTGTGAGCTCACCGTACTCCTCGCCAGTCTCTGCGTCGATGACTTTAAGTCCGATAAGATCCTGGACGAAATATGCGCCCTCTTCAAGTTCAACGTCATCCCTGTCCATATAGAGCACACGGTTACGGAGCTTCTGAGCTTCCTCGACTGTATCGCAGCCTTTGATCTTCATTATGCAGATGTTCTTCTGCACTCTTGAACGCTCGACCTCAACAGGCGTACCGCTTTTGTAATAGAGGGTGTCAAACTCACAGAGAAAGTCGGGGCTGTCACACCACGGCTGCACCTTGACTTCTCCTTTCAGTCCGAACACCGAGACTATTTTTCCTATTTCAAGATATTGCTTCATATCAAAGTTCCTTCTTACCAAATATTTCTGTCATGAATATCTCATATCCCAGCTTTTTGTACCAGTCAGCCACACCCGTAAAGAATATGAATGAGATATCCATACCCTCATTTTTAAGGTATTCCGTTACACGGGCGATCATTTCTATACCTATGCCGTTATTTCTCATTTCGGGGACAGTACCCACGCATCCGGGCATACCTACACGCCCGTGAGAATCCGTAAGATAGTTCTGAGCATCAAGGGTAACAAGGCAGAAACTTGCGATCTTACCGTCAACGGTGGCGCAGTATACCCTGCTGTTCTCGTCAAAATATTGAACCCAGTTCTCATCCACAGCAGCCACAGCTTCACGCAGGGTCTCGGCATCACCCTCATACCAGCCGAACTCCGCCATCCTGTGTCCGCGGAAACTGTCTTCATTGAAAGTGTAATCTTTCAGCCTGATAAGCATCTCGTCACAGCCGCCCACGGATTCAAACCCGTTTTTCTCAAAGAATCTCCATGATGCCTTGTCAGCACCGATCAGGAATTTGGAAGATACTCCGCCCGTCAGCAGCTCACCGATACCGTTCTCAACGGCGTATGCTTCAGCCTCGGAGATAAGTTTTGAGCCTATGCCGCGGTGCTGAAATTTCGGCTCAACACATATAAGTCTTATGGCTGCACCCTCGGTGATAATAAAACCCGCAGGTGCGCCGTCTTCGTAATGTGTGATGATATGGCAGCTGTCATTAATTAACAAGCTCTCAAAACGCTCCGCACTCATTCCGAATGCAGGATAGCAGCGGCAGAATATCTCACAGTATTGTTCATACATGACTCATCCCTCCTTAACCACGCTTATTATACCATATAAAAGGCGCTCCGTCAATCACGAAAAAACCTCGGATCTTTACAGGTCAAAAGTTGTTATCGCTTTGTTGCTTATGACGAATAATTGCTATGAGTCAATGCTTTTTGACGGCAAATAATAAATCCCGATAAGTTTATGTCTGAAAAAACGGACTTCACAGCCTTGTTCACGAAAAATTTAAAAATTACAGAAAAGTAACGTTTTAAATGCATTCGATAACAGATACTGCCGGTTTGACCCAAAATCCACCCCTGATTTCATAGTTTGTTAACATATAATCATACAAATTGTGTTACAATTTGTAATAACTTGATAAGTTGAACTTGCCGTTTTTTGGGCAAAAAAACTTTTTTGAACATTTTTACTATAAACCCCTTGCAAAAACAATCGTTTTTTGTTATAATGTATTCTGTAAAGACTTGCGTATATCAAAACGGTCTGAAATATCAAGCAGAGGGGAAAATAATATGTCTAACAGATTATTTCAAAGCGTAGTTCATCAGATGAGAGATACCATCGACTGCACGATCGGAGTTATCGACGAGACCGCAACGATCATCGCCTGCTCGGAGCTTGCTCAGGTGGGTACGACCAACGAATTCGTCTCTTTCGATCTCAGTGATTCTCATGATATCTTCGTGCGCGACGGATATACCTATAAGCCGTTCGGCGCTCTGATGAAACCCGACTATGCCGTGTTCGTTGAGGGTACGGATGAGGTAGCCGCAAAGTATGCCAGCATCCTCGCCATCACTCTTTCGAGCATCAAGCAGTATTACGACGAGAAATACGACAGGAACAACTTCATCAAGAACGTAGTGCTTGACAATGTCCTGCCCGGCGATATCCACGTAAAGGCAAGAGAGCTGCACTTCAGCTCCGATACTTCTCGTGTTGCGCTGCTCATTAGGATAATAACATCTAATGACGTTTCTGCGTTCGATGTTATACAGAACCTGTTCCCCGATAAGAACAAGGACTTCGTGTTCAATATCACCGAGAGCGATATCGTGCTGGTCAAGGAGGTCGCTGCGGGCGTTGAGCCTAAGGATCTCGAAAAGCTGGCAAGATCTATCTCCGATACGCTCAGCGGCGAGTTCTATACAAGAGTCAATGTCGGCATCGGTACTGTTGTCGAAGGTGTAAGAGACCTTGCAAGATCCTTCAAGGAGGCTCAGATCGCCCTTGAAGTCGGTAAGGTATTTGATACAGATAAGGTCATCGTTTCGTATGATAACCTCGGTATCGCAAGACTTATCTATCACCTGCCCACTACGCTTTGTGAGACTTTCCTCAGGGAAGTATTCAAGAAGGGCTCCATCGAGTCTCTCGATCACGAAACGCTCTTCACAATCCAGAAGTTCTTTGAGAACAACCTGAACGTTTCCGAAACGTCCAGAAAGCTGTTTGTTCACAGAAACACTCTGGTCTACAGACTTGAAAAGATCAAAAAGCTGACGGGCCTCGACCTGAGAGAATTCGATCACGCGATCATCTTTAAGATCGCTCTCATGGTCAAGAAGTATTTATCCGCTAATCCGGTTAAATTCTAAAAAAGCATGACGGGGTCGGGCTTAATGCCCGACCGTGTTTTTTGTCTGCGGAATGCAGAATGCTGTGCTCGATCGCTGTTCAGAATCGGAAATGAAATAATTCTGCCGAACAACAAAACGCGGGAACCAAACTCCGTCGCCTGCACAAGGCCAGGCGGCAACGTAACGCGGCATAAAAAAGCGTAACGCGCAGTAAAAAGGAAGGTGCAATACCATTGTTAGAATTCAAGGATGTGTCCGTGACCTATTCTTCGGGCGTGGATGCACTCAATAAGATAAATCTGAAGATCAATGACGGAGACTTTGCTTTCGTGGTCGGTCCTTCGGGCGCAGGTAAATCCACACTGATAAAGCTCATACTCAAAGAAATAGACGCTACTTCCGGCGAAGTCACTGTCAACGGCTTTAACCTGAGAAAACTCAGAAGACGTAAAGTACCTGCTCTCAGAAGAACTATCGGAGTAGTGTTCCAGGATTTCAGACTTATCCCTACAATGACAGTCTACGAGAACGTTGCTTTCGTGCTTCGCGTTATCGACGCTCCCGCTAAATATATCAGGAGCAGAGTGCCATACGTCATCAACCTCGTGGGACTCTCCGAAAAAATGAAAAACTATCCCAACGAGCTTTCGGGCGGCGAACAGCAGAGAGTTGCCCTTGCAAGAGCTTTGGTCAATGACCCTAAGCTCATCATTGCGGACGAGCCTACAGGTAATATCGACCCTGCTCTGTCTTATGAGATCGTGGGATTGCTCAAAGGTATAAATGAATGCGGAACTACCATTCTTATGGTAACTCACGATCATGACCTCGTGCGCTACTTCGGAGGACGCATAATAAACATCAATAACGGTTCTATCGCTTTTGATGAAGTCGTAGGAGGCGCCAATGAAGATCAGTAGCATGAGATACCTCGTTCATCAGGGGTTCAAAGGCATCTGGAAAAACAGGATGATGTCCTTTGCAAGCTTCTGTATTATGCTCGTTTCACTGCTGATGGTCGGTATATCAGTGCTCGCAGCGATCAATATCAACCGCATCATCAAAGGTATCGAGGACAAGAGCGAGGCAGTCGTTCAGATCAAGGATAACCTTACGGAAGAACAGATCAATGACCTGAAGTCAAAGATCAGTATGATCCCCAACGTTAAAACAGTGGAGTTCTACTCCAAAACTCAGGCATGGGACAATATGCTCAAGGATATGAGTGAGGACGAGCGTCAGCTCTTTAACTACGCCAATGAGAATCCCCTGCCCGATACCTTTAAACTCACTGTTGTGGATATCAAGAGGATGTCCGAAACAACCACACAGATAGATATGCTCGAAAACGTCGATAAGACAAGATCCCCCACAGACCTTACCGGGATACTCGTCAATGTCAGACGAATACTTGCTATCATCTCGGGCGCTATAGTTATTGCTCTGATAATCGTGTGCCTGATAATCATATCCAATACCACAAGGACAAGCGTATTCGCAAGACGCAAAGAGATCAATATCATGAAGTACGTCGGTGCGAAGAACAGCTTCATCAGAATACCTTTCTTTATTGAAGGTATGGTGGTCGGTGTACTCGCCGCAGGCGGAGCTCTCCTGCTCACTATGTTCGCATATGACGGCGTGTACAGCATTTTCAATAACGACCATGCTCTCTGGACAGTTCTCGGTATAAGCAACCTCTATCCTTTCAAGGATGTGATAATACCCGTTTCCATCTCGTATGCCGTGACCGGTGCCCTCATAGGAGCACTCGGCACATCGTTCAGTACAGGCAAACACCTGAAGGTGTGACCTGATCCAAACAATTTCTTCGGAGGTGTCGGAATGAGAGGATCAAATTTGCTGAAGCGATCTCTTACTCTTACCGTCTGTACGGTAATGGTGCTCGTTTCAATGACAAGCAGCTCACGCACGTTGTTCAGCGAGAATACCGCAACAGCTGCTAATACCGTTGCTGGAAAACAGAGCGAGATCGACAGCAGACGTCAGAAACTCAACGAGCTCAAGGAGAAACAGGCAGAGCTCGATAAAAAGATCGCCGAAACAGAAGGCAATATCGAAACCGAACAGGAAAATCAGAACGCGATCAACGATCAGATACAGATCGTCCAGGAGACTATGGCTGAGGTGGATGAATCAATCAGTCTGCTGAACGAAAATGTCGCGACCCTCAACGAGGAGATCGACAGGATCTCGGAAGAAGCCGCAAATCTCAGAAAAGAGATCGAGCAGGAACTCGCCGACTTCAAACAGAGACTTCGTATAATGTATATCGCAGGAAACGATAAGTACACCGAGATACTCCTCGGAGCAGGCGATTTCTTCGATATGCTCATGAAGATGGAACTCGTGAAACGTGTTGCAGGTCACGACGCCGCTATACTCACTGACCTTATCGACAAGAAGGAAAGATATGAGGCTTCTCAGGTATCCCTCGAAGAGAAACGCACCTCGATAGGCGAACAGCTGGTAACTCTCGAGGAGCAGAAAAAGCTCATGACCGAGCAGAGAAACAAGCTCAACGAACTCTTCTCCAAGAGTTCCGATACTCTCGCACAGCTTGAGAAGGATAAGGAAGCTTATTCCGCAAATCAGCAGGAGTACGATCAGAATCAGCAGAAGTTCGAGGCAGAGATAGAGAAGCTCCTTAAAGAACAGGAAGCTATCAGAAAAGCCGATGAGGAAAAGAAACGCCGCGAACTTGAAAGACAGAAGGAACTCGAAAGACAAAGACAGGAACAGCTGAAAAAGCAGCAGCAACAGCAGCAACAGCAGTCAAATGTGCCTACGGGTCAGTCGAAAAACGGCTCGCCTTCCTTCAGATGGCCTGTTCCGGGATTCTATTACATCTCATACGGCATAGGTTGGCGCTGGGGTTCGTATCATAAGGGAATAGATATCTATTCCAGCAACATAAGAGGCGCTTCGATCTGCGCTGCCGCTGACGGAAAGGTGATCCTCGTAAAGAATTACTGCACACATGACTACGGCAAACACGGTACCTGCTGTGGCGACGGATACGGAAGATACTGCATCATCGACCACGGCAATGGTTGGACTACCCTTTACGCTCACTCCGAGAACATCATCGTAACGCCCGGTCAGTATGTAAAACAGGGTCAGAAGCTCGGAACCGTAGGCTCCACAGGATACTCAACAGGTCCTCACCTGCATTTCGAGATACGTAAGGACGGTTCAATCGTCGATCCGAAACAGTATCTGCTTTAAAACTCTACAAATGAAAAACGCTCACTCAGGTGAGCGTTTTCTTATTGACATTCTTCCCTCTTTAGGATATAATCATTATTGATAAGCACTTACTACCAACACCGAAAGGAGAGCTTTCAATGAAAGCACGTTTGATAATAATACTCACAGCTATGCTGGCAATTTCAGGGTGCTCCGTTGCAGGTCCGCAGTCGGACAGCGCACAGGCAGCGCAGAATGCTCAGTCAGAAACCGATCATTCTGCCGCAGCATCGGAAGCCGACTCACAACTCGACAGTACCGATAACTCCGATAACTCCGATAACAGCAGCAAAGCCGATAAGGTGATGAACGAGGACAATAAAGTCTCTGTGACGCTGAACGGTTCCTCCGCTTCGGCAGATACAGACAGCAGCTCTGTGAAGATAGACGGCACTACGGTTAAGCTTACAGCCTCGGGAGTATACACTTTCAAAGGCAAACTCGATGACGGCGTGATCCTTGTGGATGCACCCAAGACTGACAAGATAGAGATATATCTTGACGGCGTGGAGATCAACAACAGCAGTACAGCTCCTTTCAGAGTCGAAGCCTGCGGCGGCTGCACTGTCCACCTGACAGAAGGAAGCGTCAACTCCTTCTCCGACAGCACATCCAACGAGTTCTCTGCCTGCATTTCCTCAAAAGACGACCTCACGATCAAAGGCAAGGGAACTCTCAATGTAACAGGTGCCGCAAAGCACGCCATCAAATCAAGCAACGATCTAAGAATAAAGAACGGTGTGCTTGTGATAAATGCAGCATCCGCAGGTCTTTACGGTGAGGACAGCGTTGAGATATCAGGCGGAAATATCACGATCGAAGCCTGCAAGGACGGTATCAAATCCGAGAACGACAACGACAAGACCAAGGGCATCGTAACAATAGAAGAAGCCGAGATAGATATCAAGGGTGCAAGCGGCAACGGCATCGAGGCTGCTGTCTCCGTGACTGTCAAAAGCGGCACTGTAAAGATACACTCGCTGAAAACGCCCGTCAACTGCAATACCCAGAACATCGCCGAGGGAACTGTGCAGAAATACTGAACGATACAGCAAACAAGACCGTACACGGCAGCGCCGTGATACGGTCCTGTTTTTTATGCCAGTCCGAAAGACACGGAAAGAGCAGAATCCACCGCGGACATCGACACTGTATCAAGCTCTCCCATGCGCTCTTTCAGACGGCGCTTATCTAATGTACGGATCTGTTCGAGCAGGACGATAGAGTCTTTGGAAAGACCGCAGCTGCCGCCGACTACCCTGATATGTGTCGGCATACGCGACTTTTCGAGCCTGCTTGTGATGGCTGCTGCTATCACCGTCGGTGAATACTTGTTTCCGACATCGTTCTGAACTATCAGTACAGGCCTCAGACCGCCCTGCTCCGAACCAACAACGGGACTAAGATCCGCATAATAGATCTCGCCTCTGTGTACTGTCATAATATCAGCTCCTTTTAAGAGTCAGTTAACTGCTTGGTCTTATTATGCTCAGCACTGCGGCTTTTAATCAGACAGCGAAAAAAATCCGAACCTTATTCTATTGTATTCAACCGGACCCTTTCGGTGTTCACCGATTATGAAGATATCTCACAGGACAACTTTGCGAAAGTCTTGACAAACTCCCGTAAATGGTATATAATACTATTGTTATTAATTTATCAATGTAGGGTGATGATCATGTCAAAGAACGGAGCGATCTCGTCTTCGGTAATAAACCGTATGCCGCGGTACTACCGCTTTCTCGGAGAATTGATGAAGCTCGGAGTCGAGCGCATATCTTCCCGTGAACTTTCGCAGCTGATGAAGCTCACCGCATCGCAGATCAGACAGGATCTCAACTGCTTCGGCGGTTTCGGTCAGCAAGGTTACGGCTACCACGTTGAGGATCTCTATCACGAGATAGGCAAGATCCTCGGTGTTGACAAAAATTTCAAAACGATAGTCATCGGCGCAGGCAATCTTGGCAGAGCTATCGCTACTCATATAAATTTTCAGACCAGAGGCTGCGAGCTTATAGGCATCTTTGACCGCAACCCCGATCTGACAGGTATACTTGTGGGATCCCTGCCCATTAAACACACTGATGAGCTGGAAAAATTCTGCAAGGAGAACTCGCCTACAATTGCTGTACTGTGCATACCGAAGGCCGACACTCAGCAGATCGCCGACAAGCTGGTAAGCTACGGCATCACAGCTTTCTGGAATTTCTCTCACTACGATCTTGCAATTGAGTTCAAGAACATCACTGTAGAGAACGTGCATCTGGGCGACAGCCTTATGAGACTTACATACGGTGTCAAGTCGGTAGAAGATCAGGAAGCATAATTATTCAGGATACAAAAAAGCACTGTACATGACTGCACAGTGCTTTATTTATTCGCTTTTACCGTATTTTTTGTAAAACGCCTTTATATCCTCATCCGTCCTGACAAGTTCGGAGCAAAGCAATTTCTTGGTCTTCGGATCATAGAACCCTATGACTTTCTCACCTGTACACACGCTCGACTCGACACGGATATCCAGTCCCTCGCACCCTTTCGGCACAGAAACTGCATTTTTCTTTTTTCCGAACAGGCTCACTTCTTCTCGCCCGAAAGTTCGCTGATAAGGTGGATGAAAGCGTCAACGTCATCAAACTCCTTATACACAGATGCAAAACGGACGTAAGCTACATGATCGAGCTTTTTGAGCCCTGCAAGTACCTTGTCACCGATCTCACTCGTAGTGGTCTCGGTCTGCATAGCGTTGGCGTAAGTATTTTCAATATCCTCAACGAGTGCATTTACCTGCTCAACACTGACAGGGCGCTTCTTTATCGCAGACTGCAAGCCTTTGAAGAGCTTTGCCTTATCGAAGGGTTCAAAACTTCCGTCCTTCTTATAGACCATCAAAAGCGGCTTTTCAACTACTTCATAAGTTGTAAAACGCTTACCGCAGTTTGTACACTCACGGCGGCGGCGCTTCTTTCCCTCACTCGGACGTGAATCTATGACTTTAGTATCCTCAAAATTACAAAACGGACATCTCATAGCTTTTTTCTCCTTCAATTGAAGATATGGTATTTTCCAAATTTAATTATACCATAAATTGTACAGTATGTCAAGAAGTTTTCAGAAATTCGCGTTTTTCCGAGGTTTATTTACTATGACTATCCCCACCGCCACGAGCATGAGCGAGACCCCCGCTCTCCAGAGAGGCACTGCCCCGACTTCACCGAGCAGGATGAACGACAGCAGCACTCCGAATATGGGGTTCGTGAAGCCGTAGACAGAGATCTTGGAGACTGGGTTATGCTTCAGCAGCAGGGACCATACCGAGAACGCCGTTGCCGAAACAAAAGCCAGCCACAGGAGCATAAGTATACCCTTGAAGTTTACCGTGCCGAGACTTCCGCCAAAAGATAAGGCCGTCACCGTCATGACCACGCCGCCGATGATAAACTGCCATCCGCTGAGCATAACGGGATCGGAAGTCTTCGCAAAGCGTTTTGTCAGGCATGAGGACACACCGTAGCTCATAGCCGAGAAGAGAATGAATCCCTCACCCGTGAGGCGGAAGGACAGGTCTCCCCCGCTCTGAAAGTTGACGAGCACCACTCCTGCAAAGCCCACAAGACATCCCAACAACTTGGGCGCGGTGAGCTTCTCCGTTTTGAAAACGAGGGCTGAGAACATAATGGAGAACAGCACGTTTGAGCCGGTGATGATCGAGCTTTTCATACCGCTGGTGCGTGCAAGGCCGAGGTAGAAAAAGGTGTACTGCGAGATCGTCTGGAAGAGGGAGAGCACAAAAACTCTCGGGATTTCATTACGCTTTGGGACAAGAGTTCTGTGCTGTATCAGGCTGCCTGCCGCAACCGTAAGCACACCTGCAAGGGTGAATCTCAGTCCTGCGAAATACAGCTGAGAAAAGCTGTCCGAACTGTCGATCTCAAGCAGACGGTAGCCTATCTTTATGCAGGGAAATGCGCTCCCCCAGAGCATACAGCAGAACACCGCCAGCAGTACGGCTGTGACCCTGCCCGTCAGCAGTTTTTCAGACTTCATTTCTATACATCCTTATCACATCTTCCGCAAGATCATGAAGCTCATTGCTCGTATCCGGCATATCAGCCATATAGGTCAGCACGGCGTGCTTATCGGGGAGGATAACGCTCCGCTGTCCCCACTTGCCGGAGATGAAAAGCCGGTCGGGACGGACATACATAAAATATCCGTAACCTCCCTCCCGGGCGGTACAGTGGATCTTTGACATCTCGGCTATCCACTCACGGGGAACGATCCCTTCTCCGCCGTCAAGTATCAGCGTGCCGAGTTTATTAAGCTCGTGAAGAGTCAGATATATGCCCGTTGCGCCGTAGTACCTGCCCTGCCCGTCAGTCTGAAAGGTGACGTTCTCTATCCCCATTGGCGTGAACAGCCGCTCCTGTATGTACTCCGCAAGGGGACGTCCGAGAGCATACTCGCAGGCAAGGCCGACGAGATACGCCGGGATGTTGGAGTAGTCGAAGGCAGGAACTGCGGAATAATCCACATCATAAGCAAGGGACGCTGTAAGCATATCCTCACCCTCGGCACGGAAGGGATACCCCGGCACGGACATAGGCATGAACCTCGTCACAGGCAGGCGTGAGAAAGCCTCTCTGCGGTCATCATCCATAGCCGTAAGATACTCATGCGGAAGATATGAGGCGAGGGGGCGGCTGATATCGAACTTCCCGTCCGATACCGCCAGACCCACCGCAAGAGCGGTGACGGTCTTGGTGCAGGAGTATATGGGATAGCGCACATCCTCGTGAGGCATATAACGGAAAAGGGTCTCTCCGTCACAGGTCAGCTCTATGCCGTGGACGTTGAGGGAACGATCTTTGATCTCTCTTATAATACTTTCAAACACTGCCGTTTCTCCTTTCATATGCAGGACCGATCGGTCTGCAATGACTTGTGCTTTGATTATTATACTACAACCACAGCTAGAAATGTAAAAAAACTGTAAACTTTGCAGAAGAATTTTGCCGATACTTGACTTTGTAAGGCAAATGTGCTATGATAATAAGGCCGCTTGTATACGGTCTTTAAGGGACAGCTATGCGCTCACGCATCAGGGGTCACACCGTCCGCAGCGAGTTTGTATGAAAAGGCAGGTGCATTTTGAATGTACGCAGTTATCGAGACAGGCGGAAAGCAGTATCAGGTAAACGTCGGCGACGTCGTTTTCGTTGAGAAGCTCGACGCAGTTACCGCAGACGACTCCTACACCTTCGACAAGGTGCTCGCAGTAGGCGGCGAGGGCAACGTTACCGTTGGTGCTCCCTACGTTGAGGGCGCAACAGTTTCCGCTAAGGTAGTCAAGAACGGCAAGTCCAAGAAGATCACCGTCTTCACCTACAAGCCCAAGAAGGGTGAGAAGAGGAAGATGGGTCACAGACAGCCCTACACTCAGGTAAAGATCGAAGCTATCAACGCTTAATAGCAGATGATACGCGCAAAGTTTTACCGTGGTAAGGACGATAAGCTCACGGGGTTCTCGGTTTCGGGACACGCGGGTATGTCGGACTACGGGCAGGATATCGCTTGTGCAAGCGTGTCCTCGGCTGTAATGCTAACAGCCAATACCGTGACGGAAGCATTCAGACTGGATGCGGATGTCAGGGTCGATGAGAATGAAATTTCACTGAACCTGAAACAGGACGGGAACGGTGACGGCGACAGACTTATTCTTGGTCTGCTCACTCACCTCTATTTCCTCTCGGACGAGTTTCAGGGACGCATCAAGATCACATTTACGGAGGTGTAATCAATGATCAGAATTTCTATGCAGTTTTTCGCTCATAAGAAAGGTATGGGTTCCACAAAGAACGGCCGTGATTCCGAAGCTAAGCGTCTTGGCGTTAAGAGAGCTGACGGTCAGGCAGTAGTTGCGGGCAACATCCTCGTAAGACAGAGAGGTACCCACATCCATGCAGGCGAAAACGTAGGCCGTGGATCTGATGACACTCTGTTCGCTACTGCTGACGGAGTAGTAAGATTTGAGAGACTTGGAAGAGACCGTAAAAAAGTCTCCGTTTATCCGCAGGCTTAATTTTTGTACGATCTGCCCCGAGCCGTTATACTATGGTTCGGGGCGTTGTTTTTATGGGGAGATTACAAAATGTTAGGATTTCTGCAAAAAGACTATAACAGACATTCATCATATAATACCGCTGTTACCTGTTTCAGGATAACAGGGATATTCCTTTTTATCACGCTGCTTGCAGTGCTCTACTATTTTGCCGCTCCGCTGCCCGAACTTAAATCGGACGGTATGCATGATTATACCATCACCGATCTCGACAGCCACGTTGTCCGTTCCACGAGACGGCGCAGTACACATTACTATACTCTTGATTGCGTGGACGAGAACGGCAAAAAACATTCACAGACCATAAGCTACAGCAATTATACATGGCTCGTGAAGGGCAAGACATATACCTGCCCCTCCTATTTCGTGGAGAACGGAGCCTATTATATCTGTTTTGATATGAAAACAAACTCAAAGGAAGCTGCGAAGATCTACTACAAGCAGTTTCCTACACAGTCAATGATAGCAAGAAAATACGTCATCCCCGTACCGCTGATACTTGCATTTCTGTTCTTCCTCGCAGGAAGAATGGAACTCAAACGCGAAAAGGAATTCATCAGGGACACAGAGGTAATGCGCCAAGGACTTGAAGCTAAGATCAAGGATGCGGAAGTTGACGGTGATGACTTTTTTGATCCGTATAATTAGTACGATTTTTTGTACTCTCAGGGAGGTAACGGAATGTTCGTCGATGAAGCGAAAATATACATAAAGGCAGGAGACGGCGGCGATGGCTGCGTTTCTTTCCACAGAGAAAAATATGTTGCCGCAGGCGGTCCCGACGGCGGAGACGGCGGCAAGGGAGGAGATATCGTCTTCTGTGTTGACGATAACCTCTCTAACCTGATAGACTTCAGATACAAGAGAAAATATGTGGCGGAGAAGGGTCAGAACGGATCCTCACGCAACTGCTCGGGCAGAAGCGCACCCGATCTCGTGATAAATGTTCCGAGAGGTACCGTTGTGCGTGAAGCAGAAAGCGGACGCATCCTTGCAGATATGTCGGGCGACGAGCCCGTTGTTATCGCCAAGGGCGGTAAAGGCGGCAGAGGTAATTCCCACTTCGCTACCTCTACCAGACAGATACCCAGATTTGCCAAGCCGGGATTCAGAGGCGATGAGTACGAAGTCGTCCTCGAACTCAAACTCATCGCAGATGTGGGACTCGTCGGCTTCCCGAATGTGGGTAAGTCTACGCTGATATCGGTGGTGTCCGCCGCCAAGCCAAAGATCGCAAACTACCACTTCACTACCCTGACCCCTGTCCTCGGCGTGGTAAAGATCGAAGACGGCAAGAGTTTCGTTATGGCAGATATCCCCGGTCTTATCGAGGGTGCCTCGGAAGGTGTCGGTCTGGGGCACGAATTTCTCAGACACGTCGAAAGATGCCGCCTTATAGTCCATGTGGTTGATGTTTCAGGCAGTGAGGGACGCGATCCTATCGAGGATTTTGAGACTATCAACCGAGAACTGAGAAATTTCTCGGAAGACCTCGCAAACGCTCCGCAGATAGTCGCAGCAAACAAATCGGATATGGCATCAGAGGAGCAGATCGCGAAGTTCAAGGAGTATGTGGAGGATAAGGGTTACCTCTTCTACGAGATATCAGCCGCGACCACAAAGGGCACCCAGGAGCTTATGTACGGCGTGTGGGAGCGTCTTGAGATGCTGCCTCCCGTTAAACGGTTCGAGGCTCAGCCCCTCACCAAGGAGGAGCTGGATCAGAAGCTGAACAGCCGTCAGGAGTTCACTGTCACCGCAGAGGACGGTATCTACTTTGTCGAAGCCGACTGGCTGTGGGATATCCTGCGCTCGGTCAATATGGACGACTACTCTTCCCTCCAATATTTCCAGCGTGTGCTGCGCTCATCAGGCATAATCGACAAGCTAACCGAAATGGGCATCAACGAGGGAGATACAGTATCTATCTATGACTTTGAGTTTGAATTCGTCAACTGATGCGGAGGACACGAATGACTGATAAGGAACTGAAACAATATTCTCCGCTGACCCTCGCATTTATGGGAGACGCGGTGTATGAACAGCTTGTGCGCGAGAAGATCGTCACACAGGCAAATATGCCCGTCCGGAAGCTCCATGACCTTACTATCGAGTATGTTCGTGCGGAGTTTCAGGCAAAGGCAATAAAAAGGCTGTCGGATGAAGGGCTCCTGACCGAGGCCGAGCAGGATATCTTCCGTATGGGTAGGAACTCCAGCGGCGTTACTCCGCCTAAACATTCGACTGTTGCCGAGTACAGAGCCGCAACAGGCCTTGAGTGTGTGTTCGGATATCTTCACCTTTCCGGACAGCTTGAAAGGATCCGCGAGCTCTTTGAATTGATCTGGAATGCAGAGTAATATAAGATCACGATGAACGAGTACTGAAAATTGTACTCGTTCATTTTTTTTTGCCCAAATGCGCCATATATGAGAATAGTTAGAAAAATGAGCAAATTAACTGACCAAAAGCAATGCATTTAGTTAGTTAAATCTTTGAAACTATAAACATATCCTATTTGGTTTCTATCTTGAAATTAATAAAATCAGTCAACATTTGTTTTGGTTAATCCGCGAAAACAAAACGCTATTTTTTGTGCATACATACAAAATGTATCGAATTAAGTTGACGTTTATACCAAAATGTGCTATAATACAGTTAAGGAAAGATAAGGATAGCTATTAAAAAGTGGGAAAATCTTAGTATGAAATGAGTTGATATTATGAAAGGAAAAAATAACAAAAACAATAAAGGTTTTACGCTGATCGAATTGATCACCGTTATTACGATCATCGGCATCCTTGCTACAATTCTTGTTCCGAGCATTTACAACTACGTCAAGAAAGCAAGGATCACAGCTGCTATCGGAGATACAAAGGTAATCAAATCCGCAGTCGAGACTGCCCTGATCGAACACCTGATGTGTACTCGAGAAGACACGACAGGCGCTTTCAACAAGGTACTCTATCTTGATCAGAACACCAGGATCCGCCATCAGGACAGACAGTATGAGATTGTCGGCGCTTTCACCAACAGAAGTTGGTATCTGTACAAGAGCAATGCTAACAGAAATGCGCAGAGTGCGTCCCAGAAGATCGACCTCGTAATCGCAGGTGCTCTCGATGATGCTTTTACCGAGAACTGGCAAAAGGGTAAGGACGTTAACCCCATGGGCTATAATACCTCCACCAAGAACTGCGCTAAGTATGTGAAGGACAATAACACTAACTTCGCTCTGATCGTTGTTTATAACAAAACCGGTAACGTCCGTATGATCCAGATCTACAGAAAAGACGTTCTCGTTACTTACATCAACGGCGAGTACATCGTTAACGATAAGGCCGATGCCCACTTCATCGGTACAGGAACATGGAATACGATCTACACCGATAACGGTCAGTCTTCTCCGGAGGAATTCTGCAGGATCAATCTTTCCAACAAGCAGATAGGCGCCAACGGAAACCTGGGCGGTTGGTATTGATCGGAATCACAGATCAAGCCCCCACTTCAAATACTTCTTATGTCTGAGCAAAGACATAGAGTATTTATCATGAGACACTTTCTCATCATAACCTCCTTCGTGTTAGCAGCCCGAACACCCATCGGGCTGCTTTCATTTTGTGCACCTATATAACACAAACAGCTGCCGGTCAGAGACCGACAGCTGTATATTATTATAATGGTATATCACACGGAAGAATGGCTCTTTACATAATCCACAACTTCGTCAACAGTAGTGAATGCCAGCGATACGCAGGTGTCTGCGCAGCCGTAGTAGATAGCTATACGGCCTGTGTCTGCATCAACGAGAGTTGCGCAGGGGAAAGTAACGTTCTGAACGTCACCGACACACTCGTAAAGCTCCTGAGGGCTGAGGAGATACTCAGCACAGCGGTATTTCACCTTCCAGGGCTGATCCTTATCAAGGATGCAAGCCGAGAAGCTGTATACAAAACCGTTGCAGCTCTCAAGAACACCGTGATAGAAGCACAGCCAGCCTTCGGAAGTCTCTATCGGGATGGGGCCTGCACCTATCTTCTTGGACTCCCATGCCTTGAGAGGTCCCATAACGTGTCTGTGCTCACCCCAGTACTTCATATCGGGAGACTGAGAGATGTACATATCGCCGAAAGGAGTATGTCCGCTGTCGGAAGGACGGCTGAACATTACGAACTTGTTGTCTATCTTTCTCGGGAAAAGCACACCGTTTCTGTTGAAGGGCAGGAAAGCATTCTCGCACTGATAGAAGGTCTTGAAATCGTAGGTGTAACCAACGCCGATGGTAGGCTTCCAGCCGTAAGCGTTGCACCATGTTACCCAGTATCTGTCTTCGATCCAGCAAACGCGGGGATCGTAGCCGTAACCCCACTGATTAACTTCCTCAGTGGACTTGTCAGCCTGAACGAACTCTATCCTCTCGGGTGCGATATCCCAGTTAATACCGTCCTCGGAAAATCCTGCGTGGAGCTCCATGTTTCTTGACTTGTCATCTACACGGAACACACCTGCGAATTTGCCGTTGTAGGTCACAACTGCGCTGTTGAAGATCGAGTTTGATGTGGGCAGAAGATTTCTCGGGATGATGGGGTTTGCCTTGTACCTCCATACAACATCCTTGCAGTTTGCAGGCTTGTCCTGCCAAGGAATATTGGGAATCGACTGGCCGTTAAGGATCTTAGTGCTCATAGTCATTACCGCCTTTCAATAAATAATTAAAATTTTGTTCTTATTAACGAGGACTCTGTCCTCTGTTTCTATTAAAACACATTTGCAAAAAAAATGCAAGTCCCCTGTTTTCGCTGTAAACGATTAACTTTGCTATGTAAACGTATTCTTTCATCAGTTCACAAAAGTTTTACATTTCCTCTTGACAAGTGATGATTTTTATGATAAAATAGTAATCAGATAAACAGTAAGCTCGCCGAAAAGCTCTGTTGTTGAGAAATTATTCATTTTTTGTTGTGCACCATAACCATACACCCATATATATGGTGAAAGTATTTGTGTGAACATACAAAAAGACTGGCTAATTCTCAAAAATCGTTGCATTTTCAGCCTGCCTGTGATATACTGTTTACATACAAGTTATGACATTTCTTTTAGGGGGAATATAATATGAAACTTTTCAAGAAAATCACTGCCGCTGCTGCATCTGTTGTTATTGCAGGTTCTATGGCTATAAGCGCTTCCGCTGCTACATGGCAGGAAGCTGTACAGGCTGCTAAGGATGCAGGCTGTCAGGATCACAATGTTCAGCAGCTTTCTACATTCCTTGAGGCTAACAGCACCTACTTCACCGCTGCTCAGTATGACAAGATGATCGCTAAGCTCAAGGAGATCTCCGATAAGTTTGTTAAGCCCGCTGCAAATGACATGGGCGTTACAGATCTTTCTACTCTTACTGAGGCTCAGAAGGTTGAGATCGGTAAAAAGGTTTGGTCTGATGAAAACAGACAGGAGATCATTGATGCTCTCGTTAACCTCGGTAAGGAGTTCAATGTAACAGTTACTGTTACTAAGGCTGCTTCTAATGCTAACTATGCCGGTTACGATGTTTCTGCTACTATCAACGGCGCTGAGAACCCTGTTAACCCTCCCATCGAGCAGACCGGTACAGAGTCCGAGCCCGTTAACACCGTTGCTGTAGTAGGCGCTTCTGCTGCTATCCTTCTTGCAGGCGCTGGCATCGTTGTAGTTGCTAAGAAGAACAAGGAGAACTGATAGTTCCCAAAAAGAATATTTGGAGTGATAATATGAGTGACAGAGCATCTGCAAAGTCAGGACATAAGTCTCGTCACCGTAAACATTCTGAGTCAAATAAGGTGCTGAGAACAATTACATTTGTTCTCACACCTTTTTTAGTATTCATTGTAGTTTGCGGCGTTTTTGTGTTAGGTCTCTTTAAGCCGTACAGTATGGCAAAGCCCTATCTTGAAACTGTGTTCAATCCCGATACCGTAAAAAACAAAGATGACTATCAGGTCAGCATATACCATCCCGATAATATGCCTCTGAGAGTCAAAGAGATCGAGGATGAGTCCACCAACGAAAAGCATACCATCATCTATCCCTATTACGGCGATTACTACGGTACGCTTACGATATCAAGCGTTGGTATAAAGGATACACCGATCTACTGCGGTACTTCCAATGACCTGCTCGCTAAAGGTATAGGCTGGTCAAACAGCTCGGTATATATAGGCAGGGTCGGTAATGTCGTCCTTGCAGGACACAGAAATACCTACTTTGCTATGCTGTTCCAGTGTAAGCAGGGCGATATTGTGACTGTGGATACAGATTACTGCACAATAACATATATTGTCAGGGAAACTGCTATATTCAATAAGAACGATTTGAAATATGTTAACCCAACCTTCGGTAAGGAAGATAAACTTACTATGTATACCTGCTGGGGAAGAAACAGGCTCGGCGCAACAGATCAGCGTTTCGCTGTTATCTGCGACGTAGTCGAACGCAAGTGGAAGGATGTGAAGATCCCCGAATGAAAAAGCTCTACCACTTCACACCTATGGTCCTGTTCTCTATCCTGCTGGTAATACTGGTAATACTGTTTGAATCCGCTTTCTATATCACCAAGGTCATGTTCAATTCGGATATCTATGCTGATGCCATGAACGAAAAAGAAGTCGCTCAGGCTATGTATGACGAGATCAACACAAACTTCGGCTACTATATCGGACCTACTGGTATCCCTCAGGAAGTCTTTTCCTCAGCTTACACAAAGGATGAGCTCTACACTTCATCTTTCAAATTGCTGACCGACTCTCTTTCCTATATGACTGATAAGAATCAGCCAAAGCCCGTAATCACTTACGATTTTTCAAAGCTCGAAAAAAGCATCACCGATTATATCGAGAAAGATGCGGACGAAAGAGGGATCGAGAAAGACAAAGAATACAAAGCGATGATCGCTGCAACAGTCAAGATGGCTAAGGAGCAGATATCTTCAAGACTCGATGTTATGATGCTCCATAAGCTCTCTACCACAAAGATAGGTCAGACAATGCATAATCACTCGGAGCTGTTCTCTCTTGCCGTATGGGGGCTCCTCGCTGCGGTGATCATTGTGGTCATCATCATGGTATATATCGACAGACACCATCCCCGCGACCTTATGTACTGGGCAGGTACCGTGCTGATGGCTTCGTCGGGCGTCATACTTGTGCCCGCAGTCTTCCTTAAAGCCACCGATTATTTTGAGTCCTTCTTTATCAAGAGCGAGTATATCTACCGCACAGTAACAGGTCTCTTCGAGATCGTACTGAACGATATCATCTTCTTTGAGATCATTATGCTGACCCTGGGAGTCCTGCTGATAATCTCAGCCCAGATAGTACATACTTTGTATATAAGATCCCTCAAGAAAAAGCATAATAAGAAAAAACTGTTCGAGCATAAGGCCGACCCCGACAGCGATGAGGATTACCACACTCCCCTGCTCACCGAGCCTACGTCTCTCAGACCTGCGCCCGAACCTCAGACGGCACCATCTTCCGACTCGTCAGAAGATGCCGCAGAAAGACTTACCTCATCAGCTGCCAATGCCTCCACGGATGAGATCAGCAGCATTATTGACGAGGTGTTGAAGAAGGCAAACAAAAAATAAGAAAGAATAAAGAGAACCTCCGCAGGTAACGATCTGCGGAGGTTTTTTGTGATGTACATACGATATGATTTTCACAGCGAGATAAAGACGACAAAAAAGTACAGACATTCGTCTCGGAGTTAAAAAACGAAAAAGACAACCAGATGGCTGCCTTCTTACGTGTGTAAAAATTTTGGAGAGGATGAAACGAGCTAAGAGTCTTTTGTTTCTTAGCAGTTAACATTTTCTGCCTTTTTCTATTTGTTCTACAAGTATAATTATACACATAATATCAGATATTTCAAGAACAACTAAGTTACATTTTACTACAATTCTGTTACAAAATTCTTAATCTTAGCACAATATCTTGGAGTACAAGAATTCTTCAACATCAATCTTTAGTAGTCAACACCGTAATCTGCACGGTATTTCTTCATGGCTTCAAGATATTCCTTACCGGGAACGATGCCGTCTTCGATAGCCTTGATAATATCATTGATATTAACGATGGAATAAACCTTGATACCGAACTCAGCATAAGCATCCTGTACAGCGGAATTATCGGAAGTAAGAGACTTCTCCATACGGTCAACGGTAATGACCATAGCAGTAACATTGACATTTGCGGCGCTCTGAAGCTTGGGAAGAGACTCGCGCAGAGCCTTGCCCGAGGTCATAACGTCATCAATGATGATGACTTTCTCGCCGTCGGTAAGAGTTTTGCCTACGAACATACCGCCCTCACCGTGATCCTTGACCTCTTTCCGGTCAAAGCAGTAGGACACGTTAACGTTGTACTTGTTAGCCAGCGCAACGATCGCAGATACTGCAAGAGGAATTCCTTTGTATGCAGGTCCGAAAAGGGTCTCCACGGGGATCTTGTTGTCTACGATGCAGTCAGCATAGAAGCCGCCAAGCTTGGCGAGCTGCTCACCTGTCTTGTAGTTGCCGCAGTTGATGAAGTAGGGTGCCTTTCTGCCGCTCTTGAGGGTGAAATCACCGAAAGTCAGCACACCGCTGTCCACCATAAATTTGATAAATTCTTCCTTGTAGGTCATATTAATACTCCTTTTTTCAATTGGTTTTCAGGTTACGGGGTCGATCCGTTTTATTCCAAAAGGCGAGGTCATCCTATCCTTGTAGTCATCTATACTGAACACGGCATAGTCCCCCCATTTTAAAGTACATCCAGCACAAGCTCACCGTCTCTTACGGTAAGTCCGAGAGCCTTGATGCAGCCTTCGCCGCCGTCAATGAGCTTTTCAGCCACCTTGTCTTCGACTTCAGCACGGATGACGTGCCTGATATCGCGGGCACCGAGCTTGCCGCCGTAAGCCTTGTGAGCGATAAGCTCCGTAGCCTTGTCATCGTAGGCAAGAGTAATATTGTTTTCAGCGAGAGGCTTCTTCATCTCGTCAAGCATCAGACCTGCGATCTTCGCGTAGTCTGCTTCAGTGAGAGGATCAAACACAACTATCTCATCCACACGTCCGAGGAATTCCGGGCGCAGGAACTCACGCAAAGCCTTCATAGCCTTGTCATGAGATATCTCAGCCTCGGTCTTGTTGAAGCCAACACCCGAGTCCTTGTCGGTCGAGCCTGCATTCGAGGTCATAACGATGACGGTATTCTCAAATGAAACGCTCCTGCCCTGGGAATCACGCAGTCTGCCCTCATCGAGGATCTGGAGCATGATGTTCATAACATCGGGGTGAGCCTTCTCGATCTCATCAAAAAGCACCACCGAGTAAGGTCTGCGTCTGACTTTCTCTGTCAGCTGACCTGCCTCGTCAAAGCCTACATATCCCGGGGGTGAACCTATCAGCTTGGATACCGAGTGCTTCTCCATATACTCAGACATATCCACCCTGATGATAGGCTCGGTAGCATCAAAAAGCTCCTGTCCGAGAACCTTGACCAGTTCCGTCTTGCCGACACCTGTAGGTCCCACAAATATGAAAGATGCAGGTCTTCTGCGCTCGGAAAGCTGTACCCTTGTGCGCTTGATTGCCTTGACTACTTCATCCACAGCTTTATCCTGACCGATTATACGTCTGAGCATAGCGTCCTTGAGACCTCTGATCTTCTCGTACTCGGTCTCGACTATCTTATTTGCAGGGATACCTGTCCACATTTCTATGACCTTGGAGATATCGGCGTCGGTGACATTGAGATCCGCAACGACAGGCTCTACCTCTTTGAGCCGATTCTCTATGCGCAGGATCTCAGCCTTTTCGGTAGCAAGGATCTCATAATCGGGATTTGAATTTTCCTCATACCCTGCAACGAGATCGCGGTGCTTTTTAAGCTCGTCATTGAGCTTATCAGTTTCTGCCAGTTCCTTGCTGCCTATACTTGCAACAGCACAGGCTTCATCCAGAAGGTCTATTGCCTTATCGGGGAGAAAGCGGTCATTGATATATCTTTCCGACAGAACTGCGCACATCCTGAGACAATGCTCGGAGATATGCACTCTGTGGTGACGCTCGTAATACTTGGCGATACCCTTGAGGACTTCAACCGTATCCTCGACCGTAGGCTCGGAAATATTCACAGGCTGGAATCGGCGTTCAAGTGCCGAGTCCTTCTCGATATACTTGCGGTATTCCTTGAAAGTAGTTGCACCGATGACCTGCACCTCTCCTCGTGAAAGTGCGGGTTTCAGGATATTTGCAGCATTCATCGAGCCCTCGCTGTCACCTGCTCCCACAAGGTTATGGACCTCATCAATGAACAGGATCACATTGCCCTCGCTCTTGACTTCTTCAACGAGACCTTTGCAGCGGCTCTCAAACTGACCTCTGAACTGCGTACCTGCAACGAGTGCGGTAAGGTCAAGCAGGTATATCTCCTTATCCCTTATACGGAACGGAACATCACCTGCAACTATCCTCTGTGCGATGCCCTCGGCTATGGCAGTCTTTCCGACACCGGGCTCACCGATAAGACAAGGGTTGTTTTTCTGCCTGCGCGAGAGTATCTGCACGACTCTCTCGATCTCCTTATCGCGCCCGATGATATTATCAAGCTGGCATTCTCTTGCCTTTTCGGTAAGGTTTGTGCAGTAATTGCTGAGGAATTTGAGTTCCTTTTTCTTTTCCTTTTTTTCGCGGCGCTGTTTCTGCTTAGGGTCACTTCCCTGCTGTGCGTTATCCGGGGGATTAATACCTCCCCCCAGTCCGCCGAAAAGCTGGCTGAGGAAATTGGGCATAGTGCCGCTGCCCCCCATTTCAAAGTCATTGCCGTCATTCAGCTCCATAAGCTGATCGGTCATATTCTTGATCTCCTCATCGGAGATGCCGAGCATTTTCTTGAAATCCTCGCTCTGAGAGATTCCCAGCTCGCAGGCACACTGGAGGCAAAGGGCCTCATTTTTCTTGTGCGAGGGATCCTTGGGATCTACCTGAGATATAAACATCACGGCGGGTCTCTTACCGCAGCGTGAACACATCATACCTTCCATTTATCTGTCTCCTTTCGCTTTGGGTTACAGCGCATCATTCTGCACTGTCAGGAATGCGGTACATCGAAGCAGGTGCACGGGACTGATCGTCATAGACAGCTTTTTCCAGTCCTCCGCCGCTTAGTGCCGCACGTATAATTTCTTTTGAGAGGTAAGGCACATTGGGATCCGTGAGAGCGTCCTCAACGTTCATCCAGATGACCTCACTGTTCTCGTTATTATCAGATCTTGCTTCACCTGAGATATACTTTGCTCTGAAAACTATATACCAGTCCTTGATATTGAATCTGACTGCTATGATCTCCTCGGCGCGCACCTCGATGCCTGTTTCCTCGCGGTACTCACGGGCAACTGCATCCTCCGGTGCCTCGCCGTACTCGACATAACCGCCGGGACATATGAGCTTACCGGCGCCTCTGCCGTATGTATGTTTTGCCAGAAGCACCTTACCGTCACGGATAACAACACCTGCAACGCTTTTGCTGTAATTGGTTTCAGCCATATTATCGTGCTTCCTTTCTTTTTGGCTTTACTTATAGAACACCGCAAAAAAGTATTTGAATGCTATGGTCTCCTCTACCTCATCGGAGGTAATGAACGAACCGCTCTTGACGAAAGCCGAGCAGATCGCAGCGATCAGGAATACATACAGCACGCCTTTGAGGATACCAAGAATAAGACCGCCGGTCTTGTTGATGCCGTCCACCATAGGCAGATGATCCAGCACCCCGGCAACTATGAACACTACCGCAACGATAGCTTCACATATAATAAATATTATCGCAAACAGTATGAATCTGATAAGTGTGGTCATCATACCGTCTATGACGTTATTGACAAGATACTTTACGCCGGTGGAGTTATCGTCTCCCGTGGCAAAGGCTCTGACGAGATCATACGTCTTGCCCGAAGACATATCGAGGCGTTTGCCTACCTCTTCATCGTCATCGAAGCCTGCTGTCCTGGCAAGCTGAGTACCGAAGCCGTTCTTGAAAAAGCGGTCAGCCGATTCTTTGAGTTCTGCGGCTTTTTCCACACTGTCTCCCGCCTGTTTTGCGGCTCTTTCAAAAGCTGAGGGCAGGCTGCCGCCGTCACTCAGCACTTTCCTGAACTCCTTATCGCTTAGAGTGACCTCGGTGCCTTCATCTGATATACCCTTTCTGACCACTCTGCTGATATCGAAACCGTCAAACTGCTTGTTCAGTGATTCCTCAAGTCTCGGGGCGACTATCTTCTCATAGACTGGTTCTGCCAGAAAACCCGAGACCACGAATGCCACCACTAAACAGGCAATAGTCCCGAGAAGCTTTATAAGGTATCTCACAAAGCCTCTGCGGTAGCCCACTATAGCGGTAATCGTTAAAACTATTGGGATCAGAAGATCCAATGCTAATGCCATTTGTCCTTTCCTTTCGTCAGGTCTTGAAGACGATCTTGTTCATTTCTCTCTTGCCGAGCAGATACACTGCATTATCGCAGTATACAAAATCAGTATAATCATCCTTGATATTTGCTGTTGATACAAGGCTGCTGTCGGCAGCATACGCATCGAGTTTTTCCGAACTCAGGACGAAAGCCATCGAATCAAAGCACTTGACTTTTTTGACTTTTCCTTTTTCGGGAGTGATATGCTTTGGCTCGGCAGTTCCTGTCTGAGCATCAAAAATGCTTATCACCGTCTGTCCCGATGTGACCTGTTCAGTCACTGCGCAGACACAATCGCTGCACAGATCGAACGACACGGGCTGTGTGGCAAAATCATGTTTTCCGATGATCTGTCCGATATCCGAAACAAGGAACAGCTTGTCGGCTGTCATTGCCCAGATATTGCCCTTTGAGTTTTCCTCAGCACGGATAACGAGACCGTCTATCTCTTCGCTTACGGTGATCAGGTGATCTCCCGTAAGTTCAACACGGGTTATCTTTGAAGTAAGCTTTCCGTCAGCGACACAGAATGTAGCTGCGGTAAAGCTCTCGCCCGAACTGCTGAACGAAGCATCCATTATCCTGTCGCCGTTTGTCCACTTATAAAGTTCCGAACCGTTCTTATCGAATACGGTTATCTTTGCGGTATACTTATCGTCAATGGTCACGACAAGCACATTGCCGTTTGAAGCAACTGCTCCGTAAACAATGGTAGCGTCGAGTATTTTCTCGAACATCATACCGTTGCGGTTATAAAGTTTAAAGGAATCCGATCCGTTATCAAACAGGAGCATCCTCTTCCCTGCGGAACGGACTATGGGGCTGCCGAGGGTATGGTACACGGCATCCTTCATTTTTCCGTCGGACTGATAAACGGTATAATGGCTGTTATCCACGGTAACGACATTACCGTCAAGTCTTGTAATACCTGTAATGGTGCCCTCGCTGAGATCTATCGGGAAATTACCCGATTCCTCGATGCCGTCATTAACGATAGTCTCCTTAGGCTTTTCAAGTATGCCTTCCAGCTTCGGCACCCAGAGGTCTCTGGTATAATATACTGATGCCGCAATTATAACGAGCACGAGCACAACGATCAGCCGCTTCATTCGCTTTCTCATTTTGAGACGTTTTCTGCGGCGACGGAAGTCCTGCATATCCACGGTCTCGATCTCGTCAGAGCCGGTAATTTTGCTGTCTGATGTTCTTTCGAGGTAAGAGGGCATCTCCACGGGCTTGAAGCGCGGCTTCACAAAAGGCTCGGACGGGATGCTCTCAGCAGTCTGCTCCGTTTTTACAGTTTTTTCAGTTTTGATCTTCGGCTTCTTTACACGTTTTTTCTTCTTTGGTTTCTGCGGCTGCTCATGGAGTTCTGCACTTGCAGCGATGACCTCATGATCGATCATCTCCATAGGATCAGAGGGGACTTCGGGAGCAGGTACGGGCATCTCACGAACAGGTTCCTTTACCTCGGGGATCTCCTCAGGTTTCGGGATCTCGGGCTCGGGTATCGGAGCCGGTTTTGCTTTGCCTATGACATCCCTTCTGCCATCGCCGCCGTTTCTTGCATATTCAAATGATTTTCTTGCAGGCTTTCCCTTCTTCTGAGCTTTACGGCTACGGTCAGAGCTGTCCTGCTTTTTTTGTCCTTCCGAACGAGGCTGTTCCCGCTTTTTGCCCGAGGCTGCCTTCTTGTTCTTCTGCTGTTTGGCACGGCGCTCGGCGTGAGCCTTCTTACGCGCGATGATCTCCTGCTCGGAAAGCTCGGCATGAGCCTTCTTCCTTGCACTGATCTCCTGCTCAGAAAGTTCAACGTTTCTTGTATGCTCTATCCTGCTTCGTCTCGCGGCGATAACTATTTCAGAGGTATTGCCGCTGTCCTTAGAGGACGAGCCCAAGCGGTTCTCGTTATCATCATTCTTCACGGTCTATCTTTCCTTTATCATAAAAAACTCTGTTGAGGTAAAGTCCCTGAGGCTCCACAGTTTTCCCTGCGAGGGTACGGTCGCGGGCACTGATAAGTTCGGGTATACATCCCTGAGGAAGTTTCCCCTCTCCGATATACAAAAGCGTACCGACGATTATCCTTACCATATTATACAAAAATCCGCTGCCCGAAACGTTAAAGATAACGAGGTCTCCCTCGCGTCTGACTCCGCAGTCATATATCTCACGGGTAGTGTTTTCCTTATCGCAGTCTGCCGAGCAGAACGTTTTAAAATCGTGCACCCCGATAAAAGCCTTTGCCTCACGGTCGAGCAGGCTCTCGTTTATGGGATATTTCCAGCGCATAGCAGTATCCTTGAAGAAAGGATCCTTTATCCTGCTGTTATGTACCACATACTCATATTCCTTGCCCTTGCAGTCAAAACGGGCATGGAAGCCCTGTTTAACTGTCTTGCAGTTTTTCACGGCGATATCGTCGGGGAGTCTATCATTCATTGCCGCCACAAGTCCTGCTTCGGGAATGTTGTTTTCTGTCGAAAATGAGCAGAAATACTGTCTTGCATGGACCCCTGCATCTGTGCGTGAGCAGCCGTTCACGGTGACGTTTTCGCCCAGCAGGGCACAAAGAGCCTCCTCCACCGTTTGCTGAACGGTAGAAGCATTATTCTGTCTTTGCCAGCCGTGATATGCAGCTCCGTTATAGGCAAGTTCGAGCAGCAGATTTCTCATTCAGAGATCAGCGTTACGCTGTCTATGCTGTCGATGCGAACGATCTTGGTTATATCGGCTTTCTTGGTATGCTCAACAAGTTTTACCCAGTCCTCATCGACCTCGATGATACGGCACTTTGTTGCGAAAAAGCCGTCTCCGTCGATCATACATTCATGTCCTTCGATCTCCTTAAAGATCTTCATTTCAACGACACCCCCTGATGTTTTCTTTTCAAGTCTTCTGAGCTTTCTTTCGAGTGCGGTGATCCTGCTGTTCTGACCAATATCGGTTACTACTCCCATGTCGATCAAGCTCCTTTTGTGATTATATTAACAGCCACTACTCCTGCGATGAAGGCTGCCACAACAATAAATGCGACAAGATCCACCAGGTGCATTTTCAGCTGTTTCATCCTTGTTCTTCCCTCGCCTCCGTGATAACAGCGGCACTCCATAGCGAGAGCCAATTCCTCTGCGCGGCGGAAACTGGATACGAAAAGCGGTATAAGTATAGGCACGAGTGCCTTTGCCCTTTTGATTATCGAGCCTGTTTCCATATCGGCGCCTCTCGCCTTCTGCGCTGCCATGATCTTATCCGTCTCCTCGATGAGGGTAGGTATGAATCTCAGTGCGATGGTCATCATCATAGCAAGCTCATGCACGGGTACTCTAATCTTTTTAAGCGGTGAGAGCAGCTTTTCGATGCCGTCGGTAAGGTCGATTGGCGATGTGGTATAAGTCAGCAGCGAACTGCCGATTATCAGGCACACGATCCTTATAGTCATAAACGATGCCATGTTCACGCCGTCAGAAGTGATCTTTATGATCTTCCACTCCCAATAGACCTCACCTGTTCTGACGAACAGAAGGTTCAGCAGAGATGTGAAAATGATGATCGGCATAATAGGCTTTAAGCTTTTCAGGATCATCTTGAAAGGTATATTTGAGATAAGGTAGGTGAACAGAGTGAACACTATGCCTATGCTCAGGCTGTAGAAATTATTAGCCAGAAACAGCATCACGATGAAAGCTATGGTAAGCACCAGCTTCATGCGGCTGTCCATTCTGTGTATGGGTGATTTTCCCGGGAAATACTGTCCTATAGTGATATCCTTCAGCAAGGTACATCCTCCTGCGCCGCCTGATGCGGCATTAGTTTTCTTCTTCCTTTTGTTCTGTTTTCTCCGACTGTTCCATATCAGCCTTCTCAACGTCTATAAACATAAGCACAAAGACGGCGATGAGCTGAAAGATCACAAAGATAAGTCCGGATCTTCCCAGTGCCGAACAGATAAGGGTACCGATTATCACTCCGAGGATAAAGAAGACGATGACCCCATAGAGTTTTATAGCAGCCGAGAGGTGTTCATCCTTCTTCTCCGTTATATACAGCGAGACATGCTCCGTGGCGGTACGCAGATTACCTGTACACATCGTAGTGGCAAAACTTATGGAATGGACTTTTCTGAAACTCTCCACCTGAAGCGAGCAAACGAATGAAATCAGGGTATTTGCGATGATATCGTATCTTCCGCCCGTAGGTATATATGTAACGGCGGTAAGCACAGCCGCTTCGATCAGAATAATATGCTGTCTCCAGTGGAGCGAAGAGTCTTTGAGGCGGACTCTGAGTCTGTCAGCAAGCAGAACGCCTGCCACGAACATAATTATAGGCAGCAGATACTTTGCACATCCGAGCCAGTCACGCTCGAAAAAGCGCATACCGAGCAGGACTATATTTCCCGTCTGCGCATTAGCGAAGACGTGTCCTCTGACAAGATAGCTGTAAGCATCGAGAAATCCGCCTGCCGAGGCAAGTATCGCCGCGACGATATAGGTCTCGGACATCTGCCTTTTAGTAGTCATCATATCATCATTTCTCCTGTCGTGCAGCAAGTGTTTTCAGCAGAAGATCTCTGCCGAAGCCGACGGTATAAACATCTTCGGGGATATCGCACCCCATGGCTCTGAGCCTGTTGAACACTCGTGTTACCTGTGGAACGGCAAGTCCCATACTTTCAAGTTCATCCGAGCGGTGGAAGACCTTCTCGGGGGTATCGAAGCAGAACACCTTGGCATTGTTCATTACCAGTATCTTCGAGCAATGCTTTGCCACGTCCTCCATAGAGTGCGAAACAAGCATGACCGTGTTTTTCTTTTCCTTATGGTATTCTCTGATAAGTCCGAGTATCTGTGATCTGCCCTTCGGATCGAGACCCGATGCAGGTTCATCGAGAATCAGCACTTTAGGTTCCATAGCCATAACACCAGCGATGGCAACTCTTCTCTTCTGGCCTCCGGAAAGTTCAAACGGCGACTTCTGAAGCTTTTCCTCACTGAGTCCCACAAGTCTTGCAGTCTCTCTGACGCGCTTGTCGATCTCATCCTCAGACAGACCCATATTTTTGGGACCAAAAGCGATATCCTTATAACAAGTCTCCTCAAAGAGCTGATATTCGGGATACTGGAACACCAATCCGACTTTGAAACGTATCTGGCGGAGGCGTGCCTTATCCTCCCAGAGTTTTTCGCCGTCAATATAAATGCTGCCCGAAGTCGGCTGCAGGAGCCCGTTGAAATGCTGTATCAGCGTGGATTTTCCCGAGCCTGTATGTCCTATGACACCGATAAAGTCGCCCTCGTCTATAGAGAGATCGACATTATCGACTGCCACCTTGCGGAACGGTGTACCCTCTCCGTAGACATATGTAAGGTTCTCGGTCTTGATTACTGCCATTTTCTTACTTTCCTTTTATTTATTGTATCATAATATTATAACATATTTTTGTGCATTATGCAAGTTCTACCGCTTTGAAATTTATCTCATGGAATTTCTCGGGGATACGCTTTGAGATCGCATTTTTGAGTTCATCCACCGTCATACCGAAAGCGCCCGACTTTGCAGCTGCGGCAAGCAGAGCGATATTGAGCACCTTGGACGATCCGCACTTTTCGCAGATATCGTCGCCGTCTATGACAGTAAGGTGTTCAATGTTGGCTTTGAGGTACTCAAGTGCCTCTGTGCCGTCATAATCCGAACCTGTCAGCGAAGCGGTAACAGGTTTTACTGCTTTCTTATTGACTATCACGGTACCGCCTTTTTTGAGGTACGCAATATTTCTGACTGCCTCGGCAGGTTCAAAAGCGATGATAACATCGGCTGAACCCTTGGGCAGCATAGGTGAATCTACTTTTTCGCCGGCTCTGACATGGGAGACCACACAGCCTCCGCGCTGGCTCATACCTATCGTTTCCGAAGTGCGGACTCTCTCTCCTTTTTCCATAGCGGCAAAGGCGATGAGTTTTGAAGCGAGTACAGTTCCCTGTCCGCCCACACCGCACAGAAGTGTATTGCTCATTTTTTCTTATCCTCCAGTCTTGCAGCCTTTATACGGAAACCCTTTCTTTCCCTTGCTTCTTTCATGAAATTCCTGAGAGCCTTGCTGTTTCGGACGCCGTTTTGGACGTTGCCCCAGCACTGATCGGCGATCTCGTCAACAGTCATAGACTTATAGAAATCGGGTTTCAGATCAAAGTCTGTTTCTCCGCCGCCGATACTTCCTGCCGAACTGCCCTGACAGCGGCAATCCTCGTGGATAAAGGGCATATAATTGGGACGGAAGCGCAGGGTTATGATATCTACTCCCTGCTGAAAGTAATCCCCTGCCTGATAAAGCTCGACATCGGAGTGCATAAACTCAAAACCGTATTTCACTGCGAATTGCTCGGCATAGGAACCGAATGTCCCGCGGATGATGACGCCGTTCCTGCGGAAGAGGTCTACGGACTCATCGGACATATCTATCCGCTTGCAGGAATCGGGGATGATGACCTGTCTGAGAGTCAGGAACATATCGAAAAAGCCCTTTTCAACGCTTGTGACCTTATCACATATCTCAAAGCAGAGGTTTTTGTTCTTCTTTTTCTCGAAGTCCTCACGCTTGTAGTACTCGATATCGCTGACCTTCAGAGGACCTTCTCCGAAGGCGCTGATGCCCTCATAAAAGGGAACGTAAGTACCTGAAACAAGCATATTCGCTGCCTCCTCAGTTATTTATAGCATTTACGGGGCAGACCTGTGCGCAAACGCCGCAGCCGTAGCAAAGGCTCGGCTCTATGGCAGGTTTGCCGTCTGTGAGCACTATCGCAGGACAGCCCAGTTCACGGATGCACTTGCGGCAGTTGATGCACTTGCTGCTGTCGATGGCAAAGAGCTTCTTGGGCTTGGTGACAGCTATGCAGGGCGACTTCATGATTATTGCCTTTACGCCGCTGAGACCTACCGCTTCGTTTACGGCAGCCTTGGCTGCGGCAAGATCGAGGGGGTCAACGGTCTTTACCATGGTACATCCGACAGCGTTAAGTATCTTCTCTATGGAAACTTTCTCGCAGACATCACCCATCATTGTGACACCCGTGCCGGGATGAGGCTGATGACCTGTCATGGCAGTGGTGGAATTGTCAAGAACGATCAGGATAATATCTGTCTGATTGTAGACTGCATTGACTACGCCTGTGATACCCGATGCAAAGAAAGTCGAATCCCCGATAAAGGAGAAGTTGACCGTATCGAGTTCGACACGGTGTATGCCCTGGGCAATGGTCACATCGGCACCCATACAGAGGCAGGTATCCACCATATCGAGGGGCATTGCATTACCGAGGGTATAGCAGCCGATATCTCCTGCAAAGACTGCCTTTTTGCCCTTGACAGCCTGCTTTACCGCATAGAACGAAGCTCTGTGAGGACAGCCCGCACACAGTACCGGAGGTCTCACAGGTAGTTCGGGGATCGGAGGCATTTCGGGAACGTCGTATTTAATGTCCAAGAATTTGGACAGCATATCCTTTACAGACTCAACTGTATTCTCGCCTGCCTGAGGGGCTGTGAGATCCAGTTTGCCTTTTATCCTGACATTCAGGTGATGCTTTCCGCAGAGGTATGTCAGCTCACGCTCGATAACAGGGTCAAGCTCCTCGATACAGATGACCTCATCGAGGCCCTCAAGAAATTCAAGGGCAAGCTTCTCAGGGAAAGGATTGGCTGTGGCTATCTTCAGGACTTTGCACTCTGCACCGGTACCTGCAAGGGCCTCGCAGGTATAGGCATAGCTTATGCCCTGTGTTGCGATACCTTTCCTGCCGCTGCCTGTCAGCTTGTTGAATCGGTACGAGGAAAACTCATCACCGAGTACGGGACGGCGCTCTTCAAGCTTGATGTGATTCAGGTAAGACGCTCTTGGAAAGATGACCCAGCGTTTGGTATCACGCACAAAGCCTTCGGGCTTATGAGGAGTGAAGCTGTCGCGCACATCCACATCCGCACAGCCGTGACAAACTCTTGTAGTAGGTCTGAACAGAACGGGAGTCTGATACTTCTCCGAATACTCAAAGGCATCCTGTATCATCTGATAAGCTTCCTCGGGGGAGGAAGGGTCAAACACAGGCAGCTTTGCAAACTGCGCAAAGTGACGCGTATCCTGCTCGGTCTGAGAGGAGATGGGACCCGGGTCATCAGCCGAAACGATGACCATACCGCCTTTTACTCCCACATAAGCCAGGCTCATCAGGGGATCGGAGGCAACGTTCAGGCCTACCTGCTTCATGGTAACAAGGCTTCTTGCGCCCGAATATGCGGCACCGGCGCCCACCTCGAGAGCCGCCTTCTCGTTGACAGACCACTCGACATACACAGAACCGTCCTTATTGTTTTTGGCTATGGTCTCCAGTATCTCGGTCGAGGGTGTTCCCGGGTATCCCGAAACGACATTAACGCCGGCGTGCAGCGCACCGAGAGCTATCGCCTCGTTGCCCATCAGAAATCTTTTTGACAATCGGATCACTCCATTTTTACTCAGTATATAGTTATAAATATTATAACATATCCTGCCCGCAAAGTCAAATACATATGACCTCAAAATATCTTTTCCGAAGATTGACATTCTATGCAAAATGTAGTAGAATGATTGTGTATATTACTGACCGGACAGGGGGTACAGGAATGGGACTTTTTTCAAGCCTCAAAGAAGGACTTCTTCAGGCAGCCGAGAACATACGCGCAGCCGGTGAACAAAGGCGGCTTGAACAACAGGCAAGAGATCAGCGGCTTGCAAGATTTCACCGCGGATACGATGTTTTCCCTCCGGAAATGACGGTGACATACAGCAAACAGTGCAGATCACATTATCTGAAAGGGTTTATCATCAAGTGGATATTACTTGCCGTGTTCCTGGCTATGACCGTTTACCTGTTTATAAAAATGACCCACCCTGTCCTGCTGATCTTCTCGGGGTTCGCCTCGTTGATCTTTTTCCTGCTGGACATTCACGATCTTTCACTTTTCTTAAGGCTGATACAGGGAGACTTTGATGTCTTCGGCGGCATGATAACAGGAAAAAGAGTCGAGGAGCACACTTCAACCGACTCGGACGGTCAGACCTCAACAAGCTATAACTACTTTGTATCCCTTAACGGGATCGAGAGTGAAGTCTCCTCCACAGAGTACCGCAAGGCAGATGAGGAGACCTACTGCTTTTTCGTGCGGTTCACCGCAAAGTACATCCGCAATGATATGGTGATCCTTTATCCCTGCCCACAGATGATAGACGAAAGCAATATCATAGGTCACCATCATCCCACGCATGAGATAAGGCTCTACAGAAAACCGAGTTCAAACGGACTGGCGGTTCTTCTGGGCGTTCTGGGCATCTTGGGCGCGATCATACTGGCTATACTCGGAAATACAGGTGCGGGTGCCACTCTTGAGATTTATTGGGTGCCTCTCACCGCCGGCAGCGCAGCAATAGGCATACTTTCATTCGTGTTGAATTCAATAAGCGTACACAAACGCGAAAAACAAGAACTTGAGGAGAAAAGAAAGATATATGACAGACAATGAGATAACAAGACCGAGGGTCATGCTTTGTGCCGTTGATGTGGGCGAATACGATGCCGAGCGTTCACTTGACGAGTTGGCAGAGCTTGCCGATACAGCAGGCGCAGATACGATCCTCAGAGTGATACAGAAAAGACCTTCCTACGAACCTGCTACCTGCATAGGTTCGGGCAGACTTTTGGAAATGGCTGAACTTTGCAAAAGCGAAAACATCGACCAGATCATCTTCGACTGTGAGCTTACAGCCACACAGATCCGCAATATCGAGGATGTCTGCGATGTTCATACCATAGACCGCACCATGCTGATACTGGATATCTTCGCACAGAGGGCGACCACTCACGAAGGACGTCTGCAAGTCGAGATCGCCCAGCACAGATACCGTCTGCCGAGACTGGCAGGTATGGGACTGAAACTCTCGCGACTGGGCGGCGGAATAGGTACAAGAGGTCCCGGTGAGACAAAACTGGAGACAGACAAGAGACATATCCGCACAAGGATATCTTCCCTTTCGGCTGAACTCAAAGAAATAGAAAAGCGCCGCGGACTGCACCGTGAACGCAGAAAAAAAGACGGCGTACTCGTCTGTGCCATAGTGGGATATACCAACGTGGGTAAATCCACGCTGCTCAATACGCTGACAAATGCGGGCATACTCGCCGAGAACAAACTCTTCGCCACACTGGAGACCACATCGCGCTCTATCGAGCTTCCCGATGGACGCAGCGTCATGCTCGTTGATACGGTCGGCCTCATAAGCAGGCTGCCGCATCACCTTGTAGAGGCTTTTAAATCCACGCTTGAAGAAGCCGCAAATGCTGATGTGATACTGCATATCTGTGATGCTTCCAGTGATGACTGCGAACAGCAGGCAAAAGTCACGCTTGAACTTCTCAAGGAGCTGGGCTGTGAGGGCATTCCCGTAGTGACAGTGCTCAACAAGTGCGACCTCGTGCCCTATATCGATGAGCTTACAGCAGATGAAAACGTGGTGAAGATCTCCGCAAAGCACGGAGACGGTATCCCTGCTATGCTGGACGCAATCGTCAAAGCACTGCCGCAGAGCGCAAAGAAAATGAAACTGCTTATCCCCTTCTCCGAGGGCGGATTGATAAATGACATCAGACGCGACGGAAAGATCTTCTCGGAAGAGTATACCGCAGATGGCACACTTATAGATGCACTTGTGGATATCAAGCTGTTCAGCAAGATTGAACAGTACAAAATTTAGGACAGAGAAACAACTCAGGAGACAAAAAAATGAGCGTAAACATATTAGTATTCGATAAGAGTAAGGCTCCCACCGAACCGATGGAATTCCTCAGATGGTTTCACGGCAAAGCACAGTGGAACGCCGACAGAGACTATAATGACATCCAAGGAACAACACAGCCTTTGGCAGATTACTTCCTCGAACTCGTCAAGGAATACCCGTCAATGAACGGCAAGTATGCTCCTTCCGATGAGGACCTGGAACGTGACCCCGAACTTGAAATCAAGATGATAGACTTCACTATAGACGATGACCTGATATACATGGGAGTCTCTTATTCGGCAGACGGCGAGGAATTTGATCGGATCGAGGAACTGGCATATAAACACGGTCTCGGGTTCTGCGATATGTTTTTCATTTATTTTGACAAAGAGACTAAGGTCCGCCTTCCGCAGATCTCTCCGGAAGACACGAACAAACAGGCTGCAAACGATCCTCCAAAAAAGAAGGGATTGTTCGCAAAGATCTTCGGGAAAAAGAAATAGTACAAAAAATTGTACATATAATCGATGGGAGAATTCTATGAATATAAGTATAATAGGTCTCGGCAGTATGGGAAAAATGCTTGCAGAGAAATTCACGGGATCGGGAAAAGTCCCGGCTGACAGGCTGTTCATAGCCAACAGGAGCGCAGAAAAGCTGTCAGCATTTGAAGGCAGAGCTGTTATCTGCCGTACAAACGGCGAAGCGGCGGCATCGGCGGATGTTCTTTTTCTCTGCGTCCGCCCCGTTGATATGAAAACAGTCCTCAACGGGATAAAAAGTTCTCTCAGAGCCGACACCTTTGTTATTTCCCTGAACGCCAGCATACCTTTCGGGCTTCTCGAACAGCATCTGCCTGACTACAGGATAGCCAAGGTCATTCCAAGCGTCACTGCCGAGATCGACCGCTCGCAGACTCTGGTGTGCTATAACAACAAAGTCACCGCAAACGATAAATCCATGCTTTCAGACCTGCTCGCATGCATGGGCAAAGTCTACGAACTGCCCGAGGCCGAACTCGGCATGGGTTCGGAGCTTGTAAGCTGTATGCCGGGATTTATTGCCGCTGTATTTGATGTAATCTGCGCTTCGGCCGGTAAGCATACTTCTCTCCCGAAAGAACAGATCACAGAGATGGTGCTGGGCACGGTAAATGCCACAAGCGAGCTGATGCAGAAAAAGTCAATGTCTTTCTCGGATGTTGTGGATCGTGTGGCAACAAAGGGCGGAATCACCGAGGAAGGTACTTCTGTGATATACAGAGGCTTACCCGCGACCGCGGACGAAATGTTTGAGAAGACACTTGAAAAGCGCAGACTGACAGCCGAAAAAGCGAAAGAACTTTTGATCTAAAAAATCATTATTAAATTCAAATTTAATATAAAGGAGCATACCGCTATGAAAATGACCGAAGCACAATTTGATCTCATTAAGGCGCAGCTGAAAAAGCTGACCTCTCAGGATGGGTTCTACGGCAGAAAGCTCAAGGGTATCGACATTGATGCCATAAAGTCTCAGGAAGACTTTGAGAAACTGCCATTCACCTGGAAGGGCGACCTCAGAGAAGCTTATCCCCTCGGACTTCAGGCAGTACCCGAGGAAGAGATCGTACGCATACATTCGTCATCGGGAACCACGGGCACACCCGTTATCATTCCCTACACCCAGCAGGATGTCCTTGACTGGGCCGAGATGTTCGCTCGCTGTTATGAGATGGCAGGCGTAACCAAACTTGACCGTATCCACATTACCCCCGGTTACGGCCTCTGGACAGCAGGTATCGGCTTCCAGCTCGGCGCCGAGAGACTCGGTGCAATGACTATTCCTATGGGCCCCGGAAATACCGACAAGCAGCTCCGTATGATGGTGGATATGCAGTCTACCGTACTGTGTGCAACTTCAAGCTATGCGCTTCTTCTTGCCGAAGAGATCGCAAAGCGCGGCATAGGCGATCAGATCAAGCTAAAGATCGGCGTTATAGGTTCGGAACGCTGGGGCGAAAAAATGAGAGCCCGTATCGCAAACGAGCTCGGAGTAAAACTGTTTGATATTTACGGACTTACAGAAGTCTACGGTCCCGGTATCGGTATAAGCTGCGAACACGAATGCGGTATGCATATGTGGGATGATTTCATATACTTCGAGGTAGTAGATCCCAAGACCGGCGAGCAGAAGCCCGACGGTGAGATCGGCGAACTTGTTATAACCACGCTCCGCAAGCAGGGCGCTCCACTTATCCGTTACCGCACCCATGACCTTACACGCATCATCCCCGGAGAATGCCCCTGCGGCTCCAAGTATCCCCGCATAGACACTATCCTCGGACGCACTGACGATATGGTCAAGGTAAAGGGCGTCAACATCTTCCCCAGCCAGATCGAGGAAATGCTCACTACCGTTGAAGGTGCATCCAGTGAGTATCAGTTCATGATCGACCACCTTTACGGCAAGGATATCTGCACTCTGTACGTTGAGGTCGAAAACGGCACCGACAAGGCTGTCATGGAGCAGAAGATCTGTGCAGCATTCAAGGCTAAGATCGGCATCACCGTTATCGTGAAGCCCGTTTCCATCGGTGAACTGCCGAGAAGCGAGAAAAAGTCCACAAGAGTATTCGATAACAGATACTGATCGGGGGCATGACCGATGAAATGTTTCAAATGCGGAGCTGACCTCCCCGACGGTGCCAAATTCTGCAAATTCTGCGGTTCTCCCCAGCAGCAGGCTCCCATGCAGCAGACCTATGCTCAGCAGCCATATATGCAGCCTGCACCTCCTGTTCAGACAGTCGTAAAGAAAAACAGCCTCGGGCTTATAATCGCGCTTATCATAGCGATCCTGCTGATCGTCGGGCTCGTGCTGTATATCGTAGTGTTCAGCGAATCTGACGGCAGCAGCTCGTCCTCGAAAAAGAGCAAGAATAATTCGAGCTCCGCAGCGGCGGCAGACTCTGAGGATGACGATGACAGCAAGCCAGCAAAGACCACTACAACCACAACGACGACTACCACGACCACAACGACCAAGAAAAAGACCACCACCACTACCACTGCTCCTCCGCCGACCGTAAACCTTAAAAGCTACGGCATTTACGAATACAACGGGCACTACTACAAGGCTTTTGCGAACGGCAGCGGGTTATCTTTCGACGAAGCGCATAAAGCCTGCGTGAAGATGGGCGGAGAGCTTGTCTCTATCAATTCTCAGGGCGAGCAGGACTTCATCGTATACACGGTGATGAACGGCATGAAAAACTACTGGATCGGTCTTGTGCGCAGCGATTCGAGCTGGCGCTGGCTCGACGGTTCGAGGTTTGATTACACGAACTGGGATATGTTCGTTGACGATGAAGGCGACGAGCAATGGCAGCCGGACAACTACGAGGAAAGCGAGGACGTTGTCAGGATCGCGGGTGCGGATCAGCAGTTTGAATACTGGCGCTGCAACAAGGGCGGCTGGCTCGATTCCAACCGTTACGGCGACTCCGACGCTCCCCTCTCGGAGTTCGGATACATCTGCGAATGGACATCTGTGCCCGATGTAGAGGGAGTATTCACGTCATACAATTAAGGGTGTGAGCTAAGTGCGAAAATTTCTTCTGCTTATAGTTACTGCGGTGCTGTGTGCTCTGATCGTCGCATGGAAGCTCTGCGGTATTACAGGAAATGAAATGCTCTTTTCACTTATAGCAATATGGGCTTTCCCGATAAGCACGGCCTTTTCAGCCGGACTGACTCTTTACAGATGCAAGCTGAACATCGCTGTACTGATAACTGCAGTCGGCTCAACGATATTTTTTCCGCTGTGGTGCTTCGGTACATATCAGCTTATCCCTACCGCATTGGTCGTGTTCTTTGCGGTCATGGGGGCAGCGGTATCAGAGATATTCAAAAGAATGAAGCGGTGGTGAACCGCATAAAAAACGGTCTGTACCTCTCGGTACAGACCGTTCTCTTTATTTCAAATCTGCGAGACAATGTGTGTCCCATTGCGTAAAATCGAGGGTTTGCCCGTTCTGTGTCCTTTTCTTTCGGTTCGTGAAATGGTATGATGATATCAGAACAGAGAGGCCAAAACGGATCTGTATCAAACACATAACAGACGAAAGAAGAGATGACTTATGAAAACAAAAGTAAAATTCAACCTTCCCTACGAGATCGGTCTGCTGATGACCTGCCTTATCCTTGTGACCGAACACTTCGGTCACTCGCTCCCCGAATGGCTCGATAAGTGCCTGATCGTTTTTTCACTTGTGCTGACACTGATCGGATTGTTCAAACTCGGAAAGGACAATTGTAGAAACCGAAATACCAAAGACAAATGAACCCTTCAGATGATCCTGACCCCCGCCTTCATGAGTTTCTGCTTCATGGAGGCGACTTTTTTATCCTTATAACGAGTACCCGTGGCTTTATCTATCAACGAGACATTACTGCAAACCTTGACTGCACCGAGCGCAGTACTCCCGACACAGCCGCACAGATCCACACCGCAGACCGTGATCTCGCTGTAGTTCATTTCCTTCATATGTGCTTTGAACTTCTTTGCAGTGAAGCTGTTGGGGAACTTTTTCTCAAAATACAGATCGGACACCACATCCATACCATTGTAGAACTTTGCGCCCTCGGTGCCGTCTATGGAGAAACCGATAAAGAGCTTGTTTGTAGGAATATTCGGAAAGATCTGCGCCACATAGATTATAAAGGCTCCGTCCTCCTTGTATCGAGCTATAGCAGAGTTCACTTCATCAGTGAGCGTTGCCGTATCGTAGTTGAACATCTTCTTCCTTTTCTCCCAGAGATAGTCATTCTGCATATCAATTACTATAAGTGCTTTTCTGTATGGCATTTTATTGACCGCCTTTCTGTTATTTGTTCTGTTCTGTCTGTTTGGTCTGATGCTCACGGGATGTGAGCATCTTTGCTGCGCAGCGTACCGCTCCGATCAGCACAACCGCGAGGGAAAGATACACTAAAACGAATTTCACAAAGTTGCAAACGGTGAATGTTCCGCATAAAAGCAAGGGCTGAGATCCTGCCCCAAGAAGCAGAAACAGTACCGTGTTCTCCAGCAGATCGGCAGCCATACCTATCACGGGCAGCGAACCCAGAAGCGCAGTTCCGTACTCCGAAGCTCCCGTCCTGAAGCAAAAATACCTGATCGCATTCCGATAGAAAGCGCAGTAACACAAAGCGTAGACAAGATCCACGGAAAGAAATACGAACTTGTAAAACTTCGCTGCCGATGCGGTATATCCTGCTATTGCATCGGCAGTCTCACGAATAGATATGCCGAAATCAAGATCGATCACGCCTTGTCCCTGCGAGAGTACGGCTACCCTGCCTGCTGTAAAGCGCATCAGAGCCATCATTGAGAGAAAGATCCCCAGCAAAACCATCACACGTCTGAATGTTATCCCCTTTTTATCTCTGTTCATATCACATACCTCAGTCAAGAAAAAGCTCAACAGTCTCTCTTACATACTTTTCGAGTACACTGTCATCGGTAAGATCAAGACCGCAGAGTTCTTTGAACTCCTCGTGACGAAGGACGGCAAGCTCGTGCAGACTTGTAAGTTCAAAGGTTATGCGCCTGCACTCATCATCTGTCTTTCGTCCTGCAAAATGCGCTGTTATGCAAGGGAGAGTCTCCATGCCCATATCATTTGTCCTGTTGAGCAGGATGTACTTGGTCACCGCACGCGAATAGCTGAAATTGGCTATCATCAGACGCATCATGTTATAGTGTACAAATATCACACGCTCTTTCGGCGGAATGTCGGCTGACATCAGCCTTGCAAGTTCGGGGCTTGCCTGCTGTGACTCCACCAGCAGCAGCTTGAAAACTTCATACAGCAATGCCTCACGGGAACCGAAGCAGTAGTTCACCATAGCCTGATTGACATTTGCCTTAGCGGCTATCGCCCTTGACGTAACGGAATCGCAATCCTCACAGCTTGTCATAAGTTCCCTTGTCGCTTCAAGCAGAGCTTTTCGAGTTGTTTCAAGATCTCTCAGCTTCTTTTTCTCCATATGTATCTCCTTGCTTTAATTAAACGCGTTTAATTAACTGTACTAAGTATACATCATTCTTTCAGATTTGTCAAGAGGCAGATTAAAATTTTTTCTGATCCACCGTTTTTGACAGGAGCTGAACTATCATCACAGCATTATCTGCTCTGCTTCCCGTGAACGGTTTTTTATCCACGGGAAAGGCTTATGCTAAAGTATCCGACAGAAAAAGCTCTCACAGCAGTAAGGCGGATACCCATATAAAAGTTTTGCCCCGAAGCATTTGAATGTGCTTCGGGGCATCGTACATTTCATAGCTGCTAAGACAGATCAGAATATGTCAATATCCCAATTCGGTTGTGTATTGCTACAAACGATAATTTACCCTACCCTCTGTATGATTTACTGAGGGAAACCTTTCTGAAGAAAGGTTATCCCTCAGACTCCTTTCCAAAGACTTCTGACGCTTTTTGGTGAGGGGTACCCGCGGTAAGGGGAACGTGCAAAATGTCCGACTTTCGGCGTTTTTCGGAAGAACAGATACCCCTCACCAAAAAGAATTAAAAGTTTTAGGGAGGGGGTTTGGGGGAAGACCCTTTTTCAAAAGGGTCTCCCCCAATAGACCGTATAGAAAGTAAGATAAATTATTATTTACAGCAATACACATCAAAATTGGGAGATGTCAATTAAGCTCATACCTTGTTCCGTGGGACAATAACACAGCATCTGTTAATTCTACACATAATATCACTGTGTTTCGGTCATTAAGATCATTGTGCCCATTATCTATCCACGCTGCAAAAGCTGTTTTCAGTTTTGCGGCAATTTCAATGTTTTCTTCTTTTCCGAAAAAGCCAAGATCGGTGCCCTGTCCGTGAGCAGTAAACCATTCACCTGCAATAGCTATAACCGGATTTTTTTCGATCTGCCTGATTTTATTGGAAAGAGCATAGGTGATCGTATAAAAGCAGTGGTTTTCATAATATGCATTCACATATCTGACATAAGGAATTCCATTTTCGACAGTTGCTAATGAAACAACTGTATCTTTTCCAAATCGTTCAGTCATGATACGTTCCGCTTGATCGTTCCAGTTTTTCATGTCTTTTCACCTCTAAATCCCGATTTATGTTCGTAACAATTTTAGCATAACTTTGCTGCATTGTCAATAAAAACGCCATAGTACTTCTGACTGTAAATCAGAAATACTATGGCTTAAAACTTCTATATGAGTATCTTTCTTAACCGTGAGAGCTTTTTTGTTTATAAGGTATCTTCGTTTTTCACCATATGTTTACGCCTGTCTGACGTTTCAATTATTCTTCTGAGCCTTAGCTTCCGAGCGTTTTTCGCTGAGTTTTTTTCTTGCGGTGAAGCTCCAAGCAAGACCTGCACAAATGAAGAAGAAGGGTGAGCTTGCTACAGAACTTATGTTAAAGAACGCCTGTACAAGATAAGCGGATACCGCACAGAAGACTGCGGCTCCTACCCAGTTTTCTTCATCCTTGGCGAAAGAAACAGCTGCCAGGAATGCTCTTTTCAGAGTAATGAGAATAAATACCACATACAGAGCCAGAGTGATGAAACCTCTCTGCATAGCAATGTCTATAAACTCATTGTAAGTTCTGTCTATAGATGCGCCGTCCTTATAGATCGTTACCCAGTTATCGGGACCTGTACCGAGTATCGGGTGCTGTTCTGCTATGTACATTCCGTCATCCCAGAGGTAAGGATATACCCAGTCAGACACTGCGCTCTCATCCTTCTGAAGCAGCATGAGCATTCTGATCGAGTCTGTTCTGATGACTTCCTCATCATAGAGCTCAACATTTCCTGTGAAAGCAAGTACAGAAGCAGTACCGAACACCATAAAGATAACAAACACCAGTGACAGGATAACGTTCTTCACGCTTGTGATAACTTCCACGCCTTCCTCGGGCTTGGCATCCTTTTCGCCTTTATGCTCGATAGCATAGATAACAGCAATAACTATTATGATGATAGTAGCGGTACCAACGCCTATGAGAGCGGTGATAGTTTTTGTATAGATGGCAGCCACTGTCATCAGAGCGCAGGCGGCACCGCAGAACAACTTATACAGCATCCTGTGAGAGAACACCAGCACCACAGCGGAGACTGCAAAGCAAACAGTCAGCACTGCAGCAAGCGCATGAGGTGTCATAGCGAGGCCGTTTGCTGCGGAAACGCTGTAAGCCTGAGTATAGCTTACGTTGAGTTTCTCAAACCAGTTCGGGATCTTGCCTCTGAGGGCAGGCATCACCTGAAGGATACCGATAACGGCATTAACTGTACCTATACTGATTATTACAGCACAGACACGCTTTCTCCAGTCACCTGATACAATAGTGAATGCAGCTGCAAAGAAGCCGTAATATCCCATCAGAGTGAGCATACCCTCTGCTCTGTCGAGATAACCGGTCATTGCGGAATTGACATCGCCTGCTGCGAGAGCCGAAATAAAGCTCATTACAACAACACCGAGCAATACGAGAAGCGATTTGTTATCCGAGAGGGATATCTGTTTTTTCATTTTTCCGATCATGAAAATACAGCTGCCCAACAGACCTATACCGAACATAAGTACAGCTGCCCAATAGATGACCTTTTCGCTGACGTAGTGGGGCAATCTGAGCCCCATGCCTTCGTCATAATAATCGATAACATTTTTTGTAAGATAATAAGGTATAGCAGCCAGCTCTATAACAAGCATAGCTATGATGCAGTAGAGAGCGCAGAGTTTCTTGGCGCCCGCATCAGTCATATTTAGTATAAAATCGGATTTTTCACTTGATCCGAACAAGTGTTTTCTGTCGGCCATGATCTTCCTCCCAACACAATAAAAAAACAAACGGAGCGCTTTTAACGCTCCGTTTACCTTTCGATAAAATAGCCGCGCTTATTTAGCGTATTCTACGGCACGACTCTCCCTGATCAGATTAACCTTTATCTGTCCCGGATAGTCCATTTCATCTTCAATTCGTTTAGCGATCTCTCTTGCTACGAGCATCATCTTCTCGTCATTGATCTTCTCGGGCTGTACCATTATGCGGACCTCACGGCCTGCCTGTATAGCGAACGATTTCTCAACGCCCTCATAAGAGGTACAGATCTCCTCGAGCTTCTGGAGACGCTTGATATAGTTCTCGTAGTTCTCACTTCTTGCACCGGGTCTTGCAGCGGAGATAGCATCTGCTGCCTGAACGAGTGCCGCAACGACGGTTCTTGTCTCAACGTCGCCATGGTGAGCTTCGATCGCATGGATGACTTCTGCATTTTCCTTATACTTCTTGCAGACGTCCACACCTATCTGAACGTGCGAACCTTCGATCTCATAGCTGAGCGCCTTACCGATATCATGCAGCAGACCTGCACGTCTTGCAAGGTTGGCATCAACGCCGAGTTCGGCGGCCATCATACCTGCGAGGTGAGAAACCTCAATAGAATGATTAAGCACATTCTGTCTGTAGCTGGTTCTGAAGCGAAGTCTTCCGAGCAGTTTCACGAGCTCATGATTCAAGCCGTGAACATTACATTCGAGCACTGCTCTTTCGCCTTCCTGCTTGATCTTATACTCGACTTCTCTTCTTGCCTTATCGACCATTTCCTCGATACGGGTCGGGTGGATACGGCCGTCCTGGATAAGCTTTTCGAGTGCAAGTCTTGCGACCTCTCTTCTTACCTGATCAAAGCAGGAGATCGTGATTGCCTCGGGGGTATCGTCGATGATAAGGTCAACGCCTGTCAGAGTTTCAATGGTACGGATATTTCTACCCTCACGACCGATGATTCTGCCTTTCATATCGTCATTAGGCAGCGGAACGACAGACACTGCAGTCTCGGAGACCTGTTCTGCGGCACATCTTGCGATAGCGAGCGAGATATACTGTCTTGCCTTAGCATCGCACTCATCCTTGATCTGGGCGTCATAGTTAGCGATCTTGACAGCCTTATCATGAACGAGCTCGTCCTCGAGGTTAGAGAGCAGATATTCCTTAGCCTGCTCCTTGGTGAACTCACTGATCTTCTCGAGCATATCGAGCTGGGAACTCTTAATCCTGTCTGCCTCTGCGACCTTTTCATCGGCTGCTTTCAGCTTAGCCTGGAGAGCCTCCTCTTTCTTCTCGAGATTATCCAGCTTCTTGTCAACTGATTCTTCCTTCTGATTGATCCTGCGTTCCTGACGCGAAACCTCGATACGTCTTTCCTTCAGCTCTTTCTCAGTTTCCTGGCGGGACTTATGTATTTCGTCCTTAGCCTCAACGAGAGCTTCCTTCTTGAGAGTCTCGGCGTTCTTTTTAGCATCTTCAAGGATCCTTTCGGCTTCCTTCTCGGCTGAACCGATCGCTGCCTCGGCAGTTCTCTGCCTGTCAGCCTGACCTTTTCTGTAGAAGATGAAGCCGCTTACGCAAGCACCAACGACAAGAGCAGCTACAGCGATAGCGATAGCTATTCCTACATCCATAGTGTAGTTTTCCTCCTTCTCGTTTAGTGGTCATCATCATTTCTGTCACCAATGATGAAAGACCAAATATTAAATTGTAAAGATACAAATAAGCATAAGAAATTCTATATGTAAGGCACAGCCGTATCCCACCTTCCGAGCACTTCTGCTCTTTGCGTTAACAGTCCGAAAAACCGTACAGCTGAAACCATATATAAAATCATAATGCATAATATTATTGTATAACAATTTGCTAAAATTGTCAAGAGGATTATTAGTTATTTTCACAAAAAATATGAAAAACTTTTATTCAGCTAAACTGTTTAACATTCTGCCTTGCAGAGATACAAAAAAACTGCGCCCGAGTATCGGACGCAGTTGAATGCTGTAAAATGATGATCAACCCTTAACGGCACCGAGAGCGATACCGCGGATGATGAACTTTGACAGAACGAGGTAAACGATAGCAACAGGTATAATAGAGATACCGATCGCAACGTAAACCGCGCCGAAGTCAAGAGAAGCAAAGTCAGCCTTTCTTATCATCTGGATAACGATAGGCAGAGTTCTCTTATTAGGTTCATCGAGAAGAAGTGCAGGAATAAAGAAGTTATTCCAGCTTGATACAAATGTGAATATTGCCTGAACAGCGATAGCGGGTTTCATGATGGGCATTACAAGGAAGTTGAATGTCCTGAACTCTCCGCATCCGTCTATACGTGCTGCCTCAACGATATCGAGGGGCAGCGAGCTCTCCATATACTGCTTCATGAAGAAGAATGTAGCAGGAGCTGCGATAGCAGGCACGATGAGAGGGATAAAGCTATTGGTAAGTTTGAAGTCGTTCATCAGTCTTACGAAACCAAGAGCAGAAACCTGAGAAGGCACCATCATGATCATAAGGATGAAGGTGAACAGGAACTTTCTAAGCTTGAAATCGTAAACGTGGATAGCATAAGCTGTGAGAGCAGAGAAATATGTAGAAAGCAGTGCAGTAAGACCGGAAACTATGAAAGAGTTTCTGAGTGCTGTGAGCATTTTCCAGTCGTTATTATTCATAACGGTCTTGAAGTTGCCCCAGAATGCACCGCCGGGGACAATAGAGAATCCCGACATAATGTCCTCATGCTCATGAGTCATCTCGATCAAAAGGAGCAGGAAGGGAAGGATAGAGAGAATGGCAAACAGTGTAAGAACCGAATATGCCACGATCTTTCTGATAAGCAGAGCTCTGGAGTTACTCTTTGCTCCTACTGCATCAACGGGTGCTGCCATTATCTTTTACCCCCTTTCACTTTCTTTTTCTTCTTGTTATCCCTCTCTGTAGTAAGGAAGAATATGAGCAAGCTGAGCACTGCGGCAACTATGAAAAGTATAACCGAGAGTGCACCTGCCATACCGTAGTTCTTACTGAACAGATGCTTGTTAAGATACATTACAACAGTAAGGCTTGTTCTCTGGAGAGTATCGCCGCCGTTTGTAACGATCTGCGGGATATCGTACATCTGGATACCACCGATAAGGGAGGTAATGAGAACGTAGAGAAGGATAGGTCTTATAAGGGGAAGAGTGATCTTCCAGAAGGTCTGAGTCGGAGTTGCGCCGTCGATCTGAGAAGACTCATAGAGGGACGGGTCGATACCGTTGATCGCAGCCATAAGCATAATGGTAGTATTACCGTACCACATCAGGAAGTTGATGAGTGCGACGATACCACGCTGTGCGTTGGCATGGTCGAAGAACATGTAAGGAGACTCAGCGCCTGTTATACTCTGATAAATACTGTTTACAGGACCGTTTGCAGAGAACAGGGTAAAGAAAAGCATACCCATTGCAGCAGCCATGATAACGTTGGGCAGATAGAAAATGATCTTGTAAGCACCTGTCTTGAGCTTCAGTCTGAGGTCAGTGAACCAGGAAGCAAACAGGAGCGAGAAGAATATCTGCGGGATAAATCCGATTATCCAAAGGATGAATGTGTTGCCAAAGTATTTGAGCAGTTCGTTTGTACCCATATACTCTGATTTAAAGAGTTCCGAATAGTTCTGGAAACCTACCCAGTTAGGACCGACCTGTCTGTAACCACCGATGAGATACATCTCATAGAAAGAGTTCTTGAAGGTCGTAATAAGAGGGATAAGGTTAAAGATTATAAAAGCCGCAAAAAACGGGATAACAAAGATGTAACCCCATTTAGCATAGCTTATTGACTTTCTTCGCATCTGATCACCTACTATAGCAATTAGCTATTTTACCTTTCATATCATCATTACAGCTAAAAATCGGGGACGGGTTTGATCCCGCCCCCCGATCTTCAGTAAGCGTTCTATTGTATTTTAGAAACTATAGACGTTAAATTATGAAGGTGTCTTGAGGTTAGGATACTTCTCCTTGATCATCTTGTAGAAGTTCTTGAGTGCGGTATCCTTATCAACAGTACCAAGGAAGTAGTCCTTGAATGCCTTCTGGAATGTCTCGTTGCAGCCCTGATCGTAAGGACCAGCGTTGGAAGCGTTGATCTTAGGAGCAGCGTCAACGAACATAGCGATGTGGTTCTGACCACCAAGGAACTCAGACGAGAAGCCGTTGGACAGCTCCTTCATAGCAGCCTGGTTGTTGGTGTAGTCCTGAGTCTCACTGGTGAGCTTCTTCATGTTAGCAGTATCGCAGGTGAGCTTCTTCATGATGTCGCAAACGATATCCTTGTTATCGGTGCCGTCAGCTGCGCACATCCATGTACCGCCCCAGTAATAAGCCTGAGGACCCGGGCATACATAGTAGAGGTCGTTGCTCTTAGCGTTGCCAGCCAGAGTGAAGTTGATGCCCCATGTGGAGTAGAAGAAGCCGAATACCTTACCGTCCTTACCCTGGTCAGCACCCCACTCAGGAGCCCACAGAGAGGTCTTGTTGTTGTATGCCTTGTCGGAATACTCCTTGGTCTGGTCAACCCACTTCATGAGGTTGTCATCAACATGTACCTTGTACTCGGAGTCAACCCAGCACTTAGTAACGTTGTTGGAGAATGTTCTGTAGCTGTCATCATAACCGGAGAGCATGAAGTAGCCCTTAGCCTTCATCTGCTCAGCAACCTTGTTGAAGTCATCCCAGTTGGAGATCTTAGCCTGAACCTCTGTAGGATCATCAGTGCCGAGAACGTCCTTAGCGATGTCTCTTCTGTAAGCGAACAGACCGGGAGTTGCCTGCCAGGAAACACCCTGGAGATCACCGTTGGAGTCTGTTACGATATCCTTGGTGTACTGATACTGCTCCTTCAGATCATCATCGGTAAGACCAACTTCCTTAACGGGCATTACATAAGGTCCGTTAACATACTTCAGAGCGTAGTCAGCCTCAACGAGGAACATATCGATCTTGTCCTCAGAAGTAGCCTGAGCCTTCAGATCCTCATCGAGCTTATCCTGATAAGCGTTACCCTCGTTAGGAGTGGTCTTCCAAACGATCTCCATACCGTTCTTGAGGTACTCGTGATCGCCAACGATGAAGTTACCGTCCTTATCGGTCTCGCCGGTCATGCCGGACTTTTCCTTGTCATACTGATCATAGTATGCACGGAGTCTGTTCTTGAACTCCTGGTTCCATGTGCAGATAACGAGCTTCTTCTGAGAGTCAGCAGAACCTTCCTTCTCCTGCTTGATTCTCTCAGCCTTAGTCTCCTTCAGAGCGCCGGAATAATTCCAATCGCTGCCGCCGTTACCGCCGTTGCCGCCGTTACCGCCATTGGAGCTGTCATCGCTGCCGCAGCCTGCCATCATGGAAGCAGCCATCATAACTGCGAAAGAACCAGCAAGAACTTTCTTTAACTGTGCCATAGTAAATTTCCTCCTTAATAATTGCATTATATTGTTGCTGTGCGGGCTTTCCGCACACTAATGCCTAAAGTTGTTTGACTGAGCCGCCCTCCAGGAACTGCCCGTCGATGGTGATGACCTCAGTAAAGGTCGTCTGTGGATTCTCTATAAGAGAGATGAGTTTTTTTGCCGCAACTGCGCCAATCCGAGGAGTATCCTGGAGATAGGTTGTCAGCTTCGGTGACAGCAGCTGGGAATAATCTATCCCGTCGTATCCTACAGCCGATATATCATCCGGTACTGAGAGGCCTGCGTCCTTAATGGCGTTCAGTCCTCCGATAGCCGAGTAATCATCCGGCATAAAAATACAGGTGGGACGTTCCTTACCCTTGAGCAGTTTCTTTGTCAACTGATAAGTATTGTCGGGATTCTCGAAATCACCGATAGGCAGCCATTCGGGTCTGACCTCGATGCCTCTGTTCATACAAGCCTTGCAGAAACCTGCGAGACGCTTTTCCGAGACAGCCGATTTCTTTCCTTGAATGAAAGCTATCTTTGTATGTCCTCGATCCGCAACATAGTTCAGTAGCTGCTCCATACCGCTTTCGTTATTTGAAACGATTGCTGTACGACAGTCAAATATGTGGTCGATCGTAACGACAGGCAGGTCGCCATTGATGACCTCAAAGACATCGGGCGTTGTGAAATCGGTGCATGCTATTACGATCCCGTCAACGCTGCGGTACTTACAGTGTTCATACGTTGACATCCTCCTGCCGCCGATATCCTTATTACTTATAAAAGTGATATCGTATCCGCAGGTCTCTGCCTCTGTCTTGAAGCTGTTGAGCACCTTTGCGAAGAATTCGTGTGTAAGACCCATTCCCGCATCATCGAGGAACATGACCCCGAGGTTATAAGTGCGGTTGGTCTTGAGAGCTCTTGCCTGAGCATTGGGAAAGTATCCCATCTCTTTAGCAGTTCTCACAAGTCTTTCACGAGTAGCTTCGCTGACATCTTTATGACCGTTCAAAGCTTTGCTCACAGTTGCAACTGAAACGCCGCATCGGGCGGAAATATCTTTAAGTGAAACCAATGAACTTTCCGCCTTTCGATCATTTTAAACGTTTAAGTACATCTTAACCGTCTGCAAATGATATAGTATCTCAAACGTTTCCGTTAATAAGAATATACAATATTTCTTTTTGGATTTCAAGCACTTTTTCGATTTTTTCTGTTCTGTGTAATCAAATATGGAAGTTTACACAAGTTCTCGTGTTGATTTTTATGCATATTGCTGTAAGAAAACGTTTAAATGTAACCTCTCTGTAACCGTTTACAACACTTTAAAGCGATATTTTTCAGATTCGAAACGGAAAATATTGGGAATATTTGTATGTACAATTTTAATATAAACCGTCTAATTATCAACTTTGCTATGTGTACATATTCAACAAACAAACCACTATAACTGTCCAAATAATTGGATTTTAATCGTTTTCGCTTAATTATTTAGCTATTGTTCGCCTCAATCGTTTTTGTACAAATTTTTGGTCATTTTCTGTGCTGTACGAAAACATTCGTATCATTTTTTGTGATTGCCCCCAAAAAAATCAGCCGACGTATATTTCAACGTCGGCCGATCCTTAAAGAGTATCAGCTCTTTTTCTTTTTGTTTCCTGCGATCACAGCCGCAGCAGCTATCAGCAGAGCAGCAAATCCTGCCTTGGTGCCTGTAGCACCTGTACGAGGAGGATTCTCATCTCCACTGTTGTTTCCGCCGGGATTATCACCGTTGTTTCCGCCGGGGTTATCGCCGTTGTTTCCGCCGGGATTATCACCGTTGTTTCCGCCGGGGTTATCGCCGTTGTTTCCGCCGGGGTTATCGCCGTTGTTTCCGCCGGGATTATCACCGCTGTTTCCGCCTGATCCGCTCTCATCAACATTCTCGGCATCACAAACCTTGATGGTGTTGCTTTCTGCATCATAGAGGAAGTAACCGTCCTCGCTGTCTGCATCTGCCTGTGCTTTAAGGCCGTCCTGTGCGGGAACACTGACATTGCCATCGGTATCAACTGTGAACTTCAGAACACTTGTCACTACCTTATAAGTAACTTTTTCGTCATTCACTGTAACAGTGAATTCATCGCCGGTCTCCTTGAGGTAGTAGGTACCTGCTGCAAGAGAGAACTCCCTGGCAGTTGTGCCCGACTCCCATTCGTTGATAACGGTTCCGTTGGAATCTTTAGCCTTTTCTGTGCAGCCTTCATTCGTGAAGAGTGAGAGCTTAGCACCTGCGATCTCAGTCTGACCGCTTATCTCGGTCTTGGAGATCTTGACTGAACCATTCTTGGGTATTACGGTATAAGCATCGCTTACGATGAAGTGGTTGCTGTCGCTTGCATCTACATCGAAGTAGCCGTTGCCGTTTACTGTCTTATCGGCATTTGCGTCGATATCTGCTGTCACGTTGCCCTGATCGTCAACTGTGAACTTGAGTACTGAGGTAATTACCTTGAACTCTACATCCTTGTTGCCGATCTTACCTGTGAACTTATCGCCTGTTTCCTTCAGGTAGTAAGTACCCTCGGCAAGAGTGAAGCTCTTTGCTGTACTGGTCGATGTCCACTCATTGATGGTATTGCCCTGTGAATCTTTTGCTCTTTCGGTGCAATTCTCATTTGTGTAGATCGAAAGCTTAGCTCCGGGGAGTTCTGCCTCGCCGCCGATCGCCTTCTTGGAGATCGTTACGGTTGCGGTCTTGGGTATTACGGTATAAGCATCGCTTACGATGAAGTGGTTGCTGTCGCTTGCATCTACATCGAAGTAGCCGTTGCCGTTTACTGTCTTATCGGCATTTGCGTCGATATCTGCTGTCACGTTGCCCTGATCGTCAACTGTGAACTTGAGTACTGAGGTAATTACCTTGAACTCTACATCCTTGTTGCCGATCTTACCTGTGAACTTATCGCCTGTTTCCTTCAGGTAGTAAGTACCCTCGGCAAGAGTGAAGCTCTTTGCTGTGCCGGTCGATGTCCACTCATTGATGGTATTGCCCTGCGAATCTTTTGCTCTTTCGGTGCAATTCTCATTTGTGTAGATCGAAAGCTTAGCTCCGGGGAGTTCTGCCTCGCCGCCGATCGCCTTCTTGGAGATCGTTACGGTTGCGGTAAATCTCTCGGCATCGCAGAGCATGATAGTATCTGTAGTATCATTGTAGAAGTAATAGCCTTCCTTGGTACCTTCCTGAGCAAGCTCATCCTTGAGGCTGTTCTGAGCCTGGATATTCAGCTTGCCGTTAACTATCGAGAATGCCAGCGTGCTGTTGGTCACTTTATAGGTATGACCATCGAAATCAAACGTGTCACCTGTCTCTGCGAGGATATAGCTGCCGTCAGGAAGAACGAGCTCCTTGGGCGATCCTGCAACAGAAAACCAGCTGAGATCTTTGCCCTCATCATCCTTGACAACGGTAGTACCGTCTGCCTCATAGATGGTGAGCTTAGCGTTCGAGATCTCGGTCTGACCTGTGATCTCATACTTCGAGATCTTTATGGATGACTTCTCATCCACCATTGTGATCACATTGCTCTTCTGCTTCTCGAAATCTCCTCTTCCCTCCTGGATCCAGAGGTCGCCGTTCTCATCGAACTTGAAGTTGATGGATTCTGCGGGGAGATAACCTACGGGAGGATCTACTTCAACGAGCGTATAAACAACGTTCATTACGAACTCGTTTTCTACAGAAGCAGCGCCGTTTTCATCAGTCTCTATCCTCTCAACAAGGGGACTGCCGTCGCTGTTATTAACGCGGAGGATCGCGCCCTCAACAGCGGCTTTGTTATTATCTATCTTATTGATAGATATGCTGTAAGTTTCAAAAGTATTCTTGGATGTGAACAGTGTATTTTCGGAATCGAAGGTGTAAACACCGCCGTCAGACTCGATGAACGCATCCTGATCGGTATTGACACTGATAACGCCATTCTCAATGGAGAATTGAACCGATCTCTCGATCCTGTTGTAGCCGGGAGCAGCTTCGGTCTCCGTAAGAGTATAATTGCCATCGGAAAGCTCAAAGCTCTTGACTTTATCAGTAGCTGCGGATGTCCAGTTCAGATTTACGGTCTCATCAGCGGATACCAGAGTGAACTTTGCACCTGCCACGAAGTTGCCGTCCATATCTGTCTTGGTCAGCTTAACTACTGCCTTATCGGGAACGATCTCTGCATCGCATACAAAGATCAGACCGGCCGACTTATTGGCATAGAAGTAACCTTCGCTTGCATCTTCATCGAGTTCTGCCTTTGTACCTACAGTTTCGAGGATCTTGCCGTTATGAACGGAAAATTCAAGCACTGAAGTGATTACTCTGTACTTAACATCGCCCGACACGAAATATCCGCCGACATTATCGGATGTATCGGATGTTTCTCTGAGGTAATATGTACCGTCCGCAAGCTGGACTTCCATATCTTTGGCTTTCTTGGATGTCCATACCGGGATCTCGGTTCCGAAAGCATCCTTAGCAAGCTTGGTGCAGTTCTCATCAGTATAGATACCGAGCGTTGCTCCTTCTATCGGAGCCTGACCGGCAATATCTCTCTTGCCGATGCTGATCTCTGTATACATATCGTTGATAATAACAACTGTATTGTTTGTAGCTGTTCTCATCTCGCCGGTATAGTCGGTCTTGCCGTAGAGAACCGAACCGTCTTTATTGATATAGAAGTATGTATCTTCGCAAGGAATGTATTTATCGGGAGTTACATACTCCTTGATCGTGTAGATCACGCCGACCTTCAGTCCCCTGATCTCATCGCTTGAAACATCTGTAAGATCAAGTTCAACGGGTGTGGAAGAACCTTCCTCGTAGATCCTGAATTTAGCACCTGTAAGTGCCTTTCCGCTTGAATCCTTCTTGGAAACGGTAACACTTGTAAGTTCGTCCTTCATAACGACTGTGGTGTCGTCAAGCTCGGTGAAAGTGCCGTTTGCGGAATCCGAAACACTTACCTTACCGTTGGCATCCAGCTTGAAGAATATTGTCTCAGCCATTAAGTATCCGTTCGGAGCTGTCGTCTCAACGAGCTTATAGACCGTATTCATAACGAACTTGTCTTCTATGGTGTGTGCTTTAAGCTTACCGTTATCATCATTACCGTCTGTGCCGGAAACCCATTCTTCTACTGTCTTCTCACCGTCAGCAGTGATCTCGCTGATCCTGAGCTTGGCTCCATCGATCTCCTCGGAATTGGAAGCTGCCTGCTTGGAGAAAGTTACTGTTCTGGTTGTATAAGTGCTCTTAACGACAAATGTGAATGTCTCTTTGTCAAATTCATATCCCGAATCATAGCTTTCAGGGATATCAGCTGTTATTGTACCGTCGGGATTTACAGTGAACTTGATCTTTTCCTTATTCTTTTCATAGCCTGCGGGAGCACTCTTCTCTTCGATGTAGTATGTACCTTCTTTAAGAGTAGTCGAAGCATCCTGAGTCTTTGAAGGATTAAGGATTATGCCTGTGGGATTAGAATCGCTGTCAAGGATCTCGAATTCAGCACCGTCGAGCCTGTCATCTTCAGTACCCTTTCTGATAACAGCTACAACAGCCTCGCCGACTGCGGCATCGCAGACCTTGATGGTTTCGGTAGTTCTGTTATAGAGGAAGTAACCATCGGTATTTGTATTCTGAGGAGCAGTTTCAACTGCGCTCTGTGCAGGAACTACGAGCGCTCCGTTCTCGATAGAGAACCTTGCCACACTGGTAACTACCTTATAAACGGTATCGCCTACAGTGATCTCGCCGCCTGTTTCCTTGAGGTAGTAAGTGCCGTCATTAAGAATGAACTCCTTGGCACCATTACCATCGGACTCCCACTCATTAATGGTTGTGCCGAATGCGTCCTTTGCACGTACTGTGCAGTCAGCATCGGTAAAGAGTGAAAGCTTAGCGCCTGCAATCTCGGTCTGACCTGTGATATCGGTCTTGTCGATCTTGACATTAGTTGTTCTCTCAGCGTCACATACCTTTATAGTATTGCTGTCGCTGTCATAGAGGAAGTAACCGTTCTTGTCTGTGCTGTCGGGAGCAGTCTTGTAGCCTGTCTGTGCTGCTACGCTCACTTCGCCGTTTACCACGTCAAACTTGAGAACGCTTGTGATGACCTTATAGATCTTATTGCCTATTATTATGTCATCGCCTGTTTCCTTGAGGTAGTAAGTGCCGTCATTGAGGATGAACTCCTTGGCACCATTACCATCGGACTCCCACTCATTAATGGTTGTGCCGAATGCATCCTTTGCACGGACTGTGCAGTCAGCATCGGTAAAGAGCGAAAGCTTAGCGCCTGCGATCTCGGTCTGACCTGTGATATCGGTCTTGTCGATCTTGACATTAGTTGTTCTCTCAGCGTCACATACCTTTATAGTATTGCTGTCGCTGTCATAGAGGAAGTAACCGTTCTTATCTGTGCTGTCGGGAGCAGTCTTGTAGCCTGTCTGTGCTGCTACGCTCACTTCGCCGTTCACAACATCGAACTTGAGAACGCTTGTGATGACCTTATAGATCTTATTGCCTATTATTATGTCATTGCCTGTTTCCTTGAGGTAGTAAGTGCCGTCATTAAGGATGAACTCCTTGGCACCATTACCATCGGACTCCCACTCATTAACAGTCGTGCCGAATGCGTCCTTTGCACGTACTGTGCAGTCAGCATCGGTAAAGAGCGAAAGCTTAGCGCCTGCGATCTCGGCCTGACCTGTGATATCGGTCTTGTCGATCTTGACATTAGTTGTTCTCTCGGCGTCACATACCTTTATAGTATTGCTGTCGCTGTCATAGAGGAAGTAACCGTTCTTATCTGTGCTGTCGGGAGCAGTCTTGTAGCCTGCCTGTGCTGCTACGCTCACTTCGCCGTTTACCACGTCAAACTTGAGAACGCTTGTGATGACCTTATAGATCTTATTGCCTATTATTATGTCATTGCCTGTTTCCTTGAGGTAGTAAGTGCCGTTGTTGAGCGTAAAGGTCTTTGCACCGTTACCGTCAGACTCCCACTCATTAATGGTCTTGCCCTCAGCGTCCTTTGCACGGACTGTGCAGTCAGCATCGGTAAAGAGCGAAAGCTTAGCGCCTGCGATCTCGGCCTGACCTGTGATATCGGTCTTGTCGATCTTGACATCGCCGGATGTGATCTTTCTCATGGCATCACAGATCGTGAATACGGCTTCACCGCTGTTATTGGTGGAATAGAGTGCTCCGCCGTTCTCATTCATATTTTCGATGTCAGTAACGATGTTTTCAGAAACCGATGTTACGATTCCGCCCGAAACCGTGAAGGAGAATTCGGAAGAAATCACATCGTATACATTACCGTCATTATCGGTAACATTAGTACCGGACTCGGTGAAGACATAATTGCCGTCAGGGAGTTCAAGTGTCAGGGTTTTGCCTATAGCAGAGGTCCAGGGATTGGGATTTTCGGTAGTGCCGCTTACAGCTGTGCGGTTGCCTTCCGCATTAACGCTGTAGACTGTGATAACAGCACCGTTGAGTTCCTTCTCGCCTCTGATATCAGTCTTGTTGAAGTTAACCTTTACAGGCTTGGGTCCGTTTGTGAGAGCGTCCCTTATTATAAAGGTATTGTTTGTTGCAGAATACTCTATCGAGCTATTGGAGTTCTCAACGATCTTATCGGAGACCTTGGTCACAACGCCGTTTGTGATCTCAAACTCGAACTCGGAAGTAACTGTGGTATATTCTTCGTTGTTGTAGGTGAACTTAGTTCCCCACTCTTTGAGAACATATGCACCGTCACGGAGCCTGAGTGTCATCGGAGCATTACCCGACACCCACTGAAGTCCGTAACATACGGAATCGTTGGTTCTCATTTTGTAGAATTCGCCTGCAAGCGAGGGATTCTCTGCCTTAGCGGTATCGTAAATGTTCTCCCACATTGTGGTACCGATATTCTCGCCTGTGTTCTTGTCCACAAGACGGATAGTAGCGCCGGGGAGCTCATCTTCGCCGATAAGCTTTTTCTTGGAGATGGTAACTTCTGTCTCCTTGGGAGCCTCATAACCCTCGAGCTCGCTGAATGGGAAGTGCCACTCACCGCCGTTGTTCTCGACATAGCCTGCCGAAACGAGCCAGCCGGTGCTTGTGGAAGGAACATGGGTAACGGTCTGTGCATTGGGAATGAGGAAAAGGCCTGCGGTATTTCTTATTGTTACGCAAGGTGTATCAGCTGCAAACTCTTCCTCTGTATTGACAGCACCGCGGAGGTTCCAAACGATCCTTCTCATTACCTGCTGATCGAGCCACTGGTTCTTTTCACTCAGTCTTCCGCCGTCAGGCATCGAGTTGCCCTCAATGACTTCACCGGTTCCTTTTTTGGTGACTTCAAGGTAGAACTCATCGATAGTTACATACTTTGTAGTTTTGAAGTTGATAACGATCGTCTGATTTTCTTTCTTGATGAATTTGAAAGTCATGTTCTGCGGCTGGAACACTCCGTTGACTGCAAGAGCATCACCGTCAACATAAACGGTAGCATTATCAGGATAATCAAGAGTATCGACTGTGATATGGCTCTCGCCGACAACAGGTGTGACAGTTGCACTCTTGGATGCAAGTCTTCCGGACATCTGCTGCATCTGAGTGATAATGGGATCTACCACTTTATTCTTTACGCTTGAAGCAGTGACTTCTGTCTCTCCGTCAGCTTCCTTGTTGGTAAGTGTTACCAGTTCAGGAGTCTGAGTCACTACCTTATTAATATCGGGTGTGCGTATTACGAGAGGAACCTGAGGATTACCTACCACGAGTCTTCCGTTGGGATCCGCGGTGATATTGGTTGGATCCGGATCTACCGAAGGCTTGGGAGCCTGAGGATCGGGATCGGGATCAGGTTCATTCGTCAAATAATAAGGATCCTTTGCAAGAAGCGCAAAATTACCGACATAGATCTCACCTGCTGTCTCACTTGCGAGGTCGGGGTCGATATTCTGACCCTGTGAAGAAGTAGTGGTCCTCAGAAGGTCACGGTAATAGTTTGTTGCAAAGTTTGTCTGTGCATGGTTTCTCAGAGCAAATCTGTCAGCAGTAATACCGAATGCGATACCGCTTCCGAGGATATCTCTGAAATTGTAATTATCGGAAGAAGCGGGTGCAAGGAAGTTAACGGTGACAGAATACTTTGTAACGATATTGTCTCCGCTCTTCTCAATTTCGCTGATGTCAAGCTTCTGAGCTTTAAGGAAATTTCCGCTGAAAAGCTCTGTACAGTTCTCACCTTTGATAAGGTTACCGATGTTACATTCCTTGGCAGCCTTGAACACTCTCAGCGTAGTGCTCTTTTCATTTCCGTGATACTGCTCATTCGGAAGAGCATTCTGGTTTTCGTCCGTCCAGTTACGGTTGGTGCTGTCCTGAACAGTGAAAGTAAGGCTCTCTGCATTATTACATACGAGCTGCTTGAGATAATAAGTAGTCGGGCTGTTCTGATGCTCAACCTCTACGAGCGCGTAAATGTACTCGTCTGCTTTGATAGTGGTTTTGTCAGAAAAATTGATATTAAGAGCAAACTCAACGTTCTGCTTGTCAAACCTGACATTGATACAGTCAACGTCATCCGTTTTGGACGGTACATATCCGGGGAAAGTGTCAGATGACTGCTCATTGAATTTGACAGTATTTCCCTCATAGTATTCAGTAACATTGATCTTGGTCTCTTTTTCTCCCACAGGAGCCACAAGGTTAGTAGGCTCAACCGATGCTGTGGTATTAAGAGGATTGTAATCAACATCACCTGTTACCCAGTATCTGTACACACGGGCAATGAATCTGTGCTTTTCCGAATTATAAGTCACAGTATTCTTGCTTCTGTCAGCAGTAGACTGATAATCGCTTCCCCACTCATAGAAAGTGTCAAAGGTAGCGATAGAATCCGTCTGAGTCTTCGGGAAGATTTCTTTGCAGTCCCATGCCACGAACTGATCGACATAATCCTTTGTTGCCGCTATGTCAGTATCTGCGTCTTTATCAACAAGGGCGCCCAGCACAAAGTACCTGTAGTTCGTGTTGTCGCCTTCTTCGTTGACGCACAGCGATTTGACGTCATTGTCATAGAAATTGACATTGACCGTCTGGATCTCGCCATCCGCATTTGCGCGAAGCGGTGTCAGCAGATTTCCGTCGAAGCAGACCGTTGCAGCGAGAGCGAAAGCCATGAATCCGCTTACAAATCGCTTAAACAATGATCTTCTTTTCATTAATCCCTCTCCTTTTCATATATTTCATAATTCCATATTCTTACGTCCGAACACTTCCCTGCAAAGCAGAACAGGGCTATATCCGGAGTCCCTCGGCGAAACGTGCCAAAGCTTCGGGATTGCATAATAATACACTTATATTATACCACACTTCGTAACGAAAAAGCAATAAAATTGCGAAAATAATTTCGCAATTTTAGGAGAAATTTTAACCAAATAATTAGCTATAATAGACAAAGGCTATTTGTTATTTTACAAAATGATAGTTTTTTATCTTAATTATCTTCAAGAAAATGGCAATTAAGGTTTTCGGCTTTACGCCACTCCCCTTGTCAAGTTCCGCGGCATTACTAAAAAAGCATCGGCAGGAAACTCTTTTTCCCGCCGATGCTATGGTTAAACATAATGATTCAATTCATGGATGCAGTTGACAAAGCCTGTTTCAAATCCTCTTACAGACAAACACACCGGCTCTATGGCTGCAACATCCCCTAACATTGTTATGAGTCGGCTGCCGGCACATCCGTTTTGGCAGCATGACGCAATTTCTTTACCTCATACATACGCTCATCGCTGAGACTTATTATCCTGTCTATATCGTCACCAGAACCGTCTGTCTCATATATGCCTATACTAATGGTCGTTCCAAGGCCGTATTTTTCAAACGCCTTCCTGACCGCATCCTCGAACTCATTGCTCCGCTCACGCAGATATTCAATACTGTGTTCGGTATCAATGGCTGCAAACTCGTCTCCGCCGAGCCTTGCACACACAGCATCGGGGAAATACTCCCTTATCAGATCCGATGTGGCAGTGAGCACATTGTCTCCCTCGGCGTGACCGAAATTATCATTGACCGCCTTGAACATATCTATATCCATATACATCAGCACAAAAGGCGTACCCTCGATAGCATTGAGATAGTTATAGAAATACCTGCGGTTATAAATACCCGTGAGCATATCGGTATTTGCGGCTTTTATCATCGAGTGCTCATAAGCACGCTGATAGGTCACATCCTGCATAGTCACGAAATAGCCCGAAAGGTTATCGAAGTTGTCCCTGATCTCTATGGCCGCGACTTCAAAGACTCTCTCCTCGCCCTTGACATCCATTTTATACTCCTGGATAGCTGAATGGAGGCTGCCGTCAAACTTCACATCACTTGTCTCTTTAAGGTTTGCAAGCTTCCAGTCATCAAAGCTGAACGCCCTTTTCTGTGCTTCGGTGATGGCACCCGTAAGTTCCGAAAAGCTGCTGTTCATCCTGACCACCCTGCCGTTTTCGTCAAATATGGTCATCGGGAAGGGTATGTTCTCTACAAGTATCGAAAGCTGTATACCCATATTGCTGAAATTGGTCACATCGTGACCGATGCCTACCGTACCGAACACGCCTCCGTATTTATCATAGAGCGGCGTCTTATAAGTAATGAGCTGGATCATACCGTCCTTGGTGCGGACAGGTTCATCGCAGATAAAAGTCTTTCCTGTACTTATGGCGGTCTCCTCGGATTCCGCGCAGGCGAAGACAGCACTTCCGTCCTTGGGACGCGGAACATCCCAGATAAAGAAATGATCCTGTCCCGTAACTGCTTTCTTGTCCTTTTGTACTATTCTGCAGAACTCGTCGTTAACAAGGGTATGTATCCCGTCTATTCGTTTGAACCATATCATATCGGGAGCACTGTTTATGAGGGTCAGAAGAGTGCGTTTGTAAAAGTCTCCGTCAAACTCCGACTTCATATCGTGCACAAGGCGGATATAACGCTTTTTCAGAAGTTCGGCACCGTCCGAGATATTCCATATATCACGGACACGGTCATAAAGACCTGCCGCATCAGCCGGCTTGCCTATGAACACCACTGTAAGCCTGTCATCCCTGATCTCAGCAGCAGTCTCTGCAAGCTGTCTGTTATCGGTAAGGAACAGCATAGCTGCCTTTTCGGGCAGAACAAGGCTCCCGTTATAAGCTGCCGCTGCAAAGATGACCTTTTCGGGCAGTTCATCTTCGTTCAGTTCGACATCAAAGGCTGCATTGTCAAACGCATACAATACATTAAGTCTCAGATCAGTCATTGTTTTCATCTCCGATATCAGCGGTCTTGTTTTTCATACCGTAACAGTCACGGTTTTGTCTTCTAACTTATCTTCCTGCGGATGATTGCGTATGTAATGGAAAAGATACTGCTGAGCTATACCCTCATATCCCTTTACACACTCGGGGAGCCCGTTGGGATACCAGCGTTCAAGAGCACGTTTCATCCATACATCCACGGGAAACGCCTCTGTCCTGTACATACCGAAAAGGAGCGTACACATCGCCACTTTTGGACCTACGCCCTTTATGGTCATCAGCTGTTTCTGAGCCTCGGCGAGGGGCATCACTGCGATCTTTTCAAGATCAAGCTCCCCCGAGCACAGCCTGCGGACAGCGTCCTCAAGATATCCTGCCCTGAATCCCGCACGCAGAAAACCAAAGTTCTCGGCGGTCTCCCCTTTCAGCTGCTCAAGAGAGGGATACCCTCCGTAATGTTCGGTCAGCCTGCCGATTATGCCCTTTATACGGGGTATATTGTTATTCTGTGAGATTATAAAGCTTGAAAGCGCCTCCCACTTATCCTGCCTTAAGATACGTATGCCCCCTGCGTAAGCGCAGGCTTTAGCCATCATCTCATCCTCTGAGAAACGTCTTTTAAGCTCGGCGTAATCGGTGGATAAGTCCAAATAATTGTACCAAACATCCAAAAACTCACGTTCTGTCGTGTTTTCCAGGCGAAAAACATCTTTCCTGCCATCTGCTCTGCTAATCCGCAGAAATGTGTTGAGGTAATAGCCCTCGTATGTATCCTCGGCAGTCTTCTTCCAGCGGAACGCCTGACCGCAGTCAAGAGTCTCGTCAAGGTCAAAGTCGCTCTGATGCAGGATTATATCACTGCCGCTCACACTGTGATCCATATAAGTCTCCTTTTCATCAGACAGCTTTACATACTGAGCTGCTGAAAATACTGAAGCGACTGAAAGGGCACCACGCCGAAATATCTTCCGCCCTGACTGCATATCAGCTCGACTACGGCGATCCCCTGAGGTTCAAGGATACGCTCGGCGCAATGGGCAAGGAAGAAATTGACATTTATGCCGTCACGCAGACGGTTCATCACCTGAGTAGTCGCAAAACCTTTGAGCGCACCCTGCCACTGCTCGGGCTGGATAGCCAAAGGATAGCCATGCTTGTAAAGAAGATTGTTCAGAGGAATAACAAAGAACTGTACCGACTGTCTGTACAGCTGATCCATATCCCTTGGAAAGATCTCGGGCATAGGCAGGACGTAGGAAGAAGATATTGCCACTGCAAGAGGCGGCTCATTGTGATCGTTCAGGACCGCTTCTCTGTCTCCTGCCAGCAAGGATGCAAATTGCAGAGATCTTTCATCTGTTCCGAAAAGGCGGTCAACATTCAGTGAAGAATATCTGCCCATACCGTCACCGTAACGGGCTTTGAACTGTTCAACGCTCATACCATTATTCTCAATGCTTTTCCCGGATGCTCTCCTTGAAAAAAAGCTGATACCGATAAGGATCGAGATGAATCCGATAAATACTGAAAGGCCCAATGCCGTGACAGCTATCGAATTGTCGCCGATATCGATATCTATTTCCATTAGGATAAAGTACAAAAAAATATAAGACCATGCCACTCTCGACATCACATACGCGATCAATCCTATAGTTGCAGTATCATTCCGTGTCCCGAAGAACTGATTTGTCTTCCTGTACTCAGAAATATTCTTTTTCATAGCTACAAGCATCCATATCAGCAGAATGCCGCTGACTACCGATATCGCAAACAAAGATGCTTCCTCGTTATCGTCAAACAAAATAACGCCGATAACAGCAGCAGAGATCGAGATAATAGCAAATATCAGCAGTCTTATCAAAAGATCTTTTATACTCTTTCTCATGAAGTCTCCTTTTTTTCAAAAAAACTGTTGCAAAATATCTTAATAACCATTATACTATAAATAATAAGAAAATGCAAGCCAACAAATTAAAATTTCTCAAACAAATCAATTCAAAACCTGCACAGGAGGATCATTATGAGAGAAAGCATACTCACCATACCGATAAACGAGATATTCGAGCCTAAATGCGGCTGTCCCATCTGCCGTATGCGCGATATGCTCGAAGAAAGGACCGTGGATTACATAATGGGTGCCGCCATGATGGAACCCGATGTCCGGATGGAAACTAACAGGCAGGGGTTCTGCAAGACACATTTCGAGCAGATGCGCGCCTGCAAGAACCGACTTTCTCTTGCGCTGATGCTGCAGTCTCACTTGCAGTCCATGCAGAAGAACATATTTGAACGCTCGAAAACAGGCTTCTTTGAAAGCAAGACCGCCAAGCAGAAAAAGGTCTCGGCTGTGAACAACGACTGTTTTGTCTGCTCAAAGATCGAATGGGGTATGTCACGTCTGATGGTAACAGTTTTTGAACTCTATCAGAAAGAACGGGAGTTCCGCACACTTTTCTCCGAACAGGAACAGCTCTGCCTGCCCCATTACGATATGATGGTCGCCCTTGCTGCCGAAAAACTCGACAAGCGCTGGCTCGGTGACTTTGTCAACGCCTGCGGAGAGCTTACCAAGAAGTATCTTGATGTACTCGAAGCCGATGTTTCGCACTTCTGCAAAATGTATGACTACCGCAACACAGGCAAGGATGCTGACTGGGGGAACTCGAAAGATTCCATTGAAAGAGCCATAAAATTCCTGACCACAAGATAATGTGAAGGTTACAAAGCGGTTACAAAATATACAGGGTTTCTGAGAGCTTGTCATATATCAAAAGTACAAGTTATAGTACAGTTGAGCACGATATGTCGGTGCTTCGGTTCAGCACAGAAACAAGGGAGATTTTTTGGACTCGTTTGCAGATTTACCGCTCCGACCGTCATAACAAATTAAAAAATGTCGGTTTGTCCCGAAGTTTCGGGGGCTAAGATCCGCAAGTGTCATCAGGTGCCGCTCCGTTCATCTCCTATTAATATTTGTAATGGATTTTCGTCCAAAAAACCCCGTTTTTTTCGCTTGGTTGTACGTTTTTTCAGACTTGCAATTCTTTCAACATCTCAAAAAGCACTGAAAAACCGTACGGTTTTCAACGGTTTCAACAGACTTTTCAACAGTTTTGATTTACGAAAATCCTCTTTCAACAAGAGTTTTCAACAAAAAGTTGAAAAATCAGGCGTTCCTGATGCAAATTTACAGAATCTGACAAATAGTGTTGAAAACTCGCTTTTCCACATAAAAGCAACAAAACAATACCATGTTTAAATATTAATTTTTTGTTAACAGACCGCCCGCAAGTGAAAGTCTGCGTGTCAAAAACTTTGCCCCTGATTTGTGTAATATGTCAAAATCAAAACAAAGTCTTCAAATGCTATTGGCTTTTGAAGGCTTTTGTGCTATAATATTGTATATATGCATTTATGCTGCTTTTAAGCGAGATCATACAGTAAAGGAAATTCGTTATGGATAACAGATCAAAATTCAGAAACCGTCCCATTGAGGAAAATGAGACCGATGAAAATGCTCAGGTCATAATCGGCAGAAACCCTGTCATTGAAGCCCTCAAATCAGGGATGCTGATAGATACCCTTTACGTCAACCGCGAATCGGGCGGCTCAATAGGACATATAATCTCTCTTGCAAAAGAGAGGGGCATAGTGATAAAGGATGCCAATGAAGCAAAGCTCTCAAAATTGTGCGGAGGTGCTTCCCATCAGGGCGTTGCTGCTGTGGGAGCCTGCGCCGAGTATGCTTCGGTGGAAGACATATTCAGAGCAGCCGAACAAAAAGGTGAAGATCCTTTCATTATAATCTGCGATGAGATCGAGGATCCCCATAACCTCGGCGCCATCATACGTACTGCCGAAACAGCCGGTGCTCACGGTGTCATTATCCCCAAGAGACGCAGTGCCTCCCTAAACTATACTGTGTTCAAGACCTCTGCAGGTGCCGCAAGCTATGTGCCTGTTGCACGGGTCGCCAACCTCCCTGCTGTTATAGACGAGCTCAAGCAGCGCGGAGTGTGGATCTACGGAACAGACGGTTCCGGTAAAGATTATGCCTCTGCCGATATGACAGGCCCCATAGGACTTGTTATCGGATCCGAAGGCTTCGGTATGGGCAGGCTCATCAAGGAAAAATGTGACTTTCTTCTGAAGCTTCCCATGGCAGGAAAGATAACCTCGCTGAATGCCTCCGTTGCCGCCGGAATATTTATGTACGAAATAGTAAGACAGCGAAGAAACGCTGCCGATAAGGAGTTGTGAGCATGGCTGACCGTTTTTCGATAGATGACATCATAGCGGAATATACCGAAAAGAAAAAGAAATGGGCACAGCAGCACGACGAAGATGATAAATCACAGGAAAGCGGGATATCCGAGCCCGAAACGAGTGAGGAGCCTGTTCCCGTTATCACACAGGAAAACACACCTGAGATCAGCGAAGAGATCACACCCGTGATCCCCGATGACATCCCGAAGGAGGAACCGTCAGAGCCGGAGCTTTCTCAGCGCGAAGAGAAAGCCAAAGAGAATGCCGAACTGATCGGCAGTCTTACAAAACTCAGACGCGAGCATGGCAAAGTCGAGGAAGAACTGGCTCCCGAACCGATCAAGCCTACAGATATCAAGGATATAGATATGGCTCTTACCGGCAAGGTGCTGCCCGATACCTCTGAGATCAGACGCCCCGAGCCCGAAGACCTGACATATCATCAGCGTTCAAATCAGCTGAAACAGCGCCGTCAGAAGAAGATAGATTCATTCAGGCTCGATCAGCACGAAAACCGTGGTGAAACAAACGATGAAGAGACCGCAACTCACCACAGCGGACAGCATGAGTTCGAGCGATTTGACGACGAGGACGAAGTCCTGAGCGATATCCTGCAAGTCAAGAGCAATCTTACCGTGAGAATGACCGTGTTGCTCTGTGTGGGTATTTTCTCACTGCTGATAACCATCGCAAACGACTTCTCGCTGCCGCTTATCAAACTCTTTGATAAAGTCGCAGGTCCCTCAACCTATCTTTTTACCAATACTATACTCGGACTGATAGCAGTCGCTATAAGCTATACCGTTGTATTTGAAGGCATATTGAACCTTGTGAAACGCCGTGCCGACTGTGACAGCATCGCCGCCGTGGCTGTGGTGATACCCATCATATCAGGTATAGCCACGCTGTTCGAGCCGACTATAGTCCGCCAGAATTTCTACCACGTATATACCAGTGCCGCCATTGCAGGACTGATATTCAATACCCTCGGCAAGCTGATGATCGTCAAACGCACCGAGCGCAATTTCCGCTTCGTGTCTGCCGATTTTGAACGCTATGCCCTCGTCACGGTGGATAACGAGAATACCGCCGAAAAGTTCACAGGCGGCGTGCTTGATGATTTCCCCGAACTCACAACAATGAAGAAGACCGAGTTCATCAAGGATTTCATGAAGAATTCCTACTCTACCGACATATCCGATGCCTACGCCAAAAGGCTCTCACCTGCGATACTGCTTGCAGGTCTGCTGGTGGGCCTGCTCTCGCTGATCTTCGAGAAAAACACATCGGGCGTTGCCGAAAAGATATTCAACCTTATGGCAGTAATGTCCGGTACTATTACCATATGTTCGTCTTTTGCACTCATGCTCCTGGTAAATATCCCCCTCGGACGAGCTCAGAACAAGTATCTGCGCTATTCGGGCGTGATGCTCGGATATTCCGCGGTTGACCGCTTCTCTGATACGAATTCGGTGCTCATTGATGCGGAACAGCTCTTCCCAAGAGGAATGATAGACCTCAAGAACCTCAAAGTTCTCGGCTCAACCAAGATCGAAGAGTGCATACTCTTCGCTTCGAGCCTTGCCTGCCGCGCAGGCAGCGTGCTGAGCCCTACATTCTTTAAGATACTCCGCGGAAAGACCGATATGCTCTACCCTGTAGAGAGTTATATCTACGAGGACGGGCTGGGTCTTTCAGGCTGGATAGAGAACAAGCGCGTTCTGCTTGGCTCCCGTGAGCTTATGGAGAACCATTCCATTGAGGGACTGCCTACCAAAGCCAAAGAAGCAGAGTACGCAAAAGGCAACATGGTGCTGTACCTCTCAGTCTCGGGCGTGGCCTCTATGCTGTTTGTTGTACAGGCAAAGGCAAGCCTTTCGGTATCACGTTGGCTCGGAGAACTCGGCGATAACGGCATTGTTACTGTAATACGCACAGTGGACGGCTTTATCAGCCTTGACCTCATCTCCAGACTCTTTGACGCTGACCGCAATATGCTCAAGCTGCTTCCCTTCCGCTATCATAAGGATTATATGGAGGAGACCGAATTCTCTGCTGAGGTTTCATCCTCACTGCTGTGTTCGGGACATTTCCCCTCTTTCGCAATGCTGCTGATCGGTACCAAACGCCTCAAACAGATCACCGCACTTGGGATCGCCATTCAGGCAGGCGCCTGTGCTCTCGGCTTCGGCATCTCTGTGGTGATGACCCTTCTCGGTACATTCGGACGCATCAATCCAAGCTTTGTCATCATATATAACTTAGTCTTCCTGATCGCTACCCTGATAGCAGAAAAACGGAAAGTCTGATCATCCGACAAAAAGGCCTCACATTACAGTGAGGTCTTTTTTTGACAGTCCGCCTCAGATTTAAAAGTACACAAATAGGTTTACATTGAATTGTGCATATCTGACAAAGTTTAATTAAAATAATCGCTATTGTTCATTTTTTAGCAGTTTAGCTGTTGCATTTTGTTCTATTATATGATATAATAAGGAAAATTTTTATTTCAGAGGTGTTCCTATATGAAAAAATTTTTGAATGAATTCAAAGCATTTGCTTTGAAGGGCAACGTAATGGACTTGGCAATAGGTGTTATCATCGGTGCTGCATTCGGTAATATCGTTACCGCCTTCACCGAGGACATCATCCAGCCGTTCATCAACGGTATCGGTGGCGCTGAGTTTGGTTTCAAGATCCCGATCTACGGCGGTCAGTACATCCTGCTCGGAGACTTCCTCACCGCAGTTATCAACTTCATCATCATGGCATTCTGCATATTCCTTATGATGAAGGCCGTAAACAAGCTTATGACTGTCGGCAAGAAGAAGGAAGAAGAAGCTGCTCCCACTACCAAGAAATGCCCCTTCTGCAAGAGCGATATCGACATCGAAGCTACAAGATGCCCTCACTGCACATCTGTTATCGAAGAAGCATAAAAACACCGGAAACAACAAGGGGGCAGGCCTTAGCGTCCTGCCCCCTTTTATTGTATCTTGCATCAGCATGAAGGAGGATAAATATGTGTAAGGCTGTAGTTATAGATCACCCTCTGATAAAGCATAAGATCTCGCTGCTGCGTGACGAGCGCACAGGCACCAAAGAGTTCAGACTGCTCGTAGAAGAGATAGCAATGCTGATGGGCTATGAGGCTCTCAGAGACCTTCCCACGGAACTTGTAAGAGTAAAGACCCCCGTTGCCGAAGCCGATGTACCGATGCTCTCGGGCAGAAAGCTCGCCATAGTGCCTATACTCCGCGCAGGACTCGGTATGGTCAACGGGATACTTGCACTGGTGCCGTCAGCCAAGGTAGGTCATATCGGCCTTTACCGCGATGAGGTCACTCATCTGCCCCACGAATACTTCTGCAAGCTGCCCGAAAACATCGATGAACGCCTTGTGATACTCCCCGACCCGATGCTTGCCACAGGTGGTTCGGCTATTGCCGCTGTTGACTTCATCAAAGCCAAAGGATGCACGAATATCAAGTTCATGTGTATCATAGCCGCTCCGGAGGGTCTGAAAGCTCTCCAGACAGCCCATCCCGATATTGACATATATGTCGGCTGCCTTGATAAAAAGCTCAACGAGGACGCTTACATCGTTCCCGGGCTGGGTGATGCAGGCGACAGAATATTCGGTACCAGATAACAGGCTGTAGATCATCACACAAAAAAAGAAGCTGTTGCGTGCAACAGCTTCTTTTAATTATGTCTTATTCTTCTTCGCTGGACTCATCCTCAGAGGAATCGTCACTGTTCTCGGAAGACTCATCGGAAGAACTGTCCTCTTCGGAAGAATCATCGGGCTTGCTGTTGTTGCTGCCGGATGATGCGGGACCCTCAGGAATCTTTACAGCTGCACCTGTCTCTGCATCCTCCTCGAAGAATGCCTTGAGTCCATCCTCGGTCTCGCTTGCGCTGTAGCTTGCATAGCCGTCAACTACGCCCTCACCCTTAGCGTTGATATATGCATTCTTGAATCTGAATGTCATAAAGAACTCCTTGGTGGAAGTTGCGCCGTCCTTATCAACGGTAGCAGTTACCTTATAAAGTCTGAACAGGATGTTCTTAACATCGGAGGAGCTGAGTGAACCGTCTGCAAAGCCCTCGGAGAGGATTACATAAGCACCTGCAGGCTCGAACTTGAACTCGGTTGCCTTGCCGTCAAACTGGACTGAGCCGAAGCTGGATCTGTCCTTATTCTGGTTTTCAACCTTCTCAAGATAGGACTTGAAGGTCTCTTCCATGTTATTTACATCGCCGGTGGTGGACTTATCGGTGATATAGAAGCCGAACGAGCTATCGATAGTGAACTCCTTGACTGCATAACCGTCTTCGTCAACTTCGCCTGCGGGCTTGTAGCCTTCATTCTTGAGGCCGTATGTGCTTGCTTTTACCTTGAACTTGTCGCCGACCTTGAGGGAGCCGTTGTTATCAACAACGATGTTGTAGTATACGTTATCGGCTACGATCTCATCACAGTCGGACTCATCGACTGAAGAAATGGTCAGATAAGGAGCAGCGCCTCTGGTATTGAACTTGATATCCTTGAATACGTCGATCTCCTGGAGCTCAGTAAGACCCGAAACGGTGAAGGACTTGGTCTCGGACTCCTTCTCAGCGACATACATGGTATCCTTATAAGTGAAATAGAAGCCCTTGGACTTATCATCCTGATCGAGGTATGTCAGATCCTCGAGCGAATAAGTTCTGATAGAAGCGGTAACTTCATAGGAATCACCGTTCTTGAGGTTATAGGAATAAGGTGCATCATAGTCAACGAAAGGCAGATCCTTATTCTTGGAATCGTAGGTAGCCTTACCCTCGCCGTCACGGCCCTCAAACTTAACGTTGAAGCCATCGAACAGGTCGATCTTCTTGCCTTCTACAAGGCCTTCTACCTCGATTTCAAACTCGGTATTTGTAAGCTCGATCTTGTTCTCTTTGAGGTAATCCTCGTCATACTCAACGGTACACTTTACGGAGTCGCCGTTGGAAAGACCGGATTCCTTATCAAACTTGATCTTGAGGAGGTACTCCTCCTTCTTTATCTTGAGGAGCGCCTTCTTCATATCGTTGGCAGCGTCCTTGTTCTTTGCCTTGTCATAAGCCTTGAGGAGCTCTTTCTTATCAGATGTGAAATACTTGCTGTATCCGTCATCATCCTCGAGTTCTTCCTCATCTTCCTCAGCCTTCTGAAGCTTCGAATATCTCTTGAAATCAGCCTGAACTGCAACTTCCTCAGCGTTCAGATAACCTACAGCTGTACCGTTGCCGTTAACGCCCTTGAACTGTATGTAGAACAGATCCTTGGCATCGATCTTCTGATAACTGGGCAGGCACATAATGACTACGATTACTGCGATAAGAACAACAGCTGCCGCAGCAATTCCGATGATAGCACCCTTATGCTTTGCAAACGCACTGCCGGCTGCCGCAGCAGGTGATGCCGGCACAGCCTGATCTGTTACCGGAGGGGGAACAGGAGCAGTAAATGCAGAATCATTTGCATTCTCGACTACGGGAGCGGGTTCATTCTCTACTACCGGTGCGGGAGCAGACTCGGGCTCTGCAACAGGTGCAGCAGTCTCGGGAACTGCATCAGCAGGAGCAGGAGTACCGCACTTTGCGCAGAACTTTTCGTTCTCGCCCAGAGCGTTTCCGCAATTAGCGCAAAACTTTTGACTCATAGTATACCTCCATACAAATATTGTACTTTTGTACACGGGCTTTTATTTACCCCATTTATACATATTCATTATAATATGCTTAAACGTTTTTGTCAATAAGTTATTTAAACAAAAAAGCGCCGTGAAACAAGACTTTTCACAGCGTTTTATGCATATCTGCGCCATTTGGCACCCACTGTATCAGAACACCGATAACAGGCGCGGAAACTGGCTTTCGAGTATCAGTGACACACGGCGGCGAAGGCATCCGCATTCGGCCGGAAGGTCTTCACAGCAATGGCTGCAAAGGTGCCTGAGCCTTGCCACGGTACAGGAAATCTCGGCAAGCTGATCTGACGGAACGATCAGCGACAGCTTATCCCGCTTTTGCTCCCATTCCTTTTCAAACCTTGATATTTCCTGTTCTGCTCCGAGCATATCGCCGCTCTCGCAGGCTGCGGTTATCCTGTCGGTAAGTTCGGTGAATCGCTCAGTGCTGCGGCTGACGAAAAACAATGACAGCACTGATCCTGCCAGTATTATCATGAATAATGCTCCGCAGACAACTGCTCTGTTCAATCAGCATCACCCTTTCTGATAATAGTATACTGCCCGTTCTTATCGGCGGTTAGGATAAACACCTGCGGAAGCGTCAGTCCTGCGCTCTTTGTGATCTTGCTGACCCACTTTTCATCCTTGCCGATGAATTTCAGCGACGCAGTACAAAGCTCGCCGTCTGCGACGATCAGCTGCGGCGGATCTGCACATTCGGTTTTAAGCTTCATATCCTCCCTGGTGACAGCCTGTACAGTCTGTTTCTGGAATACCGAGATCTTGCCTGTGGTCTCAACTACAGCAAGCTGAACATCGGATATATCGAACACCTGCTGACTTCTCAGGGATTCCAACAGATCATCAACGGTAAATCTCAGGCTTTTCATGACCTTTTCGTCTACCTTGCCCTCCGAGATTATGATCTTGGGTTCACCTGAAAAGAGTTTTCTCAGTCTGCGAGAATGAAGTGCCAGCTGCGACATCAGCACATCGAGGCAGACGAGGGTCAGTATCGGCACGATGCCCATAAGCATAGGTACGGTAACATCCTCTATCGGCAAAGTGGCTATATTGGAAAGCAGTATGGTGATAACGAGTTCCGTGGGCTGAAGCTCGCCTATCTGGCGTTTGCCCATGAGCCTGACTGATGCTATTATCAGAATGTACAGCACAACAGCGCGTATAAAAACAACAAGCATAAAAACACTCCTTTGCCGAAGTATTGGCAAAGGAGTGCAGATCTATTCAATTTACATCACATAGAACAGCAGTGCGCCGTAGGTCGGATACGGCCAGTATTTCTCGCCCACAAGGGTCTCGATCTCATCGGCACAAGCTCTGAGTTCGCCCATAGCACCGAACACCTTATCGTGATAGCAGTTTGCCTGCTCGCCGATATTTGTGATCTCACGGCACTTGACGAGTTCGTTCTCCAGCTCACCGAGTTTACGGTATGTCTGAGCAGAAAGTGCGGAGATACGCTTTACAAGATCGGTCTCAAAGCTGATATCGGCACCGAGGCCGCTTGCCAGCTGCGCAGTCTTGGAGAGCTCCTTGATATAGGATGCGGCAGCAGGAAGGATATCCTTCTTAGCCATGTCTATCATGGTGTTAGCCTCGATATTTATGGTCTTGCAGTATTCATCGAGGATTATCTCAACACGGCTCTTCAGCTCAGTCTCAGAGTAAACGCCGTACTTGGAGAACAGTTCAACGTTCTTTTCATCGCAGAAGCAAGGCACAGACGCAGGTGTGGATTTCAGGTTGAGCAGACCTCTTCTGGCTGCTTCCTTTTCCCACTCTTCCGAGTAGCCGTTGCCGTTAAATACTATGCGGCTGTTTTCCTTGTATTCACGCTTGATGAGTTCTTCCAGTGCAGTACGGAAACTGCCTGCTCGTTCAAGCTCATCGGCAAACTTATCAAGGGTAGCTGCCACGATAGTATTTATCACTGTGATAGGACCGCCGCAGGAAAGTCTCGAGCCGGGCATTCTGAACTCAAACTTATTACCGGTGAATGCGAACGGAGAGGTTCGGTTACGGTCGGTGGTGTCCTTAGGAAAATGAGGCAGCACGTCAACACCTATCTCCATTTCGACACGCTTGCCCTCATATTTATCCCCGTGAGCGATAGCTTCGAGGATGCCTGTAAGTTCATCGCCAAGGAAGATAGAGATGATTGCAGGAGGTGCCTCATTTGCGCCGAGGCGGTGGTCATTGCCTGCGGTAGCAACAGATGCGCGGAGGATATCCTGGTAATCATTCACAGCCTTGAGTATAGCCACGAGGAACAGCAGGAACTGTGCGTTCTCAGCAGGTGTCTTACCCGGGTCAAGGAGGTTAACGCCTGTATTGGTCGAGAGAGACCAGTTGTTATGCTTACCCGAGCCGTTGATGCCTGCGAAAGGCTTTTCGTGGAGGAGGCACTTGAAGCCGTGCTTTCTTGCGGTACGCTTCATGATCTCCATAGTCAGCTGGTTATGGTCGGTAGCGATATTTGCGGTATTGAATATAGGCGCAAGCTCATGCTGAGAAGGTGCGACCTCGTTATGCTTGGTCTTTGCATAGATGCCCAGTCTCCACAGCTGTTCGTCAACGTCCTTCATATAAGCTGCAACACGGGTCTTGATCGTGCCGAAGTAGTGATCCTCAAGCTCCTGACCCTTGGGTGCGGGTGCGCCGTAGAGGGTACGTCCCGTAAAGATCATATCCTTGCGGTGAGAATACATCTCGCGGTCAACGAGGAAATACTCCTGCTCTGCTCCGCAGTTTGCGATAACACGGGTAGCATTGGATCCGAACATTTTAAGTATCCTCAGAGCAGCGCGGTTGACTGCTTCCATAGACTTGAGCAGAGGGGTCTTCTTATCGAGAGCCTCGCCGTTATATGAGCAGAACGCAGTCGGGATACAGAGGGTGTTCTCTTTTATGAATGCATAGGAGGTAGCGTCCCAGGCGGTATAACCTCTTGCTTCAAATGTTGCTCTGAGTCCGCCAGAGGGGAAGGAAGAAGCATCGGCTTCGCCCTTGATGAGCTCTTTGCCCGAGAACTCCATTATAACATGGCCGTCATCGGTCGGTGTGATGAAGCTGTCGAGTTTCTCGGCGGTAAGACCGGTCATAGGCTGGAACCAATGTGTATAATGGGTAGCGCCCTTTTCAACTGCCCAATCCTTCATAGCATTGGCAACGACATTTGCAAGCTCAATATCGAGGGGCTTGCCATCTGCAATGGTCTTTTTCAGCGCCTTATAGGTCTCCTTGGGGAGTTTGTCGCGCATCACCGATTCGTTGAACACATCACTTCCGAATATTTCGGGTACGTTCATTCTTATACCTCCTGATTATATTTATCAATTATAACGTAAAAGCCTTTTGGGGTCATCTGTTTCCGGCAGCGAACTCGCCTGCATTGATATCGAGGACACAGCGAACAGGCTGGATAAGGGAATCCTCGTACTGACATTCCCACTGAACATCCATACTGATCTTCCCGTCATCACCGATGCCGTCAATGACCTCGCCGCTTTCTATCGGGGCATTGTTATCGTAATTATACCCACAGATATTATAGACATAATTCACTACAGCGTTAGGGTCAAGTCCGTGGAAATGCATCTGCACTTCGGGCAGGTCTATCGCATACATACCGAGTGTATCGACTATCATATCACCGTCGGAGCCTTCGATATTGAAGAACCTTGCATTGACGCACCAACTTATGAAGCGGCTGTCCTTCGAGATATCGCTTTCAAGTATGCGGTCGGGGGTGATCAGCTTACCCGATGCTCTTGTCCTGACTGCGATACAGTCCGGGAACAGAGGCAGGACACATTCGAGCCAGTCCATAACAAGGTCGCATCTTTCCTTATAGTCGAGAGCGGCGGACATCATATCGGAAACCAGGCACTTATATCTGCATCTTTCGAGCAGTTCTTCACCATCCTCGACATCCCAGAACTGACTGCGCTCGATGGGATCAATATCATCGATGTCGAAGGTCAGATCCTGTCCGAGCAGTGCAAAAGCCGGACAATCCTTACCGTCACCGTAATGACCGATGTGCTTCTTTATTGCCAGCGACATAAGCTTACTGTCTTTGCTGACGATATCTGTTTCGCCGAACTTTTCCTCGGCTGCTTTTTTAAGCGTATCAATATCTATAATATCGGGCTTTTCTTCAAAGAGAAGCTCTATCATCAGCATACTTTGGTCATCGGCCTGCTGTGAGAGATCCTGCTTTAATGCTTCGCTCATATCTGTACTCCTTGCTGTGTAACAGTCAGACTCTTGTTATCCTCTGATAGCTGAAGACCTCATAGCCGCCCTCAACGGGCTCCATCTCCGACCAGTCATCCTCGCCGTTCTCCTCGGCTGCGATCATTAACCTGCCATTTTCTTCCTTCCACTTGAAGGAATGAGAAACGCCGTACTTATCGTCATACTCGCCGAACTCATTGTCCGCATCGTATTCCTTGGGCATAAGAGCGAGCACAGTGCCGTCTTCCCTGAAATCGTACACGATCTTAGCCATGACCTTCTGCATCATATTCACACTTGCATCAGCCTCGATCTCCTCGGCTGTCATCCATTTCTGGCTGAGGTCCTTACCGAAAACACAGACTGCTCTGATCTTCCAAAGTCCGGAAATCTCCATATCTGTACCTCCTCAGTCAACGTCAATAAAGTCTATGTCTTTCTTCTTTTTCTTCTTGGAATCGCCGTCATCAAGTTTGAGCAGGTTTTCCAGCTTATTCTTACCGACAACGGATCCGATGAGGTTGGAAACGCCTGTCACTACGAGCAATATTCCGAGGACGGTGATAACGGTCTCTCCGATAAGCATAGGACACATAAGTATGATGATACCGCCTATAACAGTGACAGTTGCAAGTCCGCAAGCCATCTGCCAGCCGTTCTCGTCCTGCTTTTTGATCCTGAGCGAATCATAGAGCGAAACACCGCCGCTGGCAAGCATATAAAGTCCGAATGAGAACGCGAACACCTTTGCCAGAAAATCGGGTTTGATAATAAGGAAAATACCTATTGACGCAAGGATTATGCCTCTGACGAGCCTGAATGCTCCGGCAGAATCGCTGTCCCTGCCCGTATCGTTCTTTGACATAAGGAAACGGCCGATCTCGATAGCGGCGACGGCGAGCGAAAGCCCACCTATGGTATAGCTGATGACGTTGATCAGCGTACTCGGGCTGGCAATAAGTGCCGCACCGAGGATGATACATACTGCCGACAGCAGCATATAGTTTCCGAGTATCTTCTTTAGACCTTTCACACGCAGTCCTCCTTTTATTTTACCCGACATCGGGCATCCGTGATAATATCGGCAAAGACACTGTCCTGCCGCAGTCTGTTAGTTCCGTGTCTTGTTCTTTTTGAGTTTGACCGCCTTGATAACTTTCAGGCGTGAAAACTCCTCTCTCTCCTTTTCCTCCAGCGAATCGGAGATATACTTAACGGTCTCTCTGTCTCTCGGGATTATGATATTCTGCAAAGCGTTGGCTCTTCTCTGGGTCTTTCTGATAGCGACAGAGAGCCTGTAGATACTGTTCTCGACTTCGGCTAGAATGACCGTTGTTTTCTTGACCTTATCGAAAGCAAGGTACGCACGGTCCAGCTGAGACGAGGTATTGAGGAAGCCGTAGTTGATATCGAGCTCCTGTGCATTGAGTTCTATCTTTGGCAGTTCAACGCCCATAACGCTCCTGCTTGTGAGTGTAAGCCCGTTCTCCACAGGTACACACTCGGCATGGGGGATAACTACGCCCTGTGATATATTAGCAAGCTGCAATGCCAAATAGGCTTCTTTATAGGTATCCTCTATAGTGGCTCTGAGTTCCCCTGCCTTATCAACGAGGGACATAAGCTCACGTATCAGGATATTGCGCTTTCTGTCGAGCAGGTCATAGCCAAGGAGCGCCAGTCCGAGCGAACGCTTCATAGCTATCAGATTGCCCTTGGTAGGAAATACCTGTGCCATATCTTCCCTTTCCTTAATTATCAGCTATTAACGGCAGATCACAGGCTGAACATTACCTTAGCGCCGTCGGGGTCATAGAACTTATTGATATGCTCCTCATCAACACGGTCAAGCTCGTTCTTGGGAAGTGTTGAGAGCAGCTGCCAGCCGAGATCGAGAGTCTCCTCGATGGAACGGTTGGTCTCGAATCCCTGATCTATAAAGTGTTTCTCAAAGAGTTTGCCGAAACGAAGATAGCTTTTATCGGCAGCAGAGAGTTCTTCCTCACCGATAACGGACGCGAGAGCTCTTGCATCGGATACTTTAGCATAGGCGGCGAAGAGCTGATTTGCGCACATCTGGTGATCCTCTCTTGTATAGCCTTCACCTATACCATCCTTCATAAGACGTGAAAGGCTGGGCAGCACCGAAACAGCAGGGTACACACCTGTCTGATCGAGGTCTCTGTCAAGAACGATCTGACCCTCGGTGATATAACCGGTAAGGTCAGGGACAGGGTGGGTGATATCATCATTGGGCATAGTGAGGATAGGTATCTGAGTAACAGAACCGGTCGAGCCCTTGACGACTCCTGCTCTTTCATACAGAGAAGCAAGGTCGGAATAGAGGTATCCCGGGTAACCCTTACGGGCAGGGATCTCGCCTTTTGAGGACGAGAACTCACGCAGTGCCTCTGCATAGGCGGTCATATCCGTCAGGATAACAAGGATATGCATATTATGCTCGAACGCAAGATACTCAGCGCAAGTGAGTGCGCATCTCGGGGTAAGAATACGCTCGATGATAGGGTCGTTTGACATATTGAGGAACATAGCAACTCGTCTGAGGGCACCTGTTTCCTCAAACGAACGCTTGAAGTAGTCGGCGACATCGTTCTTTACGCCCATAGCGCCGAAGACGATAGCGAAGTCCTGACCGTTTTCATCGGCGATCTTGGCCTGACGAACGATCTGAACTGCGAGTTTGTTGTGTGAAAGACCCGAACCCGAGAAGATAGGCAGCTTCTGACCTCTGATAAGGGTCATAAGCGCATCTATCGAGGATATACCTGTATTGATATAGTTCCTCGGATACTCACGGGAAACGGGGTTAAGGGGTTTGCCGTTGATATCGGCATACTTTTCGGGATATACATCGCCGAGGCCGTCTATCGGCTTACCCGCACCCGAGAAGATACGTCCGAGCATCTCCTTTGAGAGCGGCAGTTCCATGGGCTTACCCTCAAATTTTGTAGTTGTATTGCCCAGTGAGAGTCCCTTTGTTCCCTCGAAGACCTGAAGCACAGCTCTGTCCTCCGAGACTTCCACGACTCTGCCGAGACGCTTTGTTCCGTCGGAAAGTCGAAGCTCTGCCATTTCGTCATAGCCTATGCCGTTTACGCCTTCAAGTGCGACCAGAGGGCCGTTGATCTCATTGAGACCGATATATTTAAGCTCCACTTACTGCACCTCCGCAAGCTCGGCAAAGTCCTTATCCATGGCTTCGCTGTACTCATCGAACATCTCGGGTCTGTCATTCGGGATGTCATATTTGATCTTTATGATCTTCTCACACCAACCTGTGCCGATGATCCTGTCTATCGACACGCCGCTGCTGAGAGCATTTTTACCGAACTCATAGAAACGGATTATCAGTTTCATCATAAGATACTGTTTCCTGAGCGGCACGTATGTATCATCCTTATGGTAGGCGTTCTGCTGAAGGAATCCGACTCTGACAGCTCTTGCCGTTTCGATCAGCAGCTTCTGATCGTCGGGAAGGACATCGGAACCCATCAGTTTTACGATCTCCATAAGTGTATTTTCCTCAACGAGGATATTTGAGATCTCCTGTCTTATCTCCATAAAATCCGGAGCAACATTCTTATTGTAGTATGCTGCAAGGTCATCGGTGTACTCGGAATAGCTGGTGATCCAGTTTATAGCAGGATAATGTCTTGCATACGCAAGGCTCTTATCCAGTGCCCAGAAGCATCTTACGAAACGCTTGGTGTTCTGTGTAACGGGCTCGGAGAAGTCACTGCCCTGAGGAGACACGGCACCTATGATCGAAACCGAACCTTCCGTACCGCTGAGAGTTCTGACATAGCCTGCACGCTCATAGAACTCTGAGATACGAGAAGGCAGATATGCAGGGAAACCTTCCTCGGCAGGCATCTCTTCAAGACGGCCCGAAAGCTCACGGAGAGCCTCTGCCCATCGAGAGGTGGAATCTGCCATGATAGCTATATGATATCCCATATCACGGTAATACTCGGCGAGGGTGATGCCGGTATAAATTGAAGCTTCACGCGCTGCCACAGGCATATTTGAAGTATTTGCAATAAGGACTGTTCTGTCGGTAAGGGGACGGTTGGTTCTCGGGTCGACAAGTTCGGAGAACTCCTCCAGCACCTGAGTCATTTCATTTCCGCGCTCGCCGCAGCCTATATAGACGATGATATCGGCATCGCACCATTTTGCGAGCTGATGCTGAGTCATAGTCTTACCTGTACCGAAACCTCCGGGGATAGCAGCTGTACCGCCCTTAGCGATGGGAGCGATAGTATCTATGACTCTCTGTCCCGTGATAAGGGGGCGGTCTATCGGCAGTCTTTCAGCAGAGGGACGGGGCGTTCTGATCGGCCATCTCTGGCAAAGGGTAAGTTCCTCGATCTCGCCGCGTTCATTCCTGATCTTTACGATCACATCGTTGATAGTATACTCACCGTCAGCGGCAGTCCAGATAACTTCTCCGCCCTTTGAGAGAGGTGAAAGCATACACTTATGCAGCACGACATCTGTTTCGGGGCAGGTACAGTAGATCTGACCGGGAACGAGAGTGTCGCCCACATTTACGGTAACGGTCACTCTGAAAAGTCTTTGTGTATCCAACGAAGACACATTTGCGCCGTCACCTATGAAAGCACCAGTGAGGTCTGCAAGGCTTCTGAGCGGACGCTCGATACCGTCAAATATATTCGTGATGATGCCGGGGCCCAGCAATGCCGACATAGGCGCACCCGTACCCTCGACGGGTTCACCGGGCATAAGTCCCGTAGTGCCCTCATAGACCTGGATGGTGGTATATTCGGAATTCACGCCGATCACCTCGGAGATCAGATGCTTGTTTCCGACGTAGACCATCTCCATCATCGAAAGGCTCCTGGTCGCCTTGACCTTGACTATAGGGCCGTTAATCGAATAGATCTTATCCATAAGAATACTCCTAATTCCGAGCGGAAGTCAGTTCGGTATTATTGCAGAACGAAGCTCTTTCCTGTTCGAGCATCGAATCAAATGTACAGTCAAGCACGATGCTGTGATCCGCAAAACGGACGTTCACGCCGCCGAGCAGGATAGATCTGTCTTCCGTGACTATAACGGAAGCAGACTCCAGACTGTCCTTATATTTCATATCGGCAGGTGACAGGCACACCTCTGCCTTACTGTCAGGATACTTTTCCGTACAAGCGGAAACGGTATCCTTCAGCCACTTGCCGTAGCTGCCGCCCGATCTGAACTCTGCGAGCCTGCGCTTGACATCTTCAAACACGCTGTCCGCAAGCTGTTCACGTTTTATGAGCACATTTCTGTGCGACTCAAGCTTTGCTGACGATACTTCACGCCTGAGTCTCTGCTCGGACTGGTTCTCGAGTTCGCGAAGCTTGGCTTTATTGCGCTGATCTGCGGTGATCCTTGCGCTCTCGACTATCTCACGGCTTTCCTTCTCGGCAGCTTCGAGCATTTCCTTGACCTGAGCCTCTGTCTCGTCGCTGATGACCTGTTTGAATCGCCTGAGCTTTTCGGATTCATCTGTCATAATTTTTCACCCGTTTCATTTCGGGGTTTTCCCCGTTTATCGGCTCAGAGCTTTATGCCCACAGCCTCTCTGAGATACTCCGAGATCGTATCGGAGATACGTGATGTGGCATGGCGGTCGGGTATCTCCACGATCAGCGGCTGTTTACGTGTCAGCTTATACGAATAGACCTTATCGCGGCATTTTGAAACTGCGATATCAGTCATCAGCACCACTCCGACATCATCCATAGCCATTGCTTTATCGAGAGCTTCCGACACTTCCTCGGGGGTATGTACCAAAACGCCCTCGATGCCGCTGAGCCTCATTCCCATGAGCGTATCTATATTATCGCTCAGAAGATAGAATCTCATTTTTATCAGCCCAGATTGTTTACGATAAGGATCGAGATAAGAACGCCGTAGAGAGCGATACCTTCGCCCAGTACGACGAAGATCAGAGCCTTAACGAAGTTCTTGGGGTCTTCGGAGGTAGCGCCGACTGCTGCGGGAGCACCTGCTGCAACAGCTATGCCCGAGCCGATGCAGGGAAGACCAACTGCGAGTGCGGCAGCGAGGTATCCAAGACCTGTACCTGTAGAGATAGCAGCCTTTGCGCTGCCCTCCTCAGCTGCGAAAGCAACAAGCTTGCCGATAGGAACGATCAGGCTGAGCAGCATAACGCCGCCGAAAGCGCAAAGGTTGCCGATGAATGCGGGCTTTGCAGGCTTACCTGCCTTGATCCTCTTGGCATAAATGAAGAAAGGAACGCACAGAAGTGCAACTGCGATGAGCGGTAAAACAAAAAGTGATATCATGATTATTTCCTCCAATTAATCAAGCTGATTTGAAAATACTGCCTTTACAGGCTCAAACGGCTTTCCGTCGCCGTTATAGAATCTTGAAAAGATCTCATAGAACTCCAGACGGATGATCTGTATAGCAACGATCATACCCTCGAGCACCATTACGAAAGCGTTACCTATCACAAGGATAAAGGGCTTTGCACCTGCGCCTGTCATATCCATCAGAGTAGATACAACGAGCATCATACCCGCATGCGAGAGAACGAAGCCGCCTACTCGCAGGAAAGACATCGTATTTGAGATGTAGCTCAGAACATACTCGAACATCTCGAAGAAGTTCTCCACGATGAAGTTTCCGACGGTCATTTCCTCTCCGTCCTCAGAGAGCCTGAACTCACGGTACTTGCAGACCGCAGCGAAGGGCACCTTACAGAAAATGCAGATCGCCGGAATGACTATCAGGAGAATTACGAAGGGAGCAGACATTATCTTCACATCGAACATCACGGTGCAGACGATACCTGCAACGACCGATCCGTAGAAGACAAGTCCTGCGATGCCGTTGTTTGAGAACACGGCTTTTTCTATATCATGTTCCCTGAAGCCTATATAGATGTTGAGTATCATTGATATGAATATGAGTCCGATACCGAGTCCCACCGCTGTGAGCAGGATGAAGTTGGTGCTCTTGAACGGGTGGAGCGGAAGCATATCGAGTCCCATATCCTCGAACACGGGATCGAGCAGTTCTTCAAAGCCGAATACGGAACCGTACAGTGTACCGAAGATCATGCTTGAGATACCGCATCTTGTCATCATACCGCCGAAGCTCTTATGGACTTTCTTTCCGATGAGCAGTCCCAGCAGGAAGATCACGAAGCCCTGACCCAGATCACCGAACATTATGCCGAACATGAGTGTATAGGTGATCGCCACGAAAGCCGTGGGATTGAATCCGTTATACTTGGGGAGGCCGTACATCTCCACGAGCATCGAATACGGTCTGGAGAACCAGGAATTCCTGAGTACCGTAGGCGGCTTGCAGCTTGAATCGGCATCGGGAGGCATCAGCTGCAGGGATACACCCTCCATATCATCGAACAGTGCCTTGAAATCAGTTTCCTTTTTCTTGGGGATAAAGCCCTTGATGAAGACTCTGTTCCTCAGTTCTCCGACTTTTCTTCTCAGTGCGAAGAGCTGTTGTTTATAGCACAGTTTTGAATAAGCCTGCTGTATTTCTGTCTCATGGGACTTTGCAAACCCTTTGAGTTTTTTATCGGCATCTTCGGCTATCTTTTCCTGCTCTGCTATCTCAGCTTCAAGGCGGCTGAAAGCATCTGCTGTATTGCCCTTTACGAAATCGGGTATCCTTACTGCTTCAAAGAACAGAGCCTTGAAGATATCGTCCACGATCTCCTTATCATCCTTGGGGCAGAAATACATTCCCCAGCAGAAGTTCTTGTCCTGCTCAAAGGGGATAAAGAAGAAGTCCTGATCGTAGTATTCCAATTTCTCCTTGCTTTCCAGCGGAAGCTTACCGACGCGGACATGGACGTGTTTGCAATTGAATATCCTGTCGAATTCCTCATTGAGGCCGTTCAGGTGAGTGATCTGTATCACGGCGCCCTTTCGTTCAGAGATAGTTGAGAGAGCCTTCTGCTTTATAGCTGAGGTCTCCGCCAGTGATGCCTCCAGTCCGTCGCAGAATTCTGCGAACTGCTCACCTGTCTCGAGACGACAGACCGAACGGTCAGTCTCTTTTAGCTCTATACCGAGCTCGGTGGCGATCGAGGCGAGTCCCTTCAGGGGGACATCGTAAGGATTTTTATCATTGATGAGCTGTATCCCTCGCTGCGTCGATGCAGAAGAGGAGGATGCCGCAGGTTCTATCTGAAAGCAGCCGCTCTCGCAGCACTTTTCAAGGATAGCATCGAGCATTCCGCTCTCGGCATTGATGGTGACCAGCTCCATTCTTTCGATGGCCATTTCCCTTTTCCTTTCTTTACTTTTATGATATCGGGCGATCGTTATGCCGCCCGCTGTTATGAGCACGTATCTGTATTTCCGTCAGGTTATCAGCAATTTATTGACATAAGCGGGATCCGCATCGTAACGGACGCCCTCGATAATGCGAAAAACGTTTTTTATCTCAGTATCGCAGATGAACTCAAACGCATACAGCGCAACCGGTGCCGAATTGGTCTTGGCGATGATATGCCGCATCGTTGCAAGCATTCTCCGTCCAAGCCCTGTTTCTATCGAATCCATATCTTCGGTGATAAATCTGCCGCCGGGCATTTTTTTGATAAGCGCCAGCATCGAAACAGGATCCTCGGCATCATAAAGCTTGTTCATCATATGTCTGCCCTGCTTTGAGAAAGGCAGCAGCGTCTCTTTGATCTCCTCGGGCGTGTACTTGAAATACGCTTTGAGACGGTATGCATTGATAATGTTCCTGTGATCGATCTCGGTCTTTATAAGATCCATCAGTTCTTCCTCTTCCCTGCCGAAGAAGCTACTCTTTACCGACTGCATAAGCTCCGTGTAATATACAGTCCTTAGCTTGACCTCGGCTTCCGTAAAGACTGCCTTTCCATCCTCGGTTAGATTAAAGCTTTTGAATGCTTTATAATACTTGGTGCCTTTCATAGCTTCCGTCAGCTCGCTTATGGTCTTGCATCTGGCAAGAACCATGAATCTCAGCTTGGAAGTTTTCAGTATATATCCCGGTATAGCGTTCACAAATGAACCCTGCAATCCGTTATTTACCGCATTAACGAGGATTATCAGCTGATGCACATCGTTGCGGTTTATGATGAAATCATAGAACGGTTTGTTCTCGAGTCCCTGAAACGAAGCAAGCCTCAAATATGTCTCGAAGTTATGCTCGTCCAGGAGTCGTTCAAGCATTCCCCGGTGTATCATATTGGGATCGACATCACGCATGGCTTCGGCAAATCTCGGCGTCCGGCTCATGTAATCCGCTACCTCTGCGACATTTCGCTTGGCGACCATCTCGCGCAGATCCTCACGGGTGAGCATCTTGCCGTAGATAGAACGTATCTTTGCGACCGTCGCGTTAGTGGAATAGCCCTCGAGCATTCCCTATCAACTCCTTGACTGCGTAAGGATCATCCTACCGCAGTTATCCTCTCGAATATCTCCTGTGCCCAACTGCTTCCGTTGTCAGCAAAAAGCTTTTCAAGAGCGGCGATATCCTCTTTTTCCTTTTCTTTTACTTCACGCAGACTTTCAGCCTTTTTCTGCTCGAACTCGCTGCACATTTTTTCGGAATACTCTTTCTCGCAGTTTTCCGAGCCCGATTCCATTTTCTGCTTGGAGGCATTTGCGTCTTCAAGCATCTGTCTGCATTTTTCCTCGGCTTCCTTCAGGCGTTCTTCGGCGAGCCTGTCAGTCTCGAGTATCTCTGCTATAAGGTCCATGAGATCCCTCCTTTTAACAGATAGATATACTATTACTCCATTCACAGTCTATTTTACACCTTTTGCAGCCGCAATTCAACTGGATTTTTCAAAAAATACAGCCGTTCAGGGCATTTTGTTAAGTTTGCACAGCTTTTTTCGCAGCCGCTTCAAGTTTTTGCTTTTTTTGTGCAACCTAAATAAACTGTAAAACTGCATTTGTTAACTTTGACTATCTCAAATGATGTACAAATACTAAATTTGTCGAAATGCTTATTGACAGACAAGGTTTAATATGATATATTTGTATTTGTTACAAGTACACTTGTTTTTCGGGGGTGGACTGTTTGGCAGACGGAAACGGCAGGCTCGTCATCGTGAACGATAATGTGCTGCCCGAGATTATCTCAAAGGTACTCGATGCAAAAAGGCTGCGTGCCAGCGGCGAAGCCGCCACATCGGCGGAAGCTTGCAGAGCAGTGGGCATATCGAGAAGCGCATATTACAAATACAAGGATTCGGTGTTCAACTACGATGAGCAGTTCTCTGACAGGATCGTCTCGGTGTATATGCTGCTCCGTGACGAAAAAGGCGTTCTCTCGTCAATAATCCAGAGGCTCTATGAGCTGGGTGCAAACATACTCACCATAAATCAGAACATCCCGATAGACTCGGTCGCCACCGTGACCATATCGGTCAGGTACGATCAGGGCAGCACAACGGTAGCTCTGAAGCAGGAGCTTGCAAAGCTCCACGGTGTTGTCGATGTAAAGCTTATTTCGGGCGAATGACCCGTGCGGCGGCTGAACGGTCCGTCTTAAATTGGAAAGGAATGGTCAAATCAAATGCGTAATGTAGCAGTAATCGGATACGGTGTAGTAGGTTCGGGAACAGTCGAACTGTTCGAGAAGAACAGATCGGAGATCTGCAAGAAGATTGGCAGAGACTGCGATATCAAGTATATCTGCGATCTCCGTGATTTTCCCGGAGACAAATTCGAGGACAGGATCGTCAAGGATTTCAACGTCATACTCAATGATGATGAGATAGAAGTTGTCGCCGAGGTAGTCGGCGGAGTAACTTTCGCTTACGAGTACACCAAGAAGCTCCTCGCCAAGGGCAAGAGCGTTGTCACCTCGAACAAGGAACTGGTCGCTACACACGGTGCCGAGCTGTTTGAGATCGCAAGAGCAAATAACTGCAACTACCTCTTTGAGGCAAGCGTGGGCGGCGGTATCCCCATCATCCGTCCTCTGAACAAGTGCCTTGCAGGCAATCAGATCATCCGCATTTCGGGTATCCTCAACGGTACCACCAACTTCATCCTCACCAAGATGATAAAGGATCAGATGGACTTCGGTTCTGCTCTTAAAATGGCTCAGGAACTCGGTTACGCCGAGGCTGATCCCACAGCCGATGTTGAGGGCCACGATGCCTGCAGAAAGATCTGCATCCTCGGTTCCCTCGCTTTCGGAAAGCATATCTATCCCCAGTATGTTCACTGCTCTGGTATCTCACATATCACACTCGATGATGTTGAGTATGCAGAGAATGCAGGTTTCGGCATCAAGCTGGTCGGTACAGTCAGCACCGCAGGCGATGATAAGATCAGCGCGATCGTCTGCCCGAGACTTGTCTCCAAGACAAGCCTGCTGGCATCGGTCGATGACGTATACAATGCTATCTCGGTAACAGGTGACGGCGTTGGCGATGTTATGTTCTACGGCAGAGGCGCAGGCAAGTTGCCTACTGCTTCGGCTGTTGTAGGCGATATCATCGACTGCCTCAAGCACCGTGACAGACATATCATGATTGACTGGGATGACTGCAAGGATCCTTCTTATGTCGTTCCTTATAAAACTCAGGAGAACACCATCTATGTCCGCATCAAGGCTGAAGAAGCAGATCAGCTCAAGTCTGTTATCTCCGAGCTGTTCGGCAAGGTAATGTACATCGAGCGTGCTAACCGCCCTGCTGACGAACTTGCATTCATCACTCCGAACATGATCGAGGCAGATATCGATTCGGCACTTGCTCAGCTCGCCGAAAAGGCAGAGATCGCAAGCAAGATCAGACTTCTCTGATATTTATAATAACACATGGCAGATATCTCCCCGCTTTCGGTGGGGAGATATCTTTTTAACAATTCTATATACCCTGAAAAAAGGAGGAAAAGATGAAGATCGCCATTCTTACCGACATACACGCAAACCATATCGCTCTTGAAGCCTGCATGGAGAAGATATCCTTGATCGGTGCCGACGGAATAGCTTTCCTCGGAGATTATGTGACCGACTGCCCCTATCCGCGCAGGACAATGGAACTGCTGTACCGCGCTCAGGAGGAACATCAGACCTGGTTCATACGCGGCAACCGCGAGGATTATCTTCTCAGGCATATGCACTCCCCGAATGACGGCTGGCACTACTGCTCGCAGTCGGGTTCGCTGCTGTACACCTTTGAGGAACTAACCCGCAGCGACCTGAGATTCTTTGAATCACTGCCGGTGAGCATGGTTCTTACACTTGACGGTGTACCGCCGCTCTCCATATGCCACGGCACCATGTCGGATAACAACAGACTGTTCCTGCCAGACTCCCCCGACCTTGCAGAGTTCTTCGCCGAACAGACTACCGAACTTATGGTCTGCGGACACACTCACAGACCCTTTGTGCTCACAGACAGTAAGAAACGCATCATCAACCCGGGATGCGTCACCGCTCCGACAGCAAGTATGCTGATGCTTTGCTCCAACGGTGATGACTGGCAGGCCGAGCACATCAGCGTCCCATACGATACCGAGAGTCTGATCGCCGAGTTCGCCGAGAGCGGACTGTTGGAAAAAGGCAACGGCTGGGTCAGAGGCGTGATCGGTATGCTCAAAGGAATGGGAGATATGGATCTCGAACTTGTTGAACTCGTCAGCCGTAAGTGCCGCGAAAGAAGCCTGCCTTTCGATGATGAAGACATATGGCAGGAATCAGCCGCAGAGCTTGGGCTCTGACCTCAGAAAGGATGAAATCATATGATAAAACTTCAGATACCCGCCACCTCGGCAAACCTCGGTGCAGGCTTCGATGCTCTCGGACTGGCACTCGATCTGTATAACTATGTGGAAATGGAGGAGAGCGACCGCATAGATATCACCTCCTCCGACAGCATACCTGTACCCACCGATGAGAAGAACCTCATATATGTATCGGTCAGCGACCTTTACAGAGTTTGCGGAAAAACCCTCAAAGGTCTTACCCTAAGACAGACAAACAACATCCCTATGACAAGAGGACTCGGTTCGTCCTCCGCCTGCATCGTTGCTGGACTTGTCGGCGCTAACCGTATGCTCGGCGACCCTCTGTCTGCCGATGACCTCGTTGATCTCGCCGCACAGATCGAGGGTCACCCCGACAATACCGCCCCTGCCCTGCTGGGAGGCATTGTCACCGCAGTGTTTGACGGACGCAAGGTACACTGGGTCAAGCAGGAGGTCTTCACCAAGCTGAAATTTGCGGCTATCATCCCCGACTTTGAACTTTCCACCGAGAAAGCACGCGCCTGTCTGCCCAAGGAGGTAACCCACAAGGACGCAGTCTATAATCTTTCAAGAGCGGCTCTGTTCTCGGCCTCCCTGCTGACAGGTAAATTTGAAAACCTCCGCACTGCCGTACATGACCGCCTCCACCAGCCCTACCGTATGGAGCTCATCCCCCGTTGCCGCGAGGTCTTCGATATCGCCTATACCCACGGTGCCTATGCCGTCTATATCTCCGGCGCAGGCCCCACAGTTATGGCCGTAGTCGATGAGGATAACGAGTTCTTCGCCGGCAAGATGAAATTCTCACTCGATAACGCTGGCCTCACCGGCTGGCAGGTGCATGAATACCGCATTGACAATTTCGGAACTAAATTCATCTGAGAAGTAAATTCCGAAAATGCCACTGCACGTAACATCAATGTAAGAATTAGTCGAAATACATTACATTTTCCGAAAATGCTACCAAGTGTTACATCCGTGTTAGTTTTGGTTGGTTGACTTTACATTTCCCCCGTGATATCATAATATCAGAACAAAACACAGATAAAGACACCGGGCAAAACAGATGATATGCAGACTGAAAGGAGTGAGAAATATGGGGTTACAGTTCAGTAATCTGAGGCTCTACCGCACACAGTCAGGGCTCACGCAGGAAGAGCTCGCCGAAAAGCTCGGGGTTTCCCGTCAGGCAGTGGCCAAATGGGAACGAGGCGAATCAATGCCCGATATCGAGTGCTGCGTGAAGCTGGCGGAGCTCTACGGCATCACCGTGGATATGCTCCTGCGGAATATGCAGGCTGCATTCCAGAGCGGCCTCGATGACGATGAGCACAAGCACATTTTCGGAGTCACCAAGCTCAACGACAAGGGTCAGATAACCCTCCCCGCAGAGTGCAGGCGCACCTTCGGGCTCAAAACGGGCGACACACTGCTCGTCCTCGGCGACGAAGCCAAGGGCATCGCAATAGTCAACCTCGGAAGCACGCCGTTTGCTCCGAGCGATGACAACTGACAGTTGATAATCAGATCAACTCAGGAGACAACAAAAGGGGGAATTATCATGTTTGCAGTAGAAGCAAGAGGTCTGGTAAAGAAATATAAGACCAAGACCGCAGTAAAGGGACTTGATCTTTCAGTGGAGGAGGGTGAGCTCTTTGCTCTGCTCGGGGTAAACGGCGCAGGCAAGACCACTACGATAAGAATGCTCTGCTGCCTTTCAACGCCGACAGAGGGTGAAGGCTTTATCTGCGGAAACAGCGTGCTCTCACAGCAGGACGAGGTAAAACGTATCATCGGTATCTCGCCGCAGGATACAGCCGTTGCCGATAAGCTCACAGTCAGAGAGAATCTGATCTTCATGGCAGGTATACAGGGCTTCGAGGGTGAGAAAAAGGCAGATGCCGTTGAGAAGATGATAAAGATCTTCAAAATGCAGGACTGCGCCGATCAGAAGGCTGCTTCGCTTTCGGGCGGCTGGAAGAGAAAACTCAGTATTGCTATGGCACTCATCGGTGAGCCAAAGGTCCTCTTCCTTGACGAGCCTACCCTCGGCCTTGACGTACTGGCAAGGCGCGAACTATGGAAAGTCATAAAGGAACTTAAAAGCAGGATCACGATAATACTCACTACCCACTATATGGAAGAAGCCGAAGCCCTCGCGGACAGGATAGCCGTTATGGTCAACGGTGAGCTAAAGGCAGTGGGCACACTGGCAGAGCTTGAAGCTCTTACAGGTCAGACAGGGCTTGAAAACGCATTTGTCGCTATCGCGGAAGGAGGCGATGAGGTATGAAAAGAGCTAAGATCTTCGGAGGACGCTGTCTGAAAGAAATGCTCCGCGATCCGCTGAGCTATATCTTCTGCCTCGGCTTTCCGCTCATTATGATGGTCATTATGACGATCATCGACCAGAGCATTCCCGAGGGCAAAGGCCCGGATATCTTCCACATCGGCAACCTGACCGCAGGAATAATAGTTTTCGGGTTAACATTCACTATGCTGTTCACCTCGATCAATGTTGCCCATGACAGAGGCGGCTCGTTCCTGGTAAGGATGTACGCCACCCCCATGAAGTCCACCGATTTCATTTTAGGCTACATCATCCCCTCGTTCATCATTGCAGTGGCTCAGACAGTGGTTTCCATCGTCTCGGCAGTCATCGTATCCCTTATAACCGACGGTGACATCGGGATCTCAGTATTAGCCGGCTTCATCCCGATCATCCCCTCGGCGCTGATGTTCATCGGCTTCGGACTTATCGCAGGTACGCTTCTCAGTGAAAAAGGTGCCCCCGGTATCTGCTCGGTATTTATCTCACTTGCAGGTATGCTTGGCGGCATCTGGTTCGACCCCGAAAGCACCGGCGGCGTGATGCTGACGGTCAGCAAGTGTATGCCCTTCTACTACTGCACAAAATCCACCCGTGCGGCTATTGCAGGAGACTTCTCCTTCGATGCTTTCCTACTGCCGCTGATAGTGGTTATCGCGTGTGCAGTCGCAGCACTTATCCTCGCAGGAAAGCTGTTCAAGACCAAGATGAAAGCCGACCTCGCATGATGTGCAGTTAATGACTTATCAACCCGAAAAGGCAGGAGCTCACGCTCCTGCCTTTTGTTTATGTTCCGAACAGATCAGCTTGCGGGGCGGTAGACGATACCGTCTATCTCGATGGACTCGAATTCTTCAAGGTCTATGGGGTTCTTGAAAACAAGATCGCAGTAGCTGTATCTGCCCATTTCTACCCAATCTTCGTGTTTGCTGACATCATAATTTCCTGCCGCCGGTGCATTGCCTCCGTAACGGTAATCGACCTTGACTGTCTCTCCGTTTTTGAGTTTTGCCGCATAATCGTAACTGTGGAGACTGAAAGCATACCTTACATCCCTTTCGTCAAAGGTGATATACAGCGCAAAGGGTGAGAGTTTAACATCATGGAAGCACTCAGGATCATCCGATACAAGACGGATCATTTCGGCGTTCTTTACGAAGTTTATATCTACGCTCAGACCCGAGAACGCTTCGATCAGCGTGATCGGTCTGGTGATATCCGTGCGGTCATTCCTGATCGTGATCTTGTAATAGACAGCGCCGTCGGATTCATCAAACACTCTGTCAGCATGACTTACCATTGCGCCTTTGTACTGCTGTGTAAATACCAGATTATATATGTCGTTGTAATATAACGGAGACTCATAGATCGCATTACCGTAGGGAGCAAGAGCATCGTTCCATCTTTCCGCCGATCTCTCGTCATCTCCTGCAAGCTTGTGCCTGATATCGTAAATGTACTGTCTGCCCTTTTCGTTCTTTGCATAGAAGGATACCATGATGTATGAGCACACATCATCGGATAAAGCGCCGTCCACAACAAGCATGGCATCATCGTTCTCGACAGCAGCCTGCCTTTTGACAAACTCGCTCACGTAAGGCGAATTGCCGTCCTCTATACCGAAGAATACTTCAAGCTTGTTGATATGATGCGCTACCGCCACAGAAGCAGGTATCAGTATCAGTGCCGCTGCCAGCATGATAGTCAGCCGCTTTCTGAACGACAAGCGCCTGCGGCTTATCCCTGCCTTGCGCATCGACTTTGCAAGTACGGTCTCGCTGTCCTCGCACTCGCTGTGTTCCGCTATGCTGCCAAGCTCGCTGTCAAAGCCTGCAAGTTCTTCAAATGATGCAGTCTCAAAAAGATCTGTAAGCATTTTCTCCATAACGATCACTCCTTCATCATATCTCTGAGCTTTCTGAGCCCACGGGATATCTTCTGATCAACTGTGTTTGTTCTGAGCTTCATGGCTTCGGCTATCTCGGCGCTGCGCTGACCGAGAAAATATTTCCTGAGAAATATCTCACAGTCGGGTTCTCCCAAAGATCTCAGAAGCTCCATAAGCTCGGTGCGGTCATACTGTTTTTCATTCTCGGACGGCTCGGGCAGATCATCCATTGATACCCGCTCCGCCTGTGAGTGCTTCTTTCTGAACACCCCTATGCAGTGCCTTACCGCGATGACGGAAATATATGCTTTGAGCGAGGTTATCGGCTCTTTCTCCTCACGGTAAGCCGACAGGATCTCAGCGAAGATGTCGCTTGTGATATCCGTCCTCTCATCGGCGGTAGTCACTGCCCCGAGACGGGACCTGACGATGGTGCCGATGTATGGCGCATATTGTCTGATGAGCTCCTCAAACCCTGTGCGCACATCTTTTTTCAACGATAAGAGTATTTTTTCATCCGTCATCGGTATCACCCCGCTTTCATATATAACAGTAGCTTTCTACCGTAAAAAACTGACAACCTGTTGAAAAATATTATACCGTTTTTTCTCCGCGAAAGCAATAACACACAGAAAAACAGACACCTCGGACGGAAGTGTCTGCATTTTTGTACACCTGTATCTGTTTTGGTGTCTCCCCCTTTTGTATGTCAGCGCGATGTATCTGTCTGTATAAGCATCCGCCGCTCTCCTTTCTTTTGTTCTGTAACTATTATACCTCACGGAATATTAAGGAGTCATTAAGATATCACCGACTCTGACAATTTTTTATGCTTGACAAACCTGATGCTTTTGTACTATAATGTATTCCGAAAAAATGATATTCATCAAATGAGAATGAAACTAATGAAGAAAAGAATATTTGCGCTGTGCCTTGCCTGCTGTTGGGAGAATACTCCCGCCGGAAAGGTAGACGTTTTGGGCTTCTTTGGAAACGGTTCCGCAACAGTGATCCTTACAGCAGAATGGTAAACCTCATTACTCGATAAAACGCAAACCTTATCTTCTGTTCCGGGAATACCCCCAGGGGGGGTATTCCCCATTTTTGTACAAAAGAAAAAATTTTCGTAATGCTCTTGATTTTTTCCTGCTTTTATTATATAATAGTAAGGGTGAGTTGTTAAATGTTTAACGGCTCACGAAGATGTCATTTATTCGGTGCTTCGACCCGAAAATATTATAATGAGAGGATGTCACATCATGGCAGGTTTAAACAAGGTTTCAGTCGATGACATTAATGTCAAGGGCAAGAAAGTCCTCGTAAGAGTTGACTTCAACGTTCCGCTCAAGGATGGCGTTATCACCAACGATAACCGTATCACTGCGGCTCTGCCCACTATCAATAAGCTCGTTGCAGACGGCGGCAAGGTCGTTCTGTGCTCGCATCTCGGCAAGCCCAAGAACGGTCCCGAGGCTAAGTTCTCACTCGCTCCCGCAGCTGCAAGACTCGGTGAGCTCGTTAAGACAAAGGTTACTTTCGCAGCTGACGATACAGTTGTAGGCGACAACGCTAAGAAGGCTGTTGCTGAGATGAAGGACGGCGAGATCGTTGTTCTCGAGAACACACGTTTCCGCGGCGCAGACGAGACCAAGAACGGCGAGGGCTTCGCTAAGGAACTGGCTGACCTCGTTGACGGTCAGGTATTCGTTATGGACGCTTTCGGCTCCGCTCACAGAGCTCATGCTTCCACCGCAGGCGTTACAAACTTCGTTAAGGAGACCGCAGTAGGTTATCTGATGCAGAAGGAGATCAACTTCCTCGGCAACGCTGTAGAGAACCCTGTTCGTCCTTTCGTTGCTATCCTCGGCGGCGCTAAGGTAGCTGACAAGCTCAACGTTATCAACAACCTCATCGAGAAGTGCGACACCCTCATCATCGGCGGCGGTATGGCTTATACTTTCCTCAAGGCTAAGGGCTATGAGGTTGGTACTTCCCTCGTTGACAATGAGAAGATCGACTACTGCAAGGATATGATCGAGAAGGCTGCAAAGGCAGGCAAGAAGCTGCTCCTGCCCGTTGATACCACTATCGCCAAGGCATTCCCCGATCCTATCGATGCTCCTATCGACGTTACAGTTGTTGACGCTGATAAGATCCCCGCAGACCAGATGGGTCTCGATATCGGTACAAAGACCGCTGCTCTCTATGCAGAGGCAGTAAAGAGCGCAAAGACCGTTGTTTGGAACGGTCCTATGGGCGTGTTCGAGAACCCCGTTCTTGCTAAGGGTACTATCGCTGTAGCTCAGAGCCTCGCAGATACCGATGCTACCACCATCATCGGCGGCGGCGACAGCGCAGCAGCTGTTATCTCACTCGGCTTTGCAGATAAGATGAGCCATATCTCTACAGGCGGCGGTGCTTCTCTCGAGTATCTCGAGGGCAAGGTGCTCCCCGGCATCGACGTTATCGCCGACAAGTAATTCTTAGGGACTTTTGCCCCTGACATAACTAACGATCGGGGCAGGCTTTGCTTTAGTCTGCCCCGTTTATATTGGAGAATGAAATGGATATCTTACGTTTGATACCTGTCCTCGTCGATACCGAAAGCGAAAGCGGCATCGTACTCAGTGAGGGCGGCTTCTTCTCGAAGCATATGGTCGCATTCGGCATAGTGCTCGCAATCGTGGGTCTGCTGATAGTTTATATCGGCATCAAGGTCATTAAAGGTTTCCGCTTTATGCCCGAACAGAACGAGACTCAGCTTGTGGAGGACGATCTGCCATCCATAGATGCCGAGATAGCCGAAAGACGCTCCACCGAACTGCCCGATTATTCAGGCGGCAGCGGCAATATCGTATTCAAGGAAATGCTCATCCGCTATTCCGTGGACGGTCAGAGCTTTGAAGAATGGATCGCAGATACGGGCGAGTATAAAGATACCCTGCCTATCAAGTATAATCCCACCAATCCGCAGGAGTTCCACGTCTATGAGGGCGAGGAAAGCTTCAAGGGCATACCCGACGAGAACGGCAGCCTGAGCGGTAATGAGGACGAAAATGCCGAGGGTGAGGAGATCCCCGAAAAGAAAAGTACAACGGGCGTCATGATAATAATCGTGGGTGTGCTCGTTGCCATAGTCGGCGTGATAATATTTGCCGACGGACTTACCAAATGATTCTTTAAATGAGGTGCTTAAAATGAAAGTAGACAAGAGGCTCGCCAAAGAGAACTCGGACGCTGAGATCTATGAGTGCAGCTTTGAACAGGAGGAGCTCTGCATCGACAGGATCACTGCTCTGTATGAGGATTCGGGCTATAAGCTGGGCAAGAAGGAGACGATCAGCGGACTGACTATCGAGTACGACCCCGATAAGAAAATGCCCTACCGCCTCCTCGCAATAACGGTAACATCCGATAAGGAGACCAAAACCGTCGAGACCGTTATAAAGCCCTCACTCAAAACCTACCTTAATATGTCGGTATACGACCTCGACCTCGATGATCCCGAAGAGGATCTTATCGTAACAGAGGACGCTGAATAATACAATCTATTTATAAGGAGTAATAACCATGAAGAAGAATGTCAGAAAGGCAATCATTGCCGGAAACTGGAAAATGAACAAGACCCGTCCCGAGGCTAAGGAACTCCTCGAGGCTATCAAGCCCCTCGTTGCAAACGCTGAGGGTAAGGTCGAGGTCATCGCTTGCGTACCCTTTACTAACCTTGAGACAGCCGTAAACACTACCGCAGGCAGCAATGTCAAGGTAGGCGCAGAGAACGTTCACTTCGAGAAGAGCGGCGCTTTCACAGGCGAGATCTCTGCTGATATGCTCGTTGAGCTGGGTGTTGAGTACGTAGTTATCGGTCACAGCGAGAGAAGACAGTATTTCGGCGAGACAGACGAGACCGTAAACAAGAGGACCAAGGCAGCCCTCGCAGCAGGACTCAAGCCTATCGTTTGCGTCGGCGAACTGCTCTGGGAGCGTGAGTGCAACATCACCGAGGAAGTAATCGCTCGTCAGATCAAACTCGACCTCTACGATGTTTCCGCTGAAGATGTAAAGAAGACCGTTATCGCTTACGAGCCTGTATGGGCTATCGGCACAGGCAAGACCGCTACCGCAGATCAGGCTGAGGAAGTTTGCGCTTTCATCCGTGCTACACTTGCAAAGCTCTATGACGACGCTACCGCTCAGGCAGTTACCATCCAGTACGGCGGTTCCATGAACGCAGGCAACGCAGCTGAGCTGCTCTCCAAGGAGAACGTTGACGGCGGCCTTATCGGCGGCGCTTCTCTCAAGGCAAATGACTTCAATGTTATCGTTCAGGCTGCCGTAAACGGCTGATAAAATCTTTACAGGGGAAAAACAAAAATAAAGAATTATTATAGGGGGAAATAAAAACAAAGGAGATCAATGCTTTATGAAAAACAGCACTCTTGCCAGAAGGCTGATGTTCATGTCGATCATAGCCGAACTGATTTATTTCCTGTTGATAACCGTTATATTTGTAGCAAGACCCGGATTTTATATCGATATTCTTTCAAGTGTTGTAAGCTTTGATAAAAGTGCTCTGCCCCAGTATACACGCGATATGACTCTGACCGTTTATGTGTTCGGAAGCATAATTGCATTCTTTATACTCTGGGTAGCCACCAAACTGGTCCTCGATTCAGACAAGAATCCTCTGTTTATAGGCATCATCGACTTCGGTATGATGGTCGGAACCGCTGTGCTCAGTGAGTACTCCCTGTCCGACAGCCTTACAAGAGCCGAGCTTGCAAACCCCGATAACAATGCGATCATAACCTTCTCCCGTGCTAATAATTTCGTTATGGAGCATTGCCTGTGGATCAGCACAGGAGCTTACATCTTCATGCTGATGGCTTATGCCGTCCGCAGACAAAAACACGCAGATTTCATGTGATCTGCTTCTCTTCGCGGCTACGCTCGCCGCAATAATGCGGCGCTAATAGAAAGGACTAATAATATGTCAAAAAAGAAAACTGTTGTACTCGTAGTTATGGACGGCGTGGGCTTTTCCGTAACAGGTCTCGGCGATGCAGTTACCGAGGCTAATACCCCCACACTCGATATGCTGCTGAAGAACTATCCCAATACCTCGCTGAAGGCTCACGGTGATGCCGTAGGTCTGCCCTCCGATGACGATATGGGCAACTCCGAGGTAGGTCATAACGCTCTCGGCTGCGGCCAGATCTACTCGCAGGGCGCTAAGCTCGTTAACGAGTCTATCGAAAGCGGCAAGATGTTTGCTTCCGATACATGGAAGCAGCTCATCGAGAACGTAAAGTCCAAGAACAGCACTCTGCACTTCCTCGGACTTCTCTCTGACGGTAACGTTCACTCCAATATCCATCACCTTGAAAAGATGCTGGCTAAGGCAAAGGAAGAAGGCGTGAAGACTGTTCGCTGCCACATTCTCCTCGACGGAAGAGACGTTCCCGCTACCTCCGCTCCTATCTATATCAAGGAGCTTGAAGACTGCATCGCAGCTCTCAATGACGCTTCATTCGATGCTCAGATCGCATCCGGCGGCGGACGTATGAAGATCACCATGGACAGATATCAGGCTGACTGGGGCATGGTAGAGCGCGGCTGGAATACTCACGTTCACGGCAGCGGCAGACAGTTCCCCGATGCACAGACTGCAGTTGACACCCTCAGAAATGAGACAGGTGCTATCGACCAGGATCTGCCCGAGTTCGTTATTGCCAAGGACGGCAAGCCCGTTGGCAAAGTTCAGGACGGCGACAGCGTTATCCTGTTCAACTTCCGCGGCGACAGAGCTATCGAGATCTCTATGGCATTCGATGGCGGTGACGAGTTCAAGCACTTCGACAGAGGCGTTATCCCTCAGGTGATCTATGCAGGTATGCTGGAGTATGACGGCGACCTCAAGATCCCGAAGCACTACCTCGTAAATCCCCCCGAGATCAAGAATACACTCTCCGAGCTGCTCGTCAAGAACGGTCTCGCTTCCTATGCTGTATCCGAGACACAGAAGTACGGCCACGTTACATACTTCTGGAACGGCAACCGCTCCGAGCGTTTTGATGACAAGCTGGAAGTATGGAAGGAGATCCCCTCCGACCGCGTTTCCTTCGATGAGCGTCCCTGGATGAAGTCCGCTGAGATCACCGACGATATGATCGAGGCTATCCGCTCCGGCAAGTACGATTTCATCCGCTGCAACTACCCCAACGGCGATATGGTCGGTCACACAGGTAATATGGATGCTACCATCACCGGCGTTGAGGCTGTTGACCTCGGTCTTGCAAGACTTATCAAGGTCTGCGACGAGTGCAACTGCACACTGCTCATCACTGCCGACCACGGCAACGCTGACGAGATGCTCGAAAAGAACAAGAAGGGTGAAGTACAGGTACGTACCGCTCACTCCCTCAACCGTGTTCCTTTCATCATCTGGGACAAGGAGACCCGCCACGAGATCAAGGACGCACAGAGCACTAAGTACGGTCTTGCAAACGTAGCACCCACCGTTGCTAAGCTCCTCGGCATCACTGCTCCCGACTGCTGGGAAGACAGCATGATCTGATAAATGCATAATGAAAAGCCCGAGATCTCTCTCGGGCTTTTTTCTTATTTGAATTCGATCTTTCCGGATGTTCTTGCTCTCTCGATGACCTCGGTAAAGTCATCCAAAAGAACTGAGTATTTCAGAGACCTTCCGATCACTATCGCGCCGCACCTCAATGATACTGCGACCTCTCCGCCGCTGTATGCGGTTTTACTGCCGTTCTGAGCAAGCACTTTCTCGGCAATACTGCTGACCCTGGCACGGTCTGTGCTTTCGGTTATCATAACGAACTCGTCCCCTCCGATGCGCAGGCAGAGCATATTCTCCTCTGCTGCCTCGTTGATACGGCGGAAGGCTTCGAGTATCACCTTGTCGCCTGCCTCAGTACCGAGGTTTTCATTTATCGGCATCAGGTTCTCTATATCAAAGCAGAGGACGTAGCTGCCTGCCTGTGATCTGAGGTAGTCATACACCTCGGAAACATCAAACTTCTTAACGTTCATAGTATCAGCTCCTTTTACAAACTCGGGATTGAGTCTGGGATAGAGCCCACAGTCGCCTTTCCACTCCTTTCGGAAACGTGCGGGAGGCACTCCCCAGACCTTGGTGAATGCTCTGGTGAACACCTCATGAGAGTTATAGCCGTACTTCATAGCACAGTCAAGGACAGATATATCGCTGTTTATCAGATCACGGCCTGCAAGTGTTATGCGGCGCTTGGTGATATACTCTCCTATTGACGAGCGGGCGCAGTACCTCCATGTTTTCTGCAAAGAGGACAGAGAAGCGCAGCAGGCAGATGCAATCTCCTCCTGAGAAAGCTCCTCGGTGAGTCTGCTTTCAATGTATTCAAGCGCCGAAACGAACAGCAGGAAGCTGTTTTCATATACTCTCATAAGCTATCTCCATATTGCGGTCGGTCCGAGCGTATGCATCCGCCCTCACCGACACCCGTAACGTTACTGTACTTACAGTATACCACACCCTAATGGAACTGTCTTGATGTTTTGCGTATTTTTTTAACGCCTGTCTCGGAGTTAAAAAAGAAAAAATGTGCGCCGTTATCAGCCTGAGACGACGCACATTTGAACTCATTTACCTGATGCTGCCGATATATGCAACGGAGCTGTTCCCTATCCGCACAATACCGTCAACTGCAAGTCTGTCAAACAGGGCATTTATTTCTCCGATATACTCCTCGAATCCGTTATCGCCTTTCAGCAAAGAATATGAGCCTGAGAGACATCTGCCTATAAACTTCTCACGGTCAAGGAACAGCGGATTATCAAATTCCACTCTGACGTACCTGTCATCAAAGAACTCCCTGATACGGCTGTCATCCTTCTTCACTCCGCCGCTGAAACCTTTGAATGACGGACAATACCGTGTAAAAATATCGTAGAGCTCTTTGTTCACCCTGTCGGTCATATTCCTGACATTCCAGAGCAGTACAACTCTGCCATTATCCCTTAGTATTCGTGAGCACTCTCTTTTGAATTTCTGAACATCGAACCAGTGGAACGCCTGCGCCGCCGTTACGATATCCACAGACTCATTCCCTAGGGCAGTGTTCTCGGCATCCCCCTTTACGGAATAATAATTCGGGTATGCGCTCAGCTCTTTTTCCGCCGTATGACGCATATCATCATTAGGCTCGACACAAAAGACCTTGCTGCCGCGCTGCAAAAGAAAATATGCGAACTTCCCTGTTCCCGATCCGATGTCCGCTATAACAGAGTTTTCAGAAAACCCGTATTCGCGGTAAAGGCAGTCTATAAGTTCGGGAGCATATCCGGGTCTGCCTTCGGTATAATCCTTGGCACGGCCGTCAAACCTTTTTGTATTATCCATTCTATCCTCCGTATCAAGCAAGATGGAGCACATTCAGAAGAAGTATCCAGCTGAGACCGTAGTAGGTCACAACTGCAACGAGGTCATTGATGGTAGTTATCAGCGGACCGGATGCAACAGCGGGATCGACTTTGATCTTCTTGAAAAACAGAGGTATCAGCGTACCGACCGAGCTTGATATCACCATTGCCAGCACAAGAGAGATACCTATGCATCCCGACACTGCAAACGAGAACAGCGCCGCTTTATGCTTGACGAGCATTATATACAGTCCCACGAAAACAAACGACAGCGTTCCGAGCAGCAGTCCGTTGCAGAAGCCGACCTTCATTTCCTTGGTGACGAGCCTCGCCTTCTGTTTGAAGGTCAGGTTCTCGTCCATAAGCACACGGATAGTCACCGCCAGCGACTGTGTACCGACGTTACCTGCCATATCCAGTATCAGCGACTGGAACGCCATTATAAGTGTAAGCTGTGCGATTACCTTCTCAAACGCGCCCACCACGCCCGAAACTAACAGTCCGAGACCCAGCAGTATCATCAGCCACGGCAGACGTTTTTTCATGCTCTCTTTGAGAGGCTCTTTTATATCTTCCTCCGCAGTCAGACCTGCAAGCCTTGCATAGTCCTCGCCCATCTCATCGTCAACAACCTCAATAACGCTCTGTGCCGTTATGACACCGAGCAAGCGGTTTCTGTCATCGAGGACGGGGATAGAGTTCTCGGAGTAATCTTTCAGTCGTTCGATACATTCGTCTATGCTCTCATGGGCATAGACATAGGGGAATGATGTCATTATCAGATCGTCAAGGGGGACTGTGCTTCTTGCGGTGATAAGATCCTTCAGGTCTATGGCTCCGTAGAATATATGATCTTTCTCTACTACAAATATAGTCGAGATATTATCATTTTCCTCCGCCTGTCTGACGAGTTCGCTCATTGCCTGTTTTACATCGAGCTCATCGCTGATGACGATACAGTTCGTGGTCATACGGCTGCCTATCTCATCATCATCGAATGACGCGATCAGTTTGATCTCATCCCTGATCTCAGGCTTGATGATATTGATTATCAGCATCCGCTTTTCCTTGTCGATCTGTGAAAGAACACCGGCTGCGGTATCGGTCTCCATCGCAGTCACTACTTCAGCCGCCTTGGTGACCTCCATCTCATTGAGGTACTTTCCTGCTCCGTCTTCTTCGAGATACTCAAATATCTCGGCGAGCATATCCGCATCACAGACGCGGTAGAGTTTTTTTCTCTCATTCTGATCGAGCAGTTCCATAGCCCCGGCTATATCGCTGCCGTGGTAGTCATCGAGCCTGTCGCTGATGACCTTGGGAGAGAGTCCTCCTCTAATAATATTGACTATCTCCTGTGCAAGATTATCTCTCTCATCAGAGACAACTTCTGCATTAGTCTGTATGGTCTCTGCCATAACGATACCCTCACTTTCATTGTATTTGCGCAGTGAAGGTCTAATGAACAAAAAATCCCCGTTCACAGACCTGAACGGGGATCATATAACGCAAGCAGAACAAGCCATGTGCGGCTCAAGCGCACACAGCAGCAGCACACCGCAGGACAGTGTGCCTGATATTCACGTTACAAGATCGTCCGTTAGGCCCGCAACTGTCTGAGTTTGCCACTTTATTCACCTCACAGTAGTAATTGATTTTAGCGTATTTATTATACCACATACCAAGTGATATGTCAACGTAATTTAGTACTCAAATTCACTTCCGCCGACAAATTCACGCACCAGCGATGTTCCGGGGACTTCTTCCATCTTTATCGGCTCGAGGTATTCAAGCATCTCTATCATCAGGTCAAGCTGATCGAACTGATAGCCGACGCTCTGCACCTCGCGAAGGTCATCGAGCAGATAGTCCTTATAGATGGAAGGCTCATAAGCCATAAAGGTATTGATGGAATACTGGGAATTATGCTTATACGGCATTATGTACTTCTCCTCGCCCCTCTCCACGGATGCAAACATCTCCATAGTTGCCATACAGTCGCGTCCGCGGAACAGCTTATCTCTTATAAGTCTTCTCATAAGACGGAGGTGAGAGGGATGGAGAAGCTCGCCGCTTTTAGATTCCATACGAGTTCTCACACTGACATAGACGCCGTTGGCGATGCTTGTATTATTGCCCATAACAGCAGGATTCAGCGCGTGGATGCCCTCAAAGATTATAAGTTCACCCTCTTTACGCCTGAGCTTTTTGGTTTCGGCGGCACGCGTCTGCCTTGTAAAATCAAATGTAGGTATTTCTATCTCCTCACCTCTTGAAAGCATTTCGATATGCTTGTTAAGGAGTTCGAGATCAAGGCGTGTGGGGGATTCAAAGTCGATGGAACCGTCCTCTGTACGCTCTGCGGTAGCCTCATCCAGCGGCAGGAAATAGTTATCCATAGAGATAGTGTGTGTTTCCATACCTGCCTTATCAAGGTATTCCTCAAGCCTCAGTGCCGATGTGGTCTTGCCCGAACCCGAGGGCCCTGCCAGCAGTATGATAGGCTTTGCTCCTCTGCTTTCGGCGATTGAGTCAGCAACAGTTTCTATCTGAAGTCGGTAATCCTCCTCGCAGCGCCTGACAAAAGAGGATGCTTTCTTCTGGATCTTTTTGTTTATGGTCAGACAACTGAGTTTCTTCATATATGGGTTTTACTCCTTTCGTAATTCTTTTATATATCTTACATCGCAGGCAAAATGCCCGGTGGATATAACAGGCTCATCAAGTCTTACAAACCCGTTATTCTCATAGAACCGCTGAGCTGCGGTCATATTGTCAAGGGTCTCGATATAGCATCTCTTATAAAACTCTGATGCAAATCCGAGAGCCTTTTCCATAAGGCTCCGGGCCACGCCTGATCCTCTGGCTTCGGGCAGGAGATACATCTTCTGCAGCTCGCAGATATCATCTGTGAGCCTGCCGATGCCTACACCTCCGACCACTCTGCCGCTGCTGTCACAGGCGACCCAATAGCAGCTATCCTCTGTACTGTACACCTCAGAGAATCTGCCCAGCATCGGATCTGCCCAGGCTGTACCCTCGTGGTCTCCGCCGAATTCAATAAGGCAGCTCCTTATCACCTGCTCAACAGCCGCATTGTCACGCGGTTCGATCTCTCTTATCAAATAAATCATAGTTACAAATATAGCTCCCCGTCAAAGAATTTCTCCTGGAACGCTATTGCAGCAAGTATCTCTTCTCTTGCGAATGGTTTTCCGTCAGCGGCAACGATCCATTTATCCTCGACATCGTTGAAGCGGCGGTATACTCCGATGACCCGTCCATTGAAGGTCTCCAACGGTTGATCCTCACCCATGATGTAAACATCCTGTTCTGCACCGTCACCTGCAAAAACGCCCTCGACATAGCCGTAATTGATCGGATAGATCATATCCGGATTTCTCGGATGAGCCGAGCCCAGGGGCCTGTCGATCTTACATCTGACCTCAGAGCCGATAATGTCTGAATAATCGGGAACAAAAGCTTCTTTCTTAACCTTTGCCTCGATGAAATAGTGCTTCTGCAAATGCCACTTGCCTTCGTGATAGCAGTCGTCAATATGACGTATCTTGATCAGCTCAAAGCCCTCAAACAGTTCCTCTATGCACTTGGGGTCGGCAAAATAATGAGGTACGCCCTGTTCAGGGCCTTCGGTCTTGAGGAGTGTGTTCTCATCAATCCTCGGGAGATCTTTCTGCTGATAAGTCCAGGTCTCCTTTGAGCACAGCGTCATAAAGACTGCGCCATCAGGTTTTAACACGCGCCGGATCTCACTCATAATGCGCTTCATGCCTTCACTGTCGGCATGGCCCGCAGAATGCATTGCAAATATGCTGTCAAATCCGCAATCCGCAAAGGGCAGATTTTTCATATCGCCCCTGACTGCACGGATATCGAGTTTCTGTTCACGGCTGCACTTTTTCAGTGAGACTATGGCCTCATCCGAAATATCCAACGCAGTGACCTTGAATCCGTGCCTTGCAAAAAGCAATGCATGTCTGCCGAGACCGCAGCCAAGATCAAGCACGCTTTTTCTACCCTCTGATCGCCATTTTTCAGAGTAAAACCAGCTTTCCTCGCAGGGCGTCAGCCAGATCTTATCATCCTTGGCAATGCTCCAGTCCCAAGGTTTGTTATTCTGTGTCATAATATGCTCCTTCTGCACATCAGGTGCTCCACTTCGAGCAGAGATTTGCAATAGTATCTGCCATCTTGCCAAGTTCCTTGTTGGTAAGGCCCTTGCTGGACTGTACTATCGCAGTCAGGCGGTCAAGCGATGCCACGAGACGCTGATAAGCAGTGGAAGGTTTGGCTGTCCTTGTGATCGGCACAGGCTCGGTATTCCTGAACTCTCCCGTCAGTATGTCAAGTTCCGCACCGCTGTAGGGACAATAAGCATCGAGCCCCAGATCGTCACGCAGATGCAGGGTATACTGGTCAGCTATGGCACTCTCGCCGTGGTTGACGAACACTTTTTTCGGGGACTGTATATGACCTATCCAGGCATCGAGGCCGTTCTTATCGGCATGGCCGCTGACACCGGGAAGTATGGTTATCTCGGCACGAACGCTTATCTCTTCACCGAAGAGCTTGACCCTCGGTGAGCCCTCGCAGAGGCTTCTGCCCAGGGTATTGGCCGCCTGATACCCGACGAACACAACTGTACATTCGGGTCTCCAGAGGTTATGTTTGAGGTGATGCTTGATACGTCCAGCCTCGCACATACCGCTGGCGGAAATGATGACCTTCGGCGTGCGGCTGAAGTTTATCGCTCTTGATTCGTCACTGGTTACTGTAAGGTTCAGTCCGTCAAACATTATGGGGTTGATCCCCTGCTCGATATATTTCAGAGCCTCACCGTCAAAGCAGGACTCCCTGTTTCTCATAAAGATCGCAGTAGCATCTATAGCAAGCGGAGAATCAACATACACGGGGAAATCATCGTGACCCTTAACGAGTCCTCTCTCCTTTATCTGCCTGATGAAATAGAGCATTTCCTGTGTTCTGCCTACAGCGAATGACGGTATTACCACGTTGCCGCCTCGGTCAAATGTACGCTGGAGAACTTTAGCAAGTGCTTCGGCATAATCTGTCGGGCGGTCATGAAGGCGAGTTCCGTAAGTCGATTCCATTACAACGTAATCCGCCTCGGAGATATACTGCGGATCACGGATAAGAGGCTGACCGAGATTGCCTATATCTCCCGAGAAGACCAGCTTTCTGGTCTCGTTATCCTCGGTAAGCCAGAGTTCTATGCTCGATGATCCGAGCAGATGGCCTGCATCGGTAAAACGTATCCTGATGCCCTCGCACAGTTCGATTATCTCATCGTAGTTATGCGGTTCAAGACATTTGATCGCACCCTCCGCATCGTTGATATCATAGAGAGGTTCGACCTGATCCTGACCCTTTCGTTTTGCTTTTCTTGATCTCCACTCACATTCAAACTCCTGTATATGAGCCGAGTCTCTGAGCATTATGGCACAGAGGTTATCGGTAGCCTTCGTGCAGTGTATCTTCCCGTGAAAACCTCCTGCATAGAGCAGCGGCAGCAGACCCGAGTGATCTATATGTGCGTGAGTCAGCAGCACAAAGTCGATATTACCGGGCGCTGTGGGGACCTGAACGTTCTCATAAACATCAACGCCCTGCTCCATACCGAAATCCACCAAGAAGCGTTTTCCGCAAGCCTCGATATATGTGCAGCTGCCTGTTACTTCATGGGCTGCACCGATAAAAACAAGCTTCATTTTATCTCCTCCAATCGGAAATTGATCTACATAATATATTATATCATATTATATATAATTTTGCAATATTTATCCGCAATTTTTAATCAGTTTTTACAAAGAAAATAAAAGCAGCAGGAGTAAAAACTCCTGCTGCGAATAAGTAATATCAGATAAGGTCAAACACCATAAGTGCTGCAACCGTACCAACAACGAAAGCGATGAACAGGAAGAGGTAAACGATCTTCTTGATGTTCTTCTTGTTCTGCGCCTTGTGCTTCTTGAACTCCTCGATGGCATCAGGTTCAAACGTGAAACGCTGAGTCTTGTTGCCGAAAGTAGGATTGAGCATATCGTCGATCTTGACGTTGCGGTACTTCTCCTCACGTGTCATATTGCTGTTGTCGGTCTCATAGGGCGAATCAAGACGGGTCCTGTCGTAGGTCTTCATATTGATATCGTCCATCTTGAGGTCGGGAGTCTGAGGAGCAGCCATGGTATCACCGTTATTGAAGGCGTGCTTGGTATCAACGTCCTTCATGAACTGGTTTCTGCTCTTGTTTGCACGCAGCATCTGAACGAGAGCTGCAGTATAGATGTTCTGCTCTTCTTCCTCTTCGGGATTGGTATCGGTGAGGTTGATGTCAGTAGAATCCTGATAGCCCTGCTGGGTCTCCTCGTCGATGAGAGTTGTGCGTGCCTTTTTCTTCATCAGCTTGGGAGCCTGTACGATATCGCCGTCTGCATCTGTTGCTGCAGGAGCAGGAGCCGTCGGTGCAGGAGCAGGACGGGGCGGTCTCCTGAGAACAGGAGAAGGTGCGGAAGGATTCTCAGCCTGCTGCTTGGTAAGCAGACCGGGGTTGACCGGTCTCTTGAGCACTCTCTGAACAGGAGCACCCTCGGCGGAGTTGTCAGAAGTAGATCTGAAGGACAGAGGCTTGTGTCCCGTGATATCATCGTCATCATCAAAACGAGGATTATTTGCGGGCTCATCGGGAATAACGTTCTCGTCATCGGGCTCCTCGAGGATCTCGTCTGCGGAGATAGTGGTAGCAGCCTGTTCAAAGACGTTGCTCTCGACCTTATTGCTGTTGGCAGCCTCAAATGCCATCATCTGACCTGTAGAGGTATCGTAATACTCATCACCGTTCTTGAGAGCGATCTTGAGCTTGGGACGGGGCTCACCTGCCTTGGGCTTGTTAGCCTGGGGAATATCGATCTTCTCGACTTCCTCGTTGATATCGATATCCTTGATCTTGAGGATGCCTGCAGCGGTATCGCACTTCATGGCACCTCTTACCATTTCCTTCAAAGGCAGGAGTATGATCTCGCAGAATGTCACATAGAACGAACGGTAAACAGACTTCTGAGGATCAACCATCTCAGCAGGGAAACGGTTATCGAAGTAATACTCGAACTTATCGGGACTGGAAGTGATGAGCATATCGATATATCTTGCAAGCAGGATCCAGAGGTCCTTCTCTTCCATATTGGGATCGTTGATAACGAGCCACATATAGCATCTGAGGAAGCAGTCATAGCAGGAGATGTCGCTCAGGTTAAGAGCAACGTCATCGATATTCATAGGAACTGTGAACTGACTGTCCGAGAATGCAAAGCAGCGGTAGCCGTTGCTGGCGAGTTTTGCATACGCCGTTCTGAGAGCTGCCTGATCTCTGGAGATGGGAGGCAGGGAGTTGAAATCGAATCCGGTTTTGAGAGACTCGGTATCTCCCGAAGCAGCTGCTGCAAGGAACTCCTTGTATCTCTTGTCGATGTCTGCCTGAGATGTGTTTACCGCCACTCCCAGAACTCTGAACGGGTTGCAGGCAAACAGCTCGGTTGCTGTAATGCCCATTTTCTGATTCAGCAAGTAAGATTCCCCCTTAAGGTATGTATTAGTTAATTTTTTTAGTTATTAAAACGTACACCTATGAAATCATAATACTTTAATAATTATAACAAACTTAGTCTCCAAATATGATAACACAAATTTACGTTTTTATGTATTTTATGTGAACTTTACAAATTATCCACAAATCAGAAAGCCAATGTTTTTCAAAAAAATGTTCAAAAGTTATTGCAATTATCCTCAAATTAGTGTATAATATAATAAATATATTATGTGTTTTTTACGATTGCTCTATTTTGAATATTTAAGGAGGTACTTTTTATGGCACTTTTCGGACATAAAAAGACAAACAGCGAACCTGCGAGCGGTTCTCCCAAGCCTGCGGTTAATCCCGATGATATCTGGAATACTCCCTCGCCCAAGTCTGCAAGGACATCGGGCGGAGATACCGTTTATATCAAAGAATCCAAGTATGATCCCGCAAAACCCGAGACCGTAGGTCCCGCTGCGATCGACCCCGAGACCATAAAGAAAAAGATGGCGGAGCTGGAGCGTGAACTTGAAGCCCAGAAGAACAAGCCCGTGCTGACTCCTGCCGACTATGATACAAATCCCGTCGGTCAGAGCGAAGTAGCAAACGCTCAGGATGACTTTGAGGCTCAGTACCGCATTGAGCACGAGCGTTTCCTTGCAGCTCACGAAAACAAGGAGATCGACTCCGCAAATGTTGCAGGTGTCGAGCAGAAGATCACCGCTATGGTGGACGAAGTCGAAAGCAGAGCAAGAGCAAGAGATGCTATGAATCTCGACATCGAACACGTCGATCAGAAGGAAGTCGAGAAAGGTCTCTCGACTCTCGGTGTGGCCAAGGATGTCACCAAGGATAAGGACTACAAGAACATCAAAGGCGTTGCTCAGGATGAAGTCGATAAGGGGCTGTCCAAGCTCGGCGTGGCAAAGGATGTAACCAAGGATAAGGACTATAAGAATATCGAAGCTGTTTCCGAACAGGATCTTGCCAGAAAGAAAGAAGAGTTCATGAAACAGTACGGTGACAGAAAGAAATAAAAGAACGTCCGCAAAATAAAAGATTATTTGGAGAGATAGACTGTGATAATCAATACTGAAAACCCACTGATAACATACTCTGAAAAAGGTAAACCTTTCAAGTATGACAGACTGTTTTACGCTACCCTCGAACCGTATATCCTTGAATTCAGAAACTGCAAGCTGGACAAGCTGACCGATGATGATGTCGCAAGATGTCTTGCAAGGATCTTCAAGAAGATGGAAGTCAACGGTGTTCCCGTGCTGGAGTTCTTTAAGCCCGTGCTGGATAAATGGGCTAAACTCGACCAGTATACCAAAACCACCCGCTTTGCAGAACTAATCGCCAAGGATATATTCTGCTGTTTCGATAAGAACCGCTATGATGAAAACGGCGAGTTCGCGGTGTGTGACAGGCTCTATTGCGTGGTCAAGGATGGGGAAAAAGATTTCATCATATGCGATAATACTGTCAAGGACGGCAAGTTCGGAAAGAAGCACCTGTCACCCGAGGCTCAGTATTTTGCAGAGCTGATGAGATACTTTGAAGAAGGAAAGCTGCCGACTGAGTACGACGGCTGATATAAGGAGTGTATACCAATGGTCATTATTGAAATGGAAAACGGAAAAAAGATCAAGATCGAGCTTTATCCCGATGCTGCACCTATTACTGTTGCAAACTTCGAGAAGCTTGTCAAGGAAGGCTTCTATGACGGACTTATCTTCCACAGAGTCATTGAAGGCTTTATGATACAGGGCGGAGATCCCGAAGGCACAGGAATGGGCGGTGCCAAGGAAAAGATCAAGGGCGAGTTCCTTGCAAACGGCGTTGCAAATCCCATCAAGCATACCAGAGGCGTGGTATCAATGGCAAGAGCCATGAACCCCAACTCCGCAAGTTCCCAGTTCTTCATCATGCACAAGGATGCACCTCACCTTGACGGTCAGTATGCAGCCTTCGGCAAGGTAGTAGAGGGCATGGACGCAGTCGATGAGATAGCAACCACTCCCGTGGGCTTCAATGACAAGCCCAAGACACCTCAGGTGATGAAAAAGGTCACCATAGAGTAAGATCTTTATAAAGCATCAAAGGGCAGCCGAATGGCTGCCCTTTTTTAGTCATTAGCGTGTATCCTGTTGAACAGTACCGTGAAAAGCGACCAGAGTATGTAAAGTCCGCTCAGCATCATCACGATCTTGACACCGAAATTATCATCGCTTCCCGTGTCCGGATTACTGTTTGAGTTATCGGGACTGCCCGCAGCCTGTGAAGCACGGATAACTGTTTTCTCTATCCTTTCGGCTTCCGGCCCGGCAGCCCGACCCTCATTTGCGCTGTTTTCGGGAACGGCACAATTATCAGACAGATCCTCTCCTATGTCTGTCTGCGGCTCAGCACCGTTTGCTCCCGTATTTATATCAGACGGCAGAACCGTCTCAGCGTTTTGTTCATTGCCCTGCGCAGAAGGCGCTGCCTGCTGTGAGGGTAAAACATCTTCCTCTGATATGATCTCAGTGGTATCGGATATGTCTTTCTTTGTCAGATCTGCGTTTTCGGCAGTATCATTCTCCTCGGGAACAGCAGCATCACGCGATTCCTGCGGGACCTGAGTCTCAGGCTCCGAAAGCTTCTCCTCGGGGATATTAACCACCTCTTCCTTTATTGGCTCGGCAATATCCGGCCCGGGCTCTTCGGGTGCAGGTGCAGGTGATACATTCTGCTGCGGAAACTCCGCCCTCTCAACGAACTCCACCGAGTTCACCTTGAATTCGCTGTTGGCTTTAAGATAATAAAGGGTAACATAGATATCGCTGGTGACTGCCATAGGATCTATATCCTCAAGGGTCCAGATCTCCTCGCTGCGTGTACGGAGCTTGGAATCCTGCTTGATGTATTCACCGTCGGACATCATGCTGAGACCGCCATTGGCATTGCCGCTGGCCTGAACAGCTATTTTCACATCGTAATGCTTGGTCTTGTCTGTGATATATTTTTTGAGGGGAATGCGGTAGTAAACGCTCTCCTGAGAATTGAAGTCGCTTCCCTCACGGAAATACGCAAACAGTTCGCCGTCTTCGGGATCATCCTTTATTGACAAGGGTTTTGTTGTTGTGGTGGTGGTTACAGGTTTGGTTGTCGTGGTAGTAGTTGTTGTGACGGGTTTGGTTGTCGTGGTAGTTGTAGTTGTGACGGGTGTGGTTGTCGTGGTGGTTGTCGTTGTGACGGGTGTGGTTGTGGTGGTGGTTGTAGTTGTGGCGGGTGTGGTTGTGGTGGTGGTTGTCGTTGTGACAGGCTTCGCTGTAGTGGTAACAACAGGAACACTGACTTTTACCGTGAGATCCCCTGCCGAATACGGTGCATTGACATAACCGCTGTCAGATAAGCGCACTAAAGTCTTGACCTCTGTGCTGAATCTTATATCTCCTTCGGCGTTGTTTTTAACATCAAAAGACGCAAGGGAAAGCAGCGTCTGCGAAGTGACATTGGTGCTGTTAAGGTTTGCACCCACTATCCTGATGACACCCGAAGCGTAACTGTAATTGGTTATTACCGAGAACTTGCTCTGAACGTTGTAAGTCTCGGCGGCTTCTCTGTCATCGGGGATGTGTACCGTGACCTTGTCGGGATCATAATAAAGCTCGATGGAAAAGCCTGCGGCACCTTCCTTGTCGGGCACAAAACCCACCGAGACATTGATCCTCTCTCCGCGTACAACGCTCTGTTTGCCTGCCTTGAGGGTGATCTCGTTGACATCGGATGCAGATGATCCCAGGATAGTCAGGAACGATGTGACTGTAAGCACAGCCACCGAGACCGCGAGCATAAACTTGCTGTATCTGAGTTTCATCCGCATATTGCCCGCTCCTTCCCGACTGTCCGTTTTTTTACACAGCCGCATTATGAATTATAACAACACTTATTATAAAAAGCAATTGTCAAAATAGTCGAAAATACGACCAAAAATTTGGACAAATTGCGTAGATACGTCATCCGTGCGGATATATAGGTGCTGCCTGTCCGACAAACACAATATATATTGTAATCAAATTGTAATTTTTGACATCAAACCTCAAAATCCAATATGTAAATTTTTTGTGAACGTGAAAATCATTGACATTTCGGCACATTTCGATTATAATTAAAAAGCGTTCAAAGATTTGAGGGCAAAAATCGGGACAGAAAGAGGTGCGATGCGTTGAAAAAGATGATCTCTCTGATGACAGCTATAGCTCTGATCGTATCCACCGCTTTGTTGTGTCCAAAAGAGGCTCACGCCCAGAGCATCGACCGAAACTTTGAAGCTCTGCTGGATGCACAGCATTTTCCGGAAAGCTATCGCCCTGCCCTCAGAGAACTTCACCGCCTCCACCCCAACTGGGTCTTCACTTCCATCGAGACCGGTCTCGACTGGAACGAGGTGCTGAAACAGGAATCTGTACTCGGCAGGAGCCTTGTACACAATTCGTCACTCGATTCATGGAAATCAGTCGAGCGCGGAGCATATGATCTCGCAGGAGGATACTGGTACGGCCTTGACGGCTCATGGGTAGCAGCTTCCGATGCTGTGATCCGCCACTACCTTGACCCGAGGAACTTTCTTGATGATACCTCGGTCTTCATGTTTGAAAATCTTTCCTATCACAAGGGCATACATACACGCGAAGGCGTTGAAGCCATACTCAAAGGCACATTCATGAGCGGAAACTACACCTGTCCCGACACAGGCGAAGTCAGAAATTACGCCGATACTTTCATGGAAGCTGCAGAGCGCTCAGGAGTATCTCCCTACCATCTGGCTGCACGCTGCCGCAACGAACAGGGCGTCAACGGAGCACCGCAGTCCCTGGGCACAGCAAAGGGATACGAAGGCTATTTCAATTTCTTTGATGTTCAGGCTTATGCCACATCCACTCTCACCGCAGGACAAATGGGCGCGCGATACGCAAAGACCGTAAATCAAAAATATCTTCTTCCGTGGACGAACCAGTACCTCTCGATAATAGGCGGTTCGATCTATCTCGGCACGGGATATATAAACAAGGGTCAGGACACGCTGTATCTGCAAAAGTTCGATGTAGTTGACGGAGGCAACGGTCTGTACTGTCATCAGTATATGACCTGTATCTACGGTCAGGCATCAGAAGCAGCAGGTCTCAAACGCGCCTACTCTCAGGCTGTGCTTTCGACCGCCATGGAGTTCAAGATACCCGTCTACAAGAATATGCCCGATACCCCTGCTAAGAAACCGACTTCCGCAGGCAGCTGCAACGATCTTCTCAGGGCGCTGAACATTTCGGGGCAAACTGTTACTCCCGACTTTGATACCTACCGCACAGAGTATGCACTCACGGTAGAAAGCGATGTGAACTCCGTGACCGTCAATGCCAGAACCCACGACAGCAAGGCATCAGTCAGCGGAGACGGCAGGCATCAGCTCAGCGAGGGCATCAACAGGATACCAGTCACCGTGACCTCGCCTTCGGGTACGAAACGGACTTACACTATTACTGTCACGCGAAAAAAAGCCCCCGTACAGGAAAAGCTCAGAGGAGACCTGAACAGAGACAAAATAATAGATGTTGTCGATGCGCTGATGATACTCAGCCACGCAGCAGGCAAAACGCTTCTGACTGCCGATCAGATCGTCCTCGGAGATCTTGACGGCAGCGGCACAGCCGATGTGCTCGATGCATTGCAGATGTTGCGCTACATAAGCGGAAATTCAGATACTTTATAAAGTAAAAAGCCGACGTCACCAGACATCGGCTTTTGTTATGACAGGCTTTTAATCCGGATCCTCGCAGCAGCTTTTTTTGCCGAAGAGGATCGAGTATGCAACTGTTTTTGACATATCTGTCTTACCTTTTATTCAAGCCCTTCAAGTTCGTGAAGTATCTCAAGCCTGCGCTCATAGAACATCAGTGACTTGTCATGCCTGTAATATTCCTCACAGCCGTAACAGGTGATGAACCGCGCTGTTACGGGATTGGCTGCAAGCTCCGTAACAAGAACGAGAAGCTCCTGACCCTCACCGAATGCTGCCTCGCAGAAACGGAACATATTGTCCATATGCCTGCCGGTTTCTTTGCGCCTGATATCAAAAGCTGCTGTATACTCACCAAAACACCGCTTCACGCCTTCAAAGCCTTCTCCGGATGCCGACAGACATTTTTTCAGAACACTGCCCCTGTAAAGGATGCTCGCCTCGTTGCTCTCGGAGAGGCTGCCTGCAGCGCGCAGATCAGAAATCTGATTCTCCAGCAAGGCGATGTGTTCTCGTATATCTGAGGGGATATCCTCACTGTCTTTAAGCGGCAGAAGCACACTCCTTACCGCCATAAGATCAGTATCCTCGGTGTTGACCTCCCCTGCCTCACGGCTGACGGTATCGAGCATCAGTCCCAGCAGAGAATATCTCTCATCGAACTTTGCAGCCTTCGCTCTGTCGAGGATATCCTTGTCGTTTTCACCGTCAAGGATAGCACTTATACGGTAATCGCTGCGGTATTTCTCATACAGTTCAAGATACACTGCAAAGTCCTCGGCTATACGCTCGTGTCTGATGTACTGACCTATAAGCTCCTTGTCGGCTGATATGCCCAGCTTTTCACATACATTGAGCATACGGCTCAGATCATCCCAACCGCGTGCGGTGACAAAGCTTTTTCCTTTCGGTGTGCTCTCTATCAGATAGAAATTCTGAGGCTTGATGTCAAGATACGTTACCACCGCACCGTGGAGATCTGAAGCACGGGCGTATTCCTTCCAAACCTTGATATCCGGCTCCACATCAATGCGTTTCAATCTGTCCCAGGTAACGATGTCAAATTCTCTTACCGAGCTGTTGTACTCCGGCGGATTACCGGCTGTGACCACTACCCAGCCCTCCGGGAGCCTGTGCCCTCCGAAGACCTTGTATTGCAGAAATTGCAGCATCACCGGAGTGAGAGTCTCGGAGATGCAGTTTACCTCATCAAGGAAAAGTATTCCGTTCCTCACGCCCGAACGTTCCATAAGATCGTAGACCGCCGCAATGATCTCACTCATCGTGTACTCGGATATGTCATAGCTCACACCGTCATACACTTTTTGCTTGATGACAGGCAGACCCAGGGCACTCTGTCGTGTGTGATGCGTCATCGAATATGACAGCAGACCTATTCCGAGCTGTGACGCGACCTGTGACATTATCTCAGTTTTGCCTATACCGGGAGGACCCATAAGACAGACAGGTCTCTGCTTGTGCTGCGGTATCAGGCAGCGTCCGTACTCATCTTTTTCAAGGTAGGCTCTGACAGTATTGGCTATCTGTATACCTGCTTGTTTTATATTCATGATATTTCTCCTTAAAGCGTGAATCTTTCTCTCAGCTGACGGTCACGGTCTGTACCGAAATTCTCCTGACTGTACCTCATCAGTGTCACCTGCTGCTCGAGCCTGTCGAGACCGATGGCATAACCGATGCATTCTTCACATACCGAGGCATCAAGGATATCGAAAGAAAGCACTCTTTCAAGGAGTTTGTCATCGGCTCTGTCGACCGCAAGACAGACCGCCTCCCTGATATGCTCCCTGACATATCCCGAATAGATCTCCGAACGTTCAAAAAGACTGATAGCGGCAGGCAGCATATAATCCTGCTCCTCTATCGCAAGAAAAGACCCTTCATCCTCTCTCTGCACGAACTTCCAGAGTTCGAGTTCGGCTGTTGATCTCGGATCTATAAGATCGTTTTTTAATATCACGGTAAACTGCACCGAGCCGCCATCAAACGTAAGAGATGATCCGCTCCTGAAGGCCTGCTCACCTACCATCCTGATGCCTTTGTATATGTGAGCCGAGAGAGCGTCACTGCTTATGAAGGCTTCATCGCCTATGCCCGTCACCGATGCCGGGATATTGACGCAGGAAAGATCCCGGCACCACTTGAAAGCGCCTGTGCCTACTGTCTTCAGACCTTCGGGGAGCGTGATATTCACCGCCCTGCTGCCCGAAAAAGCTCCGCCTGCTATGACGGTGATCCCGTCCGCAACGGTGAGTTCCTCGGTCTCGCCTGTGTATCTGAGCAGGTACTTGCCGTTAACGATCATAGGCTCTGCCGCTGTATCTGTCACCAGAGGAGTACCGTAGAAGATATCGCTGCCTATGCGCACAAGTCCGTCGGGCAGAGTAACACTCTCCAGAGACACACAGTCCTCAAATATGCGGTCTCCGATGCTTCTGAGGCTTTGCGGCAGTTTGACCCGTTTAAGAGAGCGGCAGCGTTCAAAAGCATTGCTGCATATCTCAGCCGTACCTTCGGAGACAGTCAGTTCTTCAAGTTCATCACAGTATGCAAAGGCTCTCTCGCCTATCACTCTGACCTCGGGCGGCAGCGTGACAGAACTCTCCCTGCTCCTGCAAAGCACAAGTATACCTCTGCCGAGTATCACAAGATCACTGTCCCCGCTTTCGGTCAGGGCGGTATTGTAAAACGCGCTGCTGCCTATAGAGATGACGCTGTCGGGAACGGTTATCTCTTTGAGCTTCACACAGCCGTAAAAGCAATGTCTGCCTATGCTCAGCAGAGACTCGGGCAGCTGCACATTTTCAAGCGAGACACAGCTCTCGAAAACATAATCGTCAAGGGAAGTAACGGTATCGGGCAGCCTTATGCTCTTAAGGCTGCGGCAGTCGGAGAACACCCTTCTTCGCAGAGAAGTGATGCCTTCAGGCAGTTCCACTTCTTTAAGACAGACGCAGTCCGAGAAGCAGCTCTCTCCGATCCTTTCCAGCTTCTTCGGCAGATCTATCCGTCTCAGCATATCGCATCCCCTGAAAGCCGATCCGCCTATGCTCCTGACGTTTTCGGGAACAGTCAGTTCTTCAAGAGAACCACAGTCCCAGAAAGCGAAACGTGAAATAACTATCAGCGTGGAGGGAAGGGTTATCCTCATCATCGAGGAGCATCCCCAGAAAGCATTCTGCGAGATCCTCATGACCCCCTCCGGTACCGTAACGGACTTGATCTCTTCATGGCCTGCAAAAGCATACTCCCCTACTTCGGATACCCCATCAGGTATTATAACATCTTCGGCATCCTCGGATAAATATTTGAGCAGCACTCCGTTTTCGATCTGAAATTCAGCGTTCATCAAATACCTCCTCGTCTTCGAGTATCAACCTGATCGCCCACGGCGGTACGGCAGGCTGTTCATTTCTGTCGTAATCACTTCTTATGAAAACAAATGCGCACTGATAGTCGGGCGGAAGCTCGGGAAAGCTCCCGATTCCGTCAGTGAAGTATATAAGCCCCCTGAGCGCTGTCAGTTCACCGTTTTTGCGGAGTTCGGCAATATGATCGAACACAGGTCGGAAATCAGTGCCGCCGAGACCTTTGAGCTCCATAGTCCGGATATACTTTTCAAGATCGCTCCTGCAAGATATTTTCACTGCATCGCGGACCTCGGTGTCACACTGGATAATGTGCACATTTATCTTTGAGAAGAAACTCTCCTCGCACATCAGTATATTATAAGTCTTCTGCATGAAGCACTGTACGGTCCTGCCGCTGACAGAACCCGAAGTATCAATAGCTATAACGAAATCCCGTATCAGAGAGGTCTCTTTGTACTCGGGCGGCTCCACGAGGGCGACATTGCCGTACAGTGACAGTCCGTAACAGTAGAACCCTGTATCAAAGCTGTCAGGATCACAGCGCATGACCTCTCCCGTCACAGCAAAACGCCTCAGGAATTCACGGTAATCATAACGCTCACGGTTGACATCTTCAAGTGCCTGGGTCAGCAGCCTGCTGTCTTTTCCCGGCTGCCTGTCGAAGTTTTCCAGCTCCGACTGTATCTCCTTGGAGATCTGCTCCCACTGTTTGGCAAGTTCGTCGAGTTCACGTCTTGCAAATTCCTCGGAAAGATCTGCTCCGCCGCTGTCCGCATCGGGAGTTCCCTGTTCGGGCTGATCTTCTTTTTGCTGATCCTCCCTATCGGTCTCGTCATCACCGATACCGCTGTCCCGATCATCATTCTCCGAACCGTCGTTCTCCCTCACCTCGGGAGAGATCATCGGGGTTGTCTCTTCGGGTTCTTTCTCACGATCGCGCTCATCTTTGTGCCAACGCGAATGGTCATCGGTGTTAAACAAAGCGCAAAGTTCCTCGGCTCTTTCCTCCGAAAGTTCCGACTTTACGAAGTAGGCATACAGCTTCTCGGCGGTAAGAGGTCTGACTTTGGAAGACAGTTCCTCTATTACCTCTTTCTTATCGGTCTCCCTCTCATTTGAGCAGAATCCTGCTCCGATACGCATCACCTGAGCTTCGGCAGCGATATCGCAGGCAGCATCCCAAAGTGCTCGGTCTATCCCCTGCCCTGTATGCCAATGTCTGAAAACGCAGTGCATAAGCATATGAAGGCAGTCATGCACAGGCAGACGCTCACTTTGTCTGTACCGCCTCAGCAGATATTCGGGGTCATACATCAGGTGTTTTCCGTCGCAGGCATAGCTGCCGCTGTAAGGCACGGGAGACAGCCTGTTTACCGCACGGGCGAAGAAACGCATATTCAGAAGTATCGTACCGATCGACAGTGACACCGCTTTCTCAGCCAGTTCAGCAAGTTTTATCTGTTTATCCTGATCCGTCACGGTATCACCTCCCAGATATGACAAAGGCCTGCAAGCTTTTCACGCTCGCAGGCCGTAAGTACTCTTATCCAAAGATCATCTTTCCTGAGTCTTATGCAGGGTAGCGTTGATCTCATCAACAAGCTTGGTGATATCGTTGATAGAATTTCTGATGATCTCCGAGCTCTTATTTGTGGTATTAACGTTGTCATCCAGTGCGCCGAATGCCTGAATGGTGGTGTTAAGTATGCTGACAAGCTGCTTAACGCTGTCGGCATCCATAGTGGAGTTATTGTTGCAGAATGTAACAACGTTCTTGAGCAGGTTATTAACTACGCCGGCTCTCTCGCTGGTAGCATTTGCAGCATCACCGATATTGTTCATATTAGCAGTGATCTCATCAACACCGAGTTTCAGCTTATCGGACAGATCAAGACACTGGTTGGTGATCTCAGCCAGACGCTCATGCTGAACAGTCAGTTCGCTGTGTCTTGCGATGAGGACGGTCTTAGCATGAACTACGCAGTTATCGGGAGTATTGAGTCCGCGGTAAACAGCAATAGCCATCTGACGGCAGGAAGGATAACCGCAGGCGTGGCAGTTGTACTCTCTGTCCTCTCTGGTGTGCTTGCCCATAAGCTCGAAGATAGGCTCCAGCTGTGCATCGGTAGGCACGGGAGTAGGAGTGGAAGGACGGTAGCTTCTCATAAAGTCGGTGAGCTTGAGTTCTTCGTCGAACTTCTTGAACAGCTTATCATCGCCGCCTCTGAAGACACCTGTCTTACGCTTTTTCTTGGAATCCTTTTCGATCTCACGCATGGTAGCCATAACGTCGAAAACAGTCTGCGATGAACCCGAAGCGGGACCGATATTGCATCCGAACTCACAGGACAGTACGTCAAAGACTTCGGGGTGCTTGAACTCAGGCATCTCGGCATACATATCCAGCTCGGGATAAACCTTGTGAACGCCCTCGGAAGTAGTAACGTTTATATCGGGATCGTGCAGCCAGAGGTTATCACGGAGTCCGCCCGGACGGGGGTATACAGCACCCACCTGACCCTGTGTATGGTCATCGAACTCATACTCGAAGTCATGGATAGAGTTTGTAGGTATACGGATACCGTTCTTATCGAAATACTCGCTGAGCTTCTTGAAAGTAACGTTGTATTCAACGAGATTGGTCTCCATGAACTCGGTCTTCTTGGCGATACAAGGAGTGAGTACTGCGATGGGATTGGTTCTCTTGAGGTACTTCTTGATGTAAGTAACAGCACATGAGATAGGGCTGTGGATAGGCGAGAGATTCTGGAGCAGCTTTGGCTGATAGATCTCAATGTACTTAACGATAGCAGCGCAGGGCTGAGTGATGACATTTCCGACCTTCTTCTGCTCGATAGCTCTCAGGTGAGCCCATGTACAGATATCAGCGCCGTAGGAAACGTCATAAATGATACATCCGCGCTTCCTGAACCAGTCAAGTATTCCCTTCCACTGTGTGGGGAAAACAGTCTTGATAGAAGGTGTTGCAAGGATGATAAGCTTCTCCTTTGCAAGGCGCTCCATGCACTGGTTGGTATCGTCAATATAATCTCTTGCACCGTGATTACAGGTCTTTACGCACTCGCCGCAGCTTATGCATCTATCGGGGTTTACGGTAGTGATAAAGCGGCCGTCTTCCAGCATCTTGGTCATATTTGCCTCAGGTGCGGGGCAGGTTCTGACACACGCATTGCATCCGACACATTTATCGGGTTTTACAATAATAATCTCATTCATATCGTAAGTCACTCCTTAACAGGTAAAATGGTATCACTTTTTATTCAGAGCCTCAGCCTGCTTCATAAGTTCGGCGAGGTCTACTCCGCCGTCCTTCTTGGCAGAAGCGGGTTCTGCAGGCTTGCTTTCAGCCTTATCGCCCTTTCCTCCGATAGAGGAAGCCATCTCGGCAAGCTTTTCGAGCTCGCTGTGCTGCTTCTTCTTGGAGGACATTGCCTCATACTCGGGCTCCTCGGGCATCATCGGCTCGATGATCTCGGGATTCCTGAATACCGGTACGCCGTTGGCTTTAAGCTTGCTGTCTGTTTTCTGAAGCAGCTTCTCGCTCTCATCGAGTCTTGCAATGCCGAGTTTTTCAAACTCTTCAAAGACTGCTCTGAGCTTCTTGAGTTCCACGCTCATTTCTTCGACATCCTTGACCATAACGGCTCTGAGGTTGCCCGAAGCCACTGTCATCTGCTCGGATTTATTTGCTGCGTCTGCTTCTACCAGTGCAGCTCTCTTCTCCGCCTCAAAGATGACCTTCTTAGCGGTATTGTTAGCACCTGTTACGGTATCCTCGGCAGCCTGCTGAGATTCAGCAGTTATCTTTTCTGCTTCCTTCTTTGCATTCTCAACGAGGCTGTTTGCTGATTTCTGTGCTTCGATGAACACAGCACTCAGTGCCTCTGCCGAACCGCCGGACTCGGCAGCCTTGAGCTTACCGCTCACTTCTTCGAGCTGTTTCTGAGTCTCGGCAAGTTTTGCTTTCAGTTCTTCTATCTCCTGAGTTTTTGCCTTGCTTTCTTCCTCGGCAGATTTCAGCTTATCGGTCATAGTCTCGTTCTGTACCTGTACCTGTGTAAGCTTTGCTCTTTCTCCCGCAAGAACAGACTCGGCAGCTTTTTCCTGTTCGGTACCTTTTTCATACTCTTTAAGTGTGAGCTTTGTCTCTCTCAGCTCATTCTTGAGATCATACACCTGAGTATAAAGATATTCGAGTTTCTTGTCGACCTCACCTTTGTCGTATCCGCCGAAGGTAACGGTCCTGATAAATCTGGTTTCAGCCATGGTTGAATTCCCCCTAACAGTATTTCGGCATGAGTCGTTCTGCGCTGCAGTCACGGCAACTTTTGCGCACCGTGCCGATAAGATCGCAAAAGCAAACTTATAGCTTTAAATTTATTATACTACACCTTTTATTGAATGTCAATAGTTTTTGTTTCCCAAAAAAACTTTTTTTGACAAAAGCCACAACCGTATAAATTTTGTTCATTATATATAAAACAACGGGTAAAAAACGCTTTATTTTGCCGAAAAGAAGTTGTATTTAAAACGGCCGAAAAGCCCCATTTTTCGAGCTTTCCGACCGTTAATATATTTTTATCCATCGTTTGCGCGTTAACGAAAATAATTTGACTTTTTACCAATCGTCTTCACAATTTTTTATTAATTCTCTTACTTCCTCATTGTCGTACAACCCAAGGTCAAAGAGTTTATCGGCCTGCCTTTTTGTTATTTTTCCCATAAGCGAATAAACAAACTGGCTGTGCTGACGTTCTGTACCGTCCCAGGAATCTATGATCTTCAGCCAACCTGCCTTGCCGAGAGTCCTCTCCGGCAGCTTTCCGCCCGGATAGAATTTATCCACCAGCAGTTTGGCTGCACGTGTATGGCTCGTATAATCGCACGAATAGGTATCCCCATCGGGAGTCATCCATCCGAGCTTGAAGTTCGGATCATTCTTGAAAAACAGCTGTTCAACGGGAAGCGGTACTTCCTCATCGCTCTCTATGACCTCAACGAATCCCAGATCCGTTTCCGAGAAATGAGAATAGCCTCCCTTTCCGTCAAAAACGACAGGCAGACTCTCTTTGGAAATTATGGATTCATACATGGTGCCTTTCAGGGCGTCAAGAGTGTCAACGTATTCACAATAATAATAGCCCGTTTCCGCCTTATATATTGCGAATTTCTTCATTAATCACCCTTCCTTTCCCTAAAAAATCAGATACATACTATATTATAACATATTCTTTCTGATTTTGCAAGCTGTTTAATATGTTTATTTAGTAGAATTTAAGCCTGTATATTTATGAATATTTGCTAATTATTGCGAATTGCTCCGTATCTGCTTACTTTAACTATAATATGCGGGGCATTTGAGTGTGTATTTTAGGGATTTCTTATAATTTTTAGTGCGCTTTTGCCTTGACAATTATTACAAAAGGTGATATACTTAATAAGAAAATAGGTCTATCATGCCAGACCGTTTGTGTGTTGAAAGTTAATTTGTTTTTATTGTTCAATACGCATTAATATTTTGGAGAGCTTTGCTCTCCGTCAAATTCTCATTATGCAAGGAGAGTTGAAAATGCTTTGCCAGATCTGTAACGCGGAACTTGAAGAAGGCGCTGTTGCCTGTCAGATGTGCGGTTCTCCCGCCCCTCAGGTAGTTAAAGGCTTCAAAAATGCTGTTTATATCCAGCAGACCCTCAGAAGGATATTCAGTGAGAACGGCGCAGATGCGATCTCGGACGTTCACCGCTTTATCTCGCTTCTGAAAGATTATCTGCCCGAGTACGACAGCGAGCGCAGACTGCTCGTCAACGCACTCCTCTCGGGCGCCTTCAAGTATATGCTCGATGAGATCGATCCCGAGATCTCAATAACAAGAACACGCAGCCGTGTCATCAGCGAATGCTATGTTACCGACAGAGCAGCAGAGTTCGTTATCGTCTGCTTCTCTTATATGCTCGGCAGGATCTTCGATCCCAGCCTGCTGCCTTCCGTTACTGTGGATGACAGCGAAGGCGAACAGCCCATCATCGCCGAGAAGACAGAAAAGAAGAGACCTGTCGCTATCGACTCCATGGTCTTCCAGAATTCCAATGCCGCCAAGAGCAGACTTTCGGGCAACGTTGTCGTCCCCGACGGTGTAACAAAGCTGGCAGGCTTCTGCTTCAACGGCTTCGGTTTCATGAAGAATATCACTCTGCCCGATACACTTATGGCTATCGGCGAGTATGCTTTTTCGGAGTGTAAGCGTCTTAAAGGCGTTGTTCTCCCCGAGAGTCTTAAAAAGATCGAGCGCGGCGCTTTCAGCCAGTGCTCCAAGCTGACCGTTATCAAGATTCCGAGAGGCGTTCTCGAGGTCGAGGACAGCACATTTGAATTCTGCAGCAGCCTTGAAACAGTAGAGCTGCCCGACACTTGCAGCAGCATCGGTGCAAGAGCATTCTCATGCTGCGATAAGCTCAGAAAACTCTTTATCCCCGAAAGCGTCAAGTTTATCGACGCTAAGGCTTTTGAGGAGTGCCCCGAGCTTACTATCAGGTGCTATGCGAACTCCTATGTGCATAAATATTGTCTCAAGAACGAGATCAGCTGCGAAACAGTTACCAAAGGGGCGGAACTTACCGCCAAGATGATAGAGGAAGGATGAATTTCAGATGATCGAATTGAAGATCAACCAGATGGTTGATATGGAATACGGCGGTCAGGCCAAAGTGCTCGGTGTGATCGGCAGCGGCGGACAGGGTACCGTTTACAAAGTCGAATTCAACGGTATGACTTGGGCGCTCAAATGGTATGATGTCGAAAAGATGAAAAAACCCGAGGACTTCCGCAGGAATATCCAGAGCAATATCTCGGACGGAGCACCCAGCAATAAGTTCCTGTGGCCCAAGTACCTCACCAAAACAATGCCTGACGGCACTTTCGGATACCTCATGGAACTCAAGCCCGAAAGCTTCGATTCCTTCGTTGATATCCTCAATACCTATAAGCTCGTTGTCGATCCCATGACAGGAAGAGCTACAAAGGTCCCCGTAAGATTTACAAACCTCTACGCTATGGTGACCGCAGTTATCAATATAGCAAATGCTTTCAGACAGCTCCACCGTTCAGGTAAGAGCTATCAGGACCTTAACGACGGCGGTTTCTTCATCAACGTTGAAACAGGTGCCGTACTCGTCTGCGACTGCGATAACATCGCTCCGGACGGAAGCAACTTCGGTATCGGCGGTAAGCCCGGTTATATGGCTCCCGAGATCGTAAGAGGTATCGCTAAACCCGATGTCCAGACGGATAAGTATTCACTCGCTGTAGTCCTCTTCAAACTCCTGTTCAGAGGCGACCCCATGGAGGGCGAAAAGGTAGTAAAGGACGTATGTCTCACCGAGTCTTCCGAGCTCAAGCACTACGGTGCAAATGCAGTCTTCGTTTACGATCCCAACGATGCCTCCAACAGACCTGTAAGAGGTATCCATGACAATGTTATCAAGTTCTGGAGACTCTATCCCCAGTACATAAAGGATGCATTCATCACTTCGTTTACCGAAGGTCTTAATGATCCCAGCAAGAGAATCATCGAGAACGAGTGGCAGAAACTGTTTGTAAGACTCCGCTCCGAGATCATCATGTGCGGCTGCGGCAGAACAAACTTCACCTCGATGTACGAAACACCCGACGAGAAAACATACAGGTGTCCCAAGTGCGGTATGGAATTCGCTACACTCAATTTCAGCAATTCCGATTACCGTATGCCTCTCTATCTCGGCTGCCGCTTCTATGAGTGCGAGATAGACGATACCTCGGATGACTTCCTGAGCGTAGCCGGCGAGCTCGTCGAGAATAAACTTAAGCCGGGCGTACTCGGAATAAAGAACTGCTCGGAAAAAGATTGGCGTGTGAAAATGCCTGACGGCATCTTCTATAACATCGGCCCCGGAAAAGGCTTCCCGATCTGGCAAGGTCTGGAGATCGACTTCGGCGGCGTTACCGCAAAAATTTGACGTGTAATTTCAAGGAAACAAATACATTGAAAGGAAGTTAAAGCTTATGAGCCAAAATGACATGAATAACACCAATGCGGCCGAGAATACCGAAGCCGCAAAAGTGAATACCGCTGCTGCAGGCGACAACCTGCTCGATTTCGATGATGACGATCCATTGGGGGCTACTGCTGTGTCAAAGAAAAGCTTAGTTATCTTTTTCCTTATCGATACCTCCGGAAGTATGAGAGGTAAGAAAATGGGTGAGCTCAATACCGTTATGGAAGAGCTTATCCCCGAGATCAGAAGAGTAGGCGAGGCTGATACAGACGTTAAGATCGCTGTACTCACATTCTCCACAGGCGTTAAGTGGATGTACAAGGCACCTATCTCCGTTGAGGAGTTCCAGTGGTCAAGACTGGAAGCAAACGGCGTTACAAGTATGGGTGAGGCTTTCTCCGAACTCTCGAACAGAATGTCGAGAAACGGATTCCTCAACTCTCCTTCCCTGTCGTTCGCTCCCGTTATCTTCCTGATGACAGACGGCTATCCTTCCGATGACTATAAGAAGGGCCTTGAGTCTCTCCAGACAAACAGCTGGTATAAGTTCGGCCTTAAGGCTGCACTCGGTATCGGTAATGAGGCTAATGACGATATGCTCGCAGAGTTCACAGGTAATAAGGAGACCGTTGTTCACGCTTACTCCGGTAACCAGCTCGCTCAGATGATCAAGATCGTTGCTGTAACCGCTTCTCAGATCGGTTCCAAGAGTATGACTCTCTCCGATGAGAACAGCAATCAGGAACTCAGCGAAGAGGATGTTTATGCTTCCAAGCAGAAGCTTCTCGGTCAGCAGATCCAGGAGCTCGTCGGCCAGGACGGCAAGGATGACGTATCCTTCGATACCGGTTGGTAAATCAGGAAGGAGCTAATAAATAATGTTCAAAGGTTTCAGCCACTCCGAGAGGGGTGCAAGCCACGATAAGAAGGGCACCGTTTGTCAGGATAGCTCTCTTTTCGGTGTGCGTGAAAGATATGCGGTTGCTGTAGTGGCTGACGGTCATGGAAGCAAAAAGCACTTCAGGAGCGATATCGGTTCAAAGTGTGCCGTTGAGGCAGGCCTTGAAACTATCGACAGGTTCTATGAGGATGCTGAGGCTTTCGAGAAAAACTTTCCGCGCAACAGAAAAAGCATACTCAATAATATCGGTAAGCAGATAATTTCCAACTGGAACACAAAGATCACGGAGCATTTCAAGAAAAATCCCGTGACCGATAAGGAGAAAGAACCCTTTACAGCAGATGAGTTCGAGGCTATCCCCTTTGAGTCGTACTACGGTACTACACTCATCCTCGCAGTAATGAGCCCTCTGTTCACTTTCGGTCTCCAGATCGGTGACGGAAGCCTTGTTACCGTGCTCGCTGACGGACGTGCAGTTATGCCCCTCGGTTATGAGGAGGATAACCCCGCAAATATCACTGCTTCAATGTGTAACGCAAATGCCGCTTCCATGTTCGATACCTTCTATTTCAACGGTACAAGAAAGGTCGCTGCCATCTATACCTCTACCGACGGACTCTATACTTCCTTCGGCAACGAGTATGACTTCCTCGATTATCATTCGATAATCACAAGCCAGATGACAGATCTTGAATCCTTTAAGGAGACCGTCTTCAGGAACATGGCTAAGAGAACCCATTACGGCACCGAAGATGATATCTCGCTCTCATGCGTCGTCAATAACGAAGTGCTCGAAGAGAACCTTGCAAAGATCAATGAGACCGTTGCCAAGAATAAGCAGCGTGCTCAGGAAAGAAAAGCTAAGATGCTCGCGAAAAATTAAAGATAAAGAGGGGTGTGACCCGCATGAATATCAAAGAATTTCTCAAGACAGCCAAGGACTATACCGAAATGGTCTGGGAGAGAAGAAACGATTATGTTCACTACGCCTTTTCGACTATCACTTTGATAGAGACTAAGAAAGGAACTGTTTTTGTTGGCGTTACCGGTGTGACCATCAGCTACGGCGATATCGAGCAGGTCAAATCGGATATGAATGCCGCGCTCCTTATGATGAATGACGGTCAGACACGTATAAGACGTATGGTGACCCTCAAATTCAATACAAGAAAGGTCGTTAAGCCCTCGGATAAAGTTGTTGAGATGCTTCTCAAGCTTCATCCTGAAAATGCCGATGCCGAAGTCATAACTGAGCTGCAAGGCAGAGAAGACTGCGATTCCGTTAAACTCTCTACCTTGATGCCGGAAGTAAAAGCGGTCGAGCAGCCCGTTCCCGAGATCAAGGAAGAACCTGCTCCGGCTCCTGTTGTTGAAGAACCCAAGCCTGTATCCAAGAACACACAGTTCATCATGGAGGAGATCTCCCCCATCCAGGAAAATGTTATCGAGGAAATCCAGCCTGAGCCTGTTGCTGAAACCGAGCCTGTAGTTGAGGAGATCCAGCCTGAGCCTGTTGCTGAACCCGAGCCTGTAGTTGAGGAAATCCAGCCTGAGCCTGTTGCTGAACCTGAGCCTGTAGTTGAGGAAATCCAGCCTGAGCCTGTTGCTGAACCTGAGCCTGTAGTCGAGGAAATCCAGCCTGAGCCTGTTGCTGAACCTGAGCCTGTAGTTGAGGAAATCCAGCCTGAGCCTGTTGCTGAACCCGAAGCTGCTGCTCCCACTCCTGAGATCGACTTCCTCAGCGGATTTGACTTCGCTGATGACGATACACCCACTTCCTCTGTTACTGTTCCTTTGTTCAGAAAGGATTACTCCGAGTATGACAACATAAGACGTACAGGTCCCGCAGAGGCAATGAACCAGCTTGCTAACGGTGTGGCTATCGAAGAAAGCAATCCCTTCTTTGAGAGATCCACCGAGGCAAAGGAAGCTGTTGTCACTATGGCAGATGCAGTCAAGACCCCGTTTGATGAATTCGATGAAGAAGAGGACGAGGATGACGATAAGCCGATGACAAAGAAGGAAATGCTCAAAATGGCGAAAAAGCGCAAGAAGATCGCCAAGAACAATTCCAAATTCCAAATGTAAAAATCACTCCCCGATAAAACGGGGAGTTTTTTTGTACAGTTGTTTCCGAGCATACAAAAAGGCTGCCGCCGTTTTCCACGGTGACAGCCTTGAAATACAAACTGATCCGAAAGTTCTTATTTGAACTCGATGCCCCACTTTTTGCTGACTTTATGGTACATCTTCTGCTTCATACTTGAACGCGACTTGTTATTGAAGAAAACAATACCGAAAAGAGCAACTACAGAAAGAACACCACCAAGGATAAATCCAATCGTACCCTTGACGAATACGAGAGCACAGATCCAGATCACAACGAGAGCAACAAGCAGGATAGGCAGGCAGAAATTAACGAATGTTCTGTTATTTACTGCAATGTAATCCTTGATTTCCTTCTTTGAGAAGCTCTCATAATGACGAGCGATAAAGGAATCGGGTCTTGCCCATTTATAGAACTCGTTTATATTCTGGAACTTAACCATATAGTTCTGTCCCGTAGTTGTAATGCGGTAGTCTATAAGAATGCCGTTCTTATTCTGTTTTGCATTCATGATATGAACCATAGAACCGACCTTTGCCTGATTCTTTATAGGCTTTGTGACAAGATACTTTTCATCTATAGCCTCGTCAATACTGTTGAGCATATAAGTCATATAGATTTTCCTTTCCTAAGTAATATATTAAACCAATCATATCATCCGAATGAACGGACACACTGACCATAAAAATGCTGTTAATATATTATAACATATTTAATTCACAAATGCAAGGGTATGCAGAATTTTTACACAATATTACAGTGTTTTAAATGTAAAAATTTTTAATGATATTCGCTGATTTTTTGTGCAGAGCGCACAAATGCCAACCGACAACAACAGCAGTCGGCAGCTTTACCCTTTTCCATATTATATTATACAACACTTTTCACTTTTTTTCAAGTATCTGCGGACAAAAAAACTGCATAATTTCGAGCATACTTTTTGTATTGTTACGTCAATTGGGAAAATATCTTAAAATAATTCTGTCCAAAAATTCACTTGACTTATAGCAGACTTTATGATATCATATTATTAAAGCAATTTAATCTGAAACGGAGGATCTGTAATGAACAAACAAAAGCCCGACATATTTGAAAAAATCTATTTTATCTCAATTGATCCCGAGGACAAATCTCCGGTGGTACTGTGTGAGACCATGAACAAGATCAATATGCACATAACCTCAAACGGAGGTTGTATAGAAATGGACTCCTATGACAGCAACTACTCGCTCGGCAGGATGTCTTTCAAGCTCGGTACCAATCCTGACCCCGATGCAACACTCTGCTATATCAGTTCTCTTTCGGGAGTTAAATTCATCTGAGGCTGCCTATATGTCAAAAAGCAAGCTCGACGGTAAAAACCGCCGAGCTTTTTCTTTACCAGTAAATATTGTAGTTGCCTGAAAGAGCAAGAAACGCGAAGAGATAGAGGCAGTTGTCATAGTATCTCCTGCCGCCCTTACGCATAGGCTCGTTCCAGAAACGCTCGACCCACAGGGCAGCGAGCGCCTTCGCAGGATCGGGAGAATTCATTGCGAGAGGTCCTTCCACAGCAAGAGAAGCCTGAGCTGTAGTCGCAAGAATACCTATCGGATGAAGTGCAGGCTTCTCGAGAGGAGTGCCGTCGACCTCATAAGTTCTGTAGGGATCATCCTTATTGACCACACCGAGGGTATACTGAAGCTTCTTTACTGCAGCGAACTGACCGACATCCCTGCCCCACCACTCGGCATCAAGACCTATGTTGGCAGCGGTACGGTAAGCATCGCTGTAGAACCAGTCATGACGGTCATTTGTCCAGTTAAGGGGGCGCGACATAGGCTTACCATCAAAATCCGCATATTCGGAATTCATACCCGAAACAGGATGACAAGCCTTTACAAGGTACTCTCTTGATGCCTTTGCAGCCTCCGCGAAGAATCCTCTGTCCTCCTCATAAGCCCAGAGAGCAAAGAGATCGTAGAAATGGGGCAGGTGATAAGAGGGATCGGTAAACTCACTTCCGGGAACGAAGAGTATCAGCTTATTGTCCCTGTTCCACATGGGTGCGCCCTCTCTGCCGTTGGAGCCTTTTGTTATGCAGGCGTGAAGTATCTTCCTTGCCTCTTCGGAGTAATTGAAAATGCCCTCTCCGTCACCCCACCTGTGAGAAGCAAAGAACAGAGCCATAGCATAGAACTCCTCACCGTCGGGAGCAGGACCCCAGGCATTCTTCTCGCCGTTGGTCTTGCATGACCATGCAAAGTAACCCTCATTGAAGCCTTCAGACATATACATATAGGTCTTTGACCACTTCCATATACGGTCGAATTCCTCTTTCATATCAAGCTGAACGGTCATCATCATACCATAGGACATACCCTCGGTGCGGGCATCGTTGTTGCCTGTATCCTCAAGATATCCCATATCCTCACCGGCGGTAAAATACACGCGGTCTTCGCTGTAGAAAAACTCATTGACTATCTCTTTGAGTCTTTTCTTTATCTGCTCATCGGTATGACCGAGCTCAGCAAAAACATTTCTGTAAGTCTGTTTCTTCATATGCTTTCCTCCTTGACATTTCAGTCGTGACTTATGTATTATAACATACAGATACTATGATTTCTATTTGAATACTGCGTTGTTATAGTCAGAAATTGCCAATCAACATCACGAAAAAAACAGCAAAAGCCGATGTCCTTTACCGACATCGGCTTTTTAACTTATTTAATATCAGCCAGTGCTTCTCTGAGAGTTCTTCTGACTGCTCCGCTGCCCGTGAGCATCTTCTCATAGTAAGCTGTGATCTTATCGGCAAGACCTGCCGAAACATAATCGGTGCCGAAGAGCTCTCGGTTGGAGAGTATGTCTCTTATGCTTGCCCTGTCACCTCCGCCGAGCTTGGCGGTAAGTTCGGGGATCATGGGATCGGGGCTCAGTTCCATATCATTCATCTCGTCATCCTTGCCAAGAAGATATCTCAGCCATGCAGCGATAACGAGGGGGATCAGAGTCAGCTTGCCGGCACTGCCCTGCTGCTCATAAGCCTTGACAGTCTCACCGAAACGAATCGCAACTTTCTGGCTCGTATCGGTAGCTATGCGCTGAGGTGTATCAGGCAGACAGGCATTTGGCAGACGCTCTGTCAGCACCTCTTTGAGAAAGTCCTCGGGTCTGATGATGATTGGGTCTATCACCACGGGCAGACCCTCAACATATCCCAGCTTGTACACAAGATCCTTGAGGTCGGGATCGGACATCTCATCCGCGATCTTCTTGAATCCAAGCAGGCAGCCGAACACTGCGAGGGCGGTATGCAGAGGATTCAGGCAGGTCATGACCTTCATCTTCTCCGCCTTGCCCACGGTCTCACGGTCGGTAAGATAAACGCCTGCCTTTTCAAGAGGCGGTCTGCCGTTGGGGAAGCTGTCCTCGATAACGAGATACTGGGGCATTTCAGCATTGACAAAGGGGGCAATGAAAGTCTTGCGGCTTGTGACTATAGGCTCCATATTCTCGATACCAAGAGCAGTGAGTTCCTTTGCTATCTCGGGATCGGGACGCGGAGTGATCTTGTCGATCATGCTCCACGGGAATGACACCCTGCTCTCATCGGAAACGTACTCAAAGAAGCCTTCGGGCACAAGGCCGTTCTTCTGCCAACCCTCTGCCACAAAGAGTATGCCCGAGCGAAGCTTCTCTCCGTTGCGCGAGCAGTTATCCATGCTGACAAGAGCTATCGGAGCGGCACCCGTCCTGAACCTCTCGGCAAGCATCGCACAGACCTTGCCAAGTGCGGTAGAGAGCTCACCGTCAGGACCGCAGCCGATATCGGCAGCCACGGCAGGGATCACATTTCCGCTTATATCTGTGAAAGCATAACCCTTTTCCGTAATGGTAAAAGAGATCATTTTAAGTGAAGGCTGACGGGCGATATTCCTGAGCTTTTCAAAGCCCTTCCCCACCGCGGCAGCTGCATCAGCTATACCGCCGATAACACGGAGATAGCGTCCCCCGTTAGCACGAAGTCCCACAAGGAGAGCTAAGTTATCAAAAGGCTCATAGATCTTCTCGATGACCTCGGTATCAAAGCTGTCGGCGGCGATGATACCGCTCTTCAGCTCACCCTTGCCGATAAGCTCATCGGCAAGACAGGCGATATATCCTCGAAAGATATTGCCTGCTCCGAAGTGTACCCACTCGGGTGCGGCAGCGGTCTGCGCTTTGACTTTATCAACGTCAAAGGATGGCAGGCGGAAGCCTGCTTTCTCCCATTCGGCGCGTTCGTTCTTTAAACTGTTTACGGTAAGCTCCATGATTATCTTCTCCAATTATATCAGTAATTATGCCAGTCTGTGAACCTCAGATCGTTCAGATCTATATCGTCATAGGCTCCGCAGATCAGTGCAAAATTGAATTTGTCCGAGCACTGGAAGCTGATACTGTCCTGATGCAGACATACGTGCTCGGGTTCGATGCCGTTCAGGAAATTATCGAGGTTGAACATCGGCCTGTATTTTCTGAGGTACTGCTCAAAGCTGTCCTTCTTGACAGTGCCGTTGTTGGGCTCGCCCCGCCCGAAGTGGACAAAATCATCATCTAAAGCCTGCTGTGGTATCTTATAGAAATCAAAGTCGGGGTCTTCATAGTCAAAGCCCGGAACAGTCAGAGCTTCGCACTCCCAGAACTCTCTGCCGCAGGCTTTCATATCGTCGTAAATGTGAAGAAGGAAGGTGTCATTTATCTCTCCGATGTGCGCCTGGATCTTCTTCTCAGCCGCATTGAACTGCTTTGTGAGAAACTCGGCTATCTCCTCATCGGTGCAGGTGTCAATATCCATTACCTCCGAAAGCTCATCGTACCACTCATCTCTGATATCGGAGCAATCCTCCAAAATCTCGAGCAGATCGTCCTTGTAAAAACCGATATATCCGAAATCGAATGTACCTTTTACCTTGAACGCTCCGTCTTCAACAAATACCTTTACCATAGTTATACCTCCTTGTATTATATGTTATCTCTGCACCTGAGCCGAGCCGCTCCCGAATGCCAGCAGGCTGACCTCATCTGCCGAGACAAGGTTACAGTCTCCCTCAACGGTATGTTTCAGACAGGATGCTGCGCACGCAAAGTCAACGCTCTGCTGTGTGGTCATTCCGTTCAGGCAGGCATAGATAAGTCCGGCGGCAAATGCGTCACCGCCGCCCACACGGTCAATAAGATGCATAGTATAGTTCTTGCTGAAACAAGCCTCAGTGCCGTCATAGAGCATGGCACAGAGTTTGTTGTCACTGGAAGAAAGAGTGGTGCGCAGAGTGATCGCCACTTTTTTGAAACCGAAGCGCTCCGCAAGCTGACGGGCAACATCCTTGTAACCTTCAAAATTATCATCCGAGGTGCCGACAGCTTCTATACCGAAGAGATCGGCTGCCTGATCGCGTCCGCCGATGTAAACATCAACATTATTGCAGATCTCGCTCATGACTTCACCTGCGGTCTGCTTATCCCAGAGCTTAGCGCGGTAATTGATATCGCAGCTTACTGTGATGCCAAGTTCCTTGGCTGTTTTTACGGCATCGAGAGCCGCCTTGGTGAGTTCTCCGCCGAGGGCGGGGGTGATGCCCGTAATGTGGAACCAGTCCGCATCGGCAAGGATAGTCTTCCAGTCGAACTCCGAAGCCTTTGCCTCGGCGATCGCAGAATGTGCGCGATCGTAGATGACCTTAGACGGGCGCTGAGAGGCACCCTTTTCAAGGTAGTAGATGCCTACCCTGTCACCGCCGCGGATGATGCCGCTTGTGTCAACGCCGAAACGTCTGAGAGAATTGACTGCTGCCTGACCTATCTCGTGTGCAGGGAGTTTGGTGACGAATGCCGCATCGCAGCCGAAGTTCGCAAGGGACACCGCAGTGTTCGCCTCACCGCCGCCGTAGACCGCACCGAAGCTGTCCGCCTGAGTAAAGCGGAGAAATCCCTCGGGGGAAAGGCGGAGCATTATCTCGCCGAATGTTACAACTCTTGCCATACCGATACCTCACTTCTCAACAAGGCGCAGACCCGGCTCGGTGGCTGTGTCGCCGTCAAAGCGGACGCCCTGCCTCTCCAGGTGATACTTCGCACGCTTGATATTGGACGTTCTCATTACGGAGACGATCCTGCCGTTCTGCTCTTCTGTCTTAACAAAGGTCATACCCAGCATAAGCTCCACAGCCGCCGCGGTATTGCGCCTGATCCACTCCCAGTCATGGGCAGCTATACGGTCCTTGGGCACCATGAAGCTGCCTCCGCAGGCAATGATCTTCGGCTCTTTGAGATAGTCGCCCATATTGCCGGCGTTGAGTCCGCCTGTGGGCATAAAGCGCACCGCACCGTAGGGGGCTGCCATTGCCTTGATAGCTTTCAGTCCTCCGATCTGCTCGGCGGGGAAGAACTTGACCTCGGTAAGTCCGAGGGAGAGTGCACGTTCAATGTCCGAGGGTGTAGCACATCCGGGGAGCATAGGCACTCCCCTGTCGAGGCAGTGCTTGACTACCTCGGGATTGAGCCCGGGGCTCACGATGAACTGCGAGCCTGCTTCAATTGCTCTGTCTGCCTGCTCGCAGGTGAGGACAGTTCCCGCACCGACTATGACCTCGGGGCAGGCCTCTCTTATGCTCTTTATAGCCTCGGCTGCCGCCGCAGTGCGGAATGTTATCTCCGCCGCAGGCAGACCGCCTTCGGCAAGAGCCTTTGCAAGAGGCACTGCGTCCTCGGCATTGTCGATAACAACAACAGGCACAATGCCGATCTTTTCAAGTTGTTCAAGTATCTTATTCATATCTGATCCTCCGAAAAAAATTCAGGGTGTGTTTTTCAGTTGTAGTGAAATCCGTCAGGCAGGCGGATAAATGCGCGGATATGATGATCCAGCGGACGTTCGATGATCCCCGACCTGTTGTCGAGGTTTCCTTCTGCGGCAAGGATCGTACCCTCCCGCTTTTCGATGACTATGCCGATATGGTCGTGCTCACTGTCTTCAAAGACCCGATCGTAAAGCACGATATCCCCCGGCTCGGGAACAAAACCTTCTGTGCCTTTATGGTACCCGATACACGGATCATTCTCGGCGAATTCTTCCCAGGCGATACAGCCTGCAAGATGACAGGTCTTGCACTCCGCAGGACGTATGGGAAACTCAAAGCCAGCTTCCATACAGCAGTAATACACAAATGCCGCGCACCAGAGACCGTCAGCTTCTTCAACAGTCCAGCCGGGGAACGGCCTGACTATCGGTTCAAGATTTGATCTCTCTCCTTGCGAAAAACCGTGGAAGTGAGACTTGGCCAGTTTCTCCGCAGCTTCCGCAAGATATTTCCTTGTCGCCTTTTCCATAAAGCCTCCTGCGTCTGCTGTCAGTTCCCACCGAACTGACTTTTCCAGTAGTTCATGATACGCTCAACAATAGCCGTACATTCAGCCCTTGCGGTCGCGGGGTCATACTCCTTCATATCGCTGAAGGTATGTCCGCAGGGTTCGAGGTCGTCTTCCTCAAAGCCGCCTGCCACACCCACGAGCCATTTTTCCGAGGGCTCCGCTCTGAATTTGAATATGTAATAGTGCATATCCTCGATCTCAAAGCTGTCCGCATACTCGATCCCGGCGGGAGCCTTACCCAGTTCACGGGGATGTGACAGCCAGTTTATCATTGACTGACGTGCCGCATCCAATTGCTCATTATTCATGACTGACCTCCTTAAAACAGATCATCATAACTTTCTTGCCTTGAAGCACACGGATATCGGGATCATTTTGGCTTTTTTGCCCCTGTCGGAAGCATCTTCCGTCTCCATTGCTTCCCTGTTATTCTGCTCTATCATTTGCTCGACTGCAAAACCTGCTTTTGCCAGAGCGTTTATATACGTGGAAATTTTTCGGTTGCACAGAATGATCTTACTGCCGTCAACGGGCATGGTGAAATAGTCCTCATCGAAATAGCTCTTGTGAAAAATGAGCTGACCGTTTTCGATGACTTCCTTACGCTCCTCACAGGACCATGCAACGCAGTAATTAAGCGTATGGTGCCAGCTGAAAATGAAGATCCCGTCTTTTTTCAGATAAGAGGCTATCTTGTTGAAGGTGCCTTGAAGATCTGTTGTCCAGCCGATGCCGTAGATCGAATAGACACAGTCGAAATAGTCCTTGGGAATATCAAGGTCTGCTTCCATGGGGGAGCAGATAAGCTTTGCCGAATATCCGTTTTCGGAAAGGAGCCTTTTTGCATTTTCAAGCTGTTTTTCGGAGAGATCAACTCCCCAGAGCTCGCCTGCATTTCTGTCGGCGTGATATTTAAGTGAATGTCCGCTGCCGCAGCAGATCTCCAGCATTTTCTTGCCCGTTACATCTCCGAAAAGATGAAGATTGTCCTCAGTCACGAATTTGACCCCGTACTCGGGCAAAGCAGTTGTACCGAACCACAGGTCGGCATTTTCATTCCAGTAATCCTGATTTGTTTTTATGATCTGAGCAGCTTCCATATATCAGTTCCTCTCAGGCGGTAACAGACTGAAAAAACGCAGAGCATTGCCGAAGCTGACGTTCCTCACTATACTGCCGAGGATCTCCTCATCCCAGTAGAGCTCGCCGTCATCCACAAGTCTGCCGAGGAACTGACAGAGTATGCGCCTGAAATATTCGTGGCGTGTGTAGGAGAGCATACACCGCGAGTCGGTGAGCATACCGATGAACGCACCGAGGACGCCCTGCTCGCAGAGGGAGCGCAAGTGATCTCTCATACCGCCGATGTTGTCATTGAACCACCATGCGGCGCCGTGCTGTACCTTACCGCAGACACCCGTCTCGTTGAAGCACTTGGCGAGGACATCAATGGCGGTGTTCATCGTTGGGTCAAGTGAGTAGAGCACCGTCTTCGGCAGTGAGCCTGTCTTATCAAGTTCGTTGAGGAAAGCTGCAAGGGTCTCTATAGGAGCATTGCTGTCTATGCGGTCAAAGCCCGTGTCCTTGCCAATGAGGTTGAACATACGGGTGCTGGTGTTTCTTGCTACACCGAAGTGCAGCTGCATCACCCAGCCGAGCCTTGAATACTCGGCACCCAGGAACAGCATTATCTCGGTCATAAAGCCGAGACGCTCATGCTCGGTGAGAACTTCACCTGCGAGGGCTTTTTTCAGCACCCTGTCGGCTTCCTCCGCACCGATAAGAGTGCAGGGGAAATAAGCTGTGCTCTGGTCGGAGCTGCGGCATCCCAGGGAGTTGAAATACTCCATGCGTGCCGTGAGTACGGTCTTTAATGTATAGAAGTCGGTTATATCCTGCCCGCCTGCCTGCGAGAGCCTTGCGATGTATGCAGGAAAAGTCTCGCTGCCGATAAGCAAAAGCTGATCGGGACGGAAGGTCGGGATGACTATGCAGTAATTGAAGGTCTCGTCCTCAATAAGCTTCTTGTGCCATTCGAGGGTATCGCAGGGGTCGTCCGTAGTGCCGATGACTCTGACCTTTGAAGCCTTGATTATGTTCCTTGCATTGAGCTTGCCCGAAGCCAGCACCTCGCTGCACTTGTCATATATCGCTTTGGCATTCTTGGGGCAGATAGGCAGATAGCAGTCAAAGTATCTTTGAAGTTCAAGATGGCTCCAGTGATAGAGGGGGCTGCCGACTGAACGGGAAAGCGTATCCGTCCAGGCAAGGAATTTCAGCCAGTCATCGGATCTGCCTGTGACTGCTTCCTCGTCATAGCCCCACTGACGCATCAGACGCCACTTGTAATGGTCGCCCCCCAGCCAGAGCTCGGTTATGTTCTTGTACTGCTTATCCTCGTAGATATCCTTCGGGTCGATGTGGCAGTGGTAGTCGATTATCGGCTCGTTCTCGGCATACTTGTGGAAAAGTATCCGGGCTGCCTCGGTATCCAGCAGAAAATCCCTGTCCATAAACTCTTTCATTTTACTTCTTCCCTTCGGCTTTCAGCTTGTCGAGCATATCCCATACGCCTAAGATGTACATTATACCGAGGGCGCGGTCATAGAGGCCGTAGCCGGGACGGCACTTTTCGCCCCAGATATGTCTGCCGTGGTCGGGACGGATATAACCGTCGAAGCCGCCGTCATGGTAAGCCTTGATGATATCGAGGATACCTACATCACCGTCACAGTCGCGGTGAGAGGTCTCGGAGAAATCGCCGTTATCGAAGTGCTTTACATTCCTGATGTGAGCGAAAGCGATCCTGTCGCAGTATTTGCGGACGATATCCGCAACGTTGTTGTCTCTGTTGGAGCCCAGCGAGCCGGAGCAGAGGGTCAGGCAGTTGTAGGGGTCATCCACCATGGAGAGGAAACGTCCCACAGCAGCCTCGTCAACAAGGAGACGGGGCAGGCCGAAGATATCCCAGGGCGGATCATCCGGATGGATAGCCATTTTGATATCGCACTCGCGGCAGGTAGGCATCAGAGCCTCAAGGAAATATTTGAGGTTAGCCCAGAGCTTCTCCTTGTCAACGTCCTTGTAAAGCTCAAAGAGCTGTTTTAAGTTTGCAAGACGCTCGGGCTCCCAGCCGGGCATGGTGTAGCCCTTGCAGTTCTCCAAAATGTACTCCGCCATGGACTCGGGATCCTGCTTGATCTTGCTCTTTTCGTAGTAAAGGGCGGTGGAGCCATCGGGCAGAGGGTGGAAGAGGTCTGTCCTCGTCCAGTCGAAGACGGGCATGAAGTTATAGCAGACCACCTTAACGCCGAACTCTTTGAGGTTGCGGAGCGTCTGCTTGTAGTTCTCGATGTAGAGGTCGCGGTTGGGGCCTGCGGTCTTGATATCGTCGTGTACGTTCACGCTCTCGACTACCGCCATACCGAAGCCGTACTTGTCAAGCTCTGCCTTGACTGCGGCGATCTCGTCCTTTTCCCAGATCTCGCCGGGCTGCTTTGAGTGCAGAGCCCAGACTATCTCCTCGACACCCGGGATCTGTTTGATCTGTTCAAGCGAGATACTGTCGTTGCCGGTTCCGTACCAGCGAAATGACATTTTCATTCGTATATTCCTCCTAATTATATCAGTCTCGGTTTGGTATATAATGGTTTTTTATAGTTTTTGGATCCGTTCAGCGGCTGCCTGTCAGAATCTGAGGCTCTCCGTCGCACCGAAATATGACTTATCGGGCTCTGTACCGTCTCTGACAAGTGTGATCTTTTCGAGAACTGCCTCGGCACTGATACCGTAGAAGCGGAGTCTGTTTATTCCTTTGCTGAGTTTCACCAGGGTGCTGACATACCTTGCATGATCCAGCACGCCCATTGCCCACTCGTAGGTCATGCCTGCCTCATAGTTCTCAGGCAGGACATCAAGGGTGACAGGCTCTTCTCCGTTGAGCGAAAAGGCGATCTCCACACCCTTGCCGAAGCGGTATGAGTTATTCGGCTGGAGAGTAAATATCAGCCTGAAGCTGCCATCCTCTGCCGCATTGAACGCATATTCAAGATAAGGAGCATCATCGGTGCCGCTTACATCTGCAAGGAGGGGTTCACGTCTGTATGCAGAGCCATCCCTTGCAAGTTTGTCAAGCAGGACGAACCTCGCCTTATCGGACGAAACGTTCTCCGCACAGTGATCCGCATATATAGAAATGATACCGTTTTCCTCGGTAAAGACAGATGCCTTTTTATCAGGCTTTCGAACCGCCTGCGCCATGACTTTTATTGTCACCCTGCCAATGGGGTAAGTCACCGTGACCTCGGCTTCGCCATGAGCAATTTTTTCATCCGGCTGCTCGGCAAGGAGTTTTTTCTCGTCAAGCACCAGCATATGTCTGCGGAGAGGTTCTTTATCGGATACCCTGCCGCCGATGCTGTCGGGTTTCAGCCACGGCTTGCTGACGGTGATGCTGTATTCTATCGGACGGCACCCTGTAAGCGCGGTGAATATCTCTGCTCCGCGCACATGATGTCCGTCGGGATCGGCAAGGTCATAGAATTTCGTAATGCTGAGCGTCCTGCGCGTCCATTCAAGGCCGCAGGTCTCGCCCTGCTCATTGCAGAGACCAACGATAAGCTCGTCCCTGTCAACCGGGATCACAGTCTCAATGGTAGGCACACGGCTCTCCTCGGAATTCCATGAGCGGAAACCGATATGCTGCGCAAGTCCGAAGCCGTTCCACTTACCGTCAGCTGCGGTGTGCAGCTTGTCTCTCAGGAAAGTATCTCTTTTAAGGCAGGAAGATATGCGGTCGGCATATCCGTTTGCAGCAACAGCACCCATACGCGCAAGTTCTGCGTTATAAGCCTTGCAGAGCCAGAGTTCCAGCAGATTCATACCGCCAAGGACGTTATAGTCCACAAGTTCGGTGTAGGCGCCACGCAGTTCCTCGGGGAGCTTTTCGCGTATCTCGCCGCAGGTTTTTCTGATCTCGGGGATGCGCTCGTTCAGCAGGATGTCAGCCTCCCTTCCCCTGACAGCGTAGACTTTATCATTCAGATGTTCGGGGCGGCGGTTGTGGATAATTCGTGTGTAGTCGGTATACATCCCTGCAAGACGGGCGATGTCCTCCTCCGCCAGCGAGCCGAACTGTTTCGACATCCACTGCTTCATATACTCATCGGTGGAGTTGGGGGCGCTGATGCCCCATTTATCGTAATCGTAAGCAAGATCCATAAAATAGGAGAGCGGCATCTCCTGCAAACCAAGGTCGCCGACATTAACGATCCAGAGCTGATCCACGCCATGCTCATAGCAGGCGGTCATCTGCTCCCAGACTTCGGGGAGATAGGTAGAGTTTATCCACTCGTAGGAGATCGGGCCTCCGTGGTAATCGAAATGGTAATACATACCAAATCCGCCCTTGTGGGAACGCATTGATTCATCGGGCAGAGAACGGAGATAGCCGTGATTGTCATCGCAGAGCATGAGGATCACGCCGTCAAGCTCGGGGTCGTTCATCAGGCCCTCGGTGGACGAATCGCCGTAATAATATGGCTCAACTTCCTTATATAAAGCAAGCATCCTCGGCACCTTGTCAAGATCGGCATTGACCTCCTCGCGGATAAGCTGATTCTGAGTTTTAATAACGTCACGCAGCAGGTCGATGTTGTCTTTCAGCGTAGCGTCTCTGCCAAGGATGGCCGAATCGGCCTCGCCGCGCATACCAACGGTAATGATGTTGCGAAGATGACCGTTCCTTTTCAGTCCGTCACGCCAGAAACGTGTTATACCCTCACGGTTGCGGCGGAAGTCCCAGGCATCGCCGTAGGGGGAATCCTTCCCGCGGACCTTTCTGTACTCCTCACCGTGGCGGAGACAAGGCTCGTGATGCGAGGTGCCCATTATTATACCGTATTCGTCAGCGAGTTCGGCGCTTGCAAGGTCGGGACCGTCCAGAGCAAAACACGATGACCACATAGCAGGCCAGAGGTAGTTGCCTTTCATTCTGAGCAGAAGTTCAAAAACGTGGTCGTACATTTTTGCATTGATCCCGCCGAAGTTGTTTTTGCACCAATTGCCAAAAGCAGGCCACTCATCGTTGATGAAAAAGCCCCTGTATCTCACCGAAGGCTCTTTCGAGACAAAAGTCATAGATTTTTCAAACGTAAAGCTATCGAGCTTTACAGGATTTACAGCCGACCAATCCACCAACGGGGACACCCCGATGAGTTCTGAGATGTGGAAAAGTCCGTAGACCGTACCGAGTCTGTCGCTTCCTGCAATAACGATCACGCCGCCGTCAAGCACGAAAAAGCCGAAAACTTCGCGCTTTCCGCGCACTTCGCCGAGATCTATCCTGCCTTCCGATTCAAGCTGATCAAGCAGGCTGCTGTTGCCGACTTCGCCAAGGACAAAAGTGGTCAGATCGCCGTCGAAAAGGCGTGACAAGTCACTTTGCTTTACGATTTCGGGTGTAAAGTCAAAGACCTTTTCAATATCTCCGATGACCTTTTTGGCGACCCTGAGTATTCCGTTCTGACAATTTTCTTCGCAAACGAACAGTGCAGAATTGTCTGCCGAGATGATGGCTGATTTCATATTTTTATATCTCTCCGTTTTCATTGTATGCTGTCAGTGAGATCCGCCTCGATTTTGGCTGACAGCGTAAATATTCCTAATAAGTATAGCACAACGCGTCTTATTTTTCAAGCAATAATCGGTCACAACGCAATAAATGACGTATTTTTATGTTTAAGCAATATTTGGATCCCTGAAACATTTACAATACATCTTTGTTAATATTTTCACATAAACGATCTTACTGCCCTGTTATCACCCTCTGCGGCACGGATCTTTGTTAATTCAATGTAAAATTCGTCCTATGCCTTGAAATCCCGTGATTTTTGTTGTATAATAATATGGTTAGTGACCCAAATATGCCAAGGAGTGATTCCGGTGTAAAACGCAATACAGAAAACTCGCATAAGTTTCCGTATTCTATCGTTTAAAAAGGAGTGAGATCAATGAGTGATCTTAAAAGTGAAATAAACAGACGGCGTACCTTTGCTATAATCTCCCACCCCGATGCAGGTAAGACCACCCTCACCGAGAAATTCCTGCTGTACGGCGGTGCGATAGCTCAGGCCGGTGCCGTAAAGGGAAAGAAGAATTCCCGTCATGCGGTCTCCGACTGGATGGAGATCGAAAAGCAGAGAGGAATCTCGGTTACTTCGTCGGTCATGCAGTTCCAGTATGAAGGCTTCTGCATAAACATCCTCGATACTCCGGGACATCAGGACTTCTCTGAGGATACCTACCGTACTCTTATGGCTGCTGACTCTGCTGTCATGGTCATCGATGCTTCAAAGGGTGTCGAGAATCAGACCAGAAAGCTGTTCAAGGTATGCGCCATGAGACATATCCCTATATTTACATTTATAAATAAGATGGACCGTGAATCACGCAACCCTTTTGAGCTCTGCGAGGAGATCGAGCATGAGCTGGGTATTCCCACCTATCCCATGAACTGGCCTATAGGCTGCGGTAAGGATTTCAAGGGCGTGTATGACCGCGCTAAGAAGCATATCATATCATTCACAGCAAACGATGAGATGGCTTTCGGAAAGCACAAGATCGCAGCTACCGAAGTGGATCTATCCGATCCTTCGCTGGATGATCTTATCGGTGCCGATCTTCACTCCATTCTCTCGGAGGATATCGAGCTGCTGGACGGTGCATCCGAGGAGTTTGATCTCCAGGCTGTTCATGAGGGCCGACTCTCTCCTCTGTTCTTCGGCTCGGCACTGACTAACTTCGGCGTTGAACCCTTCCTCGAAAACTTTCTCCAGATGACTCCCCCGCCCCTCGCAAGAACATCCACAGGCGGCGTTGTCGATCCCTTTGACCCGAACTTCTCTGCTTTCGTATTCAAGATACAGGCAAATATGAATAAGGCTCACCGCGACCGTATCACCTTTATGCGCGTCTGCTCCGGCAAGTTCGATAAGGAAATGGACGTCCTGCACGTTCAGGGCAACAAGAAGATGCGTCTTTCGCAGCCGCAGCAGATCATGGCTCAGGAGCGTGAGATCATCGATGAGGCTTATGCAGGTGATATCATCGGTGTGTTCGACCCGGGCATATTCTCTATAGGAGATACAGTCTGCGCACCCTCTAAGAAGTTTGAATTCGAGGGCATACCCACTTTCGCACCTGAACACTTCGAGCGCGTCCGCCCCAAGGACACAATGAAGCGCAAGCAGTTCGTCAAGGGTGCCGAGCAGATCGCTCAGGAGGGTGCTATACAGATCTTCCACGAACCCAATACAGGTATGGAAGAAGTCATCGTAGGCGTTGTAGGCGTACTTCAGTTTGAAGTGTTCCAGTACCGTATGAAGAACGAGTACAACGTTGATATTGTCATCGAGGGTCTGCCCTATTCGCATATCCGCTGGATAAGCAAGCTGCCCGTTGATGATGTCAAGAAGCTGAAACTCTCGTCAGATACCAAGATCGTTCAGGACTTCCGCGACAATTACCTCCTTCTGTTCTCCAGTGAGTGGAATATCCGCTGGGCGCTTGAGAAGAACGAAGGCCTTGAACTGGCCGAATTCAGCCGTGGCGATCTTCAGTGATCCAATCAAATACAGGGATACCAAGTCGGTATCCCTGATTTTTTTGCCTCTGAGGGTCACTTACCAGACACAAGATATGGGATAGGCGCAGTTTGTCTGATGTTGTTTGTCAAATATATGAAGATTTTGCCTGCTTTTCGGACTTTATTTGATCCGACCACTATATTTAGTGTTTCAGACATGATTTGGCGACTGCATTTTGTTATGCTGGATTAACATTTTGGACATAAAAATCCATATACAGCAGTATATGTTCTATATAGCAAATAGAATTGGATATGCCAAAATCAAGGGGTTGAACTTTACATTGATATGGGGGTATACCCCAAAAATTACTGTCCAAAAAAGGGGTAAAGAGATCTGACTCAAATGCTGCAAATATTGTCAAAACATTTTTCATATCCTATACACCACCCCACTCAAACGGCTGAAATTCGGGCTGTAAAGGTTTTTTCTTTACGCAATTATCAGCATAAATTGATGTAAAGCAAAAATGCTTTCAAAAAATCGGTTTTTCAAGTTTGGCAGAATTTTACATTTTACGCAAACGTGTTCGTTTGTGCAGCCTACACAAAAGTGTTGTGGTTTTTTTGGCAGTTATTCACTTGACATCACCGAAAAAATACTATATACTTGTAAATGTTCACGGTGAGACCACAAGATGTTGTGTTAGGCTTTCCTCAAGAGCCTGCTAAAGCACAACAATGGGTGCCCTCCTGGGGTCCGCCAAAAACGAAAGACATATCATAAGAAAAAAGAGTAAACGGCATACTCCCACGACGGGACGATCATTATATATAATATAGGATGCCGCTTACCGAACCGCAAAAATACCACACAGCACACGGAGGTAAAAGGATATGATCATCAAAATAAAGAAGCGTGACGGCAGAAACGTTACATTTAATATAGAGAAGATCGCCGGCGCTATCTATAAGGCAGCTCAGTCAGTAGGCGGAAGCAACTACGATGAGGCACTGGAGCTCGCAGGTAAGGTCGTTGATATGCTCATGGAGCAGAATCTCGAATCCCCTACAGTTGAACAGATCCAGGACTGCGTCGAGAAGGTGCTTATAGAAGAAGGCCACGCCGCTACCGCAAAGGCTTATATTCTCTACCGTTCTACCAGAACACGCGCCAGAGAGATGAATACCCGCCTCATGAAAGTTTATGAGGACCTTACCTTCAAGTCCGCTAAGGACAGCGACCTCAAGCGTGAAAACGCCAACATCGACGGCGATACCGCTATGGGCACCATGCTCAAATACGGTTCTGTCGGTGCAAAGGAGTTCTATGAGATGTATGTGCTGGATCCCGTCCATGCAAAGGCTCATGCAGAGGGCGATATCCACATACACGATCTCGATTTCTACACGCTTACCACAACCTGCACTCAGATCGACCTCACCAAGCTGTTCAATAAGGGTTTCTCCACAGGTCACGGCTACCTGAGGACCCCTAACGACATTTCAAGCTATGCGGCTCTCGCCTGCATCGCTATCCAGTCGAATCAGAACGATCAGCACGGCGGACAGTCGATCCCCAAGTTCGAGTACGATATGGCAGAGGGCGTAAAGAAGACCTTCAAGCATCGCTACCGCGATAATATCCACCGCGCACTCGCACTGATAGCAGACGTTCCCGACTCTCAGGTCATCGCAAAGCAGATAATGGAAAAGATCCAGAAAGAAAAAGGTGTCGGAGTTACCCTCTCCTATGACAACGGCTATAAGGAAGCTGAGGCTGAGATCCTCCAGTCCTTTGTCGATGCCAAAACTGCCGACAAGATCCAGAAGTTTGCTTACAAGACCGCTTATAAAGAGACCGACCGCGCTACCTATCAGGCTATGGAGGCTCTTATCCACAACCTTAATACAATGAATTCCCGCGCAGGCGCTCAGACCCCCTTCTCCTCAATCAACTACGGTACCGATACCACAGTTGAGGGCAGAATGGTCATCAAGAATGTGCTGCTCGCTCAGGAGGCAGGTCTCGGCAACGGCGAGACTCCTATCTTCCCGATACACATCTTTAAAGTAAAGGAAGGCATCAACTATAACCCCACAGATCCCAACTACGATCTGTTCAAGCTTGCCTGCCGTGTGTCCGCGAAGAGACTCTTCCCCAACTTCTCATTTATTGACGCCCCCTACAACCTCCAGTATTACAAAGCAGGCAACCCCGATACAGAGATCGCTTATATGGGCTGCCGTACCAGAGTAATAGGCAACGCTCATGACCCCAGCAGAGAGATCGTAACAGGCAGAGGCAACCTCTCCTTCACCTCTATCAACCTGCCAAGACTCGCTATAAAGGCTCAGGGCAATGTCGGTACCTTCTTCGACAGCCTCGATGAAATGATGGAGCTCTGCATAGCTCAGCTGATGCACCGCTTCCGTATTCAGGCAAGCAAGAAGGTCAAGAACTATCCCTTCCTTATGGGTCAGGGTGTGTGGATCGACTCCGATAAGCTTGACATCAACGACGAAGTCGGTGAGGTGCTCAAGCACGGTACCCTCTCAGTCGGATTCATAGGCCTTGCAGAGACTTTGAAGAGCCTCATAGGCAAACACCACGGCGAAAGCGAAGAAGCAAGAGAACTCGGCCTCGAGATCGTGTCTCATATGCGTAAGAGACTCGATGAGGAGACCAAGCGTACAGGTATGAACTTCTCGCTGCTGGCTACACCCGCAGAAGGTCTTTCGGGACGTTTCATCCGTATGGATAAGAAGCGTTACGGCATCATCGCGGGAGTAACCGATAAGGACTACTATACAAACTCATTCCACGTTCCCGTATACTATGATATCAATGCTTTCGATAAGATCAAGATCGAAGCTCCTTATCACGCACTCACAAACGCAGGTCACATCAGCTATATCGAACTCGACGGTGACCCAACTCAGAACATCTCAGCATTCGAGAAGATCATCCGCTGCATGAAGGAACAGGGTATCGGCTACGGCGCTATCAACCACCCCGTTGACCGCGATCCCGTATGCGGATATACCGGTATCATCGGTGATAAGTGCCCTCTCTGCGGACGTACCGAAGCTGAGCACAATAAGACCGTTCACGAGCGTATCAAGCGTATCCCCTGCGATTGCTAAGAATATCATTACAACGGGCGGATCACTCCGCCTGTTGTTATCTGTAAATCCCGAATTTCGATATGTATTGCTGTAAATAATTAATTGTGCACAGCAATACACAACCGGATCGGGATCCGGCAAATGTTTTTCCCATTGGAGGTCAAAGAATATGAAATTCCGCTGTGCGGGGCTCACCCCCGAATCAATTGTTGACGGCCCCGGATACAGATTTACCGTGTGGACACAGGGATGCAAACATCACTGCGAAGGCTGCCAGAATCCGCAGACCTGGGATATGAACGGCGGCGAGGAGACCGACACCGAAGATGTCCTCGCTCAGATAGCCGCAGACCCTCTGCTGGACGGTGTTACACTCTCGGGAGGAGACCCGTTCTATCAGGCAAAACCGATGGCAGAACTTGCCAAAAAGATCCACGCGCTGGATACGCCCAAACTCAATATCGTGGCTTACACAGGTTTTACCTATGAGGAGCTGATCGCTCAGGCTAATGACGAGAACGGCTATATGGAACTCCTCAAAGAGTGCGACTACCTCGTGGACGGCAGATTCGTGCTTGCACAACGCAGCCTTGAACTGAAATTCCGCGGCAGCCGAAATCAGAGATTCATAGATGTCCGGAAGTCCCTTGCGGAAGGCAAAGCCATAGCTCTCGATGACGAGACTCTCTCGCTGATGTAAAAACAAGCTGTGCGAAAAATCGTACAGCTTTATCTTTTTGAGACGTAAAAACAGGGAGGCTCAGTGCCTCCCTGTTGTGTTCATTGCTTGCTTTCGGCGGCCTGCTCCGACTGCTCTGTCTGCTCCGCCTGCGACGGAGTATCATAAGTGTAATCATGAGTGATGATACTTGTATCCCTCTCCTTGGTGAGCGTTTCCTCCAGCGAAGAGTTCATCATATAGCCTGCAAAGGTCACGGCAAGCACTATGATGCTGAGTATGAGCAGTATCCCCCAGTGGAAGCGCGGCCTCTTTCTGACCTCTGACATAAAATCAACCTTTCCCGAATAAAATGCAGCGATCCCGATAAGACCGTGCTGTATTTGATTATACCCGATTTTACCGCTCTTTTCAAGACAGTTACGTAAAATTCTTTTTAATTGTATAAATTGACTACAATCGCACGGCGGTTTTTATGAAAATCTCATTAATCGCTATTGAAAATCATGAGCAGTTATTGTATAATTAATTCTGTAAGGAAAGCCGGCAATGGGGTCGCTTTTTGATCTTGCAGCATTATTGTTTGTATGGGAGGAATCGCATATGTGCGGAATTGTCGGTTTTACAAATAGTATCAGGGATGACGGAACAGTAATAAAAAGAATGATGGACAGGATAGTCCACCGTGGACCCGATTCGGAAGGCCATTATGTCGATGAGAATATCGCAATGGGATTCAGAAGACTGTCTATCATAGACCTCTCGGATAAAGGCAGCCAGCCGATCTTCAATGAGGATAAGTCCGTTGTCATCACCTTCAACGGCGAGATCTATAACTACCGCGAGCTTAAGGCCGAACTCACAGAGGCAGGTCACAGGTTCTATACCGAGACCGATACCGAAGTCCTCGTCCACGGCTATGAGCAGTGGGGCAAGGATATGCTTCAAAAGCTCAGAGGTATGTTCGGATTTGTAATATATGATAAAAACACGGGAACAGTCTTCGGTGCCCGTGACTTCTTCGGCATAAAACCCGTGTACTATGCCAGAATGGGCAATACTCTGATGTGGGGCAGCGAGATAAAGAGTTTTCTTGAACACCCCGACTTCAAAAAAGAACTGAACACCGATGCCCTCGAGAGTTACCTCTCTTTCCAGTACTCTGTCACCGAGGAGACCTTCTTTAAAAATGTATATAAGCTCCCTGCCGCACACTGCTTCACCTTCAAGGACGGCGAACTCAAAGTGGAACGCTACTGGGAAGTAAAGTTCACACCTGACGGCAAGCCCGATCTTGAAGAGTGGGTAAACCGTATAAGCGATACCTTCAAGAATTCGGTGCAGGCTCACAAGATCGCCGATGTAGAAGTTGGCTCCTTCCTTTCAAGCGGTGTGGATTCAAGCTATGTCGCCGCAGTCGCTGATGTTGACAAAACTTTCACCGTCGGCTTCGGCGAAGATGAGAAATACAACGAGATCGGCTATGCAAAAGAGTTCTCGAAATATATCGGCAAAGAGAATAATTCTCACGTTATCACCCCCGAGGAATACTGGGATAATCTGTCCAAAATTCAGTACCATATGGATGAACCCCTTGCAGATCCTTCCGCAGTTGCGCTGTTTTTCGTGTGCAGACTTGCGTCAGAGAAAGTCAAGGTAGTCCTCAGCGGCGAGGGTGCGGACGAGATCTTCGGCGGATATAATATCTACCATAACCCTGCCGATATGAAAAAGTACAATATGATCCCCCGTCCCATAAGACGAGGTGTCGGAGCAGTGGCACAGAAACTCCCGAAAAAGCACGGCGTCAACTTCCTGATACGCGGCTCTCAGGATCTTCAGGAACGCTTCATCGGCAATGCCTATATATTTACCGAAAAAGAGCGCAAGGAGATACTGAAGATCCGTACAAATGCTCCCAAGCCTTCGGATATCACCAAGCCGTTCTATGACAGATGCAAACAGAATGACGAGGTCACTCAGATGCAGTATCTCGATCTTCACCTGTGGATGACAGGCGATATACTCCTGAAAGCGGATAAGATGTCCATGGCACACTCGCTGGAACTCAGAGTGCCGTTCCTTGACAAAGAAGTCATGGCTCTTGCCGAGCAGATACCCACAAAGCACCGCGTCACCAAAGAGAACACCAAATATGCAATGCGCATCGCGGCACTTAAAGCCTGCCCTCCCCAGACAGCCAATAAAAAGAAGCTTGGCTTCCCCGTACCTACAAGAGTATGGCTCAAGGAAGATAAGTACTACGATATCGTCAAAGGGTATTTCACATCCGAGGACGCTGCAAAATTCTTCAATACCGATGAACTTGTCAAACTGCTTGATGTTCACCGCTCGGGCAAGTATGACTGGTCACGCAAGATCTGGACTGTATTCACTTTCCTGATCTGGTACGGAGTTTACTTCCGTTCACCCCTCGGAGAAATGACAAAATAAACAATAAGGCGCTGTGAATTTCAGATCACAGCGCCTTATATATTATTATAGTATATCTCAGTTCTTCTTTGATTTGACAATATCATATCCCGCAAGCAGAATGAACAGTGCCAGTCCTGCCAAAGACATCATCTTGCCCATGCCCAGCAGAGGTGCTTTGAACTCGACCTCGACTGTGTGCTCGCCCTTTGTCATCTCAAAACCGATGAACGCCTTGTCAACACATTCGTATGCCTGCTCTCTGCCATCAACTTTAACGGTAAAGCCCTCATCATAGGGGATGCACAGCTTGAACCAACCGTCCTGCGAGGCACTTATGCTGCCCTTTATTACATCGCCCTTTGAAGCTGACTTGTCGATATGAAGAGCATCACACTGTGCTGCATCAACAGGGAGATCAAGCTCGTAGGCGTGCAGCCTGGTAACGGTGTAATCTCCGGCAGTGAACATCATATCAAGGGTATCGAGGCTCTCACCGTTCCTCGGAGCAAGGACATAGGTAAAGACGGTATTGTTGTTGTAGTATTTCCAGTCGGGATCTGTGAGTGTGTTGCGTATCCCGTTGATCGTGAGCCTTGCATCACCGCGGATACCTGTAGTGTTGTCACAGACAAGTTCAAGCACCAGCGCCCTGCCCGATCCGACCTCAAACGGCAGCTTCATCGAGAACTTCACAGGCTCATCGGAAACCACGCGATACTTGTCTCCCACCGGCTCAATACAGTTAACATTTGGAAATGTCAGTTCGCCCTTGTCGGTAACGGGTGACTGAAGTTCTCCGCCCTCACCGACGATAACATATCTGCACAGTGCCGACATTTTTTCCGCGCTGTTCATCTTGTCGAAAACGTCCTCACCGAGAGGCTGCTGCAAACGTCCCAAGGGAAGGGCGTATCTGTTTTTATAGAGATACAGGTCTCCGTCGCGTGCTGCTTCGTCATAACCGAAAGGAGCTTCGGCTTTTTCAGAGATCAGATACCCGTTGGATATATAGATCTCGAAGAAAGGGTTCTGAGAACGTGTGGTCAACGCCGAGTTGCGGTACTCGTTCTCGTTGTTCATCACGTTGAAGTAAAAATCGTTATACCCCTTATGGTGTACGGACGAGTAGATATACGGATTGTAAAAATCGGTAGTGGGAACTGAATTAGGAGTATCTTCTCTTATCTCTGCCATCGAAGAACGCCAGAGCTCACTGTCCTGCCCGATGATCTCGCTCAGCTTCTCATGTGAAGCATTGTTATATGACTCCATATAAGAAAGTGTCGGCAGCGGGAGATCGTCAATATTAACAAGGACCATGGATATCAAAGGCACAAGGGTCAGGGAAACCAGCCAATACCTGCTGTCTTTCCTTTCCTTTTTTACACTGAGGATGTAAAGAACTATCAGTACGGCAAAGTCAGCAAGCAGCAATGACCTTGAAAACAGCGAGGGTCTTGAGAATACCTGTCCGAAAGCAAACACCCCGATGAACACGTACAGTTCTTTCCTGCTCACGCCCCTGAGCTGTTCTGCACAGAGCACAAGTACAGCCGGGATGAAAGGTATCAATACCTTGCCGTTGAGATACATCGTTCCGTTGAGCAGATAGTTTACAGGCGGTACACATATTATTATCGCAAGCGCGATACCGAGAAATCTCTGCGCCTTGTCTTTCCTCATGACCGCACCGACAACCGAGAGCAGCGCAAAGCAGCCCATACCAAGTGCGTATGACGAATAACCGAAATAGTTAAGTCTCACAGACGGAAGCATCTGAGTAAAAGGTATGGAGACATTTGAGCTGTCTCTTCCCTGCATCAGTACATGAACGGTAGGCAGCAGAAGCACGCCTGCCATCATTACGGCACATATCAGCCTGAGAGCAAATCCTGCACCTGCTTTTGCAAAATCGGATACCGAGAATTTATCTGTTACAGAGAGATATCTGTACACTCCGTAGACCGTCACGGAAATCAGAGCCGCAACACTGAAGAACCAGCTGGTAAGTATTATCATAAATGCCCAGAATGTCAGGCTCCATCTGCGTCTGCCCTCGAAGTAATTATCCACCGCTTCATAGGCAAGTATCACAAAAGGCATATAGTTGACGAACATTATATGTCTGTGAGAATGTAAAATGATAGGCGAAGCGCACAGATACGCCACGGCAAGTGCAGCGGATACCGCTTTGCTGTTTCGCTTTCTTGCAAAGCGGTACAGCAGTGCACCTCCGAGAAAACACAGCACCGCAGAGGAAACCTGTATATACGTTGCCATACTTACAAACGGCAGAAGATACGAGAACAAAATAACAGGCGAGTACAGCCCGTAATATGAGAAAACATAAATGTTCTCTCCTGCGCCTATATTGGGCGCAAAACTCGGGAAAAACTCACCTGTTTCATAAAAAAGTTTTCTGAAATAATCGGGGATAGCATAATGCTGTGCTGCCCAGTCAAGGGTAGAGCCGAAGGCATTGCCAACCCCCACATAAATCACCAAAAACAAAGTATATACCGCACCGAGCAAAGCAAGGATGAGCATATCCTTTCTGTCAAGACGTCTGTTCATCTGCTCTTCCCTTTCCTTTGCGGTCACTTTGCTTTTGTCCAGTTCTCATACGGTGCCATATGGCGGAATTTATCAACGCATTTAGCCTGTGTCTTATAGAAATCCAGAAGTTTGTTCTTGAGTTCAACAGTCTCCTTCGGGAGCTCCGTTAATCCGCTGCTTGCTTCCGGAAGTTTTGACTTTGTATAGTATTCACCGAAATACCAGAGATTGTCTTCCATGCCGTTATCTTTGCAGCTGTTTGTCACTATCTGATTGAGCATCTGATGGTGTACGTGTCCGTACTCACCCTTGGGATTATGTGTGACGATCTGCTTCCATTTCTTATATCCCGTAAGGAGCCTTATATCACTTTCGATATGACCTCTTACCTGGGACCAGTCATCACGCTTGCCGTTGATCTTATCGGGATATTCAAGTATCATCGGTGCATTGCCCGAAGCTTTTACAGCTTTGATGAACTCGTCCCTGCGCTCATCGTTCCTGCCGTTGGTGACGCATACCACCAGGTATCCTCCGTCATCAATGAGGTGTCCGCCTCCCCAGATAGACTCATCGTCGGGATGAGCCACGATCATGAGCTTTTCGGCATTTGCTATATTCGCCTTGAGTATATCGTCATTGCTGATCTCTGTGATCTGATAAGCCAGAGTTCTTCTATGCACCATCACAGCGGTGATGATCGACAGGACTATGAATACTATCACAGCCATTGCTGCCGTACCGAGGATGATCAGCCTTTTTTTGTCCGCTTTTGTCAAGCGTCTGCGTCTCCTGTGTGTTCTTGCTCCGATAGACATTTTGTGTTTCCTTCTTTTCTGTAATATATATCTGTATTGCTGATTATCGTTTTCACAATTATCAACACTTCAATTATAACACATTTTACCTTTGATTTCATCAGGGAACGGCATAATTCTGATTTGCAGATGTAAATTTTTAGTGAACTCTTACTTAAACGTTTAACAAAGATTTTTTGCAGGCACCTCAAACGGCGATAAAGTGCGAATTTCGTCTGCATCAGAAAAGAAAATGTTAACAAGTTCCTTTTTTTGCCTGCCGCCCACCGGCAAAAATTTTTCGTCAAGCAGTTGCATTTTGTCGAAATATATGTTATCATTATCTAAGAGAACTATATATTGTGCATCTGTACAAAAGCACTTCAAACTGATGTGTTCGGAACGAAGTGTTCTAAATAGGAAAGGAATTGAATGAAAATGAACACCAAAGAATGTCCGTACTGCCATGAGGAGATCTCGGAGGACGCCATCCTCTGCAAGTACTGCCATAATCTGCTGACCGATGATGACGATGAAGAACCCACAATGGTCTTCAAGCCCGATCCCGAAGACGATGAGCGTACCAGAGTATTCTCGGCAAGCGAAACCGTAAGAAACACCCGCTCTTCCTCCGCAGACTATGATGATGAGTATGACGATGAGGAATATGACGACGAGTACGACGACGATGACGAGTACGATGATGACGAATACGATGACGATGAAGAGTATGAGGATGACGATGATTACGATGACGATTCCGCAAAGCGTACTTTCATAACAGCAGCAGTCATCACCCTCGGCATACTGCTGATAGTTATCGTGGCTATCGTTGCTGGATACAAGATTTTCGGAAACAACGATGATGATTCGTCACCCAGCCTCAGCACAAGCATGATCCAGAACGATACCTCCAAGAGCGATCAGTCCGCCAAGCCAGCCGATGCATCCGTAGATGACAAGAGCGAGGGCGACAGTTCCAAGGATGAAAGCAGCAATGACGAAACTTCTTCTCAGGATGATACTTCTTCCGAGGAAGACAGCTCTTCTGTTCCCGACAGCAGCTCTGTTGCTGACAGTTCCTCCAAGGAGGACAGCTCTTCCGAGGCAGACAGTTCTTCCAATAATGAGGACTCCTCTTCCAACAGTGATTCCTCTTCGACTCCCGATGCTCCTGCTGATGCAGAAACAATAATCGCTAAGGCAGGCGAGCTTATCAGCCCCCACAACAATTCGGGCATCAAGCGTTACGAGTACCGTGAGGAAGATTCCAAGAACACAGTAATGGAATACTACTACGTATTCATGAACGATAACAAGAACTACTCCGTTGCATACAACACCAACACCAAGAAGTGCATCGTTGTCGGCGGCGGCGAGCGTTACGAAGGCTGATATCCGTCAGTAACAGTTCAAAAGTACATCAGGCAGGAGAAGTCAGTTGCTCTCCTGCCTGTTTTGTATGATGAATGGATCTCATCGGAAAGGCAATAATATAGCTGTAAGCAAAGAGAGGTGATCCTTACGGATAGTTCGCATAATAAAGGCCGTATCCTCAATAAAAAATGGTTTCTGTATCTTACCGAGTTCTTTTCGGGAATGTCTGTCATGGCGGTAGAGCTGGGCGCAAGCAGACTTCTGGCACCGTATTTCAGCTCATCGCAGATAGTGTGGACCATAATCATCGGCACGATAATGATAGCTATGGCACTGGGTAATTACTTCGGCGGCAAGTGGGCAGACAAAGATCCCGACCCCGATAAGCTGTACAAGCGTCTGCTGATAAGCGCCGTATGGATCGCTGCAATACCGTGTATAGGCAAACTGGTGATAATCGGGGTGACTGCCCTGCTGGTTGTAACAGTCGATACGGGGTTCCTGATATGGGCTTCCTTCATCGCCTGCTCGGTACTGTTTGTATTCCCTCTTTTCCTGCTCGGCACGGTGACACCTTCACTTGCAAAGTACACTACCGACAGCCTTGACGATAACGGCAAAACGATAGGAACCCTCTCAGCATTTAATACCATAGGCAGCATAATCGGCACCTTTACCCCGACCTTCATCACCATACCTGCTGTGGGCACAGCTGTTACTTTCCTGATCTTCTCGGGCATACTGCTGGCTCTTGCACTGGGATATTTCATAAGCGTAAAACGCTGCAAAGTAAGGATCATCATCTGTACGGTGCTGTTTGTCGGTATGTGTATAGCCTCAACTTCCTTCGGCTTTGCCTTTTGGGACAAAAAGGTCATCCACGAGACCGAAAGTGTGTATAACTATATACAGATCAAAGATTCCGATGAAGAACGCTCTCTTGCCACCAATGTTATGTTCGGCGTTCAGTCGGTGGCACCGAAAACTTCTGGACTTACAGGTCTTTACTACGATGCCGCACTCGCAGCCCCCCTTATGGCAGAAAGCGGAACAAAAAGCCGCGCCCTCATTTTGGGCATGGGTACCGGCACCTGCGCTATGCAGTACAGACGCTATTATCCTGAAATGACTGTATGCGGCGTGGAGATCGACAGCAAGATCACTGACCTCGCCCACCGGTATTTCGGGCTGAGCGATGATATCGAGGTCATAGAGTATGACGGCAGAGCTTACCTCGAAGCATTGAGAGCTCAGCGCTCCAAAGGTGAGGATACTCGCTATGATATCATTATGGTTGATGCCTTTCAGGATATCACCATACCGTTCCAGATGTCCTCAAAGGAATTCTTCACCCTTGTGAAAGAAAGTCTTGCCCCCAACGGAGTAATGGCAGTGAATCTCAACCTGCCCACGGAGGAAAAAGGAGGGATCAATGACTGCCTGTGCGAGACGATCCTCTCAGTGTTCTCTGAGGTCTTCTGTTTCGATATCGTTGAATCCTCGAACGTGATGCTTTATGCCTCGGATGACAGCAGGATGCTTACGCGGTTCGCTCTGTCTCTGAAAGAAATAGGCGATCCCGAACTGAAAGAACTCCTTGAGAGCATCAGCAGTATCACAAGATGTGAAGGCACAGGCTGCCGCATCCTCACTGATGACAACGCCCCGGTCGAACTTCTCGGTATGAAGACCATTGACAGGATGATATCCGAGGAACTTGAATACTATAAGGATATCTACCGCCGGGAGGGGCTGGGCGGACTTCTCGATGCAACCGATTACTAAAAAAAGCGCAGCACGGAAAACTCCGTACTGCGCACTTTTTATTTACAGTGTTATATCCCTGACATCGTCTGTCGTGACAGTCATCAGTTCTTCATCGGTGGGGGCTTCAAGAGGGGCAAGCCTGTCTGCCTGCGCCGAGATGACACGCTCAAAATAGTTTCTTGCATCTCTTGCATTGGCGAAACTCTCGGGCTTGGCATTGCATCTTTCCTCAAAGAATGCCCTCACGCAGGCAAGTGCATCCTCGTTGATATTCAGCTTGTAACTCCTGCATCTGAGAAGAAAAATATCCACAAGCTCATCGGCAGTATAATCGGGGAACTCTATGAAGCGGTTGAAGCGTGAACGCAGCCCCGGGTTGGAATTGAGAAAGTCCTCCATGAGATCGGTGTATCCTGCACATATGACCACCATCTCCTCACGGTGATCCTCCATATACTTCAGGACGGTCTCGACCGCCTCCATACCGAAGTCATTCTGTCCCACATTTGCCGTAAGGGAATATGCCTCGTCGATGAACAGCACTCCGCCGAGTGCGCTCTCGCAGACCGCTTTGGTCTTGGTGGCAGTCTGCCCGATATATCCGCTAACCAGTCCCGAGCGGTCAACTTCAACCAGTCTGTCGGTAGGTATAGCTCCAAGGCAGTGATAGATCTTGGCGATAAGCCTTGCCACGGTAGTCTTGCCGGTACCCGGATTTCCTGTGAAAACAAGATGCAGCGAGAGCTTTGGCTGCTTGAAACCTCTCTCCTCGCGCAGCGTCCTGACCTTTATGAGATTTGAAAGGCTGTAGACCTCGCTCTTTACAGTTTCAAGTCCCACAAGGGAATTGAGCTCGTCCATCAGTTCTTCAAGTGTCGGGGGCGGAGTCTCAGGCTCCGAATTTTCAGCCGCAGTCAGAGTATCAGGCTGAGGTATGAACTGCCTGTTGCCGAGATAGCTTGAACAGAAATTCCGCATACGGAACACAAGCTTCCCGACTGCGGCAGTCTCTCCGTGATCGCTCTTTCCGTCGCAGGCTATAAAGTCAAGGGCGATATCGTTGACCGCACTTATCAGTTTGTCGGTACCGCTCCTGAGTTTGCCGTCACATTCGGCGGCCGCAAAGGTGCCGCTTATCTGAACAAAATTGTCAATGACTTTTTCAAGGGTCATTTTCTGACCTCTTGCCATGTTTTCGAGCTCTGCTCTGCCGTTGGACGTACCGTTGAAATCATTGAGATAAACTGCTTCCGCAGCAGAGAGTGTATTGTCGGCAGTACCGATATACATAAGCAGTCTCAGCAGAGAAAGCCTTGTAAATGTGGGTATATCTATCTTTGAGCCTGTTATTCGATAACCTGCCCTTTCAAGAGCCGAGCAGTCGGTCATCAATGCCTGATATGTCTGTCTGACCTTGCCGTCCACAATGACCCCTCCTTATTTGAAATACATATACAGATCACACTTTATCATGCCGTTATAGAGCTTGCGTTTCTTGTCGGCTTTTCTGCCGAAGAAACTTTCAAAGTCCTCGTGGGGTGAGATTATGAAGCAGGGGTTATCCTTTGAGGGATGCAGTCTCTCTCCCATACGCTTGTAAAGTTCCTCTGCCTCTTTAATTTCAAGAAGTCTCTCTCCATAGGGAGGGTTGCAGATAACTGTTGTACCTTCGATCGGTTCAAACTTCGCAATATCGCGCTTTTCGGCTTTTATCTTTGCGATGACTCCTGCTTTCTTCGCATTATCGAGGGTCAGCGATACACATTCTCCGTCGATATCGAAGCCGAAGCCCTCAAAGCCGCATTCGCGGTTGACCTCGGACAGTGCCTTATCCTTTTCACGTTTCCAGATGCCGCTGTCCAGCTGCTCCCACTTTTCCGCAGAGAAATGTCTTCTTAGTCCCGGAGCGATATTTGCAGCCTTATAAGCAGACTCGATCAGAAACGTTCCCGATCCGCACATAGGGTCTACCACTTTTGTATCTCTGCGCACATGGGCAAGATCAATTATACCTGCGGCAAGGGTCTCCTTGATAGGTGCGTCATTGGAGTTCTGTCTGTAACCGCGCTTGTGGAGACCTGCGCCAGTAGTATCGAGGTAAAGCGAGCACACATCCTTTCTGATGACAAACTGCATCTGATGGACGGCTCCCGTCTCCTCAAACCAACTGACTCCGTACTTCTGCTTTAATCTTTCCACCGCAGCCTTTTTGATGATCTTCTGGCAGTCGGGCACGCTGTGGAGTTTTGAATCCAGCGAATGACCCTTTACGGGAAACGCATCCTTTCTGCCGATAAATCTTTCCAGCGGCAGAGCTTTAACAGCCTGAAACAGCTGTTCAAAAGTCTCAGCCTTGAAAGTTCCCAGCTCTATGAGAACTCTCTCAGCGGTGGCAAGCCTGTAGTTGGCTGAGGCGATCATAGCCTCATTACCCGTGAAAGATATCTTTCCGTCACTGACGGTGATGTCCTCGGCACCTATCCTGCCGAGCTCAAATTTGAGCACACTTTCCAGCCCGAAGTGACACGGGCAGCAAAATCTTATATCCATATATGATCCCTTCCGAGCCGGTCATCCGAGGCTCAAAAAAGAGCTGCCGGCTTTTCGGGGGCAGCTCCTTGAAATTAATTGTGGCTTCCGTCACACTCACGCAACAGGATCGTATCCTTATAATATCCTGTCTGAGTGCTCTTACACTTAGGTCCTGCAATCAGACCCGTTTTGGTGCAGTATGTTTTCTCGATAACTGTACCGGGGGTCTTGAACTCATGATTCTTTTCAGTCTCGGCAACATCACCGAAGATATTCTTCCATACCATTGCCACGCCCTGATACTGACCTGTCGGGATCTTCTTGTCTTCCTTATCGTATCCCATCCAGAGTCCGCTCACGTAGTCGGGAGTAACCGCAACAAATGTGAGGTCCTTCCAGTTTGAGGTAGTACCTGTCTTTGCAGCTATCTGAGTATTGGCGAGCTTTGCAAATCTTCCCGTACCCTGAGGATCGGCAACTACCTTCTGCATCATCTTGTTCATGATGAAAGAAGTATTTTCGCTGATAGCCTGCTTAAAACCGTCATTCTTTTCATAGATAACATCGCCTGCGAAGTTGGTGATACGGTTAACGAATGTTACCTCGTATTTCTTTCCGCCGTTGCCGAAGATCATATAGGAAGCGGTAAGCTCCTGGAGGGAGATACCTTTTGTCATACCGCCGACAGCCATAGCCGAGGGGATATTATCATCAGCGTGGAGCGAAGTGATATCCAGCTTTTCCTTGAGGAAGTTCATTGCATAGGATGTTGTCAGCTTATCAATGAGCTGAGCAGCAGCCGTATTCTTGGACAGCATGAGCATCTGCCATGTGGTGAAAGTATCCTTGGAATAGCCTGCGTCATTACCCGTTTCGGAGTAGTTGACAGGCCACTTGACATACTTTCCGTCAGCGGTCTGGACGGTTATCGGCGTATCGCTGAACATAGTTGAGTAGTTGATGAGATCCATCTCGAGGGCAGGTGCATAAGCAGATATAGGCTTTATGCAGGAACCCGGAGATCTGCATCCGTCAACAGGGATATCGAACTGGTCCCAGTCGGTCTTCTTGAAACGCGAACCGACGACAGCTTTGACATTTCCCTGAAGATCCATACAGATAAATCCTGCTTCGAGCTTATCGTCATCGAAGTTATAGGTCCGGAAGTTTGCGGGGTTGAGCATTTCCTTCTCTACCTTATTCTGCATATTGAGGTCACAGGAAGTAAAGATATTATACCCGCCGTCATAGAATTCTTTTCTTGCATCTTCGCGGGATATACCCTTTCTTTCGGAGATCCTGCTGATAGCCTCATCTATCGCCTCATCGACATAGAATGAACTCATACCCTGATTATTGAGCATTTCCTCATCTATACCTGCACGGCTCTGAAAATCGGGGTCACCCGTGATAGTCAGAACTTCGTTAAGGGCTCTTTCACACTCTTCATCGGTGATAGCACCGATCTCAAGCATCTTTTTAAGGATCCACTCGCTTCGTTCTCTGTTGTTTTCGAGGTTGTTATAGGGGTTGAAAGCCACAGGAGATTTGGGTATAGCTGCAAGAGCGGCAGCCTCGGCGATATCTATCTCGGTGATATCTTTACCGAAGTAATAGTTTGCAGCTGCCTGAACGCCGATGATATCGTAGTTACCGTCACCCATACCGATGATATTGAGATAACACTGGAGGATATCTTCCTTGGTATACTTCTTCTCGGTATTGATAGCACGGAATATCTCCTTGATCTTACGCTCAACACCCTCGATACCGTGTCGCTCGTCCTCTTTGGTGATATTTTTTATAGTCTGCATCGTTATCGTTGAACCGCCCTGAGTTCTTCCGAGCAGTGTATAAACGATAGCACTGAATGTTCTCTTGAAGTCAACGCCGTCATGCTGTAGGAATCTCTCATCCTCGGCAGCGATAAAGGCATCCTGCACATAAGAGGGCACATCGCTGAGATCTACCCACTGCACATGGCGTGAGCGGTTGGCAACTGCATACAGCACGTTGAACTCTTCCGAATCGGGATCCTCGGGATCGTAGTCGGGATTAGGGTAAAGCAGCTTTGAAACGTTGCTTGACAGTGTTCCTTTATCCAGTGTAACGACGTCATCCACATCCGCAAAATTAAGGATATAGATAGTCAGCACCGTCACGAAGATAGAGCCCGTAATTATTATTACAAGGAACAAAGAAAGTGCAAGTGTACCAAGCACTTTTGCTGTTTTGGCAGCCACTTCCGCAGCATTGTTTTTATTTTTTCTGCGGCTTACGCTTCTCTTTCTCGTTTTACTTTCCATAAGCATTTCCGATACTATCGGACATATGCCTCCTTTCAGGTGATCTGTTCCTCCTGCAATATAATTATCGCCATCATGCGGCGATATATACTCACAGGCAGCCAGATCTTCTGTCAAAGAAATAACAAAGGGGACGGAAGCCGCCCCCTTAATGCCTTTTCAAAATGTGTTTTGCTCAATTTGAACGGGCGAATAACTATTCTGACGTCAGGTATTATTCAGCGTCCTCAGCTGCATCTTCCTCAGAGTCATAAACAGGCTCGTCATCGGGGAGAAGAGCTCTCATAGAGAGGCTGATACGCTTCTTATCGGGATCAATCTCAGTGATCTTGCACTCTACCTCGTCGCCTACCTTGAGCATATCGGCAACGTTATCAACTCTCTGATTAGCGATCTGAGAGATATGGATAAGACCGTCAACGCCGTTGATGATCTGAGCAAATGCGCCGAATGAAGTGATCGAAACTACTGTAGCCTTGATAGTCTGGCCCTGCTCATAATTTGCCTTGAAGATCTCCCAGGGATTCTCGGAGTCCTTCTTAAAGGTAAGAGCGACCTTCTTGGTCTCGGGGTCGATATCCTTGATAGTAACGTCGATCTTATCGCCGACCTTCACGATCTCGGAAGGATGCTTGAATCTGTTCCAGGACAGATCTGCTCTTCTTACGAGGCCGTCAACTCCGCCGAGATCAACGAATACGCCGTAATCGGTGATAGACTTAACTTCGCCGTTAACGGTATCGCCAACCTGGGTATTCTCAAAGAATGCGCTCTGAGCTGCTGCCTTCTGCTCGCGGGAAACAGCACGGATGGAACCTACTGCTCTCTGCTTGCCTTCGTTTACCTCGAGGATCTTGAACTCTACCTGCTGACGGAGCAGCTGATTGAGGTCGAAATCTCTCTTGGGAGCTGCCTGTGAAGCAGGAACGAATACCTTGACGCCGTTGCTCGAAACGAGCAGGCCGCCCTTGATGACATTGGTAACGACACCTGACAGAACAGCGTTCTCTTCCTTTGCAGCCATGATCTTCTCAAAGCCGAGAGCTGCATCTACGCGCTTCTTGGAGAGTGTAACGATACCCTCCTGATCGTTGGGTTTGAGGACGATAAGGTCCACAACGTCGCCCACCTTAACAACATCCTCGGGCTTTGCGCCGGGATCGTCGGTAAGCTCAGATGCGGGGATAACGCCCTGCTGCTTGGTTCCGAGGTCAACATAGACTTCGTTGCTGTTTACACTCAAAACAGTGCCCTGCACTCTCTTTCCTATATGTATAGGCTTCAGAGACGCCTCCAGTGCCTCCTCGAAGTTAAACTCCTCTTCATTGTTGATGATCTCACTCATGGTCCGTAGTACCTCCTTGATTATATAAGCAGGAGTCGAAGCTCCTGCAGAAATCCCTATAGATCCTGCGCCCGAAAGGTCGATATTACCAAGTTCGTCCGCGCCTTCTATAAGGTAGCAGGGACCGTACTCGTCGCACACCGCTTTCAGTTTCAGAGTATTGGAACTGTGTCTCCCTCCTACTATCACCATAACATCCGACTCTTTCGCCAGACTTGCTGCTTCCTCCTGTCTTTCAGAGGTAGCATTGCAGATAGTATGGAAGACTGTAGCCTGCGGAAGAAGTTCACTGACTGTCTCGCAGCACTCGCTCCATTTTTTCTTATTATAGGTTGTCTGCGCCAGCACTGCAAGCTTACGCCCGTTGAGTCTGCCGCTTGAGATAAGCTCTCTCAGCTCATCCTTATCACCGAACACAAAGGACTCACCCACGCAATGACCTCTTATCCCCTCGACTTCGGGGTGGGTCACATCGCCTGCAATGAGCACGGTAACTCCCTCCCCCGACTGTTCCTCGGCGATCCTGTGGATCCTTGCAACAAAGGGGCAGGTAGCATCAACGACCTCACAGCCTATCTCCGCAAGCCTGTCATAGACTGACTTTGCCACACCGTGTGAGCGGATGATAACTGTTCTGTCGCTCGTCACCTCATCGAGAGTAACGGCTTTACACCCTCTGTTCTCGAGATCGGAGACCACATTTCCGTTATGGATGATGGGGCCTAAGGTGACAACATTGTTTCGGCTATCTAATTCATTATACACTATTTTTACGGCTCTGTCTACACCAAAACAGAAACCTGCGGTCTTTGCAACCGAAATTTTACAATTTGTTAACATATCAATGCACCAGATCGGTAATAGAATCCATGATAGTAGTCCTCAGGAGCTTCAATTCCTTGGGTCCCGGGGTGGATACCTTGAGCTGATCGGGGCTGATAGGCTTACCGAAGCGTACTACTATCTTTCTTCTGAACTTGAGTTTGCCCTCAAAATTGATTCCAACGGGGATCACGGGGCACTGTGCAACGGCAGCGATCAGTGCGACACCTGTTTTTCCTCTGCCGACTTTACCGTCATGAGAACGGGTACCTTCGGGGAATATGAGCAGGTTCCTGCCCGATTCCAGCTTCTCGAAAGAAGTCTTTATTGCATCCATATCGCCCTTGCCGCGTGAAACGGGAAAGGCTCCCCAGAATTTTATGAGTCCGGTGAACAGCTTGTTGCGCTGAAAGAGCTCCTCTTTAGCCATAAAGGAATTGGGCACTCTGCATCCCAGCTCCACGAGAACGGGATCTAGGTAGCTGCGGTGGTTGGAGGCGAAGATATTGCTGCCGTCCTTGGGGACATTCTCCTTGCCCTCGAATTTCAGGTTATACCAGATCTTGAGCAGGAATATAACAATATATCTGAGCAGGTTATAGAAGAATATCCTTATGGGGTTGAGTTTCTTACCTCGTTTTACCGGTGGGATATCTGAAAAATCCAGCAATGGTTTGCGTTCTTTCTTTTCCTTTGCGGAGCCGTCACCGTCAGAGCCTTTTTTTCCGCCTGTCTTTTCGGTTATGATCGAAACGATCTTCTCAACTACTTCGTCAAGTGTCATTGAAGTGGAATCGACCTCTATGGCATCGTCAGCCTTTTTAAGCGGAGCGGTCTCACGGTGGGTATCGTTATAGTCACGCTGATTGATATCTGCAAGCACTTCCTCATAAGTAGAGGGGTCGCCCTTTTCCTGCAATTCCTTGAAACGGCGGTTGGCACGCTCCTCGGCTGATGCTGTCAGGAAGATCTTGACCTGAGCATCAGGCAGCACCACTGTACCTATATCCCTGCCGTCCATAATGATATCGTTCTTCTTGGCGATATCGCGCTGAAGGTCAAAGAGAAATGCTCTGACCTCGGGCAGTGCCGATACTGCGGATGCGCCCATGGATATCTCGGGGGTGCGTATCTTGCCGGACACGTCCTCACCGTTTACGATGACACACTGCGAACCTTCGCGGTACTCAAGCCTTACATCTATTTCGGGCAGCGATGCAATGACCTTGTCCTTATCGGCAGTATCCGTGCCCTGCGAGATGACATAATAGGCTATCGAGCGGTAGAGAGCGCCCGTATCAACATAAACATAGCCGAGTTCTGAGGCTATACGCTTGGCTATCGTAGATTTTCCGGCTCCCGAAGGGCCGTCAAGTGCAACATTTATTCCCATATTCATTCTCCCTATAAACTTAATCAGTAATAACTGTTATTTTTTCAGTCTCATCGGGTTTTTCAAACATACCCTCGAACTTTTCCATCAGTCCCTCATCCACATAGTAGGCTGAATAATCACCCGCAAGCACGGCATTATTGCGCTTTTCCAAGCGCCTTTTCCACTCATCCGCTGTGATATCTATATACACGAACTCAAAGTCTATGCCCCGTGAGCCGTAGAACTCCCTCGCCTCATCACGCTCACGCTTTGCCCAGAAGCCCCAGTCGAGGACGACATTTATGCCGCTTTCCAGAAGCTCAATGGATTTTCCGTAGAGGTATTTTTCTGTCCTCGCAACGTAGTCATCCAGCTTGTCCCCTGCGTTTCCGTCAAAGAGTGCCAAGGTTATCTCGTCCACCGAAAGGACGGCGGCCTTGTACTGTTCCCTGAGCTTTCGTGCATAGGTACTTTTGCCGGAGCATATCTTTCCGCACATCAGAAAAATCTTTGACATAAGTTACTCCTTATCCGTTTGCGCAGGCGTAGGCCGTTGCAAATGCTATCTGCAAATTGAAGCCTCCTGTGTAGGCGTCAACGTCAAGCACCTCGCCTATGAAGTACAGCCCCTTGACAAGCTTGGACTCCATATTCTTCGGACTTATCTCATCCACGCAGACGCCGCCGCGTGTGATGATAGCTTCCTCCACAGGACGCAGAGCTTTGACTTTGAATCCCAGTCCTTTCAGCAGGCTGACCAGTTTTTTCCGCTCCTCGGCGGTGATCTGATTGCCCTTCTTGAAGCCGTCAATTCCGCTGCGCTTTACAATAACCGGTATGGCTTTTGCAGGCAGAAGTTTTCTCAGCAGATTGGAAAAGTCCTTGTTCGGCTGCTCTGCCAGATCCCTGAGTATGCGCTCATCGAGTTTCTGCTCGGAGAGTGCGGGTTTCAGGTCGATCTCTATACGATATCTTCCCTCTTTGAGTTCACCGATATGCGCCGATGCGGAGAGCACGAGGGGGCCGCTCATACCGAAATGAGTGAACAACATCTCGCCCAACTCGGTGTAGACAGGCTTTTTGTTATCGCCGTCATAGAGGGATAGGGTGCAGTTACGAAGAGAGAGACCCATCATTTCGGCACAGTCACGCCCCTCACAGATCACAGGCACAAGTGAGGGTCTTATCTCGGTGACGGTATGGCCTGCGCTCTCGGCGAACCTGTAACCGTCCCCTGTGGAGCCGGTAACGGGATAGCTCCTGCCGCCCGTTGCGACTACTGTTTTAGCGGCATAATACTCATTTTTACTGCTCTTTGCACCGATGCAGACACCGTTATCGATAATAAGGTCGGTGATCTCATCGGTTATTATCCTGACACCTGCATCCTTGCAGGCATTCACGAGGGCATTCCGTATATCCTCGGCGCGGTCGCTTTCCGGGAAGACCCTGTTGCCCCGCTCTGTTTTGAGGGGCACTCCGAGGCTCTCAAAAAAAGCCATGGTATCCTCGGGTGCAAAGCGCGAAAGTGCCGAAAACATGAACTTCGGACTGCGCGGAATGTTCTTCATCACGGTCTGGACATCGCAGTTATTTGTGACGTTGCAGCGTCCTTTGCCCGTTATGAGGATCTTCTGTCCGCACTTTTTTCCATGTTCGGCAACTATGACCTCTTCACCGAGCCATGCTGACTGTACGGCGCAGAACAGGCCTGCTGCTCCGCCGCCTATAATAAGTCTGTCACATTTCATCTGTCATCATCCGTTCATCTGCTGAGGCAGCATTCATATCTGACGGCAATACCGTCGGGGTACTCAACGAGAGACTTCTCCGCAGTAAATCCGCAGCTGAGATAAAACCCCACTGCGTCATCATCAGTTTGCGCAAAGAGCCTGTCAGTTTTTCCGTCATCCATGGCAAAGGCTATCATTTTCCTGCCGATGCCCTGCTTCCTGCACTTTTCCGACACGGCTATCCCCACTATCTCGCAGATGCCCTCCGAGCAGTCTGTAACAAGGATGCCTGCCAATGTGCCGTTGTCTTCACAGATGTATATACTCACGCACGGGTCGCAGAGATACGTCTGCATCTTACTTTCATACTTATCAAAAGAGGGTCTGTACATACACGGTGCATAGACCTCGTATGCCTGCTGTGAAAGCAGTAGCTCCGTATCGGTACACAGCGAAATCTTCATAGTTTTCTTTCTGTGCGGCATCCAATGCCGTCACACGTTATAGTCCGTGACATCTCCGCAAGCGATCATTCCGCATACTTCTTCTACGGTTTCAGAGGCCCGTCGGAATTGTCCGATTTTTCGTACACGTCGTATTCTTCCCATATCTGTTCAAGGCTCTCGAAGTTCTTTGATACCCTGTCTATATCCGTTATCGAGACTGCAACTATAAGTGCGTTTATAAGACTCAGCGGAGCAACTAGGGAATCCACGAAGGATGCCATATCGCTGTGAGCCAGAAGCAGGGTATCGGCAAACTGTGCAAGGGGCGAGCTGATGGAATCGGTGAGGGCGATAACATGTGTGCCCTTGCTCTTTGCGAATTGCAGTCCCTTGACCGTCTGCTTGGAATATCTCGGGAATGATATGCCTATCAGCACATCATTCTCGTCTATATGCATTATCTGCTCGAACATCTCGCTGGTGGACGAGTTATGCACAAGCCTTACTTTCGGGAAGATAAGGTTGAAGTAATAGCTCATAAAGCTTGCGAGGGGTGCGGTACTTCTTGCCGCGAGGATATAGATAGTATTGCAGGAGGTTATCATATCAACGGCACGGTTAAAATCCTCAGTCGAAGTTTCCTCAAGGGTGCGCCTTATCTTCTCGATATCGAGGGTAAGCACTCTTTCGAGGACATCGTCTCTGGTTAGCCTGTCGTTCATGACCTCTATTCTCTGCACAGCGGTGAGCTTATTGCGCATCAGACCCTGCAAAGCTCTTTGCAGCGCAGGATACCCGTCATATCCAAGCTCGGTTGCAAATCTGACCACCGTTGATTCACTGACACCTACAGTTATACCCAGCTTCTGGGCGGTCATGAATGCAGCCTTATCATAATGCGAGAGAATGAAATTTGCGATAAGCTTATGCCCCTTTGAGAGTTTAGGGAGCCTTTCGTTTATCAGCATGAACAGATCCTTTTCCATTTCCTTTTCCTCCATCTGTACGATGAATTACAGAATATCAAAAAGCCGTGAAGCTTTTTATACATTATTTGCCTTCCTCGGTGACTGTAATGCCTTTACCGTCGGAGACGAAGACCACTGTGCCGCTGTCGGCGGTGATATATACTTTATCGGTGAAGACATTCAGGCGTTGGAGCACCTTCTTTGAGGGATGACCGTAATCATTCTCTTTGGCGCAGGAGATCACGGCGTATCTCGGTCTCACCTCAGCGAGAAAGACCTCCGAACTGGCACTCGAGCTTCCGTGGTGACCGACTTTCAGCACATCCGCCGAAAGGCTGCACCCCTGAGCGATAAGCTGTTTCTCTTCATCCTGACTGCAATCCCCTGTGACGAGGAAACTGTTATCTCCGTGGACTATCCTGACAACTGCCGAACAGTTGTTAAGATCGTCCCCGAGCTTTGAAGGCAGGGTCACGGTGAGTTCCAGTTCACCTACCGCGAAGCTTGCGGAGTCCGTCACTTTTTCGACAGGCACTCCCCTCTTGGAGGCAGTCTTCAGCAGTTTATCGTAGAGATACCCTTCGGGGTCCTTATCTTTCGGCAGATATGGCATCACGAGTTTCCCTGTGGATATACTGTCGATGACATCCCACATCTCGCCCATATGATCCGAATGAGGATGTGTCATTATCACACAGTCGAGTTTCTTTATGCCCAGCCCTCGGATATACGAGATCACTGCATTGCTCTCATCGGCTTCGCCCGAATCTATCAGCACGGCGCTGCCGTTGGATACAGCAAGGGTACAGTCTCCCTGTCCGACATCTATGAACCTAACCGAAGTTTTTGCATCGGATGCTGCGGGCTGTTTCGGCGGTTTGAATAAAAGCTCCCATGGCTTCGGATATCCGAACAAAGCAGCTATTGCCCAAAGCGAAAGTACAGCGATCAGCAGCAATACTATAAAAATGCCTTGCTTTGTATTCGGTCTGCGTTTGGTTCTGCGTCTGCTCATTTTATACGCCTCTGTGACGGAAAGCTCTGCCCGTTACGGTGACACGGAACTGACAGCATCAGTTGAGTCCTCTGCTTATCACCCATGAAAAATAGTTGTTTATGTCATCGAGCTCGTACTCGTAGCTGAGTTCAGGCTCAAAGTCCTTTACGAGAGCATATGCTTCTTCAAGCACCTGTTCCTTTGTTTTTCCGGCGACATCTATTCCGATCTCGTTAGGCAGGAACTCCCTTGACGAGATCTTCTTATTGATCCGCTCTATCCCCTCGGGAGCGAACAGCCCGCCCTCGTTATCGCGGCGGTGTATCATCTGGGCACGTATCTGCTCCGGATCCGAGGAATACATTCTGAGGATGACGAACCTGTGGCCCTTGAATAACGCCGGAAGCTCTCTTGCCCTCAGGTCGTCGAAATCGAGGATAACGATATTATGCATACCGAGCCCCTGAAAATACTCCGCCTGACGAAGCACACAGCCCCAGCAGACCTGCTCTTCGTAGATGCCCTCGTCCTTCACGTTTTCGGGTATCGTGAATTCGGGCACGGTATTCTGCTCTATGTAAACTCCCCCGAGCTTTTTGTAAAGCTCCTTAGCAAGCGTGGTCTTCCCGACGCCGCTGGGTCCTATGATAAATACAAAATCAAGCATACATTCCTCACAGTGCCATTACATAGACCTGGCAGGGATTTGCTTCGTCCCAGTAATCGGGGAACACCTCGAACTCCTTGAATCCGCAGGCGAGATAGAATCTGTTGGTGCGGTCATAGTCCTCGTACACGCCCATTTTCACGGTCTTTACCTGCAGGAAGGAATAGCCCTTGTCCCTTGCGGCACGCTTGGCGGTATCCATAAGCTTTCTGCCGATACCTCCGCGGTGGCGTTCCATCCTGACTCCCATAACTGCGACCTCGACGGTCTCCTTTCCTGTTTCTTTGAGGCAAAGGAAGCCTTCGCAGCGGCCGTTCTCGACCTCTGCGATAAACAGCCTGTCCACGCTTTCGCGAATATACTGTTCTCTGCTCTCCTCTACTGCGAACCAGTCGGGCAGGCCCTCAAGGATCTCGCGCGTATATGCTTTTTTTGTTTCTTTGTCTGTGATGATCTGTGTCATTTGTTATACTCCTTTTTCTTTTTGGGAAACTCCCCTGTTTTTATATATGATCAGCTTCTTCCGAGCCGTTCATACCATTCTTCTTTTGTAATGTTTATCTTTCTCGGCTTGGAGCCCTCCTGGGGACCTATGATGCCCATTTCCTCAATATCGTCCATGATACGGGCGGCTCTCGGGAAACCGAGTTTGAGTTTTCTTTGCAGGAAAGCCGTTGAGGCGTTGCCTGTCTCGACTATTATCGTTATCGCCTGATTTGTCAGATCGTCATCGGGGTTGATCTCCACATCATCGGCTGATACCGAATTCTTATTCTTTGCCTGTTCGAGCTCACGCTGGTTCTTTTCGACCTCGTGAACGATCTCCTCGTCATAGCCGCCGTCCTGCTCATTCTTCAGGAACTTGACCACATTGCGGATCTCACCGGTAGAAGCAAATCCGCTCTGAATTCTCATAGGCTTGGGGAAGCCCACAGGCTTATAGAGCAGGTCGCCTTTGCCAAGAAGGTCCTCGGCGCCGATCTCATCGAGGATGACTCGGGAGTCAACGTTTGAAGATACCGAAAGAGCTGTACGGCTGGGTATGTTCGCCTTGATAAGACCTGTGATAACGTCTGCTCTCGGCGACTGTGTAGCTATGAGCATATGCATACCTGCAGCACGGGCGAGCTGAGCAAGTCTCATTACCGACTCCTCGACCTCGCTTTTGGCAGCGAGCATAAGGTCGGCGAACTCGTCGATGATAATGACCACATAGTGCAGCTTCTTATAGTTGAGTTCGGGGTTCTCATCGACGAACTCATTGAAGTCCTCGATATTCTTGACGCCGTTAGCCTCAAAGAGGTTATAGCGTCTCATCATCTCATTGACTGCCCATCCGAGGGCACCTGCTGCCTTCATAGGGTCGGTGACAACCGGTATCAGCAGATGGGGTATGCCGTTATACACGGGGAACTCGACCTTTTTGGGGTCTATGAGAATGAGTTTTACCTCATCGGGGGTGGCGTGATAGAGAATGTTCAGGATTATGGAGTTGGTGAACACCGACTTACCTGAACCCGTAGTACCCGCTATGAGCATATGGGGCATGGTAGCAATGTCGCCCATTACGATGTTGCCGTCGATATCCTTACCCACTGCGAAAGACAGCTTGCTCTTTGACTTTCTGTAGTCATTGCTGTCGATGAGCTCACGGAGGGAGACGCTGTCACGGTTGGAGTTAGGCACCTCTACACCTATGGCTGCTCTGCCGGGGATAGGTGCGATACGCACGCCGTTTGTTGCAAGATTCAGTGCGATATCCTTTGCTCTGTTCTCTATCTTGCTTACGGGCACGCCTCTGCCTGGTTCGAGTTCATATCTTGTTACCGAAGGTCCGCGGCTCACGCCGATCAGCTTGGTCTCAATACCGAAGTCCTTGAGGGTCTGCACCAGTTTGATGGACTTGCCTCTTGTCTCCGCCTGAACTTTGTCTGACGGAGTGACGCTTTCGGAATATTTGAGTATATCCACAGGGGGATAAGTATAGACAGGAATCTTCTGCTCCTGCTTGACCATAGAGGTCTGACCGCTTTTATCCACATAGACTTCAGACTGCTGCGGCTTGGGTTTGGGTTCGCGGAGTTTTTTCTCTACGGGAGCGGCAGGCACGGGGTCTGCGCCGAGGGGATCGTCCTCATCCGAAGGTCCGGGGACTTCGGGCTCCGGCACGGACACCTTTGCGGCAGGATCTTCCTTGGGGATCTTTCTGTTGTTCTCGGGGAGATCCCACACAGGGCCTCTGCCAAACTTGGGCAGCACGATCTCGGGGTGATCCTGATTGTTTTTCAGGTTTTCCTCTTTTGCCTGAGCTGCGAGTTTTTCCTCCTCGGCTGTACGCTCGTAGTTCATGGAGACTGCTTCGTCTATGAGCTTTGAGATATCGTCATCCTGTTTTGGCTCGTCAAAAGTCTCGGCAGGATCGGTAGTAAATATTTCTGTACGATTTTTTGTACGCTTATTCTTAGCTTTTTCTTCTGTGGCTTCATCGCGGTAATACTTGGCGATATCCACACGGGTCTTTTCCTTGCGCTTGGGTCTTTCCTCCTGCTCACCGCGCAGTCTGAGCCTTTCCTCGTGAGCAGCGGCTCTTGCTGCCCTGTCCTCATTGACTGCCTTGTATCCGCCGACGATAGGCTTTGACAGTCCTTTGAACAGATCCGTCAGCGAGAGATTGGTCAGAAGCATTATGAAAGTGAAATCCAGCAGCAGGACGATTATCACCGCGCCCACCTTTTTGAACACGGCGAGGAGCGGCCAGCCTACCAGCGAGGCTGCAAGTCCTCCGCCTGTCATACGCGTACCCTCGTTGTAGAGATTGCGTATCTTTACAGAGAAGCTGTCGCCGATTATGGGCGAACCGAATATGATCTGCGCCGTTGAGCTGAACAGTATCATCAGCACTACTCCCTGGATGACCCGAGCAACGATAGTGCTGCCGGGTTTATCCGAAGCGGTCTGCAAAGCGACATAGATCAGCAGCGGTCCTGCGAGGAACACTGACAGACCGAATATGCCTCTGTTCAGCGTGAACAGCCTGCTCCATAGGCCGTCACCCTTGACATAAGTCAACAGCAGTTCGGCGACTCCCATAAAGAACAGTATATAACTCCAGAAACGTCTTGCCTCTTTTGTGCTGGCTGCCTTAGCCTTGGCAGAGGACTGTTTTCTTGACGCACCCGAAGACTTTTTGGCGGTGGTTTTGGTTGACTTAGCCGAAGCCATCTTGATTTTTTCACCTCTTAATAAAACGCCGAAAGACTGCCGCCCTCCCTGACTGCGGAAGGCGATGCAGTCCGTCTGTATCTTAACCTATTACGATAGAATGGCCCATTATCTTCTCGATTATCGCGATGATCACTACTGTGATACCGAGCACGAAAGTATAGTAAGCGAACACCTTGAATTTGTCCGACTTCACGAGCCAACTTACCATCTTTATAGCGCACACACCGACTACGGCGGCCACCACAAATCCCAGCAGGCAGTCACCGACCGGTATCTCTGCCTTGGCTTCGACCGCACTCTTTACCTCTTTAAGGCAGCCGAGCAAGATAACGGGTATGCCGAGTATGAACGAATACTCGACAGCTGTCTCGCGGGTAAAGCCGCTGAACAGACCTGCGGAGATAGTCGAGCCCGAGCGCGAAACTCCGGGGAGCATCGCAACGCCCTGCATAAAGCCTACGGTCAGGGAATCCTTGACTTCTACTTCTCCGGCGGTCTTCTTGCCTTTGATACATTTATCCGAAAGCATAAGTATCACCGCTGTATAGAGGAAGCAGATGCCCTCGGCAAATATGCTGCCGTCCTCGGAGAAATTCTCAAACCAGTCAAGGAAAGGCGCAAACGGGAGCAGGCAGCAGCAGGAGAAGAATATCATGATCAGCATTCTTCTCTCGGGGTTCATTTCCTTCCAGCTGAACCTTCCCCCGAAGATATCTTTAACGAGAACGAAGAACTCCTTGAACATAGCAGCGATCCTTTTTCTGAAAGCAAAGAACACAGCCACAAGAGTTCCGAGGTGCAGGACTGCCGAGAAAAACAGCGCACCCTCGCCGCTTTTGCCCGTAAAATGCTGATACAGCGAAAGATGTCCGGAACTTGACACGGGCAGGAACTCGGTAAGTCCCTGTATGACCGCCTGCATGACGGTATTAAATATATCCATTATGTATAGATCCTCTCATTTATTGAACTTTGCAGGAAGGCTTCTTTGCATCCTGCAAATGACAGAAAAGCTGCAAAAAACTTTACCACGCCCTATATAATAGCACACATCCTGCATAATGTCAACCGTTTCAGGCGTTTTTTGCAGGATAAATTTCATCAGCCTGCATTTTTACTGCTTTCTGCCCGTTTCGGCGAGCTCCCTGCCCGAGGCATACTCCTGCGAGGCGACTTCTCCCACCCAGTTCACGAGGTCGGTAAAAGTCTCCTTGGGGAAGACAGAGAAAAACTTATTGGAGTTCTGTCCCGAATTTTGGACAGAATCTCTGAGACAGAAGCCCTCCGAAGACACAGTGACCACCGTTCTGTCGGTGCTGTCCGATCCGAAGGTGATCTGTACGAAATCCAACTGCTCGTCCTTTGAAGGCTTTGCGTTGTCGGCAGCACTTCCGAAGCTGGTTATCATTTTATAGAGTTCGTTGTAGTGGTCTCCGTCGAGGATATAGCACTCGCCGTATCTGCCGCCCGCCTTGAGGGATATCTTTCCGTAAACGCCCTCACAGACAGTGACATTGTAATACTCATCAAGGAGTATGTAATACTTCTTTGTACCCGACACCGCCTTGAATGCAGCGGCGTAATTCACAGTGGTCTTTATCTCTCCCTGTTTGACCTGGGTTATAGAGTCATAGCGGCGCTGATCCTTGATGCCGAGGATATTCAGCGAAGAGAACTTTTTGCCGTCCTCGGTCTCGCTCTCCTCTATCTTCACCTTTGAGCTGTCATAACCGCTGCTTATCATCATGCCCATGCCGGCATTGACAAACAGCAGTTCGGGCTCCTTATTCTGATCCTGCGGATACTCCAGCTTTATAATATGATTGGACACCGGAGCTGCATCCGAAAATGTATCCGCTCTGACCAGGACTGCTCCGTCCTTATTGAGGATACCTATCTTACCGTCCTCGCGGAAGGTGTAATACTCCCCGAATAAACAGAGTATAGGCTTGTACTTGCCGAGTTCGGAAATGTCCGACTTAACGGCAGCGGCGGCACTGTCAAAAGGTGTTGTCAGTACATTTGAAAGCATATCTGCCGTATCGTCGCTGTCAAGGAATTCGGGGTATTTATACTCCTTGACCTCAACAGGTGAAGCAGGCAGCTGTGATGTTACCCTTATGGTTTTATCCTCCGCAGGTGCAGAGCTTCCGTCCTGCTTGTCACAGCCGCACAGCATCACGGCGGCACACACACACAGGAGGGCGATCCTCGGGAGCTGCATTATCCCCTCTCCTTTCAAAGTCATATATAATGTATTATAACACGTTTCTCCCGAGAAATCAAGAGGCTTTTCAAAAAATAGTGTCTGAAAATTTGGACACTATCAGCCCTACTCCAGTTCCTTTATCAATTCAGCAAGGCCTTTGCCGATAAGCTCTGCCGAATAAAGCGCCTGATCGAAGCAATTGCCGTGACTGCCCACCTCTATGAGCAGAGACCCCGCTGTAAGGTCCTGATTGTAGTGGCGGTAGTCGAAGAGTATGGGTCTGGTAAGCCCCGCATAGCTGCTTTCGAGCTTTGACTGCAAGGCGCAGGCAAAGTGAAAGTTCTTCATATAGTCGGGCATACCCATAGTGCCGTCGTCGCAGCCTGATATTATCATTATCTGTGCGGCTTCCCTGCCGTTTATCGTTGCCACAGGAGATACCCTTGTCCCGTCCTGACGCTGCAAACCGTCACGGTGGATATCGAGAGCGATCTTCACCGAAGGATACTTTTTCAGCAGTTCCTGCACCGTTGCCCTTGAGGAATCGTAGGCTGCATTATAGCTCGGGTGATCGTGGACGAGAGTATCGTGTATATATGGGATTCCTGCGCGATCAAGTTCTTCGCATATCCTGTCGCCCACAGCGGTCATATTCCTGCTGGGATCGGTGGTCTTGCTGCTGTATCGGCTGTCATAGAAACTGCGGTCAGAGGGTTCAAAGCTCTCGGTGGTATGTGTATGGTAGATCAGCACCAGAGGCTCTCCCTCCCTGATATCGACGCTGAAATCCACAGGCTTTTTGCTTTCGGCAAGAAGAGTATCATTCGGCACCGATGTTCTGTTCATAACCTGTCCGCCCCCTGCGAGGGTCACAAACTGCGATCCGGTATACGGTCCGAACTTCTCCTTGACCACAGGCCCGTCCTGTCTGCTGAGGTCAGCAGGATAAGGTATCGCAGCTATAACCTCCGCCGAGGGTTTCTCGGAAGGTATCTCCATTGAGACCTTCTTTTTTTCGCTTTCGGACTGATCGCTCTTATCGGCTTCGGGTGCTTCCTCAGGGGATACTGTCAAAGGCTCTGTCTCTCCTCTGCTCACAGGCGTCCCCACAAGGAGAGAAAAGTTCTCCCGAGGCTCATCATAGCTGTCGGTCTGCCCAAGGGTGAACGCAACGCTTTTCACGAGCAGTCCTTCCATATCACCCGCGCCGTGACACAGCCCCCACGCTCCCGATGCAAGCAATCCTGCAGTCACGCCCACTGAAAGCACTCTCCCCAAACGGTCACTCACATTCATTTTTCCACACCCCCCAAGACATAATATGCACGCTCTCTGAGGGGTATGCAATGCGATTTTCGCCGATTTTTGGGGATATCATTTAATTATTTACGCTTAACAAATTGATACACACAATGAACTATAGTTTCTTGTGTGAAATCCATTAATATATTCATAAAAATATATGCTTTGTGTACAAATTCAGTCTCGACCTATTGACATATTTATGCAGATGTGATATAATTTAGTCAAGCTAAAGAGAGGAAATCAAGTGATCAACGCAAAAACACTTCATGGTGTTTTTTAACTTCATGGTGTTTTTTATAGAATTATGCATTTGGGATATGTTCCGTGCACAACAAAAGCCGTCTGAGAGGATCTGCTCTCGGACGGTTTTTTGCGCATACGGTTCAACTCCGAGACGGCTCAGCCCGCGACGGGACAGTTGACAACATCCTATGTTAGGGATATAATATAATACAGATCATACAGAGAACGGAGATAACAAAAATGGCAATCAAATTACTGTTTCTGCTGCCCGAGGCGGTACTGCTGATACTGTTCCTGATAGCGGCGCCTGTCCTGAATCTTGGGAACATCGCGGGAATCGGTGTATCGACTATGCTGATACTCATTACGCTGCGGAATGACATTTTCTGCAAGGTGCTGGGCAAGGTGTGGTCACACATATGGGGCAAGGCAGCGGTGATACTCATTTGTCTGATGCTGGCTGCCGGCATATGTTTTGCTACTTTCTGCACTGTGAAAATGCTCGGTGCAATGGACTCTCCTCCCGATGAAAAGCCCTCGGCGGTAGTGATACTCGGCTGTCAGGTCAAGGGAGAACGCCCATCACGTATGCTAAGGCAGCGTCTTGATGCCGCCCTTGAATACCTCAGATCCGAGCCTGATGTACCTGTCATAGTCTCAGGAGGCAAAGGCCCCGATGAAGGTATATCCGAAGCCCAATGCATGAAAAACTACCTTGTGGAGAATGGCATATCCGAAGACAGGATACTCATGGAAGACAAGTCCACCAACACCGATGAGAACCTTGAATTCTCCTTTGCCATACTTGATGAAAAAGGCCTTTCGAGGAATATCGTGCTTGTCACCAACAACTATCACCAGTACCGCGCACAGCTCATAGCAGAGAGCCACGGTGTCGACAAGGTATGGTCAGTCTCGGCAAAGACCGAGTTCCGTTTCCTTCCGACATACTGGGTCAGAGAATGGTTCGGTATCGCTCAGCAGATCTTTTTATGACCTCGTCTCGGTCAAGTGCCGTCTGCACTAAACCATCCGCGTACTGAGATGAGAAGCTTTAACCTAAAGTCAGGCATTCGTTAAGCGAATGACATCTCGGACATAAAGAACGGGGCTGCCGCAGCAGTCCCGTTTTTTGTACTCATCAACCGCGTTCCGCCGCAGCCAGCAGCATCGGCTGTATCTGTCTGCCCTCAAGCGCAAGCTCAGCTGTCCGAGGTATGAGCTCAAAATCTGCCACTGCTGAATAGGGCTTGGCTGCATGATCGTCCTGTCGGTATGGCACGAAATAATAGTTTCTGTAATTCTGCAGCGTACCTATATTCTTTGCGCAGGCAGCAAGAGCATCATTTGTCGAGATCGCGATAACTACAGGCCTCTGATTGCGTATATGTGACTTTACCGCCATGGCTGCGGGAGTATCCGTGATCCCCAGTGCGAGCTTTGCAAGAGTGTTGGCTGTGCAGGGCGCGGCTATGATGATATCCAGCAGTTTCTTCGGTCCGATAGGTTCAGCTTCTGCTATGGAAGCTATGACCTTGCGTCCGCAGATATTTTCAAAGCGCGAAACGTTCTCCTCGGCTGTACCGAACCTGCTTGATACCGATGCCGCATTGAAGCTCATTATCGGCGTTACATCGGCTCCCAGTTCCACGAGCTTTTCCGCTGCCGCAAAAGCCTTGGAAAAGGTACAGAAAGAACCTGTCATAACAAAGCCGACCCTTTTGCCCTCAAGTGACATTGCCCACTCCCCTTTCGTGTATGATGTTCATGACCGTCTCGGCGATGTAACCGCCTGCGGTCACGGGAGCGACCTTTCCGGGGAGAGCAAGTGCATGGATGGCTCTGACTCCGAGCCTTCGGGCGGCGTCAAAGTCAACGCCGCCCCCATCCGAGGCAAGATCCGTAACCAGTGCCGCGGACTTCAGCGTGCCGAGGAACCTCTCCCCCAGCACGGGCGCAGGTACGGTATTTATCACTATGTCATATATGTCTCCGTGTTCATCAAGGTCTTCGGTCATGACTGCGCTGTATCCGTTTGAGATGGCTTCGGCAGCAGCATCGGGACGCCTTACCCCACAGGTGACATCAGCCCCTGCTGCCGAGAACAGCCTTGCTGTCGCCTTTCCAACATTACCGTATCCCACAACCAGCACCTTTGAACCGAACACCGTCTCTGGACGCTCTCTCATGGCAACAGCAAGAGCGCCCTCTGCAGTGGGGATGCAGTTTTTCACCACCAGTTCCCGACGTGTGAAATAGTCGGCAAATCCGTATCCGCTGTCTGTGATGAAAGCCTCTGTCAGAGCATCTGCCCTGCCCCCAAGCACAAGACCGCCTTCTCTCACACAGCCGAGAAGTTCCCCGATATCAGCATCGCCGTCCTTACAGGGCAGGATGTGTTTACCTCCCGTGTGCCGCACCCCCATGAGCATCGGCAGCACAAGAACATCAGCCTCAAGAGGTATCTCTCCAAGAGAGCCGACAGTCTCGGTTCTCCTCGGTGCCGCCTCGGTGAGAAAGGCGAATACCCTTGCATTTTCCGCAAGACGCTCACACATATATATCTGTCTGGCATCGCCCCCGACGCACAGCATAGTGATCTTTTCCATTGCTTTTCCTCCCGTACCGAAATGTTGCTACGCTTTATACTATTCAGACGCGCTCACTCTTGACACTCTTTTTTTATGATCGCGTTACGCTCCGTTGTCGCTTTGGCTTCCTGCGGAGCTATCACTTTTGCGCCCGCGGTTATTAATTTCGTGACCGTTTTCCTCTTCCCGCCTATCCGCTGCAGGCAGTGAGGAATGATAAGCAGCAGCCCCGTCCGCCTCTTGACACTCTTTTTTATGATCGCGTTACGCTCCGTTGTCGCTTTGGCTTCCTGCGGAGCTATCACTTTTGCGCCCGCGGTTATTAATTTCGTGACCTTTTTCCTCTTCCACCTATCCGCTGAAGGCAGTGAGGAATGATAAGCAGCAGCCCCGTCCGCCTCTTGACACTCTTTTTTTATGATCGCGTTACGCTCCGTTGTCGCTTTGGCTTCCTGCGGAGCTATCACTTTCGCGCCCGCCGTTATTAATTTCGTGATCTTTTTTCCTCTTCCACCTATCCGCTGCAGGCAGTGAGGAATGATAAGCAGCAACCCCGTCCGCCTCTTGACACTCACCAGCATTTAAGATATAATTATTCTTACAGATACAAAAAAGGAAGGACAGATAACTATGGAAAACAACGAACAATTCATTGAGCTGGATGAATCCTATCTGCCGCAGATGGCAGAGCTTTTCAAGGACGCCTTCGGACGCGAGCCGTGGAATGACAACTGGAGCGATAAGGCTCAGCTCATGGAGTACATCAAGGAGATATCGGGATCGTACAACTCCCTGCACTTCGGCCTGATCGTGAACGGTCAGCTCAAGGCAATGTCCATAGGTATGATCCGCCACTGGTGGGAAGGCACGAACTATAACATCGAGGAGCTCTGCGTGTCCCCCGATATGCAGGGAAAAGGCGTAGGCACACGCTTTATGGAGATGATATCCGATGAGGTGCGCAGAAGAGGTCTCGCAGGTATTTTTCTCCAGACCGACAGCGACAAGCCCGCATACAGATTTTATCACCGCAACGGCTTCTTTGACCTCGACGCTCACGTAAGTCTGTATAAAAAGGTGAAAGAGTAACGGCGGATAAATATCCGCTCTCACACTGCTCGACATGGTAGGAACAGACGTTAGCCGAAAAACAGGCGAGGACAGCGTCCCGAGCCGTCCCGGAGTTAAAAGGAGATAAAAAATGATAAAATTCATCTTTTTTGACCTGGGTTCGACCCTGATAGACGAAAGCGATTGCAGAGAATACAGGATCCTTGAGCTTCTCAAGCAGCCTGCCTGCCCCGACAGAGAAACTCTGGAGCGACGTATGAGAGAAATAGCCTCTCAGAACGGACTGCCTTATAAAGATGCTGCCGCAGAATTCGGACTTGAAACGATAAAATGGCCAAAGCATCTGGAAAAGCTCTACGATGGTGTACCCGAACTTCTGAACGGACTGAGAGCACAGTTCTGTCTCGGAGTTATAGCTAATCAAAGCCTCGGCACCGAAGAACGCATGAAAGCTTACGGTATACGCGATCACTTTGACGTTATCATCTCATCGGCAGAAGCGGGGGTAGAAAAGCCATCCGCCGAGATATTCAGGCTCGCACTTGAAAAAGCAGGATGCTCCCCCGAGGAAACATTCATGGTCGGAGACAGACTGGATAACGACATCGAGCCTGCCGCGAAGCTCGGTATGCATACCGTATGGGTCAGACAAGGCTCGTTTTCTTACGGAAACCCGGACCTCATAAAGCATAAACCCGAATATACGGTCAACAGTATCACAGAGACATCGGATATACTGAACAAACAGTTTCAGATAAAAAAGGAGGAATCATAAATGAACACGGATAAGAGAAAAGTCGTACTGATAGGCACAGGTATGGTGGGTATGAGCTTTGCATACGCACTCGTCAATCAGGGAAGCATCTGCAATGAGCTGGTACTCATAGACATCAATAAGGAACGCGCTAACGGCGAGGCTATGGACCTCAACCACGGACTGGCTTTCGCAAAGTCGAATATGCGCATCTATGCAGGTGAATACTCCGACTGCAAGGACGCAGATATCATCGTCATAGCCGCAGGTGTCGCCCAGAAAGAGGGTGAGAGCCGCCTTGACCTGCTCCAGCGCAATACCGAGGTCTTCCGCTCTATAATCACACCGGTTATCAAGTCGGGATTCGACGGCATCTTCCTCGTAGCCACAAACCCCGTGGATATCATGACCCGTGTCACCTATGAACTCTCACGCTTCGGAGCCGCCCGCGTCATCGGTACCGGTACTTCCCTCGATACCGCTCGTCTGCGCTATCTGCTGGGCGATTACTTCACCGTTGACCCCAAGAACATCCATGCTTATGTCATCGGTGAACACGGCGACAGCGAGTTCGTGCCCCTGTCACAGGTGATGCTCGCCACCAAGCCCGTGCTGTCCATACTCGATAACCCCAAGAACAGCTATTCTCTGGACGATATGCACAGCATCGAAGAACAGGTGCGCACCGCCGCATATAAGATCATCGAGGCCAAGAACGCCACATACTACGGCATAGGTATGGCTCTCGCAAGGATTGTAAAAGCTATACTCGGCGATGAAAACAGCGTACTGACTGTCTCCTGCAAGCTCTGCGGAGAGTACGGGCAGAGGGGCGTGTTCATCGGTGTGCCGTCGATCATCGGCAGGAACGGTGTCAAGGAGATAGTCGAGCTCGACCTGACCGAAGAGGAGCAGGCGAAGTTCAAAGCCTCCGCCGAGCTGCTCGACAGCTACTTCGACGGGCTGAAGCTCTGATAAAGATCCGAGATCAAAGAGGGAGCATCGGCTCCCTCTTTTTGTATATTTATTTACATCAAGTTAATAATTTAGAAACACATTTTTCTGTCAGACAGGCACTACATAATTGAAGGACGGAGGTGGAAGTAATGAACGGTCAGGAGCGATTCAAGGAGATCTACAACGGCACAAAACAGAGCGTACTGAGATACATATCCGCAAAATGCCTGAATATCGCGGATATCGAAGATCTGTTTCAGGAGACATATCTCAGGGTATACGATTCGGTGAACGGCGGCTGCGAGATCGCTGAGCCTGAGGCGTTCTGCATCGGGATCGCCAAGCACTGCCTGTCTCATTACTACACCAAAGCACAGCGGCTGAAAGCGCGCATCAGTCTGAGTGCCGGAAAAGATACGGACGAGCAGATCGACATAAAAGACGAGACCGACATTCGTGAGCTTGTCGAGAACACCATCCTCTACGATGAGGTATTCAAAGAGATATGCAGGCTGCCGTCCGACGTTCAGCGGATATTTTATCTTCACTACTTTTTGGGGCTGAGCCTTAACGAGACCGCTTCCCTGCTCGGGATGTCCTTCGGGCAGACGACGCAGCGGCTCTACAAGGCGATCAGGCAGCTCAGGAAGAAATACATAAGGAGGTAATCACTATGACAGAAAAAGAACTTTTCAGCAATGCTTTGAAAAACAATCTTCACGACCCGACAGAGCTTTCAGACGAAGAGATACTCACAGCCCGCAAGCGCGGAGCTGTCGTCAGGACGTCTTATGCAAAATACATCGCGGCGGCAGCGGCAGCGGCACTGGTCATCGGCGGATCGGTATTTGTTTTCGGCAGAGGGGTAAAAACATCGCCGCAGGCTGATGACATAAGCTCAACGGCAGCAGCAAGCATCGCAGCGCAGGAGCATACTTCCGAGCTGTCCGCAGACGAGGCGGAGATACTCTACAAAGATCTTTGGAAAAAGTTCCAAAACTCATCAAATGATTACTATGCGCACGCTATCCGAAACGAGACAGAGAACGGCATAACGACCTACAGGGCAGCCCTTATCGAAAACCGTTTCGAGGCTCCCGAGAGCGAAGCGGTCAGAACAGCCTCGGAGTTTTTCGGATCGGCAAGCAGCATTGAATATCTCGGACACAGAAAGACCTCGGATGAGACCGACGGCAAGCTCTGCGTTGAAAAAACGGTGGACGATACGGTCTATGAACTTTTCGTCAACGGACCCGCCTCTATGATCTCATTCTATCCGAGGGAAGGACTTAAAACGGCCAAATACGGCTGCTCTTACCTCATGAGCGGCAAAAGCGCGTATGTGCTTCTGAATGTCCCGTCCGAGTCGGGAGCGGGATACACGAACTACTATTACAAGGTCACATCAGCTGACGGCAAATATCCGCTGTTTGACGGTGAGAAGTGCTCGATCTCCTCTTGGGAGACCAATGAAAGCAACAGAAGCTATGTTATGGATCCCGATGAGCTCAAAGCTCAGAACGGCTCCGAAACATTTACGGCGCTCGATACAGAGAAAAGGATCGGTTTTGAATTCACTGTCGATTTCAAAACAGACGGTATCCCCGAATTTGATATTACAAAACTTATCCTGCCCGAGGGTGTGGATATCACAAACGGCAAGTTCGTTATACAGCTTGATACAAATGAAAAGATCGCCGTCAACCGCACCGCGGAGATAAAGATCGGAAAGATAGATATGAGCGATCTGTCTTTGGATATCGACCCTAAAAAGATCGTCTCGGTGAGCCTGAAAGCAGTATTTGACACCACCGAGCACGCGACCGCAGGCGAATACAAGCGCGGCAAAGCTAACGACGACAGCACTTGGGAATATGCTTACAGTATATCCGCATTTCTCGCAGACGGTGCTGCCGCCCGGGCTAACTCCCCCACCCTCGCAGCTTGGATTGAGCCTTTTATTCCTTCCTAACCAAAGCGAAAAACCGCGGGGTCTTAGCGCAGACAGCGCAACTCCCCCTCCCTCGAAGCTTGGATAGAGCTTTTTATTCCTTCCTGACGGAACTTATAATAGTGAATAGGAAACTTCTTTCCTATTCAAAACGAAAAACCGCGGGCGTCTCAACTTGGGCGCCCGCAGTCCGTTAAGCGACAACGGAGCGTAACGCGATCAAGCGCCGTCTGCGCTAAGACAAAAAAATCCCCCATCCTTGCGGAAGGGGGAGCCGAATCGATGTATTGCCGCTTATGAAGCGGAAGAAACGCCGTGCTTTACTCTGTCGCCGACTTCTGCACGCTTGGCATTGTTGAAACGATCAACAGTACCTACGAGATAGCCGGTGATGCGGCGGATCCTCTGGAAAGGAACTTCGTCGAAGTGATAATCAACATCGACAAAATCGCCGTCAACCTTGAGATCGATGGAAGTAAGACCCTGATTGGGGTACTTCTCGTGTGCTCTTGCAACGTATGCGTCGATCTCTTTCTGAGAAAGCTTTCCGTTCTTTACATTTACGGTTACCATTTTTCATTACCTCTTTCATAGTTGATTTACCGTTCAAGGTATTGAAAGATGCATATCATAAGATGCGGTAAATAAAGCCTCAATTCAATATTTATCGCTGTACTATATATTCTAACACAATATATAGTACTTGTCAATATGTCAAAATGAAAAATCAGGCGTACCGTTTTTGTATAATCTGACCAAAATCAGCCCGAGCAAACTTACTGGATCTTCTGGTTGGAGACAGGCTTTTCCGTAATGCCAGAAGCGAGCCTATCCTCGGTGTCGCGCTCGGTGCGGCGGCAGTAAGCCATTATCTCGACGCTGTTAAGGTAATTATCGAGGATGTGCTCACCGTTCTTGTCAAAGAAGTCGGCAGCAGGGCTCATGACCTGCATATGGTTGGTGTCGGCATAAAACAGGAACTGCAGAGGGCAGCCCATTATCCTGCTGACGCCTGCTATCGCAAGAGTGCCCTTCATGTATGCGGTCTCATTGCACTCGCGCAGAGCAAGCCTTGCAGCTTTAAGCTGTTCGGTACATTCGGTCTGATCTCCGCCGCGCTCCTCGGCTGTTGCGGCATACTGAAAATACTCGCAGAGATCCTCGTTGATTATATGCTGCGCCATGAACAGCGCAAGATCGTAATCGTATTTCCATGTGGTGGTGTAGTCCAGGCAGACCCAGTTTTCATTCTTATTGATACCTTGAAAGAGCATAGTTCTTTCCTCGCTTTCAATTTAATAATGATAACATTATAGCATAATTTTTTATTCTGTGCAATACCCGTTTTTGGCTGTGATGCCTGCGCATATTTTTCTTAATAAAGCATCCACAACTGATTGACAAAGCCGAAACTGCGTGATATACTATATGTAGTGTCGCAATAAGTGGGATATACACGAATTATGCGCTTCGGGCAGTCAGGAGGAGTTTCTTATGCATCAATCGAACAAGCCGCTCCCTTGCTATTCGCTGCTGATGTCCGTCTATGATATGGAGCTCCCCGAGAACCTGAACGAAAGCCTCGACAGTATGCTCATGCAGACTTATCCTCCCAGCGAGGTAGTCCTTGTGTTTGACGGCAAACTCACCTGCGAGCTGACGATAATCGCTAAATCCTTTGAGAGCGAGTTCAGACAGCTCTTCAAGATAGTCAGGATCGATGAGCACGTCGGTGTCTCGGCTGCCCTGAATGAAGGTCTCAAAGCCTGCACCTGCCCCTATGTGGTCAGGATGGATTCGGACGATATCGCTTACCCCGACCGCTGCGAAAAACAGATGGCTGTGTTCAGAGACTCCCCCAAGCTTGATATGGTCGGTACCTTCTGTGAGGTCTATGACTTTGAGAAGGACGAGACCGTCGGCGTGAAAGCCGTTCCGGTCTCAAACAGAAAGATCGGCAAGTACGCCAAAAAGCGAAGCCCATTCTGCCGCCAGACCCTCGCCTTCAAGCGCGAGACTGCTCTTAATGCAGGCGGATATGCCGATCTTGACGAGTGTGAAGACTATGAGTTCGCCGCAAGGATGCTCGCCGCAGGTGCCAAAGCACGCAATATCCCCGAGCCACTTGTCAGATACCGCATAAGCAATGCGGATTACAAGAAGTTCAGCAGTTTCAGGCACGGCAAAAACGTTATAGCCGTCCATAAAATGCTTCGCAGGAGCGGTTTCTGTAATTTCTTTGATCTTGCTTTGTCCTCTGCTTTCCAGATGCTTCTGTGTATCATGCCGTGGCGTTTTACAAGGCGGTATTACAAGCACCGCTGGAAGAAAGGCATGAAAGCCGCAAGGACTCTCCCCGACAGTTCATCCCTTGAAAAACGCCCGTCAACTTATAAACGATAATGATAAAAGGCTTAGCATTGCGCTAAGCCTTTTTATGTCTTTGTCCCTGTCTTAACAGACGACCCGTCACATGTGATCTCAACCGGAGCACTCCGTGTGAGTAAGACTTCCGCGCCCAGGTTTTTCAGTTCCGAAACCGTCTGCTGATCCTCTGGCATCTCATCGGAAGAAGTGATAACTGCGATCTTCGGAGAAGCAAATCTCATAAACTCTCCGAGACGTTTCTGCCAGTGCCCGTGATAAGGCACTTTAAGCAGATCGTATCCGCCCTTGGCAGACTGCATGAACTCATACATACGGTCATCCTGTGCATCCCCGGCAAACAGCATTGAGCATTTACCGCACCGCACCACCGTTATAAGCGACGAGTTATTGCTTGCATCCTTCGGATAGCTTTCGCGCTTCGGCGGATCTACGGTGATATCCGCGCTGTCAAACTGAACGAACATCCTCTCGCGCAGAGTGAGCGGCGTTATGCCCTTCTCGGAAAGTACATCTGTATATTCGCGGTACTCCTCGCTGTCCTTGGGGCAGTTGCTCTGTATGACCCTGTCCACCGTTACCGACTTCAGCACCTTTGCAGCACCCCCGACATGATCCTTGTCAAAGTGGGTGATGATAAGCATATCCAGTTTCTTTATGCCGAGATCATCCAGTTTGTCGGCTATCACCTTGCCGAAGCCTTTCTCTCCGCAGTCTATGAGCACAGCAAACTTTGAGTTATACACCAGGCTCGCATCGGCTTTGCCTGCATTGAAGAAGTAAACTTTAAGTTCTTCCCTGACCTCACCTGCCGGCGGAAGGCTTTCCTCCGAGGTCACGTTTCCGCTGACCGAGCATCCGCAGAGCATGAGCATCAGCACAGCAATGACCGTATTGAAAAACACTGACCGTCTACGCATATGCTCACCCCGATCCGTTTATTCGGGTCAGTCCGTTACGGCTCTATACCCGATCTTCTTAGTTCTTCTTCGAGAAGCTGCTGAGTGTAGCTGTATTCTTTAAGCTCCTGAGCCAGCATATCGTTGTTACTGTTCTGAGCACGCGGTGCGTTATACTGCTGTGCGGGAGCAGGTGACGGATATCCCTGCGGAGATCCGCCTCCGACATACTGATTATTCTGCTGATACATTGGCTGCTGAGGGAATCCTTGCAGCTGATATGCCTGCTGCGGATATCCCTGCTGAGGATAACCCTGCTGCGGATAGCCCTGCTGAGGATAGCCTTGCTGCTGATATCTTGCGCCGCCGATGTACTGATCATAGCCGTAAGGCACTGTCGAGCCGTGCATATAGTCACCGTAGCGAGCAAAAGGCACACCGAGTGCAGGTATCAGCGGAGAATCTTCCTTTGAAAGCTTTCTGACTTTTCTGATCGCATATCCCGTGATACCGATCTCGAATGCGATGAATATACCGATGAAAGTATCGTCACCCATTGTCAGGCAGAAGTCATAGAATCCGTGGATCACCACAGGTACGATAAGGGCAAGGCGCATATTGTGCTTCTTGGCTCTCTCGTTGCCCATACACTCGCCTCTCTTGGCAAGGCCGTAGTAATATCCCATGAATACTGCATCTATGGCGTGACCGGGCACCGAAAGAATGCCTCTCATCAGTGCAAGGCCGAAGGAACTCTTCGACACCACATACAGGATATTCTCAAGGCCTGCAAATCCCAGCGATGCGGCAACCGCATAGACCACGGCATCAAACGTATAGTTGAAGTTCGGGTTGCGCCATGTCCTTGTTCTCAGGACTAACATCTTGCAGCCCTCTTCCGTCAATGCGATTATCAGGAAGTTCTCGATCAGTTTATAACCTGTTGACTCCTTATCCATCGAATCTTCGATCAGCTCACACAGACCGATCTCGATAAATCCTGCTGCGACCACCATAAGTGCGCCGAGCAGCAGCAGACCGATTATCATTCCTATAGGTTCTTTCTCAACTTTGTCCTTTTTGTATATGTAGAACATCACGATGAAAGCCGGCAACAGTGCCGAACCCACAAGCAGTGCCTCCATACCTCTTCCCCCTTTTAACTCCGAGACGAAGTCAGCGGAACTGACTTCTGTCTTCCGTAAGTCGTCTCTCATTACTGAGATGCAGTTGCAAGTTTGCGCGTCGTCTTTCCTTCTGTTTCTTCTTTCTGATGTCATTTATGATTATATCACAGCATCCGACATTTTGCAATAATCTGCCGAAAATATCACCAAACAGACACCAACTTCTTTGTAGACTTCCACAAAAGTGATGAATACATCACTTTTTCTCTTGACAAGAGATAATGCGTGTGATATTATTGTCACATAAAGTGACAAATAGTTCACTTGCAAAAAGGAGGACAACACTATGGCAAACACAAGTAAAAAGCTCACAGAACTCAAAGAGAGATTCAAGGACAAATCTCTGACCCGTTCGCAGAGACAGGAACTTTATAAAGAGATCATCGAGGAGAGATACCGCATCGACCCACGCCCCATTATGAACATCCGCGAGTATCACAAGCGCAGAGCCATCGTAGGAACGATCGGTCTCATTTCGGGAATTACAGGCATTGTTGCTCTTTCAATGGATAAGGAAGCAAACAAAAATCCCGGTATCATTATTCTTGTGATCTTTAGTGTGATTGCACTTTTAATCCTTGGTATACTGATCTGGTGCGTCATCCCGTTCATTACTCATAAGGTCGAGCGAGGCGATGAGCTCTATAAGCAGAACGACAGCAAGGCAAACGAATACACTGCGGCGACCCTGGCCGTCTTCGGCTTCAGTCTGGCAATGATTCTTTCTATGTCATCGTGGAAATTCTCGATCTCGAACAAGAACATCATGTTTGTTGCCTTTGCAGTGTACGGTCTTGTAGGTGCGCTTAAAAGCTTTGCTATGCTGAAACTGGAGACTGCCTGTCCCGAAGAAGGTGATGAGGAGGATGAGTAAATGGCTGAGTTCACCACAAAGCTCAAGGAATACCGCGCTTCGAGAGACATGAAGCAGGGCGATCTCGCCGATCTTGTCGGGGTGCGGCGCGAGACTATAATCAGGCTTGAAAAGGGTCAGTACAACCCATCGCTGAAGCTCGCTGTGGATATCGCAAGAGTGTTCGGCGTAAAGGTAGAGGATATTTTTCTTTTTGATGACCAATAATATTGACGTTGTTTGTGAATTGTGATAAAATATATTTAAAACAACATTTATTTCTGTTTGAAAGGATGCGTTTAAAGTGAGAAATGTTCTTTTCGCCTCTTCCGAGGCTGTACCCTTCATAAAGACAGGCGGTCTTGCAGATGTTGCAGGTTCGCTGCCAAAGTGCTTTGACAAACGCTTTTACGATGTCCGTGTCATCATGCCGAAATACTCCTGCATGGCGCAGAAGTGGAAGGATATGATGCAGTACAAGACCCATTTCTATATGGACTATAACGGCGAGAGCAGATATGTCGGCGTGCTTGAAGCGGAGTATGAGGGCGTAAAGTTCTATTTCATAGACAACGAGCATTACTTTACCGGTGACAAGCCCTACGGTGACTGGCACTGGGATATCGAGAAGTTCATCTTCTTTGACCGTGCAGTCCTTTCGGCTCTCCCCGTCATAGATTTCAGACCCGATATCATCCACTGCCATGACTGGCAGACAGGTCTTATCCCTGTATATCTCCATGACAGTTTTCAGGGCGGAGAGTTCTTCCGCGGCATAAAAACCGTAATGACCATCCACAACCTGAAATTCCAGGGCAATGACAACGCCCTCATCTTCAAGAACCTTTCAGGGCTCTCGGAGTACTATCTGACCTATGACAAGCTCCTGACAGGTGTTGACGGCAATATGCTCAAAGGCGGTCTTGTGTATGCCGATGCCGTGACCACAGTCTCGGACACCTATGCCGAGGAGATCAAGACACCGTTCTACGGCGAGGGACTCGACGGCCTTATGCGTGCCCGCTCCCACGATCTCAGAGGAATAGTCAACGGTATAGACTATGGTGTCTACGATCCTCAGCATGACAGGGATATCTATGTGAATTACGGACCCACCGATGCCCCCGGGAAGAAGCTGGAAAACAAGAGAGCTCTCCAGCACGAACTCCACCTGGGTACCGGCGATAACCGTTTTATGATAGGTATTGTCAGCCGTCTGACCGATCAGAAAGGCCTTGACCTCGTTGCCTATATGATGGAACGTCTCTGCCAGAGAGATATCCAGCTGGTAGTCCTCGGCACCGGCGACGGAAAATACGAGGATATGTTCCGCCACTTTGCAGGACGTTTCCCCGATAAGGTCTCCGCAAACATCTATTACAACGAAGCAATGTCCCATAAGATATACGCTGCCTGCGATGCTTTCCTTATGCCATCTCTCTTTGAGCCATGCGGCCTTTCGCAGCTGATGAGCCTGCGCTACGGTACCATCCCCATAGTGCGCGAAACAGGCGGTCTGAAAGATACAGTCGAACCCTATAACCAGTTCTTCAACACAGGTACGGGATTCAGCTTTACAAATTACAATGCCCACGATATGTATAATACAGTCATGTTCGCACACTCTGTCTATGTGGATCACCGCAGCCGCTGGAACGAGATGATCGGACGTGCCATGGCTCAGGATTTCTCGTGGCATACCTCGGCTCATAAATATCAGGATATGTACGACTGGCTGATAGGCTGATCGGATCATAAGAAAATGACCGTAAAGGAGGTGTCGGCATGGCAGAAACATATTATGAGGTTCTGTTTGCACTCTCACTTGTTTTTTCCCTTGTTTATGTCTGCGTATGGCATAAGCATTTCAGCGTACACTTCTCTGTCATCTTTCTGACCGTCCCGATAACCAACCTCGGTTTCATGCTGCTCGGTCAGTCAATGGATCTCAGTGAGGCTCTGCTCGCAGTCAAGATAACCTACATCGGAGGCATTTACCTCATACTGTTCACTACCATGCTGGTATTCAATGTCTGCCGAATACATCTGCCGCGAGCGATCATAATGACAATGTTCGTGGTGTCTTCACTGGTATTCCTCTCAACGCTGACCATCGGAAAATCCGACATCTTCTACAAGAGCTGCACCTTCTCGCGCCAGGGCGGCAACGTTGTCTTCAAAAAAGAATACGGCATAATGCATACGGTAACGCATCTCATCATCCTGATCCTGTTCATGATGGCTCTGTTCACAATGATCTATTCGCTGTTCAGGAAAAGTCAGGTATCGCGTAAGACGATCTATCTGCTGATGTTACCCGTCATCGTCTGCATTGCTGCATTCTTCCTCGGAAGAAAAATGACAACAGATCTTGAACTTCTGCCCCTTGCATACGTCTTCTCGCAGATATTCTATCTCATCATCATATACCGTACCAGCCTTTACGATGTGACAGATACCGCCATAGACTCTATGGTACAGTCGGGCGATACGGGATTTATCTCCTGTGATTACAAGTTCAGATATCTCGGAAGCAACGAGACTGCCAAGACAGTCTTTCCCGAGCTTTCAAACCTGACTGTTGACAAGCCTCTGGCAAGAGACCCTCATATACGCAATACTGCTCTCCGCTGGCTGAAAAGCTTCAGCAAGGACAAGAGCAGGAACAGGACGTACTACGAAAAGAACGGCTCCACCTACCTGGTGAATATCACTTACCTTTTCGACGGTCTAAAAAAACGAGGATATCAGATCTTCATATCCGATGACACCAGGAACCAGAAGTATATCAGACTGATAAACTCATTCAACACCGAACTGAAAAGCGAAGTCGCAGAGAAGACCCAGCACATCGTTGAGATGCACGATAACCTCGTCCTCAGTATGGCGACTATGGTTGAAAGCCGCGACAACTCTACCGGCGGCCACATCAAGCGTACAAGCGAGTGTGTCAGGATGCTGATCGAGGAGATGAAAAAAGACGATCAGAACAGCCTCTCGGAAGAGTTCTGCCGCAATATCATCAAAGCCGCTCCTATGCATGACCTCGGAAAGATCGCTGTAGATGACGCTATCCTCCGCAAGCCCGGACGTTTCACCGATGAAGAATACACCAAGATGAAGACCCACGCCGCGGAAGGCGCAAGAATCGTCCATGAGATACTTAAAGGCACAGACGATCTCGCATTCCACCATATAGCTGAGAATGTCGCCCACTACCATCACGAGCGTTGGGACGGTTCAGGTTATCCCGATGGGCTCAGAGGCACTCAGATCCCCCTTGAAGCACGCATAATGGCGATCGCCGATGTGTATGACGCTCTCGTCAGCAAGAGAGTCTACAAGGAAAAAATGTCCTTTGATAAAGCCGATTCAATTATCATAGAGGGTATGGGCACTCAGTTCGACAAGAGCCTTGAACCCTACTACGTTGCTGCAAGACCTAACCTCGAAGCCTATTATTCAAGCCTCGAACCGCAGGAAGCACCCGAACCTCCCAAAACTGAGGTCTGTGCCCCTGATGAACAGAATGATCATACCGAAGAACAGCCCGTTCAGGTGCAGAATTCCGGAACAGATACTGTAAAGTGATACCCGTTTACGAATCTCCCGAAAATGAAATGTAGATGAAAATTAGCACTCTCCCCTTGACAGTGCTAAAATCAGTGGTATAATAAAGACAGAACAAAGGAACAGAACGGATCACCCGGGAGATCCGAACCTCCGTCCCGATGCTCATGACATAAGATGTTTTGAGATGATTTAAGGAGGAATGACCTATGTTACTGCCTACAATCTTTGGCGAAAACTTATTTGATGACTTTATGGATCTGCCGATGCCGAGAGGCTTCGGAGATATCGACAGAAAGCTGTACGGAAAGCACGCTTCCAAAGTGATGAAGACTGATGTCCACGAGCAGGAAGGCGCTTACGAGCTGAACATCGACCTGCCGGGCTTCAAGAAAGACGAACTGGAGATAAGCCTTGAAAACGGCTATCTGACAGTATCTGCTTCAAAGGGACTCGACAAGGACGAAAAGGACAAGAAAGGCAGGCTCATACGTCAGGAACGCTATTCGGGCTCTATGCAGAGAAGCTTCTATGTCGGCGATGAGCTTACCGAGGAGGATATCAAGGCTAAATTTGAAAACGGTGTCCTCGAACTGACAATACCGAAGAAAGAACCTCAGAAGGCTGTTGTACAGCGCAAGCAGATAGCCATTGAGGGCTGACAGATCATAACAGGCTGCCGTACCGAAAGGTGCGGCAGCTTTTTTATATCATCCATGCTTGACAAAAACCTCTCTGTGCGGTATACTGAGTTTAAGAATTTATCTAATCTCAAGGAGGTCACACAATGGGATTCTTTTCAAAGCTGCTTGCAAAAAGAGCGGAGCGTGAAGCTGCCGCAGATATGTACGGTGACGAAAAGCACTACTTCGACAACCTCGGTCCCGCTGAAAGCCCTGTCAATGTGGAAGGGCGCGTGGACAAGAAAAACCCGGTCCCTATGACGGATGCAATGGGCAAAGAGCTCCCGTGGGGAGAGGTAATGCCTCACGAATACAACCAGTATTCATCAGGTCTTGGTTATGAGGCTTACTTCACTCAGATCTTCAACGAAGATTTCCCCGAATACATCGTCACAAGCGAACCTACCCCATATCTCCACGAGGGCATAAGGTTCACTTTCACCAGAAACGGACAGGTCCGTCTGATAGTTGAAGTGGTTTCTGACAGGCAGACCTCGTGGAGCTTTGCACGCAAGTGCTACAAAGAGGGCATCCCCTACATGAACTTCTATCACGATCATCAGGGCTGGTGGAATGTAAGGTCTTACGTCACCAACCGCGTAAGGACTAAGCTCGGAGTGTGACGGCACTCCCACTACAGTGAAAAAAAGAGAACGCTTTGCGCCTGCGGAGGGTCAGGCACACGGCTTTGAAAAGCTTCGCAGGCAGCTGCTGTGTGTACGGTCTCGTGGAAAATCCACTAATTTAGTGGATTTAATGTCTTCTCTTTTTTATTTTCGAGACGCCGCTTGCAATGCAAGCGGCTGTCTTTAAGTTAGTGCTTTTCACTTCTGCAATGCTGTTGCAAGTGTGTACGACCTTTTCATTTCAGCACGCGGAAAGTGAGTGTTTTGTTTGCCCTCCCCGAATGGGATAGTTTCTTTCAAAGAATTTTTCAGAACTCCGAGGTGATCCGAACTTGACCGAAACATCACTGCTTGATATGCTCTCCTCGGCAGAATGCTGGGAGGATTACTACCGATACAAGACATCCCTTGCCTGCCCGAAGCAGTTTACCGAGGAGCTGAGAACGTTCATTGACAGCAAGGCATATCTGCCGATATGTCAGTCGATAACAGAAGGCAAGCCGTTCCCTTTGCCGAGGCGTGAAGCGATCAGCAAGCTTGATACCTCAAAGAAGCGTATCATCTACATCTATCCGAGAAAAGAAAACATAGTCCTTAAACTGCTGACCTATCTTCTGCTGCGAAAGTATGACAGCGTTTTCTCTGACGGGCTGTGGTCTTTCAGACCGGGGCGCTCGGCTCAGAAGGCTTTGGCTTCGCTCTCGGGGATCGGCGGCATAGATGATATGTACTGCTATAAGGCGGACATCAGCAACTATTTCAACTCGGCAGACGTAACCCGTCTGCTGCCGATGCTTGACTCCGTTGTGGGTGATGACAGGCGGCTGTATGAGTTTCTGAGTTCCCTGCTGACAGAGCCCCGTGTCCTTTACGAAGGCAAGGAGCTCACCGAACAGAAAGGCATGATGGCAGGAACGCCTCTGGCTGCGTTCTATGCAAACACATATCTCAGCGGACTTGACCGCATTTTCTCAGATGAAGGCATACCCTATGCGAGGTACTCCGACGATATCGTGATCTTCGGAAGGTCACGGCAGGAGACCGAGGCTCTTGCAGAGCGTGTACGCAGCTATCTCATCGGATCGGGGCTGACCATCAACCCGGAGAAGGAACATTTTTCATCACCCGAGGAAGGCTGGGTGTTTCTGGGACTGTTTTACCGCAGGGGCATAACGGACATTGCTCCTGCATCGATAGTGAAACTCAAAGGCAAGATGCGCCGAAAGGCAAGAGCACTACGGCGCTGGGCATACCGCAAGGGCGCAGACGGAGAACAGGCAGCCAAAGCCTTCATAAAAATATTCGAGAAGAAGCTGTTTGAAAGTCCTGCCGACAACGACCTCAGCTGGACAATGTGGTACTTCCCCTCCATAAACACTGCCGACAGTCTCCGCGTGATAGACCGTTACGCGCAGGAGTGTCTGCGGTGGCTGATAAGCGGTAAGCGCACTAAATCGCGTTTTAATGTGAGATATGAACAGCTGCACTCACTCGGGTTGAGAAGCCTCGTGAACGAATACTACAAACACAGAGAACACTAAAGGGACTGCCGCAGCAGTCCCTTTTTGCATAAGGTGACGAACAAATATCAAGCCTTAACTATAAATCTTTTATGGTATCTATTTCAGTCCCGTCAGCGAATATACGAACACACTCTTGGATTTACCTTTAAGGGGTATAGCACCGATAGGTTCAACGGTCACTCTGTCCTTGACCTTTTCATACACTTCCTCGCTGATGAGCACCTGTCCACGTTTGGCATTTGCTTCAAGACGGGCAGCGGTGTTTACGGTATCGCCTATGGCAGTGTAATCCATACGGAAGGAGCAGCCTATATTGCCGACTACCGCACGTCCGCAATTGACACCTACGCCGAAGCCTACCGAGCGTCCGTACTTTTCAAGGAACTTGCTCTCTATCGCATCACCGCCTGCAACTATATCGAGGGCAGTCTTGCAGGCCTTGAAGACATAATCGTCGAGATCGAAAGGAGCGTTGAACACTGCCATCGTGGCATCGCCGATGAACTTGTCAAGGGTACCGCCGTTGTTGAAGATCGAATTGGTGGTGAGTTCAAGATAGCTGTTGAGTATGTCCACCACCTGCTCGGGGGTAAGGTTCTCGGACATCGGCGTGAAGCCTCTGATATCCACAAACAGCACCGCCACTTCCCTGCTCTCTCCGCCGAGGGTGAGCTTGTAGCTGCCCGACCTGGTTATCTCCTCCACCACCTGCGGAGCAACGTATTTCTTGAAAGTATCCGAGATCTTTTTCTTCTCGTTTGAAGCAAGCACATAGCTGTGGATTATGCTTATCGCGCAGACTGCAATGATCGAGATCGGGAAGTAAACAAACGGGAGTATCAGCCCCGAATTGTTAATCATTATTGCTGCGATGACAAACGCCGTTATTACTCCTGCCGACGATATCACCGACAGTACAGGCTTTATACGGCAGAACAGCAGGAATATCAGTCCGGAAGCCAGCGCGTAGATCAGCGAGAGCAGCAGCCTGTCCGCCCTGACAGGGTATTTCTTGTCCAGCAGGGACTGGATGATATTGGCGTGTATCTCGCATCCGAACATCAGCTCAGAACTGTTGGGCACCGCGTACTGATCGTACAGACCTGTGGCGTATGCGCCCATCATAACGATGCAGCCGGTGAAAACCTTGGGATCTATCTCTCCGTTGAGCACGCTCACAAGAGGAATGATCTCGTAGTTGCCCGGCTTGCCTGCGTAACGGATGTTCATGTAGCTGTCTTCCATCTTCGGCTCAGCCTCGGTGATATTGTTTTTTGCACAGTATGTCCTGTATGCCTTGTAGGAAATGCTCTCAAGCATCTGTCCGTTGTAATCGCAGGTGAGACGGGTCTTTCTCATGACACCGTCAGTGTCAGGCAGAACGTTTACAAAGCCTGTCTCGCACAGTCCCTCAATGATAGGCTGATCCACCGCCTCGATGTTGTACGGGTCAATATAGCCTGTGCCGTCATCGGCATAACGGTATGCACTGTTGTAGTTTATGTATGCACCGGTAATTATGCCGTCCCTGCGTGAACACGCCTCTTTAAGAGCGTTGTCTCCTGCCTCGTCCATCTCGCTGAAGATCATAAGATCCATTACGATAACATCGGGGTAGTTTCCAAGCGCATTGAGAACATCCGCATATACCTGCCTCGACCATGTTCCCATAGTTCCGAGTTCGCGCAGAGTGCGGTTATCTATAGCAACTATCTTTATCCGATTGTTTATTCCTCTCGGTGTCTGGTAAAGACGATCCGTCAGCAGCTTCTCAAATGACTCGAACATATCAAAAAAACAGATCAGAAATGCCGCAAGCATCACAACCACCGTCTCCAGCGCCTTGATCAGTAACCCTTTCCCCCCGACAGACCTGATATTACCCATTCTCTATCACCCTTATCCCCTAATACTCTGTCCCCATCCCGATATACCTTGCTGTAAGTAATGCCTTACCTGCCTTCTGCATGATTTACTGAGGTACACCTCTTGAAAAAGGGTCCCCCCTACAAGCCGTACAGAAAGTAAGATAAAATATCATTTGCAGCAAGGTATATCAGGATGTGATAATAGTATTATATCATATCGGAGCGCATTTGTCACTATCTGAAAAAGATTTTCATGTTAAAGTTCTGCCCGAAAATCCGAGGGAGAGGATAATAAAAGCTCACGTCAGGTACAATGTAAAAGCTCTGCGCAAAACTCTCACCCTCCCCTCCATGGGAGAGCACATTAAAGTTTGAGTTCTGCCCGAAAGTACAAGGGAGGGGGAAATAAAAAAATATTGACAAAATCATTATTCTGTGATATGATTATTTGTTGAAAAGATGTTAAAAACAGGAATTCCGAAATTCGGAAACAAAACGATCAAAAACTAAATATTCAAGGGGGAAAAACTATGGGTTTAGGAGCATTTTTCCACAGTAAAGTTTTTCTGTGGATATCCTGCGTCACTATCTCAGCGGCGGCAATAGTCACAGCAGTTGTGCTCACACACGATTCCGATGAATACCGCGTTATAAAGGTTGACGAGGTCAAAGGCAGCGCAACGGTGGCAAGAACATCCGTAAACGAAACGATCGATGCATACAAGGGCATGAACCTCGAAAACGGCGACAGTGTGACAACTTTTGAAAACAGCAACCTCAGAATGGTGCTCGATGACAACAAGTACGTGCTTATGGAGCCTGAAACCGTTGTTGAACTCACTGCCACAGGTACAGCCGAAGACAGCAAGACCAAGCTTGTGCTCAAAAGCGGTGCCGTACTTAACGAGATAACAAAGAAGCTCTCCGCTGATTCGGTTTACGAAGTCGCAGCACCGAAAGCAACTATGGCAGTCCGCGGAACGAGCTTCCGCGTAGCCGTCACCAAGGACGAGAACGGTGACTACATAACCAAGCTGTTCGTTATCCAGGGCAAGGTCACTGTTACTCTCCAGAACGAGGACGGCAGCGACAGCGGAAACAGCGTTGTCGTTTCAGAAGACCACTGTGTAACGATCAAGACCGTCAAGAAGGATAACAGTTCAAACGATGCCTCGGTAGACGGAAGATCCTTTTTCGTGTTTGAGCAGTCCAGCGGATATGTAGAGGTCGAAAACGGTGCCGATCCCGTTACCACATTTGATTATAAGGATATGCCTTACGATACACTGAGCGAGATCTACTATACCGACAAGGACAAGAAGATCGAGCTGTTCAACGAGATCATCCGTAAGGTAATAGCTGCTATGGAGCAGAACGCTCCCGATCAGAAGACCACTACCACTACTACCACAACAACTACTACCAAGAAGACTACTACCACTCCTTCCGATACAACTACAGTTCCCGAGGAGACCACCACAACTCCTTCCGACACAACTACAGTTACCACAACTACACCCGGAACAACTCCTTCCACCACAACTGTTACTACCACCACAACTCCCAAGAAGACTACCACTAAGAAGACTACCACAACAACTACCACAAAGAAGACTACTTCCACCACAACTACAAAGACTGTTACAAAATATACCGTAATATTCTATGACTATAACGGAACAACGGTACTGAAAACAGAAACGGTAGAGTCTGGCAAGGCTGCATCAGCTCCTTCCACCGTGACCAAGAACTATACCAAGGACGGTGTGGAGTACAGGTTCACAGGCTGGGACAAGAGCTTCTCGAAGGTGACCTCGAACCTGACCGTAAAACCCGTATATGACGCTTATGTTCCCGTTACCCTCTACGATGCAATCGGCAGCAATCCTACAGATATCTCACCCTCTGCTAAGCAGAAGGTCGGAAGCAGCTACACACTGCCGACTACTTCGGTATCCGACGGTTACAGCGTTGGCTGGTTCAAATGCAACAGCGATCTGCTCATCAGTTCGTCTTCAGTCATTTCTTCTATGACTGTAAACCAGTCCGAAAGAAATAATATCGCTGTAAGAACAAGATACACCAACGTAAACTTCACCGAGATGAGCAGCGGTGAGATCAGCAATCAGGGCACATTCAAGATTCTCTGCTCATTCGGCGACAGCTACTCCATCATGAAGAGCGACGGTACATGTATCCCGCTGATCGAAGAATCCGCCGGCACCAAGATCTTTAACACCGAGCTTGGCTGGTGGACATTCACCGTCAACGGTGACTCCCTCAGCTTCTATGATCTGACCGGTATGATGGCTGAATCTTCTTCTCCTATCCGCATCACCGGAGCAAAATATGATCCTTCACTCAGCGTATCAGGCTAAAACAGAATAACGATACTAAAGAGCACTGTTATACACGGTGCTCTTTTCTTGTTCTTGCCAAAACAGACTTCTTATGTTATACTTTTACTCGGAGGGTGATAGTATGAGCCTTATCATGATAGTTGATGACGATAAATATATAAATGACCTGCTTGAAGAAACTCTGCACGCAGAGGGGTATGCAACTGTACGCGCTTTCTCGGGAACGGAAGCTCTGATGCTGCTTTCCGAGCGCAGACCGGACCTTATCCTGCTGGATCTGATGCTCCCTGGGCTCTCGGGCGAGGAACTTCTCCCGAAAACAGAGGGCATCCCCGTGATAGTCCTCTCCGCAAAAGCCGATGTGCCCTCTAAGGTGGGTATGCTTATGGGCGGAGCGGTGGATTACATCACCAAACCTTTTGATACCCGTGAGCTCACGGCAAGGATATCCGTGGCTCTCAGACAGGCAAAGGCAGCAAGGACAGGTTCGCTCTCTGCCTGCGGACTGACACTTCACCCCGATACCCTGACAGTCACCTCAGGAGAAAGTGATGTACGGCTGACAAGAACAGAGTGTGCTATCCTCAAACTGCTGATGCAGAACGAAGGCAGACCCGTGGGGCGCAGCTCCATACTCGATATGATCTCCCTCGACACCCCCGACTGCACAGAGCGCAGTCTGAAACAGCACGTATCCAACATAAGAAAAAAGCTCCAGTCCGCTGACGGAACAGACCACATCGAAGCGATATACGGCATAGGCTTCATGCTGAAATGAAAACTTGACAAAATCTTGACTTTTTCTTTGCCGCTTTCTTGACCATTGCATGGTAAGATGTTTTACAGTAAGAAATGTTCCGTTACTGTAGAAAGGATGGATGCAAAATGGAATACGTCCTCAGAACAAATGAACTCTCGAAGCATTACCGCAAAAGCAAAGCCCTCAACGGAGCAACGCTCAGTGTGCCCAAGGGTGCGATATACGGTCTTGTCGGACGAAACGGTGCAGGCAAGACCACCCTTATGCGTGTGGTGTGCGGTCTCCAGCTGCCAAGCAGCGGAAGCTATGAGCTGTTCGGCACAGACAGCAAAGACAGGAATATAAAGAAGTCGCGCCGCAGGATAGGTGCTATCATAGAAAAGCCTGCTCTCTACCCCGACCTCTCAGCCAAAAAGAATATGCAGATGCAGTATTCCCTGATGGGGATGCCATCGGATGACGGCATAGACGAACTGCTGTCGCTGGTGGGACTGTCGGATACGGGAAACAAGAAAGCACGCAGCTTTTCGCTGGGTATGCGTCAGAGACTGGGAATAGCCATCGCTCTTGCGGGCGGCCCCGACCTGCTGTTCCTCGATGAACCTGTAAACGGTCTTGATCCTCAGGGCATAGTCGAGATCAGAGAACTTATACTTAAACTCAACCGCGAGAAAGGCGTTACCATTGTTATATCAAGCCATATCCTCTCGGAGCTTTCACTGCTCGCCACACACTACGGATTCATGGACAAGGGCAGGATAGTGCGCGAGATCAGCGCCGAGGAACTTGAACAGCAGGCACGCAAGAGCATGACGGTAAAGATCTCGGACGGAAAAGCCTTTGCAAGGACCATGGATAAGCTCGGTGTCGAGTACGAACTCACATCTGATACCGAAGCCAGGATATTTGCCTCCCTGTCGGTGGGCAAGCTGGCGGCGGAACTCTCCGCCGAAGGCTGTGAGCTCATCTCGGCAAACGAAGCTGACGAGAGCCTTGAAAGCTACTTCATCGACCTTGTCGGAGGTGGGGACAATGCGTGACCTCATCAAAACGGATATACGCAGGTTCATCCTCACCAAGTGGTTCCTGATAGCCGTCGCTCTGACTCTGCTTCAGGCGATGGACTCAGCCCGAAACAATTTTATCTCTTTATCGGGTCTCTCGCCAGAACCGCTGACCTATGTTCTTGATGTCGGGTTCAGAATGAATGTTCGGGCAGTAGTGATACTTGCGGTCTATGCCGCCTTTACCGCAGGCTATGACCGTTTTTCGGGAGTCGTGCGCAACAGACTCATAACGGGATACAGCAAGACACAGATATATTTTTCAAAGCTGACGGTCACGTTGATAGAAGCAGCGGTCATATGCACCTGCGAACTCATTTTCTGCTTCTGCTACGGATGGGAATCATTCTTCCGTGCGATACCTGTCGGCAAAACAGTCAGGGTGTTCCTGCTGACCTATTTCGGATATGCTCTCTTTGCGGTGTTCAGCACTATGATAGGTATGCTCTGCGAAAGAATGGTCGTCGCCGTGATAGTCAGCGGTGTACTGTGCTATGGACTGATTTCTTTCTGCGAGCCTCAGACACATATACTCAGTCAGCCAAAGGAGTATGTCTTTGACGGTCCCGAATACAAGGATGTCACAGACCCCGTAACGGGAGAAGTCACAACAGTCGAAGTTGAAAGGACAGGACCTCCCAATGTGGAAGCCAACTCTGAATACGTTGACGAACCTCTTCAGTCGGCTATCAGGTTCACCTACTGGATAAACCCCGCAAGAGCATTCACCTCGGCACAGTACAACAGCATCTCGGTGATGCTTATCGATCCCTCGGAAGACAGTGTGAAAGATGTCACCGAAGAAGCCATTGAAGCCGAGGGCGGCTGGGAAACGCTGAAAGATGAATTTGAGAAGAAAGAGATGGATGATACGCCTTTCACCGTACTGATACTGCTTGCGGTATCGGCAGCGGTAACGGCATACGGCATCACGTTCTTCAACAAACGAGAGATCAACTGAGGAGGCAGCATTATGATACGAATGACAGTTACGGATCTGAAATACCGCCTCAAAGGCTGGCCTTTCTTTATAGCCTTCACATTCAGCTTTGGCTGGAGCATATTCTACGCAATGTCCATCTACGGAAGCAACCCCTACATGGGAACTATGGTCAGAATGGACGAAACGATCTATCTGGGACCGTTCTATGCCTCGGCAATACTGATCGCCTACAACATCGGTCAGGAGAACAGGTTTGAAACTCTCCGCAGCAAGGTGATAATGGGGCACAGCCGACTTGCCATAGCCGCCTCGGAGCTGACAGTCTCAGTCATTACGGCTACTCTGCTGTGGCTGCCACTGCTGCTCTCGATGCTGACAATAAACCACAGGATCACGGAGATAATGACAGGCACTCAGCTGTTCTTATACTTCTTCGGGCTGTACATAACTCATCTGACATCTGCCGTCATCGGGACTGTTATCGCCCTGTGTGTAAGAAATCAGGCTGCCGCAGTGATAGTCGTCGGTGTGATATTATTCCTGCTGTTTAATTGGTCAGGTAATCTTTACAGTGATCTTAACCGGATAGATTATCATAACGAGTTTGACGGCGTGAACCATTATTACCTCGTAGAGGACGGATATATGATCAAGGCCTTAAAAAGAGATGTGTATAAAGCACTGCTGCATCTCGACCCTGTAAGCGGCTTCCAGAACTCCGATGATACATTCGAGATCTACAGCGAGAATTCGGAGTTTGACAAAGAGAAACAAAGGAACGTTGGTATTACCAACAAAAAGACGAACGGCGCACTTGAAAGCACGGCTTATTATATGGCAGGTTCGTTCTGCACACTGCTGTTTATAACAGCCGCAGGCGTGCTGATATTCAAGAGAAAAAATCTGACCTGATCTGTACGGTCATACACGGAGGTGATATTGATGATATGGCTTTTCAGTGCTGCGCTCCTGCTGGGAGCAGCCGTGATCCTGCTTGGATTGAAGATCGCTGTTATGCGCAGGAGCATAAAAGAGATTACCTCTCAGCTTGAAGACGCAGTCTCGGGAGACACCAACTCAGAGATGCGCATATCATCCTCCGACAGCGAGCTCAGGGTTCTCTGCGCCGAGCTTTCACGCAAACTCAAACAGCTCCGCGAGGAGCAGCTCCGTTTTCAGAATGGCGACCGCGAACTGAAAGAAGCGATCACGAATATCTCTCATGACCTGAGAACACCGCTCACCGCAATAATGGGATATCTCGATGTTATGGAGCGCAGTCCTCAGAATGAGGAGAACTCACGCTGTCTCGGCATCATCCGCGAGCGCGCCGAAGCTATGAAACAGCTCACCGAAGAACTGTTCAGATACTCGGTCATCCTGTCCTCAGAGGAGGGTGAAAAGAGAGAGCTCACAGACATCGGCAAGGCTCTTGAAGACAGCCTGATGTCACACTACGCCGCATTGCAGGCACACGGCATCACACCCGAAGTGAACATCTGCCGTGAAAAGATCACACGGGAACTCGACCCGTCGGGACTGTCCCGCGTGTTCGGAAATCTTTTCGGCAATGCGATCAAATACAGTAAAGGCGACCTTAATGTAACCCTCACGCAGCCGTGTACGATCACCTTCTCGAACCAAGCACCCGAGCTTACTCAGGTTCAGGTGGAACGGCTTTTCGACAGGTTCTATACCGTTGAAGCTGCACGCAAAAGTTCGGGACTGGGTCTCTCGATCGCCAAGACTTTTGTCAGCCGTATGGGCGGCAGTATGACTGCTTCCCTCTCGGAGGGCGTGCTGACCATAACTGTTAAGCTCTGAAAGGAGTGACGACTATGGAAGAGTACATCAAACAGCCGATGTGCGGCTTTGACACGATAGTGACAAACATCTACGGGCGAAAAAAACATCTGAGCAGAGCAAAGATCTTCCTGATCTTCCTTATGCTGACGATCATATCACTGACAGCTGCGCATATCGTTTTAAAAATACGGTTCCGTAACAGGACTCTGCTGCCTGTTGAAAAGACAGCTGCCGTATCCGATACTGCTGTCGGAGACGAGGGATCCGAAACAGACTCTCTGATAAAAAAGTTTGAAAAGACAGTGTATGTTGACGGCAAAGAGGCTAAACTGACTGTCGAGACCGACAGGTCCAACCTGTGTATGCTGTGGATAGATCTCGAATTTACCGATGAGATCAATATAGGTGATACAGGCTATATCCTTTCGTTTTCCTACACAAGCTCCGAACTGCCCTGGGATCATCACTGGTATTTCTCCGCACGAAGCATTGTCTCTGCAAACTACGAACTTGACGATGACGGAAAGATCAACAGCAGACACGAAAACCTGATGGCATATGAACGCTCCCTGATCCCGTACCTCAGACCCTACTGTGATGAAATGTACAGCTTCATCATCAATGAATACGGATCCTGTCTTTAATAACCAGTTTGGCTGTGCACATATTATTTACAATAATGCATATCGAATTCGGGAAAATAAAAGACTGCCCGCAGAATCCTTTGGATCTGCGGGCAGCTTTTTGTGGGAAAGTATGATAAGGAGTTGTATTCATTTATCTGACGGTAACGGTCCTGACATTTGACCATGTACCGAGTTTGCCTGCTGTACCGAGCATCTCTGTGAAAGCTTTGGCTCTGACGTAATATGTCCTGCCTGATTCAAGTCCTGTCACATATGCGCTCTTTTTGCCCGAACCCGATACGGTGACTGTCCTGACTCCCTCCCTAAAATAGGGGTCATCGGAGATCTCGAACTGTACGCCGCGCGAACCGGAATCAGCATCGGTAACAGTCACGGAGAGGGCACCCTTTCCTACTGATATCGGGATCACGTTGTTGATCTTTCCTGGGATGACAGCAAAGTGTGCCGATACAGAACCCGAATATCTGCCGATACCGACTGCTTTAACAGTTGCAGTACCGATCTTGACATTGTTGGTATAATAAAGCCTGTAGTCAGTGCCTTTCACGAGGACTCTGCCTGCTTTATCTTTAACTGTCACGGCAGGATCGATCGCCTTGCCTGTATAAGTATAGCTTGTGCGTGCAAGCTTGATCTCGTCCAGCGAACCGCTCACTCTTACAGTGCTTGCACCCGACCAGATACCGAAACGCTCCTGACCGTCTTCTACATAGGATCTTACCCTGACATACCAGAGCGCACCTGCTTCGGGCATTGAGCCTGTAGCGGTTGTGTTCTTGCCGACGATGAGCTTAGTGAACGTCTTTCCTTCTGGGAAGGAAGGATCGCGGCTGTACTGTATCTCATATCCGTCGGCAGTCACATCTGCATCCCATCTGAGGTAAAGACCGTCGCCCTGAACGCTGACTGCGTCAAAAGAGTTGATCTCGGGGACTATGGAGAAACTGATCTCTGTCTCGCCGACAAATCTTCCGATACCTGTAACGACTGCTTTTGCGGTCTTTGCACCGATAGCGGTGTTGTTGTTAAAACCGAGCTCGTAATCCACGTTCTCTGCAAGCTGTTCACCCTCGAAATAAACCTTCACTCTCGGAGTAACTGCTAAGCCCGTGTACTCATACACATCATGGGCAAGAGTGATCTGAGCATCATTTATTCTTCGTTCTTTTTTGGTGATAACATCCCGTCTCACATGATCGGGATCGCGGCTGCATACCCAGAGCTCATAACCGTCCTGATCGTAAGTCGGTTCAACTCTGGTGACGAACTCATATCTATGACCGAGTGCGGGGATAACTTCCGGCTCGTCGATCGTTTCTGTGCCGTCGCGGTCAGCAAACAGTGCATCACAGTCGGAGCACTTCCAGCAGCTTGCCTTTCCGTCATTTTCACAGGAAGCAGGCTGCTCTGCAACATGGATGATGGTATGTCCCTTTGCAGGTGTGACATCCCTCTCCACTCTGTCTCCGCACACAGAGCATAAATAAACGGAACATCCGTCCTCGGTGCAGGTGGGAAGTATTATCTCTGAGAGCTCATAGCTGTGTGCTCCGAGAGGGATAGTCTCTGTGAATGTGTCATTGCACACCGAGCAGGTAAATGTCATGATGCCTGTATCCTTACAGGTCGCCTGCTCTGTGATCTCAACCGTGTAGCTGTGGCTGGCAAGAGGTTTTTCATCGCGGATCTCTTCGTGATCGCAGCGTGAACATCTGTAGACTGTATAACCGTGTGTCACGCAGGTCGAAGGCTCGGTACGGTATTTCTTCATATCGTGTCCGAGTGCTGTGATGACCTCGGTCCTCCTGTTCTGACATACCGTGCAGGTGTGGATCCTCTCACCGTCTTCCGTGCAGGTGGGCTGCACTCTGACCTCCGAAACATAGCTGTGAGCTATCAGCGGCTGAATATCGGTATTGATCTCCTTGCCGCAGTTCTTGCAGCGGCAGAGGGTATATCCGTTTGCCGTACAGGTCGAGCTGACAGTCTTGATCGTCTGGTATTCATGATCCGTCATGGGGATGGCCTCGTTATAGCTGTCGCCGCAGATACGGCATACATAAGTCATAACGCCCTCTTCGGTGCAGGATGGGTTCTTTGTTACCGACGATACGTATCTGTGCTCGTGATTGAGATAATTCTCGAGCCATTCGAGCGAGAAATCACCGGCAGGGATATCAGGCAGTGCGAACTGATAGTTCAGCGGATTGATATTGCTTGCGGAAAGATCAACAGGCTGTGTCACAATATGTGTATTTGCCAGAGCATCTGTTCCCTTTGCGAAGTAATCATATCGCAGAGCCTCGCCTGTAGTACCGTTGCTGTATGTAATGACGGGATCGTCAAAAGTCGTATCTGTGAGATAATACTTGCCGTCATCGAGTTTTATAACGTTCCATGCGTGAGGTCCCCATGAGGTCTGACCAAGCTTCGGGTTCCAGCCGCCTGCCTGGCCGCTGACATACATAGCCTCGCCGCCGTAGTAGTTCACAAGCATCTCATATGTCCTTGAATACGCCTCACATACGCCCTTTTTCCTTGTCATGGGGCCTATGATGTTGTGCGCCCACTCCTCGTCCTCAGCGGTATAGCCATCGGCCTTGAAAGCGTAGGACATCTCGTTTATTTCTTTATCGTGTATGAACTTTGCCTTGTGGTACAGGCTCTTTTCCGATGCTGCACCCGAATAAGAAGCGATATATTCATCCACCATGGTCCTTACTTCGGCTCTTGCGGATGCGGTCTCATAAGCCTCGTCAAGATGGGGATAGAGAACAGCGGGTACTCCGCCGACGTATGAATAGGTAACGTTTCTCGTGAAGTAGTAGGTCAGAGGACAGGCATTGCGGAGCATCGCATATACAGCCTCAGCCTCATTGAGCGTAATGTCAAGATCCGAGAAATTAAATTTCGCTACAAAAGCAGTTGACGAGGTTCCGTTTGAATAATTGAAAGTCTTTACGGTGCCGTTAAGGGTACCCATATAGAACCCCTCAGCCCATGAGAGCATGGTGCTGAAAAATGCTCTGGCACTGTCGGGGTTGCGGAAATTATTGAACGCCTCGTCCGACACATAGGCACTGGTGGTTTTGAGGAAAGTCGAAGTAATGGTACCCGAAGCAGCAAAAGTCTGCTGCCCGGACATGAAATCCTGTCCGAAGATCTCGCTCTCGGAGTTCTCAACCGGTGTACCCTGCTGAAGATCATACATTGCAAGATCATTTGATGTGATACTCGTAAAGGCATAGCTGTCGCCCGCCTGCTCGGAATACGCCGACACAGGCACAGCTGTAAAAATCATGACCGCAGCTGAAACAGCCGCCAGTATTCTCCTTATCATAACCCAACCTCCCACGGTCTTCACAGCACGATGAATGTGCTGTCGGTCTGCTCCTTTGAGCATCATGTTTATACGGTCTGTACAAACGCCGTCGATCAGTTCCCTTACTATTTATTAAATTATACCATATTCCGATTCATTTATCAATTAACGCTTTTCACAAACCCCACTCACTCCCCTTGTGAATATTACCGATATGTTAATTATTTTAATTCCGCTGAGTTCTTGTGCAAGTGTTATCAGCCCTTGACTTTTCGGGATAACTGTGCTATAATCATCACAGCATATATATTTCTATATGGAGGCTATTATGAATTTAACACATCTGAGATATATGGTCGAGATCGAGCGTTACGGCTCGATAACCAAGGCTGCCAGCGCAATGTATATGGGGCAGCCCAACCTTTCCAAGGCACTTAAAGAGATGGAATGCGAGTTGGGTGTTCCCCTTTTCAGACGTTCGGCAAAGGGTGTCATACCTACCGAAAAGGGCAAAGAGTTCCTTATGCACGCAAAATCCATTCTTGCGCAGATAGAAAAGATCGAACAGATAGGTGCCGAGGATGACCACTCTTCACTTGAATTTTCTCTTCTTCTGCCGAGAGCGAGTTACATATCCCATGCTTTCACACTGTTCCTCAACGAAGTGGATGCCGTGGAAAAGATGAGCATCAAGTTCAAGGAGACCAACTCCATGAATGCGATAGAAGCGGTCGCCGACTGTGAATACTCGCTGGGTATAATACGTTACCCCTTAAACTATGAAGCCTTCTTCCTGGATGCCCTTGAAGAAAAAGGGCTCAAGGCCCGAGAGATCTGGACCTACGACTACGTGCTCCTGATGAGTGCGCAGAGTCCGCTCTCCCGTGCGCTGGACATTCGCAGTTCTGTGCTGAACGATTACATCGAGATACTTCACGGTGACAACATCGTACCGAACATCTCCCAGTCGGTCTCGAAGAAAGACGCTCAGCTCGGAAGCAGCAGACGGCACATATTCGTCTATGAGCGCGGCAGCCAGTTCGATATCCTCTCAACTGTGCCCAACTCCTATATGTGGGTGTCTCCCCTCCCGAGAGATGTTCTGCGACGCTACGGACTTGTGCAGAAGCCCTGCTCGGATCTTGTAAAGCGCAACCGCGATCTGCTGATCCATCAGAGCAGCTACCGCCTCTCCGCCACCGACAAGCTTTTCATCGAGACTCTTGACGAAGTGAGAAAGAGCATAATCGTATAGACTTACATAAAAACGGCGCTCCCCCACGGGAACGCCGTTATATTTATATCGCCACGAATTTTAAGTTGTTATCTTTTGCGTACTTCTCTGCGGCAGAGCCGGCTTTGCCTTTGATTGTGATGTCAGTGGTTGTATCATCACTGTTATAACCAACTGCTTTTTTTCCAATGCTTGTAACGCTGTTTGGAATCGTTATGCTTGAAAGATTTGGACAACAGAAAAAAGCGATTTCATCTATACTAGTAACGCTGTCAGGGATCGTTATACTCGTTAGGTTATCACACGAACGAAACGCACCCAAACCTATTTCCTTTACGCTGTTTGGGATTGTTATACTTTTAAGACTGGGACACCAAGCAAATGCAGCCCCTCCTATTCTTGTTACACCGTTTGGAATAGTTACGCTTGTCAGCTTGGTACAACCTATAAACACATTTTCTATGACCTTAACATTTTTTGAGATCTTTATATCCGTAAGTGCTGTACAGTAAGCAAAAGCACCTATCTCAATCTCGTTAATGCTGTCTGCCATTGTTACGCTTGTAAGTTTGTCACAGCATTGAAGCAGTTCCCGACCGATACTTGTAACTCCTTCCGTAACAACAACTTTCTTAACACCGTGAAGAATATTTGAATCACTGAAGAAAGGCGAAGGGTCCGTCTGAAAATGATAGTCTTTTGTCTTTCCGCTTCCGAAGATCGTCAACGTTCCGTTCTCGTCAAATGTCCACTTGACATTGTCGCCCTTGTCGCCGCAGTTGCCCGAAGCGATTATCTTCACTGTCGGCTGAGGCTTGGCTGTGGTGGTAGTAGAAGTCTTTTTCGTGGTAGTGGTAGTTGTTGTTTTCTTGGTCATGGTGGTCGTTGTGGTGGTCGTCGCTGCGGAAGTAGTGGTCGTGGTGGTCTCCGGCTCGCTCTCGGAAGCGGTGGTGGTAGTTGTGGTCTCGGTGTCGCCTGCGTCCTCGGAGCTTTCGTCTTTGCTCTCATCAGGCACGGAGCTTTCCTCGGCGGCAGCCGTTGTTGTAGTGGTGACTGCTGTTGTGGTGGTCTCCGCAGACGAGCTGCTGTCGCTGTCTCCGCAGGACGCAAGCGCAAAAGTCATAGTCACTGCGCAGAAAAGAGCTGTCAGTTTTTTACTGTTCATATCGGTTCTCCCTTTCGTGTTTAATGAATATATTTGCATTATATCACATAAAATGACTTGTGTCAATAGCATTGCGCTATTCTCACAAGGTTTACGATTTTGATGTTTCGACTTATCCTTAACGTAAGGGAGTTGATCTGATGAAAAAGGAATACAAGGAACAGTATGAAAAATTCGGGCTAAACGTGGTATATTACCGCAAGCGCAAAAAACTCACGCAGCTACAGCTTGCCGAGATGATCGACGTTGACCGCAGCCACATAAGCGCTATCGAGCTTGGGAATGTCGGGGTATCCTTCGATGTGATCTTCAAGCTCTGCGAGGTGCTGGAGATAAAACCCCGTGAACTTTTTGATTTCAGAGATCAATAAAATACACAAGCGGCATATCCCGTGAGGATATGCCGTTTTCGTTTCCCCTGCATTGTGTGTGATTGTGAAAATCAGATGAAACTTTTCTCTCACTACTTGACATTACAAAGTAGCTGTGATATAGTTTTACTCAGAGAGACTACTTTGCATTACAAAGTAGTACACACGGTGTACCACCGAATCCGTCGCAGGCAAGTATGTAAAGATATGTGACGGAGTGCTTGCTCCGGCTATCATTCGGCTGATAATTCTATAAACCAAGTACACGCGGTGTACCACCGAATCCGTTGCAGGCAAATTGCAAATGACCGTAAAGGAGTGACCTTATGGATAACAGCCAACTTTTAAAAGGCATACTCGAGGGCTGTGTGCTGAGCATAATCGCCCGCGGCGAGACCTACGGCTACGAGATACTTGACGAACTCCAGAACGCAGGCTTTAATGACCTCGGCGAGGGCACGCTCTATCCCGTACTTGCAAGGCTCGACAAAAACGGTGACATTGCCTGCCGAAAAGCACGGTCACCCCTCGGACCAGTGAGAAAATACTACACCATCACCGACAAGGGAAAAGAGAACTACAAAGATTTTCTTGAAAGATACAGGAGCATTTCTGCCTGCGCAGACAAACTGCTCGCGGAGGACAACAAGGAGGAACAGCTATGAAAATGAATTATGCAGCTATGATGACAGAACTTGCTCCCAAGTGGAGAGAAGTCTTTGAAAAGGCGGTGACATACGCCAACCTGAATAATATCGACACTTCATTTGCCGATGAACGTCTGACCGATCTTTTTGACCTGCTCGTTACCGCACAGAGCGAAGATAAATCCGTCCGAAAGATAACAGGCGGCAACATCGAGCTCTTCTGCAAGGATTATTTCAGCGACTACACCCCTGTTGAGCGCCTTAAAACCCTGCCGAAGATCCTTTTCAGGCTTGCCTGCATCATGTCAGTGATAGAACTGATAGGCGTTATAGGCTCATGCGATAAATTCTCAGATATATGGGACGCAAGATCCAACGTGGCTGGTTATCTGATAGGAATAGCTGTCTCCGTGGTATTTGAGATCATAAACATATTCGTCATAACGCCCTGTATGCTCAGAAGCAAGAGTACAAATAATTGGACTTCTGCTTCTCTTGGGATATTTATCCTGCTTTTTGCGGGAAGCATTATCCTCGCATCCAAGCTCGAACTTTTCTCGGCACTGACTGCTCCCTCGGTATGGCTCATCATCTGCTCGGTTGCATACGCCGCTATATACTTCATCGTCCGCTCGGTATGGAGATACAGGAACTTCGGCACCATATTCGACACGAGAAGGCGCATGGAAAAGGAACTCTATTTCCGCTCGCTCAACGATGCTAACGCCGAGGCAGGTATTCTCAAAGGGTGGAGCATACGCTACAGAAGGCTTTCCAAAAAGGGTAAGGTCACTGAGGAAACATTCCTTGATAAGGTCAGATCCGACACTGCCCTGACCCATAAACTCAACAAGCTCTACTTTCCGCTCTATGCTATTATCTGGGGCTGCGGAGTTATCAAAGTCGCCACGGAAGGTTCTGGTGTCAGCGACACCCTGTTCTTTGCTGTGATCTGCGGTTTCGCCATCTGGGCAGTACACCGTTTGTTCATACGCTGGTATTTCGTTGCCGAAGCCAATATGGACCGCCTGATCGCCGAGTGTGAAAAAAGCGGCGACACACTTCCCGCTTTCATCGAGAAGAAAATGAATACCGAAGAAGAATGAGGACGGCGGCATTTATCTGCATAACAGCATTAAAGCGAGGACTAAGTATGGGTATTATAAAACTCACAGCACTTGTCTGCACACTGACCGTGAGCCTTGCGCTTGCATCCTGCGGTAACAGTGAAGGTAAGGACACCGCATCTTCACGGGCAGCATCAGAGGGATCTGCCGCAAAGATCGTGAGATCGGGTGAGTGCGGCGACAAAGGCGATAATCTTAAATACACGATCGACGAAAACAGTCTGCTGACGATATACGGAAGCGGCGATATGGCAGACGGCAATAAAGTGTACCCTCCCTTCAAGGACAACAGATCCATAACAGGGATCGTCATATCCGAAGGAGTCACAAACATCGGAAACTGGGCATTTTACAACTGCACAAGCGCCAAAAGCATAACCATACCGAACAGCGTTACGAGCATCGGCGATTATGCTCTTTGGGATTGCCCGTGTCTTACCGAAATAACGATCCCCGACAGCGTTGTGAGCATCGGAGACTGGGCATTCAACAACTGTACGGGTCTCACAAGGATAACTATCGGGAGCAAAGTTGCAAGCATCGGTGAATATGCCTTCAGGTGGTGTACGAACCTCACAAGCATAACCATCCCGAACAGCGTTACAAGCATCGGCACAAATGCATTTATCAATTGCCCGAACCTGACGATAAAGTGCTCTTCGGGTTCATATGCCGAAAAATATGCCAAGGACAATGACCTCAGATTTGAAACGATCGAATGATGAAACATACAAACAGGACTTGATGCCGCAGTCCTGTTTTTTGTTATATTTTGCTATTGACATAAATCATTTAACATGATATAATACCCAATGGGCTGCGAAAACGATTTCGCACAAATAAACTTGAAAGAGGAAACAGTATGAAAATGAAAAAACTCACAGCACTTCTCTGTGCAATGGCAATGACTTTTGCGCTCGCATCCTGCGGTGACAGCGACAGCTCGACCGCAAAAACAAACAATTCCACAGCAGAAAGCACTGCTGCAAGCGAGAATGAATCTGCTGACGATACTTCTTCAGCAGCTGACTCCGAAGAGGATAGCTCCAAGGATGAAAGCTCTGAGGAAGAGAGCTCCAAGGACGAAAGTTCCGAGGACGAGAGCTCCGAGGAAGACAGTTCATCCGAGCCTGACGTAAATATCGTTAAATCAGGCGACTGCGGCGAGAACGTAAAGTTCGCCCTTGACGAAAACGGCGTTCTCACAATAAGCGGAGAAGGCAAAATGAAAGATTATTTCGGCGATGAGGTTCCTGATTACAAAGATACTTCGATCAAAGAGCTCAAGGTAAAGAAGGGTGTTACAAACATCGGAAACAGCGCATTTGCTAACTGCAAGACACTTAAGACCGTATCACTCCCCGACGGTATCAAGAGCATTGAAAGCTATGCATTTACCGGCTGCACCAGCCTTGAGGAAATAAACATTCCCGATGGCGTTACAAGCCTTGGCTTACACGCAATTTTCAAGTGCGAGAGCCTTAAAGAGCTGACCATTCCCAAGAGCGTTGTAAGCTTTGGAAAGGAAGCTATCTCCGGCAGCGAAGACCTGGTCATCAAGTGCTATGCCGATTCCGATGCAGAGAAATACTGCAAAGAGAACGGTCTCAAGTACGAAGCTATCGAAGAGTAATCCGATCATATTACAGGCAGGATCGCCGCGGCGGTCCTGCTTTTTCTTTATATGCCTCATATATCACTGTTCATATAATAACTATTGACTGTCAGGGGTTTCGGGTGTATAATTATATGATAAGGCGCAGGCAACTGTGCTAAAGATAATCGAAAGGCGGAATTGAATTATGAGAGCTGTTGTTACCGTTATCGGCAAGGACGCAGTAGGCATACTCGCAAAGGTGAGCACTAAGTGCGCCGAGCATAACGCTAATGTCATTGAGGTGACACAGAGCGTTCTGCAGGAGCTGTTCGCAATGATCATGCTGGTGGATATCACCAAGCTTTCGGGCGATTTTGCTTCCCTCTCGGACGATCTCACCGCACTCGGCGACTCTATGGGTCTCAAGATCCACACCATGCACGAGGATATCTTCAACTGTATGCACCACATCTGATAACAGGGGGAAAACATTACAATGATAAATACTTATGACGTTCTCGAGACCATCCGAATGATACAGGAGGAGTGCCTTGATATCCGCACCATAACAATGGGTATCTCTCTGCTCGACTGCATCGACTCGGATATTGACAAGGCCTGCGAGAAGGTTTATAACAAAATAACCACCAAAGCTGCACATCTCGTAGAGGTGGGTGAGCAGATCGAGAAGGAACTCGGCATCCCGATAATCAATAAGCGTATCTCGGTTACCCCGATCGCTATCGTTTCGGCTGCCTGCCATTGCTCGCCCGTACCCTTTGCCAAAGCTATGGACAGAGCTGCAAAGGCTGTCGGTGTAAACCTCATCGGCGGATACTCCGCACTTGTGCAGAAAGGCTTCTCGGCAGGTGATATCGAACTCATCAACTCTATCCCCGAGGCACTGGCCTGCACCGAGAGAGTATGTTCGTCGGTTAATATCGGCTCGACTAAGGCAGGCATAAACCTTGATGCCTGCAAGGTAATGGGCCGCATAGTCCGCGAGTGCGCCGAAAAGACAGTCGATTCTGCATGCTTCGGTGCTGCAAAGCTCGTTGTGTTCTGCAACTCCGTTGAGGATAACCCCTTCATGGCAGGCGCTTACCACGGCGTGGGCGAGCCTGACTGTATGATAAATGTGGGCGTATCGGGTCCCGGCGTTGTACGTGCGGCACTCAAGAAGTACCCCGACGCTGATATCACCCAGATCGCAGATGTAATCAAAAAGATAAGCTATAAGATCACAAGAGTCGGTCAGCTTGTGGGCGTTACTGCTTCCGAGAGACTTGGCGTTCCCTTCGGTATTGTCGATCTTTCACTGGCTCCTACTCCCGCAGTAGGTGACTCCGTAGCTCACATCCTTGAAGAGATCGGTCTGGAAAGATGCGGTACTCACGGTACCACCGCTGCTCTTGCACTCCTCAATGACGCTGTAAAGAAAGGCGGCGTAATGGCTTGCTCGCGTATTGGCGGACTTTCGGGTGCATTCATCCCTGTCTCCGAGGACTCGGGTATGATAGACGCTGCCGTTGCAGGCACGCTCTCAATCGAGAAGCTCGAAGCAATGACCGCTGTATGCTCCGTAGGTCTTGATATGATCGTTATCCCCGGTGATACCTCTGCCGATACCATCGCTGCCATAATCGCAGACGAGGCTGCCATTGGTATGGTCAACTGCAAGACCACCGCTGTCCGCGTGATACCTGCTATCGGTAAGAAGATAGGCGAGGAACTGGACTGGGGCGGACTGTTCGGACGCGGCCCCGTAATGCCCGTCAGAAAAGAATCTCCCTCCAAGTTCATCAACCGCGGCGGTCAGATACCTGCACCTCTGCACTCACTCAAAAACTGATATCCACAAGGGCGGTACTGTGTTTACCGCCCTTATTCTATCGGAAAGGAACAGGAAAATGAAGACAAAAGCAGTCATATTCGATATAGGTCAGACCCTCGCTTATTATCCCATACCGCTGAACTGGTCATCCCTGTATCACCCTGCTTTTGAAAACATTGCCGAGAAGAACGGACTGTCGTTTTCCGAGACTGAATACCTGCACGCCGGTGCTGTGCTCGCCAAATACAACACAAGGATAAACCCAAGGGAGCGCGAAGTCACATCGGACATGGTATTCTCCGAGATATTTGACGGATTGTCAGTCCCGATGGAATACATGGATGCTGTAAAGCGCGATTTCTATTCCTATTTCCGCACCGATGTTAAGATCTACAACGATGTCCCCGATACGCTGAAAGCTATCAGGAGAAAAGGGATCGCCATAGGTACGCTTTCCGACGTCGCCTACGGTATGGACAACTGCTATGCCCTCGCCGATATCGAAGAAATCCTTGATCTTATCGACATCCCTTTCACGTCCAATGACGTTGGCTTCCGCAAGCCCTGTCGGAAAGGGCTGGATATGCTCGCTGAAAAGATCGGCATAAGCACGTCAGAGATGATGTTTGTCGGCGACGAAAAGAAGGATATCGAGTGTGCCGTAAACGCAGGCGCAGTCGCTGTACTTATAATCCGAACAGACGAACACAAGGATTTCGGACAGAAACACACGCTGAAAACGCTGACAGAACTGCTCGATATACTCAGCTTATAACTGAAACAAGGAGGCACACCATGCTCACAGATATGCACACTCACTCGAATTTCTCCCCCGATGCACAGCGCGATACTTCGATAGACAGAATGGCAGCCCGTGCCGAGGAAATGGGACTTGAGTACATTGCCGTCACAGACCACTGCGACTGCAATTACTGGCTGCCGTCCTACGAGACCGATTACCTCGACTATCAGCAGGGTGACGGTATGATGTTCGGCAGCAGAGACTATGCCCTCGGAAGCATAGAACGCACCTCCGAACTTAAAGAGAAATATCCTCACCTGCTTTGCGGCATAGAGCTTGGGCAGCTTATGCAGGCACCCGACATCGCAGCTCGGGTCGCATCCGATGACAGGCTTGATTTTATCATAGGCTCCCTGCATATGAACCGCGGCAAGCAGGACTTCTACTGGATAAAGTACAATGAATTGGACAGCTGCGAAGTTTACCGCCTTCTTGACAACTACTTTACAGAGGAGCTTGAAACCTGCAAAGCCGCCGATTTTGACGTTCTCGGTCACCTGACATATCCGCTGAGATATATGGCAGGCGACTATTCCCTCAACATTGATATGAGCAGATACCAAGATGTCATAAGGGAGATTTTTTGTACACTTATTAAGCGCGGCAAGGGCATAGAGGTCAACACCTCGGGTTACAGACAGAAATACGGCAAACCCTTCCCTGACCTTGAATATCTGAAACTCTACCGCTCCCTCGGCGGCGAGATAATCACCCTCGGTTCTGATTCTCACCGCATATCGGATATAGGCGCAGGCATCAGCGAGGGAGAAGATCTTTTGCGCTCGGCAGGGTTCAGATACATATCCGTTTTCAAAAAACGCAGTCCCGAATTTATCGCACTGAAATAAAACACAATGGAGACTTGAAAAATGTTTGAAAAGATATTAAGCACATCAGAGAACATCGGCACTACCGCTTGCGCAGACAAGGAGGAATTTCTCGAACTGGCGGCAGGCAACAGCTTCGTGGACGGACTGTTCACGTTTTTCAGAAAAGAGGACGTTAAAAAGTGGCAGGGAATATTCAGAGAGGTCTTCCCTGCACTGAAAGAGGAACTTGCTTTCTTCGGCTATGACTGGCTTGGCAGGCTTTATTTTGTGGAGACGGTTACTCGGAATGTAAAAATGGTTGATGCTTTTGACTGCAATTTCTACGCTACAGATATGCCATTTGAAAGCTTTCTTGATGACATCGCCGATGACCCCGACGGCTTTCTTGCTGCTGAATTCTACGAGGAATGGGTCGATGAAAACGGCGAACCCGATCTGAAATACGGCAGCTGCATAGGTTATAAAGTGCCTTTGTTCCTCAACGGAGCGGAAGATATTGACAACCTTGATGTTACAGATCTTGAGGTTTACTGGACGATCACAGGCGATCTGTATAATCAGTAATAAACTTCCAACATAAAAAAGGGACTGCGTAACAGTCCCTTTTTTTACTCTCTTATACTTACTCCGATGATGAGCTTATCTCCGTCATATTCATGGACGAGTGCAGCTCTCAGAGTAACGGGTACGGTCTCGCCAGACATCAGCATACGGTATTCCAGCGTGAATATTCCGTCTCTTGCAATGATGCCAAGCACTTCTTCCCTGGTGAAGTGTTTGAAAAACAGATTCTGGTCTTCGGGCAAGATAACCATACGGGCATTTTCGATCGCCTTTTCAAAGAACAGTGTTCCGTTATTTGCAAAGCCGAGTCCCTTGTAGCTCTCCGCTGCGCTGAACTCCACATAGTCTTCTGTCTCGGGCTCAACGGTGTACATACAAATATAGTTTCCCGAAAGAGCCATGATTCTTGACAGGATGCTCTCGTTCCGGCGTATCTTATCAAGCATGATCCTCTGCTGTATTATCGCATCAACATTTCTGACACCGATGATGATATGATTTCTGTCATGCTGCATACGCATAACCTTCATGCTGACATATATGGGCTCACCCTCAGACAGCAGCCTGTAGGTATGAGTAAAGGTGCCCTGCTCGTCCAGTTTGGCAAGGATCTTCTCCTTTCTGAACATTTCTATGAAAGCATCTCTGTCATCCTTGTAGATTACATTCAGAGCGTCCTTGCGGCTGGCGTGGAAGAAGTCCTCACCGTGACGCTCCATTGCCATATCCTCACCGCCAACCGTTGAGGAATACTCAAAGAAGGTATCATCGGTGATATCCACATAGTAGAGATTGAAGAAGTCAGCTACAAGAGCTCTTGCGATGTTAGCGTAAGTAGTACCCTCTTCGGAAGGAGTTATCGAGAGCACGGCCAAAACTGTAGCTGAACATTTTGTCTCCTCGTTGAAAGCGACTCTGCGCATACAGGCATGGATAGTTGTTCCGTCATCAAATCTCTCGTCTATGAAGATGTTATTCCCGGTATGCCGCGAACTTATGAGAGCGCGTATGAAAGAGTTATCCTTATTCTTTTCGAGATCATCTCTCATATTTTCTGTAGGATTATTGATCTCATCAACGCTGTATTTGAAATACTTTTCCATGAATTCTCTGTAAGCCTTATTGCATCGTGCATAATGAGCTGAACCGTTGCTAAGTTCAACGACAGCCATAGGTATAACTTGGAAGAAGCTTTCAAACGAACTCATATTCTCTTGAGCAACGAAAGAAAGATCATGCAGATTGACGCGTCCGAGAGCCTCGTAATAGCCTGACTCTGCAGGATTCTCAAAACCTATCTGTATGCCCTTTTCATATTTTTCGAGTATCTTTTCAACAGGAGTGGGCTTCTGATAATAGTATCCCTGTAGCTTGGAACATCCGGCCTCCAGAAGGAACTGTACCTGATCCTCGGTCTCAACTCCCTCGCATATCGTATCCATACCAAGAGAAGTAACCATTCTGAGCATCTCGTTCAGAATGATCTTGCCTTTGGTGTTTTTGTCAGCAAACTGCTGCATAAAACGCATATCGAACTTGATAAGATCGAAGTTAAGGCTTTGCAGCACATCAAGAGACGAATATCCGCTGCCGAAATCGTCCATCCAAACAGGGAATCCCTGTGCTCTGAAACGGTCAATCTGCTTTTTCATAAAGTCGAAGTCGCTGCCGACAGTACTTTCAGTTATCTCAATAGTCAGCATTTCATGAGGCAGACCGGCTTCATCTACACGGCGGCGTACCTCCTCGACGATATCACAGGTATCAAAATCCGACCGTGACAGATTCACCGACTGCGGCATACAGTGCAGATTGGTTTCGGCAAATAATTTAAGCTTTTTAAGAGCGCACTCGACAATGTAAAGGTCAAGTTTATATATAAGTTTGTGGTCTTCAAGCACGGGGATAAAATCGGCAGGAGACATAAAGCCCATAACGGGATCTATCCATCTTGCGAGAGCTTCCTCCTCACAGACCTTGCCGTTTACAGCTCTGACAATCGGCTGATACCATGCAGTGATCCAGCCTTCACTGATTGCCTTATCAAGGTTAGCTATAATATACCGCTGTTTATCCTCAGCATCCTTCATAGACTCATTGTAATAGCTGAACTGAGAAGCATAGACATTTTTCAGTTTGTCACAGGCAATCTTTGCTCTGTCACAAGCCATACTTGCAGCAATACCCGAGAACCAGTGTGTATAAATACCCACATGGAGCGGCAAAGAACGTCCGTCATCCAGCCTGGAACATTCCTCAAACAACAGCAAGAGCCTGTTTTCAAGGTCGTTCTCTTCGGTCACTACAGCAAAATGATCCTGGCCAAGACGGCTGCAATTATCATTACCGAAGATATCGGCAAGAATTCTCGCAAACAGCTGCAAAAGCCTGTCACCGCAGGCGAAGCCGAACTTATGGTTAAAGTACTTCATGCCGCTGAAATCCATGAACATCATGACAGGGACTCCGCCCTCTGCCTCGATCTTGCTGCGCTTAACAATCGCAAGATCAAAGAAATAGGTCATTCCAGGGAGACCTGTAAGATGGTCATATCCGCTGGCTATGAACGAGCTCTCGGCGACAACAGAATTCTTCACGTGATCGGTCAGTTCGGATATATCAGAAATCTCGCCCTTACCGAACACACCTTCATCAGTGAACCAGACCTGAGCCAGATTCTCGCCCGATTCGGTACAGGTGAGCTCACCGTTTGCACGGATAATACGGTAAAACGAATCCTCGGAATCTATAAATCGGAACAGCACATTCAGAGGGATTTTTTCAAGCATCATATTTTTGTAGGCTGCTATCAAACGGGGCAGATCATCATGATGGATACGATCGTAGATGTTTCTGTTCATTACGTAATACGCCTTATTGATATCATCAAAACAGAAAAGCCTGCAAAAACCATTAGAAAGAGCAACCGGCACAATACGGTCATCAATGTACTGCAATATGGCAAAAGGAACAGAAGAACTCTCAAAAAAAGCCTGTTCTTCCGCAGAATATGCAAACTTATCCATAAAGTTCCCTCCCTTACAGGCAAAATACACAAGATATATTAATACTATTATAACAGAAATTAACGTAGTTGTCAAATATTTTTGTAAAATAGGATATACTTAACATAATTTACAATAAAATAATTTTCTGAAAGCATAAAAGAACCCCGTAGATTGCGTATCTACGGGGTTAGTGGCGCCACCTGTTGGACTCGAACCAACGACCCTGCGGTTAACAGCCGCATGCTCTACCGACTGAGCTAAGGAGGCTTAACTAATTTACTTTTTATTCATATTGCCTCTCCCTTAGCTCGTCGTTGTTACGTTGTAAACTACTTACGTTTGCTCTACCGACTGAGCTAAGGAGGCAAAATGCAGATAGAGAAAGACAATAGTCTTTCTCCGTCTGATTTGTTTAAGTCGGCGAAACCTATTTTACCGGGCAGTCACCCGCCGAGTATCGTTGGC